>OBLW0100002543.1_pt1 | contig 14735 bp, 7 predicted proteins | sample 1520161 | NCBI WGS metagenome assembly OBLW01 (sample SAMEA3539309, study PRJEB22396) | soil metagenome | biome: tundra; feature: field; material: soil | place: USA | collected 2010-05 | depth 0.15 m
CGCATGCGCCCGGCCGCGGCAGGGCCGCTAGCCGCCGCCGGGCGCGGACCGGCGCCCGCGGATGACGGCGACGGCTGGCTGCTGCGTTTCGCCTCGGAGCGCAAGGCCCTGGCCGAGCCGGGCGAATCGCGCATCCTGAACGGCGACGCCTTCAGCAAGTACCTGTCCTTCCAGTACGTTCCGCCGCCAGAGACCCTGACTCCGCCGATCCGCGTGCTTCTGCCTGGCCACGCCATGATCGCCAGGCCGGGTGGAAGCGTGGACGTGTTCCGCTACTGGCGCGCGGACCTGCGGCCGGCCCGGACTCCCAGTGACACGACCGCGGCCGAGATCCTGCGGGTCATGCGGGACTCGATCGACGTGCACCTGCGCAGCGACGCTCCCCTCGGCGCCTTCCTGTCCGGCGGCATCGACTCGGCGGCAATCTGCGCGCTGGCCGCCGAGCGCCGGCCCGACCTGCTCACCTTCACCGTCGGGTTCGAGCGCGAGGGCTACAGCGAGATCGACAGGGCGCAGGAGACCGCAGCCGCGCTCGGCGTGAAGTCGCTCCCCTATGTGATCAGCGCGGAGGAGTTCTTTACCCACTTGCCCCGGATCATCTGGCACCTGGACGACCCGATGGCCGACGCCGCCGCGGTGCCGCTCTGGTTCGTCGCCCGCGAAGCCAGCAAGCACGTCAAGGTGGTCCTCTCCGGTGAGGGTGCCGACGAATTGTTCGGCGGCTACGCCATCTACCGTCAGCCCGGGCTGGTGCGGGCGGGCGAGCGGCTACCGGACTGGGGCCGCTTCCCGCTGAAGCGGGCCGCGGCGCTCATCCCAGCGGGGGTCAAGGGCAAGGGCTTCCTGGAGCGGACCTCCACCCCGCTACGGCGGCGGTACATCGGGAACGCGCATGTCTTCATCGACAGCCAGGTCGACGTGATCGCCGGCCCGGGCGTGGCCACCGGCCCGGCGGCGAGCGCCTACGCAACGACGGACCCGGTCTACGACCAGGCCGCTGATGCGGACCTTGACGACGTCTCGACCATGCAACTGGTGGACATAAACACCTGGCTGGCCGGGGACATCCTGGTCAAGGCGGACCGGATGACCATGGCACACAGCCTGGAGCTGCGAGTGCCTTTCCTGGACCGGGAGGTAATGGCGGTCGCCGCCCGGCTGGTCCGTGAGGAGAAGATTGGCGGGGGAACGACCAAGTACGCGCTGCGCGAAGCCATGCGGGAAGTCCTGCCCAAGGCTGCGGCGGAAAGGGCCAAGCTCGGGTTCCCGGTGCCCATCGCACATTGGCTCAAGGGCGACATGTACGATTTCGCGGACCGGCTGCTGCGTGAGGCACAGACGGATGAGTGGGTCAACCGCGGCGCGGCGATCGGCCTCTTGGAGCGGCTTCGCGCTGGTGAGCCGGACGTAAGCTGGCGCCATCTCTGGGTACTGATCGTGTTCTCGCTCTGGCACCAGATCTACATCGAGCGGATTTATGACCCGATCGGGCTGGGGTGGGAACGACCTGCGGTCAGCTGACCGTCGACAAGGTAGGTAGCTGCCCCGGCAGCTTGTGCAGGCAGCAGCCCATGCAGGGAGCGGGTAAGCAGCCGTGGCACGCATTGCAGGCAGCAGGCGTGCCGTCAGCGGCTCAACAGGCAAGGGAGAGGAAACGTTGACGGTTCCGCGGATCAGCGTTGTTGTGCCGTTCTACAACAACGGGGACGTGCTCACTGACTGCCTGCGGTCGATCGCGTCCCAGACGTTCGGTGACCTTGAGGTGATCATGGTGGACGACGGGTCCACCGACGACGGGCCGCGGATCGCCCAGGCCTGGGCTGAGGCCGACCCCAGGTTCATCCTTCTCACCGTGCCGAACGGCGGCCCGGGGTTCGCGCGCAATCAGGGGGCTGCGCGGGCCACCGGGGAATTCCTTGCCTTCGCCGACGGCGACGACATGCTTCCGCCCCAGGCCTACGAGGTGCTGCTGCACACCCTGGAGAAGTCCGGCTCGGACTTCGTCTCCGGCAACGTGTACCGCATCGGCACGGACGGGATCCGGCAGTCGGCCCTGCATTTCCGGGCGATCAAGGGAACGCGGATCGGCACCCACATCACCCGCACGCCGCGGCTGCTCTACGACGTCACGGTGTGGAACAAGCTGTTCCGCAAGTCGTTCTGGGATTCTCACCACCTGTCCTACCCGGAGGGAATGGTCTGGGAGGACATCCAGCTCATGACGAAGGCTCACGTGCTGGCCAAGTCCGTCGATGTGATCAGCGATCTCGTCTACTACTGGCGCGAGCGTGGCCGCGGCGCCTTCTCCATCACCCAGAACCGGACGGACATCCGGAATCTGCATGACCGGATCACTGCGTTGCTTGCCATCGACAGCTTCCTGGCCGGGCATGCGCCTGCCAAGCTAAGGCGGCAGAGTCAGCACAAGGCCCTGGTGAATGACCTCTGGCTGTACGTTGGCGATCTTTCCCGGGTCAGCGACGATTACCTCGGGGAATTCCTCGATCTGGCCAACCAGTACCTGGGCCAGGTTTCCGAACGTGTGCTGCGGACCTTGCCGGCCGTGTGCAAGCTCGCCTACTACCTGATCAGGAAGCGGGCGGTCGCTGCGCTCAAGGAGTTCCTCGACTGGCGGCAGGAGCAGCTGGTGACCACCATTCCGGTGGTGCGGCGGTTCGGCAGGCTCCGCGCCGATCTCCCGTTCCGCACGGACCGGAGCATGCGGATCCCGTCCAAGGTATTCCGCCCCCATTGGCGCGACATGGACCCGTACGTCCGGGTGGAAGAGATGGGCTGGCGGGGGAACCGGATGGTGGTCAGCGGATGCGCGTACGTGCCATCCGTGGACATCTCCCACCGTAGGAACACCTCCAAGATCGTGATCTTGCGCCCGCACGGCAGGCGTCTGCCGATCGTGATGCGGGCCCGCTCGCTGCCCAGCCCGGCGGCTACCGCGATCTCCAGCCAGGAAAGGTACTCCTACGAGTGGGCCGGCTTCCGCTTCGAGATCAGTCCCCGCTGGTTCCGGTTCGCCGGGCGCTGGCTGACCGGGGACTGGGATTGCTTCATGCTGATCCGGGCCCACGGCGTCTGGCGGCCAGCCCGGGTGCACAGTCCGGTGGTCGGAGCGGCGCAACGCCCGGGCTTCGTTCAGCTGGCGCCTGATGTGCGGTTCGGGGCGAGGTGGGTGGGCCGGCAGCTGCACGTGAGGGTGAGCCGGACCGCTGCCGTGCTGGCCGGCTTCCAGCGCGCCGGCGACGACCTGATGGTCGACGTGGACGTTCCCCGGCAGGAGCCGGCTGCCGGCCCGGGCGGCAAGCTGGTGCTGAGCCGCCTGGCCGGTGCGGCCCGCCAGGCGTTCGAGGCCACTATCGTGGATGCCGAGGGCCCGGCGGTCCGGCTGCGCGCTGCGGTGCCGATGGCCGCGCTCGCAGTGGACACCGCCGCCACGAGCCATATCCCGGCCAGCCCGGACGCGCCCGAGCTCATGGAATGGGAGCTCCACCTGGCCGCGCCGAGACAGGCGCGAGTCGCCTTCCCGGCCGGGAAGGCCGAAGCAAGGTACCGCTACGGCGCCCGGGAGGTATCGGTTGAGCAGGACCGCTACGGAGACGTCATGATCGTCCAGCGCACCCCGAAGCCCGTGGTCGAGGAGCACTCATGGAGCCCGGCGGGCGAGCTGCTGCTGCGCGGCAGCTACCAGGGCCCGGCCAGCAGCGATCTGGAGACCGTGCTGCGCCTCCGGGCGTCCAATGTGGAGCACGTCCTGCCCTGGCAGCTTGATGGTGAGAGCTTCACGATCCAGATCGCCGTCGGCGGGGTTCCGTTGTTCGGGGACCTGGTGCCGCTCAGGGACGGCGTGTGGGACATCTTCGTCCGCCAGGCGCGGGGCGATGGCGTGTTGATCCCGCTCAGATACGATCACGCCCGGCTGGCTGCCCTCGCCGAGGAGGAGGTCGCCGTCGGGCCGAAGAACTACATCTTCACGACCTCGGAGTACGACGCGCCGGTCATCCGCGCCACCCCCATCAAGCGCCGGGCTGAGCTGGGCAACTTCAACCAGCGGCTGATGCGGCGGGGTTACTACCCGGTGCAGCGCCGGATGCCACTGCGCGATGCCGTGTTCTTCACCAGCTGGAAGGGCAAGGGGTGCGACGACAACCCGCGTGCGATCGCCGACGAACTGCGCCGCAGCGGTGATGAGCGTGAGCACTTCTGGGCGGTGGCCGACTGGTCCACCGTCGCTCCGCCCGGCGCGACCGTCGTCCTGCACGGGAGCGAGGAGTACTACACGGCGCTGGCCCGCTCCCGACACGTGATAGCCAACGACGACATGCACTACTTCTACCGCAAGCGCGACGGCCAGGTGTACCTGCAGACCTGGCACGGCACGCCGCTGAAGCGGATCGGGTTCGACATCGAGCAGCCGCAGTTCGCCAGCGGCAGGAGCTACTTCCCCCAGCTGGCGAATGACGTGGCCCAGTGGGATGCGCTGCTCTCCCCGAACCCGTTCAGCACGCCTATCATGCGGAACGCCTTCAAGTTCGAGGGCGAGATCTGGGAGACCGGTTACCCACGCAACGACGTGCTCGCCCGCGACGACTCCGGGGCCATCGCGGCGCGGGTCCGGCGCCGGCTCGGCCTGCCGGACGGCAAGCGGGTGGTGCTTTACGCGCCGACCTGGCGCGACAACCAGTACTACGCATCCGGACGCTACCGGTTCGACCTCCGGCTCGACCTGGAAAGGGCGTATCAGGTGCTGGGGCCTGACTACGTGGTCCTGATCCGGGGGCACCACCAGTTGGCCGACGACGTCACGGCCGGCCAGCGGCCCGGATTCGCTCTCGATGTGACCCGCTATCCGGATGTGTCCGAGCTTTTCCTGGCCACCGACGTCCTCGTCACGGACTACTCGTCGGTCATGTTCGATTTCGCGGCCACGGGCCGGCCGATGATCTTCTTCACCTACGACCTGGAGCAGTACCGCGACAACCTGCGTGGGTTCTACTTCGACTTCGAGGCCGAGGCGCCCGGGCCGCTCCTTGCCACGTCCGAAGAGGTACTGGCCGCGATCAGGGACCTGGGGACGACGGGGGGCGGTTATGGCGCCGCGTACCAGGCTTTCGTCACCAAGTTCTGCACGCTGGATGACGGCAAGGCGGCCGCCCGTGTCCGCGAGCGGCTCTTCGGCGGGTAGCTGGCCCCATATCATCATTTGGATAGCCTGAGGCAACTTAGTGGAGCGTGGGAAGGTGGCTGCGGTGCGAGGCGCGGGAGTGATCAGTGCGGCCACTGCGCGTCCCGGCGCTGTGGACCCGGGGCCGTCCTCGCATCGGCTGCGCGACTGGCTGGTCCTCGTCGTTCCCGCGGCAGCGGCTTTGCTGTCAGGCGGCTACCACCTGGGCAACCTCTCGCTGTGGCGGGACGAGGCGTACTCGCTCGAGGCCGCCGACCGCAGCATCGCCAAGATCTTCGCGCTGCTGCACCACACGGACGCCGTGAATGGCACCTACTACCTGTTCATACACGGGGTGATCGCCCTTCTCGGCACGTCGGCCACGGCGTTGCGGCTGCCGTCCCTGATCGCCACCGTGGTTGCCGCCGCGATGACCGCGGCGCTCGGCAGGCTGCTGGCGCGGCTCGCGGGCCTGCCCGCTCCCGGGCTGACCGGGCTGCTGGCTGGCCTGTTCTACGTAGCCGCCCCACAGGTGACCAGGTACGCCCAGGAGGGCCGGGCCTACGCGATCGTCACCATGCTCGTCACCATCGCGACCTATCTGCTGGTCAGGGCCATGATGGCGGGCACATGGCGGTGGTGGGCCGCCTACGCGCTGGTGATCGTCCTGGCTGGCCTGTTCAACCTTTTCTCGCTGCTCCTGGTGCTGGCGCATGGCGTGACGGTGCTGCTCACTTACCTCCGCCGGCGCCGGGCGGCCCAGGCGGCGCACTCCGGGCCCGCGGAGTCCAGGCCCGCGGACTCCGGGGCGGCCCTGGGCGTGAGCCCGGTGCGTCTGCGGCGGTGGGTGGTGGTCACGGTGGCCGCGGGCATCGCGGTATCCCCGGTGGCGTTGCTGGGCTTCAAGCAGCGCGGCCAGATCAGCTGGCTGTCCAAGACGAGCACAGCGACCATCCGGGCCCTCTTCACCGGCTTCGCCGGGTCCAAGCCGCTGGTCATCCCCATCGCGCTGCTGGCCCTGTGCGGTTTGATGGTGGGCGGCCTGGCGGTCGGCATCATCGCACGATCCCGGCTGGCGGCGGTCCCTGGACTGCCGACCCCGGCCATGGTCCTCCTGCCGTGGCTCGTCCTGCCGCCCGCCATCATGCTGGCGGTGTCGCGGTTCAAGCCGATATACGACATCCGGTACGTGCTCTACTGCCAGCCTGCCCTGGCGTTGCTCTGCGGCGTAGGGCTGACATGGCTCGCGTACGTCATCTCGACGGCACCCTTCGTCTCGAAAGCACGGTCCAGCGGCCGGGCCCTGGCGTGGCTGCCATCGGCCGGACTCGCGGTGCTGGTGGCTGTCCTGGTGATCGCACCGCAGCGGGCGGTCAGGCTGCCCACCGCCCGGGTCGACAACCTGCGCTTCAACGCGGCGGTCATCGCCGCTCACGCGCGTCCTACGGACATCGTCTTCTATGTCCCATGGAACCAGCGCTCCTTGGGCATGGGATACCCCGGCCCGTTCCGCCAGCTCAGGGACATCGCGCTGGCGGAGTCCCCGCTGAAATCGAACACCCTGCTCGGCACCGAGGTCAGCCTGGCCACCTGGCGCCAGCGGCTGCGCAACGTGAGCCGGGTGTGGCTGATCACATCGGTGAGCCAGCGCACGCTGAACGAGGTGACCGACCCGGTGCAACGGGCGGAACTCGCGCTCATCCACACCATGCGGCTGGTCGGCCGCTGGCACGCAGACGAGGACGTCCTCAGCCTCTACAGCGTTCGGTAGCAGCTCCCCGTTTTTAGCCCAGAATCCGGACCCAACCCGGCACCCCGTCCGATGCGGTCGATGTGACATCGAACGCACTCTTACGGCCTTGGATGTCACATCGACGGGTTGGCCGGTCTGGAGCTCGTTAGCCGCTTGGCCGGGCCCGGGTAGCCGCTTAGCCAGCCTGCGGAGCGAAGCCGGGGCCGTGACCAGGGCCGTAGGCGGCCAGCTTGTCGCGGAGCCGCCCGCGGCCACGGTGCAGCCGGGACATCACGGTGCCGATGGGCGTCCCCATGATCTCGGCGATCTCCTTGTAGGCGTACCCCTCGATGTCGGCGAGGTAGACCGCGACCCGGAACTCCTCGGGCAGGTCCCGCAGCGCCCGCAGGATCTCCGAGTCGGCCAGCCGGTCCAGCGCCTCGGCCTCAGCCGAGCGGGCCTGGGGGGCCAGCGGATCCCCGGGGACCTGCCAGTCCTGGAAATCGCCGCTGGAGGCCTGCTGCGGCTCGCGGCGGCGCTTCCGGTAGCTGTTGATGAACGTGTTGGAGAGGATGCGGTGCAGCCATGCCCGGAGATTCGTGCCCGGCCTGAACTGGTGGAATGCCGCGTACGCCTTGGCTGACGTCTCCTGGACGAGGTCCTCGGCGTCGGTGGGGTTGCGGGTCATCCGGAGAGCGGCCGGGTACAACTGCCCAAGGAAGGGCACAACGTCCTGTTCGAATCGCGTGTTGCGGTCCGGCGCCTGCTCGGTGGACCCCATCGTTGCTCCGCTCGTCTGTTGACTATCACTCTATAGACGTACGCGAGGCCCTATTCGGCTCAGTGTCCCCGGTCACAATCTCTGCGACAGTCAGTCAAGTATTTCCTACCCGTTCATGCTGAGAATCTGCTGAACGTTAGCTACGGATAGCCGCAGCGGCCCCCGCGTGGTCGGCCAGCCCGGCCCCGTCGTGGCTGGATCCGGCCAGGCGCTGGCCGGTGAGCCGCCAGAATGGGCGGCGTGATCCCCGGCATCGGCGACGAGCACGCCCTGGTGGACGTGGCCGTCCGGCTAGGTGCCGGCCGCGTCCCAGGCTGGTCCGAGCCCGAGCGGCGGCTGGCCGCCGCGGCCGGCCGCCGCCTCGATCGCGGGCATGGCAGCGCTGTGGACCTCGCGGCGGTCCGGGACCAGATCCGGGCGGGCGAAGACCCATTGGGCGAGGCGTTCTGCCGGCTGCGCGGGCGCGCCGAGCGGCGGGCGCTCGGCCAGACCTTTACCCCGCCGGAGGTCATCGCCAGCATGATCTCCTGGGCGGCCAATGCGGCTGGGACGGAGGGGGTGACTGGGATAAAGGGGGTGATTGGGACAGGAGGCGAGGCTGGGACAGGAGGCGAGGCTGGGACAGGGGGTGTGGCTGGAGACAGGGGCGGGGGACCGGCTCGCGTGGTCGACCCCGGCGTGGGGTCCGCCCGGTTCCTCATCGCCGCGGGGCGCCGGTGGCGGCAGGCGTCGCTGCTTGGCGCCGAGGTCGACCCGGTCGCGGCGATCATCGGCCGGGCGAGCCTCGCCGCCGCGGGCATGGCCGGGCGCTCGCGCGTGCTGCTGGAGGACTACCGGACGTTGCGGCTGCCTTCCGCCACGGGTCCCACACTGTTCATCGGCAATCCCCCGTACCTGCGCCACCACCAGATCCCGCCGGGCTGGAAGAGGTGGCTACGGTCCACCGCGCGCGCCCTTGACCTGCCGTCCAGCGGGCTAGCGGGGCTTCACGTGCACTTCTTCCTGGCCACCGCGACGCACACGGCGCCTGGCGATCTCGGCGTGTTCATCACCGCCGCGGAATGGCTCGACGTGAACTACGGCAGCATGGTCCGGGCTCTGATGCTCGGCCCGCTGGGCGGTGAGTCGGTGCACCTGATCGAGCCCGCCGTCCCAGTGTTCAGCGACGCGCAGGCCACCTCGGCCATCTCGTGTTTCAAGCCGGGGAGTGACCCGGGCCCGCTTCGCCTGCGCCGCGTCGCCAGCGTGGCGGAACTCGGCGCGCTGGCCGGGGGAGCGGCGGTGCCTGCCCAGTGGCTCGCCGCGGCGGACCGGTGGGGGCCCCTGCTGCGTGCCGCCGATCTCGGGCCCGCCGGCCCGTCTCAGGCGGCGGGGGCGGGCGCGGGTATGTCCCGCCCGGCTCCCCGGCTGCCCGCCGACCGGGTGGAGCTCGGGGAGCTCTGCCGGGTCCACCGCGGCCAGGTCACCGGGGCCAACGCGGTCTGGGTCGCGGCGGCTGGGGCCGCCGGGGGGGATCGCGTGCCCGAGCGGTTCCGCTTTCCCGCGGTGACCCGGGCCCGTGAGCTCTTCCAGGCGTGGGATGTGCTGCCGGTGGGCACGCCGCTGCGGGCTGTCATCGACCTGCCCGCCGATCTCGGCCAGCTCTCGGCTCAGGAACTCCACGACGTCGAGCTGTTTCTCGGCCGGGCGAGGGCCGCGGGCGCCGCGGACAGCTACATCGCCAGGCACCGCCGCCCCTGGTGGCGGGTCCGGCTCCGCGAGCCACCGCCGATCCTCGCCACATACATGGCCCGCAGGCCACCGGCCTTCGTGCGCAACCTGGCCGGGGCCAGGTACCTGAACATCGCGCACGGCCTCTACCCGCGCGAGCCGCTGCCGACCGGCGCGCTCGATGGCCTGGCGGCATTCCTGCGCGGTTCCGTTGTGGATGGTCTAGGGCGGGTTTATGCGGGCGGGCTGCTGAAGTTCGAGCCGGGCGAGATGCAGCGGCTGCTGGTGCCGTGCCCGGAGCTACTGGCGGCCTGCGCCGAGCCCGTCATATCCAGCCGTGGTACCACATGTGGCGCAGCCAGGACGTGTAGGGAATGACCTTGGCCGCCACGATCGGGTACAGGTAGAAGAAATTAACCAGAACGCCCAGCACATAGGCGCCCGCGATGACCGCGCCGACTCCGCGGCGGGCCGCTGACGCCTTCGCGGAGCCGATGATCAGCCCCAGACACAGGGTGATGGACAGCACGATGAAGGGGTCGAAGGCCACTGCGTAGAAGTAGAACTCAGTCCGGTGATCATGCCCGGCGAACCAGAACCAGGGCAGCCAACTGGCCGCGACCGCGAGTAGGACTGCCCCGGCCCGCCAGTCCCGGCGGGTCAGCCACCAGCCCAGGCACACCAGCAGGGTGGCGACCGACGCCCACCAGATCATCGGCGTGCCGATGGCCAGCACTTCCTGGGAGCAGCTCGACGTTCCGCATCCCTGCGCGTGGGCGGGATAGAAGAAGGCGACCGGCCTGGTTATCAGCAGCCAGTCCCAGGGCTGCGACTGGTACGGGTGGTGCGTGGTCAGGCCCAGATGGAAGCTGAGCATCTGCTTCTGGTACTCGATAAATGAGGCCAGGGTGGAGATCACCGGGGTGTGGTCGCCGTTCTGCGCGGCCCAGTTCCGGTCCCAGCCATCGGACGAAGCGAACCATCCGGTCCAGCTCGCCAGGTAGACGACCGCCGGGACCAGCGCGAAGGAGACCGGCAGCCAGCGCCCGTCGTCGCCAAGCGCGCCGCGGACGTAGCTGCGGAAGCCGACAGCCCGCCGCGCCCCGATGTCCCAGGCGATGGCCAGCCCGGCGAACGCGACCACGGACCAGATCGCGTCCCACTTCGACGCGCAGGCCAGGCCCAGGCAGACCCCGGCGCCCAGGCGCCACCAGCGGAACCCGAGCCGGGGCACGTGCTCGTCGCCGGGATGCTGCTCCACCCAGTCGGCCAGGCGGCCCCGGAAGACGTCACGGTCCACCACCAGGCAGCCGAACGCCGCCAGCACCCAGAACATCAGGAAGATGTCCAGCAGCGCCGTGCGGCTCATCACGAATTCGAGGCCGTCCAGGGACAGCAGCAGGCCGGCCACGCAGCCGAGCAGCGTGGACCGGGTCATCCGGCGGGCGACCCGGGCCAGCACGAGGATGGCCAGGGACCCGAAGAGCGCGACGGAGAACCGCCAGCCGAACGGGGTCAGGCCGAACATCCACTCGCCTGCCGCGATGAACAGTTTCCCAAGCGGCGGGTGAACGACGAACTCGCCACCGGAGCTGAAGATGTTCGTGTGGCCGTGCGTGATCAGCGAGTTCCGGTCGCTGACGTAGTTCTGCTCCACTCCGTGGCGGAGGATCCCATACGCGTCCGGGACGTAGTACGTCTCGTCGAAAATGATGGTCCGCGGGATGCTCAGCCGATTGAAGCGCAGGAACGCCCCGAACGCGGTGACCAGGAGCGGGCCAAGCCAGCCCCATAGCTCGCTGCCCGGAATCGGCGGAGCAAGCCGGTCACGGAGCGCATGCGAGCGAAAACTCGTATCAGCGGCTGGATGCTCAGCCTCGTAAGCAATCATCGAGGCACATCGTATTGGGGCGCGGGGCATAACGTGGGTTCCGCGATGAATGACTCCGTTCCACAGGACAGTGTCAGCGGCACCCTTACGGTGGCTGCCGTGCCCATCGGCAGGCCCGGTGACGCCTCGCCGCGGCTCGCCGAGGCGCTCGCCACGACAGCGGTCGTCGCGGCCGAGGACACCCGGCGGGTGCGCAGGCTGGCCGCGGCCCTCGGCGTCGATCTCGCGGGCCGGGTCGTGTCGTATTACGACGCCGTGGAGCGGAGCCGGGAGACGGTGCTGCTGGCCGCGCTCCGTGACGGCCACGACGTGCTGCTGGTGACCGACGCCGGCATGCCTGCCGTCAGCGACCCCGGATATCGCCTGGTCGCGGCGGCTGCGGCGGCCGGCGCCCCGGTGACGGTGCTCCCTGGGCCGTCCGCCGTGACCGCCGCGCTGGCGGTCTCCGGCCTGCCCAGCGACCGGTTCTGCTTCGAGGGCTTCCCGCCCCGCAAGGCGGGTGAGCGGGCCCGCAGGCTCGCCGGGCTGGCCGCTGAGCCGCGGACCCTGGTGTTCTTCGAGTCACCCCGCCGGACCGCCGCCACCCTGGCGGAACTGGCCCGGGCGTTCGGTCCCGGCCGCCGGGCGGTGGCCTGCCGGGAACTCACCAAGACCTACGAGGAGATCCGCCGGGGCACGCTCGGGGAACTCGCGGCCTGGGCCGAGGGCGGGGTGCTCGGCGAGGTCACCCTCGTGGTCGAGGGCGCCGGCCGGCCCGGCCCGGGCGACGAACCGGCGCGCAGCCCCGAGGAGGCGGCCGCCGAGGTCGCCGCGCAGGTGGCGGCGGGGGTGGCCCGTAAAGAGGCCATCGTCGCGGTGGCCCGGGAATCGGGCCTACCCAGGCGGCTGGTTTATGACGCCGTGGTGCGCGGTAAAGCGTTCGAGGGCTCTGCTGGCAGCGCCTAGGCTGGTGGGCATGTCCTTGCCAAGCCGTCACATCCTGGCCGCTCCGGCGTGGCCCTACGCCAACGGCCCCCGCCACATCGGGCACGTCTCCGGTTTCGCCCTGCCGTGCGACATGTTCAGCCGCTACCAGCGGATGGCGGGCAACCAGGTGCTGATGGTGAGCGGCACGGATGAGCACGGCACGCCGATCCAGGTTCAGGCCGACAAGGAGAACCTGACCCCGCGTGAGCTGGCTGACCGATACAACCGGGTGATCGCCGACGACCTGTTCGGTCTCGACATGTCCTATGACCTGTTCACCCGGACGACCACCCGGAACCACTACGCGGTGGTGCAGGAAATTTTCACCGGCCTCTACCGCAACGGCTACATCTTCCCCCGGGTCACCAAGGGCGCGATCTCCCCGTCCACCGGCCGGACCCTGCCCGACCGGTACATCGAGGGCACCTGCCCGATCTGCGGCTACGACAGCGCGCGCGGAGACCAGTGCGACAACTGCGGCAACCAGCTTGACCCCATCGATCTCATCAACCCCCGATCGAAGATCAACGGCGAGACCCCGGTGTTCGTGGACACCGAGCAGTTCTTCCTCGACCTGCCCGCGTTCACCGAGGTGCTGGGCAGCTGGCTGCAGAGCAAGAGCGGCCAGTGGCGGCCCAACGTGCTGAAGTTCTCCCTCAACCTGCTCGGCGACCTGCAGCCGCGGGCGATCACCCGGGACCTGGACTGGGGCGTGCCGGTGCCGCTGGACGGCTGGCGGGACCGGCCGGACAAGCGGATCTACGTGTGGTTCGACGCGGTGATCGGCTACCTGTCCGCCTCGATCGAGTGGGCCAGGCGTTCCGGGGACCCGGACGCATGGCGCGCCTACTGGCAGTCCGGGGACGCCGAGTCCTACTACTTCATGGGCAAGGACAACATCGTCTTCCACTCCGAGATCTGGCCCGCGATGCTGCTCGGCTACAGCGGCAAGGGGGCCAGGAGCGGCTTGCCGGGCTCGCTGGGGGAGCTGAACCTGCCGAGCGAGGTGGTGTCGAGCGAGTTCCTGACCATGGAGGGCCGCAAGTTCTCGTCATCCCGCGCGATCGTGATCTACGTACGCGATTTCCTGGCCCGCTACGACGTGGACGCCCTGCGCTACTACGTCGCGGTGGCCGGCCCGGAGAACCAGGACACCGACTTCACCTGGAGCGAGTTCGTCCGGCGCAACAACGATGAGCTGGTCGCCGCCTGGGGGAACCTGGTCAACCGGTCGGTCTCGTTCGCGGCCAGGAACATCGGCGCGATCCCGAAGCCTGGCCAGCTCACAGATGCCGACCAGCAGACCCTGGAGCGCTCCCGCGCCGCGTTCGGCGTGATCGGCGGCGAACTGGGCCGGTCGCGGTTCAAGGCCGCCATCACCGAGACGATGCGGACCGTGGCCGAGGCCAACAAGTACATGTCCGACCAGGCGCCGTGGAAGATCCGCGAGTCCGACCCGGACCGGATGCAGACGGTGATGCACGTCGTGCTGCAACTGGTGGATGACGCCAAGACGCTGCTCACCCCGTTCCTGCCGCGGTCCTCGGACAAGGTGCACCGGATGCTCGGCGGATCCGGCGCGTGGTCAGGCATGCCGGAGATCCGGCAGGTGGACGAGGACGACGCTCCGTCCTACCCGGTGATCACCGGGGACTACGGCACGGCCGCGCGGTGGGAATCGCAGCCCATCGTGGCCGGCACGCCGCTGGCCGTGCCCACGCCGTTGTTCACGAAGCTGGACCCGTCCGTGGTGGACGAGGAACTGGCCCGGCTGGAGCAGGAGTGACCGCTCCCGGCGCCGCCGGCGCGGCCCGTGCGGCCCGTGACGGTACGCCTGGCCCGGGCGATGTCCTGGCGCCCGAGCCGTTGCCCGGTGACGCCCTGGACAGCCACTGCCACCTGGACCTGATCGAGCGGCCCCCCGGCGAGGTCGTGGCCGCGGCCCAGGCGGCGGGCATCCGGCGGATGATCACGGTCGGCGTGGACCTGCTCTCGTCCCGCTGGTCGGCCGAGTGCGCGGCCGGGTTCGCGGACGTCTACGCGGCGGTCGCGATCCACCCCAACGAGACCGCCGCGGCCGCGGCGTCGCCGGCCGGCCGGGACGCCGTGCTGGCGGAGATCGGCGCGCTGGCCGCCCAGCCGCGGGTGCGGGCGATCGGCGAGACCGGGCTCGACTACTACCGTGACCAGGCCCGCCCCGAGGTCCAGCAGGACTGGTTCCGCGCGCACATCGCCATCGCCAAGCAGGCCGCCAAGGCCCTGATGATCCACGACCGGGACGCGCACGAGGACGTGCTGCGCATCCTGGAGGAGGAGGGACCGCCCGAGAAGGTGGTCTTTCACTGCTTCTCCGGAGACGCGGCCATGGCCAAGCGGTGCGCGGAGGCTGGCTACGTGATGAGCTTCGCGGGCAACCTCACCTTTAAGAATGCGCAGCCGCTGCGGGACGCCGCGGCGGCGGCGCCCGCGGACCTGGTCC
>OBLW0100002544.1_pt1 | contig 14733 bp, 16 predicted proteins | sample 1520161 | NCBI WGS metagenome assembly OBLW01 (sample SAMEA3539309, study PRJEB22396) | soil metagenome | biome: tundra; feature: field; material: soil | place: USA | collected 2010-05 | depth 0.15 m
CTGGGCCCGCGCCTGGCGCACGCCCTGCTGCCCATCGCCGGCAAAGGCGGTTCCAATTGGAGCTACGCGCCGGTCCCGATTCTCGGCCCGCTGGCCGGCGCCGCGCTGGCCGGATGGCTGGTCCGCGCCGTGGGGTTTTGAAGGCTACCCCAACCCTTCCAGCTCGCCTTCGAGCAGCGCCACGTGCTCTTCTTCTTCGGCGGCCAGCTCGCCGCAGAGATCTTTCTCGAGACCGGCGGGCAAATCGCCGGCCAGTTTGCGAAAGTGATCGCGGGTGCGGCGCTCCATTTCGAGCGCAACCTCGTACAAATCCTTCACGCCCGTCTCCTGGTCGAGCACTAGCCCGTGAAACAGCCAGTTCGCTAGCAGCTTGTCCTGGTCGGCGGAGAGTTCCACGGTCTCCCGGTCGAGGTGCGCGTGGTACTTCTCTTCGAGCTCGTGCAGGTGGTCGAGCTCGGCTTCGTAGAGCCGCTCGAGCACCGCGCGCTGCTCGGGCGATTGGGCCCGCTCGCGCGCCAGCTTATAAAAGTGGAACGAGTTCAGCTCAAACTCGACCGCCTCGCGAATGGCGCGGAAGCGCATCGAATCGCCCAGCTCGCGCCCTTCGATCACCTCCAGCGGGCCGCCGCACATAAAACATTTTCCATACGGCACGGCGAATCCCGTGGTCAGTTTCAGGCAGCTCTTGCAGCGCCAGGTGTAGCGCACCTGCGCGCAGCAGATTTCGTCCTCATCGAGAACGCGGTGGCACTTCGGACAGGAAGATGGCATGTTAGTGAACCTCCGCCGGCGCCGGTTCGGCCGCGCGCGGCTCGGCCAGGCCCATGTATTCCAGCATGCCCTGCGCGGCGCGCCGGCCGGCGCCCATTGCCAGAATCACGGTGGCCGCTCCGGTGACGATATCGCCGCCCGCGAACAGCCCCGGAATCGAGGTCATCGCGGTGCGCTCGTCCACCTGAATGTATCCCCACTTATTGACCTTGAGGCCCGGTGAGGTTTGGGCGATGATCGGGTTGGCGCTGGTTCCCAGCGCGTAGATTACCGTGTCCACATCGAGCAGGAATTCCGACCCGGCCACCGGAATCGGCGAGCGCCGGCCGGAAGCATCCGGCTCGCCCAGCTCCATCTTCTGGCAGCGCATGCCGGTGACCCACCCGGCCGCATTGCCGACGATTTCGACCGGCGCCGTCAGCCACAGGAAGTCGATGCCCTCTTCCATGGCGTGCTCGAGCTCCTCCACGCGCGCCGGCGATTCGCGGCGAGACCGCCGGTAGACGCACGTCACGCTTTGAGCGCCCATCCGTTTCGAGACGCGCAACGCATCCATCGCCGTGTTGCCCGCGCCCACCACCGCGACGCGCTGGCCCAACCCGACCGGCGTATCGTAGAGCGGCTGCTTGTGGCCGCGCATCAGGTTGACGCGCGTCAGGAATTCGTTGGCGGAGAACACGCCGTTGAGCGCCTCGCCCGGTATCCCGGCGAATTTGGGCGACCCGGCGCCGGTGCCGACGAACGCGCAATCGTAGCCCATCTCGCCGAGAAGCTGCGGGATGGTGAACAGCTTGCCGATGATGGTGTCGAGCCGGATTTCGACCCCCATCTTCTTCATGTTTTCGATTTCGGCGTCGATGATCACGTCCGGCAGGCGGAATTCGGGGATGCCGTATTTCAGCACGCCGCCGGCCACGTGCAGCGCCTCGAAGACGGTGACCGAAACGCCGTGGCGCGCCAGGTCGCCCGCGCATGCCAGACCGGCCGGCCCCGATCCGACAATCGCGGCCCGCTTTTTCACTGCGCCAGCCGCCGTCCCGTTCGGCGCCGTCGGCTCTTCCCAGCCGCGCCCCATCGCCATATCCGCCACGAACCGCTCCAGCCGCCCGATCGCTACCGGCTGGAACTTTGCGCCCACCACGCAGGTCACCTCGCACTGCGATTCCTGCGGGCAGACGCGCCCGCACACCGCCGGCAGCGTGTTGGACGCCTTCAGAATCTGGTAAGAACGCTTGATGTCCTTGCGTTGCAGCGCCGCGATGAAGCCTGGAATATCGATACCCACGGGGCAGCCCGGCACGCAACGCGGTTTCTTGCAGCGCAGACAGCGCTCGGCTTCGTGCAACGCGCCTTCGAGCGATAGCCCCAGCGCCACTTCGTCGAAATTGAGGATGCGGAGTTCGGCCGGCTGGTGCGGCATGGGCGCCCGCTCGTGCGGAATGGTCTTGAGGTTCTTCGGCCCCAGCGGCACCGGCGGAGCGGCTTCGGGTTCCGGCAGCTCGCAAGTCGAAACCACCGCGCCGACCGTTTCGACATGCGCGCGCAGGCTGGCCAGCTTGGCGGATTCGCCGCGGAACCGTTCCAGCGCGGCCTTCTCCTCGCGCTCGAAACGCTTCTGGCGCAGCGACAGCTCGTCGAAATTCACCAGATGGCCGTCGAAATCGGCGCCGTCCACGCAGGCGAATTTCATTTTGCCGCCCACCGTCACGCGGCACGATCCGCACATCCCGGTGCCATCCACCATGATCGAATTCAGGCTGACTATGGTGGGCACGCCGAACGGCCGCGTGGTCTCCGAGCAGGCCTTCATCATCGGAATCGGGCCGATGGCCACCACTTCGCTCGCATCCGTCACGCGCGACAGCACGTCGGCCAACGCGTGGGTGACGAAGCCCTTGCGCCCATAGCTGCCGTCGTCGGTGGTGACGATCAGCTCATCGCTCACCGCGCGGAACTCGTCTTCCCAAAACACCAGGTCGCGGTTGCGGAACCCCACGATGGAGACCGTGCGGTTGCCCATCTGCTTGTACGCGCGCAGTTGCGGATAAACCGGCGCTACGCCCAGGCCGCCGCCCACCAGCACCACCGTGCCCGGCAGTTTGCGGATCTGGCTGGGCAGCCCGAGCGGCCCGATGAAATCCAGAATCGTGTCTCCCTCGCGCAGCGTCATCATCTCAAAAGTGGTCTTGCCAACCGCCTGGATGACCACCGTGACGGTGCCGCGTGCGGCGTCGAAGTCCGCTACCGTCAATGGGATACGCTCTCCGTGCTGGTCGATGCGGGCCATGATGAAGTGGCCCGGCCGCGCCGCCCGCGCCACGTCGGGGGCCGCTACTTCCCACAAAAATGTCGCTGGGCCGAATTGTTTCCTATGGGTGATGACAAACACTACACTTCTCCGGAAGCAACATGGTATCAAGATTACGGATAAGCAGACCGATTAAGGTGTTAAACATTCCGTTTAGGATTTCTGAAGGGCCGCGGCCGCGGCACCCCGGGGCTAGCGCGCCTGACGGCCGGCATAGACTTCGGCGGCGCGGCAGCCTCGGTCCGGGTGCTCATCGTCGAGCGGCAGTTCCTCGATCAACTCGGCGTCTGATGCGGTATGAAAGGAGACTACGGCCCAATCCGCATCCGCCATCGCCGGCCGGTGCCACCTATTGGCCGGAATCGATAGCCATCGATTTTCCACTTTCTCGTCGGGATCGCTGCGCAAGTGGTTTGAAACCCAGCGTTCGCCGCTCCACGTCCGCATGTCTGCCCAGCCCTGGTATGACATGACGCGCTGAATGCTATTGGGATGCCGTTCGGCGCCTGAGGAACTACGGGCGCGGAGGACGAAGACCCAACTGGAAGCGATGCCAGCGGGAAGCGGTGCGTAGATATCTAGCGGCACGGTGCGCCATGCCAGCCGTGTGGCGGGATCGCGCTTGAGGACGGAGGCGACGTCTTCCACCAAGGCGGACAAGAACGTCGCCGCCCGCGGCGCGCGCGCCGCCTGGTCCAGTGATTCGAGGATGTCGCGTTCGGAACTCACTTCAACAAGCCGCCTCAGATGCGCTACTGCACCACGCCGGCGCCAGCCTGCGGCTCGAGCTTGATTTCACCGAACGCGCTTTCATACTGGGTGACGTTCTGCTGCAGGACATTGAGCACCGCCTTGGCCTGCTGCGGGCTGACGTAGATGCCTTGAAAATTGTGTATGGCCACGTTGTCCGGCGACGTTTGGCTGACGCGGCCGAACAGCAGAAAAAAGTCCCACAGGTTCACCCGTACCTGGACACTGTTGGCGTAGTTCTCGCGGTATTCGGGCGACTGAATCAATTGAATCTTAGGAGGCGCTGGAGTCATCGTCTTTTCAGCGTAGCACTCGTCCTGCGGGAGGGGATTTAAGAATCTTAACGAATGTTTCCGAACCTTCGGCCCGTCCGGTGCGTCCGATGGATTGAGGGGAATTCGTCATGAAAGCACTTGTTGAAAGCCACACGTCAGGGCAGGTCTTCTGCCCGATTTGCACCCATACGGTTCCGGCTGAGCTTGATTTGCGAGGCAAACGCGCCCGGGTCGTGGCGGGCGAGCGCTGCCCGCGTTGCCAATCTTCGCTGGAGGTTGCGGTGATTGTGCAGATTCCGGAAGCTGCTTGAAAAGATTGGCTATTAGGCCGCTTAGTACGAGCTAGCCGAGAATCAGCTTGTCCCTCTGGGCGGTTTCTGCCATAGTGGGATCAGCACGGGGACGCCATGCGACGTAAAGTGACCCCAAAATCCGACCAGGTGGTTCCCGCGGAATTGCTGGAACTGGCCCGCCAAGCTGTATCTGTGGACAGCCTGAAGAAGCTGGCCGGGAAATGCTCCGTCTGCGGGGCTGAGACCGCCGATGGCTCCGACGAGCCGCTGTGTTGGGTTTGCCGCCGTCTCAAAATCAGCGCCTGGCGCGACATCGAGCACCAGATGCCGATGCAGGAATAGCGTCGTGGCGCGGGCCGTCCGGCCTGCTGAGCCGAGAGTCATCTCGGCTTTTTCTGGGCACCATTAAAGCGACCAGCATTGCGCTCAACCCAGTTGATCCAAAGCCACCAGGATCGCGCGCATCGCCGTCTCGAGCGGTGGGAGATCGCGGGCGACGACTAGCCAGACCGTCTCAAAGTCCACTTCAAAGTAGTCGTGGACCAGAACATTTCGCATGCCAGCTATTGACATCCAATTGATCTCGGGGATGCCTCTCCTTGTGCGCGGAGTCAATCCGCTGCGTCGACTCGCAAAGAACCTGAAGGTTGCGAACAATTGCGTCCTGAAGCGTATGCGAGAGAAAGACAGCGTCCCGGCCCTGTCCGGAATCCTCCCTGATTCTGCGAATGCACTCGATGACATGCTCGACATACGCGCGCTGGGCTTTCACAACGGCACGGCTTCCCGAAGAACGGCGTCGCGGATTAAGGGGCTCAGCGAGCGGCGAATTACCACCTGCACTGGCTGTCCCAGAAGTTCTTCGAGGTCGGCGACCAGGCTACCCGGAAACCACGGTGTTGTATCGCCGGTCACGTCGACGAGGAGATCCACATCGCTTTCGGGCGTGTCCTCCCCGCGAGCCACCGAGCCGAAAAGCCGGACATTGCCCGCGCCGTGCCGCGCGGCCACCCGCAGGATTTCGTCGCGATGCTCCCTTATGCGCTGACTGGCGCTCATTCATCCACTATTGTATCGTCCGGCCAGCAGAATGGAATCGATGAAGCCAGCGATCTTCCGAATCCTGAGATTCGGCGAGTTCGCACCTATGGCAGCCGGCAGTTCGGCGCTCGCAAGTCATGTCATTTACGGCCCAAAGGAAGCGTCGAGAATTGAGGACACACCGCGCTTAACCGTGCGCGCGAGATCGAGGGCCTTCTGCTCGTCTCCCAGGAGCATTTCAGGCGTGTCGCCCGGATAGCGGACTTTGACGCCGAATGGGCTCAGCCAATCCGCCTCACGCATCGCAACCGCCCAGCGCGGATCGATCCCATCTGTGAGGTCGAGCAGAACCCGGAGGTCGTGGGTTTTCGGAAACTCGATCTGGTAGCGGGTGAGGAGAGCTTTGAGATACTTTTCAGCGGCCTGCTGACAATGGAATCCGACGATTTCGCGAACCCTGAGATCGCGCGCAGCCTCGGCTGCTAACTGCTCTGCAACGTGCAAATCGGCGTCGGCTCTCTCGATCCACTCGCGCAACACCAATAAGGTGTCCGGATCAGGCGGCTGCATAAAGCACACGGCCGTACTTGGCTGCAGGATAGGCAATGCCGCCGACAATGCCTTTGGTTCGCTCGAACCGCTCCGTGCGCATCACCAGCACGTCGATCGGGTAACCAATGTCCCCGAGCGCTCGCCGAATCTGAACGCTTCGCTCATGGGTATTATCCGGCGATGGCTCAACGATCAACAGGTCGATATCGCTGTCTTTCGTCATCTGCCCGGTAGCTGCGGAGCCGAACAGAATGATTGTATCGGGTCGCGCAACGCTCAGAACGCGACGTACGATTTCCCCGAGCAATGTGTCATCGAGGCCCATTCGATCTCATCATAGCCCTTCGAGTATGCCTCTGCACTCGCGGGAGAGACATTTCGGGTTGAGAGCGCCTCAATTCGCTTGCCGGATGCTGAGCGCCGTCACCTGCCGGACCCACCTGGCGGCCCTCTTCTCACCCGGCGCCACCAAACGAAACGGTCCTTCCATCTCCGAAAGCGGCTTGCCGTCCCGCATGGTGACCACATACACCGATTTGTCCATGAAGATCGCATCCAGTTCCGGCCATGCGAATGTCGCGCGGTAGCCGTCCTTGGCTTCCACCAGCAGGTAGTAGGACGCCGCTGTGCGGTGAAACTTCTCGCCCGTCGGCAGATCGACTTTGGCAAGCACGTCCGTTAGCACGACGCCCTCAAACGTGGCCGGGGTTCCGTGATCCGCGACCTTCACGGTCTGCTGCGGCATCTTCGAAAGGTCGGCAACGGAGAGCGTCGCGCTGGTGCCGCCGACGCCGTGAACAACCAACGTCGCCGGAACCTGGCACAGCGTCGCGGAAACCAGGAGGCCGAAGGCCCCGATCAATTTGGGTGTGGTCATACTCGCGATTCTCGTGGTGCGGATGATAGGACTTGAACCTACACTCCCTTGCGGGAACTGGAACCTAAATCCAGCGCGTCTGCCAATTTCGCCACATCCGCGGAAGCTAGCTGCAATTATACCGTGAGGAGGCCGAGCTCTTAAATACTGGCGCGCCGCATCGCAATGGCAAGAAACCTCGCGGATCAGACTGTCTCCCCGTTGCCTCCTGCTACTCCTTTTTAACATAGCCCTGCCCATTACATTCTCGGCAGACAGACTTTGTGGTGGGCCGACGTATAAACGTCCAGCTCCGCATATCTGGTACCGATTCGCTCACCGTAATACTACAGTGTAGTAGCGAATTGATAACGTCCACCTGTTGGAGAACGTAAAGCGCCTGGTGCTTCTCCATGTGCCATCCCGCGATGATTTCATTTATCACGGTGGGTTCAAACACCACATCGCGGGCTTCTTTGTTGCTAAACTGCCGGGCGCATCGCCACTCGTGTTCGTATTCCCAATCCGCGGACTTTATGAAGGCGCGCTGGACGGAGAGTTCATCTGCCGCCGGGAGTATTACCGGCTCGGCCACGTAATCGACGTGGCGCGGAACAACACCATTGCTAGAGAAGAACTCGTCGCCGGTCTTGAAGGCAACCACGAACCCCTTATGCTGAGCCGCGTAATTGACCCACATGAGGTGGCTATTTGGGTCTTCGGTTAGGCAGAACACCCCCAGTTTCATGCGGTAAATCTGTGCCATCGTTGTCTGCTTGGCATCTGTCATCCGGCCGTGAGCCGTTGCAACTGATATGCTGTCGAAGGCGTCATTGAAAGAGCCCGGTGAACTGAATCGAACCGTAAATTCATCGAGGACGCTTTCGATACGTTCTGGAGGATAGTACTTATACAGAATCTGCGGTACAGCTATTTCGGATTTATTCATCTGGGCACCTCATATCCCGGTTAACAAACGAGGGAGGTCAGAAAACCGTATTTTCGGCAATCGCGTCCTTCCCAAAGACCGCGCGAACAAGATCCTTCCCGGCCTCATTCTTGCGAGCGGGCTCCTGCTCGTCCATGAACCGCTTGTAGGCGGCCTTGAGATTCTCTTTGGCATCGAGCTCGGCGCGGGCGCCACGTTCGGCCAGGGATACCAGAGCGCGGCTCATGGTGAGGTGACGCTGTTTCGCCACGCGGCGCACTGCAGCGGCCAGCGGTGCGGGGATGGTGACGCTTTGGCGCACGCTCTTCGGCTTGAGGGCGCGCGCCGTCTTCGTTCGTGTCGTCATATTCCCATTGTACGCGCCGTCCACCAGTGTGGTGCAGTGTGGGTCAGCAGGACTGCGCGCGGCTACAGGTCCAATCGATCGGCGAACGCTTCGGCGTCGGCGGTGGATACGCGAACCTCCACGGCTCTCTCCGGCGGCGCGGCCAGGCCGTCGAAAGTTTGGAACAGCGCCAGCTTTGCGATGGCGTATCGCTCGGTGGAAGTCAGCGCAAAGCCGTGGGCCGCTTGCCAGGCTGCCAACGCGTCGTCGGCTATCACCACCGCCGCCGGCAGCCATTGCGCGCGGCCCGACGACACGCGAAACTCGAACTCCAGACCGCGGCTCTGCCCGTCGCACCACTGGCGGTGGCCTTCATAGAAGTATTCGTACACGTAGCCGCTGTCGGCTGCGTAGCGCTTCACGCGCCGCGTCGCGGGCACACCATGGAGAGGCGCCGGCTTTTTCGAAAATAGTCCTATTCGCCACATCGGGCTAGGTGTAAATTCCAAACGCGCAGTACCGCGATAGCTATTGACAAGAATACCAACTGGAGTGATTATGTAGATGGAATCACGCCGGTTTGTTGATTTCGACGCCGTCTAGGGAGTCAGCCCTCGCGGGCTGGCGGGAGGTGCCAATAATAGAACCGGACTACGGTGAGGGCGGCCTCATTCGCGGTGCATGAACGGTAGTGCGGGAAGTTCTGAACGGTCGGAACAAGCCGAGCCAGATGGTTTTCGGCGCAGCGCCAGAAGCGCATAATGATGACCGGCATCAGCGATTTCCCAGTTTCATGCTCCGCGCGTGACCGCCCTCATTCCTTTTCTGCGCACTCCGCTGGAACCTCCTCCTTCTCGCGCTATTGTTTTCGAGCGCGTTGCCTGCCGGTTCGCACCTCTTTTACAATGACGCCGGACGGTCGCGGCGCGGTATCATAACAAAACATCTCGTTCGCCACGGGAGCTGCTGGGCCACCGGGGGCGGCGGTGGACTTGCCGCTTGGCTGCGTCTCAAACTTTCCTGGCCCCGGCCATCTCGCAAAAAGGAGGTCCGACGTGCAACTGACCAAACTCGAAAAAAGGCAATTTGAGGAGCGCGGGTTTTCGCGCCGGAGTTTTGGGCGCCTGGCCACTCTGTTGGCAGCCGGGTCCAGCCTTCCGTTCTATAACGAACCGGCGCTGGCGCAGTTCTCCAAAATCGAGAACGCGCCGACGGATGCGGTGATGATCAACGCCAACGAGAATCCTCTCGGCCCTTGCCCGGAAGCCCGCGAGGCGGTAGCCAACATCATCTCGCAAGGCGGCCGTTATTTATACGGCGAAACCGATCGGCTGGCGGCAATTCTCGCCCAACAGGAACAACTGAAGCCGAGCTACGTGCGGATCTACGCCGGATCGAGCGCGCCCCTGCACCAGGCCGTGCTCGCGTTCACCTCGCCAAACAAAGCGTTCGTCACCGCGGATCCTGGTTACGAAGCCGGCGAACGCGCGGCCCATTTCATCGGCGCCAAGGTGGCGCGCGTTCCGCTGACCAAGGACTATGCGCACGACGTGAAGGCCATGGCGGCGGTCGCCGATGCCGGCCTCATCTACGTCTGCAATCCCAATAATCCGACCGGAACGCTGACGCCGAAGGCGGACATCGAGTGGCTGGTCGCGAACAAGCCGAGTGGCGCCGTGGTGATGGTCGATGAAGCGTATACCCACATCGCCGGCGCGCCGTTCAACACGGACCTGGTGGCGGCGGATAAAGACTTGATCGTGCTGCGCACGTTTTCCAAGATCTACGGCATGGCTGGTTTGCGCGCCGGCGCGGCGCTGGCGCGGCCGGACCTGATCGAAAAGCTGGCGGGGTTCAGCGCCGGGATGATGCCGATCACCGGAATGGTGGCGGCCTCGGCCAGCCTCGAATCCAAAACTGTCGTGCCGGAGCGGCGCAAGAAGATCGGCGACGTGCGTTCCGACGTCTTCTCGTTTCTCGCCCAGCACAAGTTCCCATTCGTGCCTTCGGTCTCCAACTGTTTCATGGTCGATGTCGGTCAGCCGGGCTTGGACATCGTCATGGCGATGCGCAAAGAAAAAGTCTACATCGGGCGGGTCTGGCCAAGCTGGCCCACGCACGTGCGCGTGACGGTGGGCACGGCCGAGGAAATGGCGAAATTCAAAGCTGCCTTCCTGAAAGTGATGGCCTGAAACGCCGCGCGCGCCGCGCGTGCGCTTCGTCCGGCTTGCAGAAACATTTCGATACGGCGCGTTTTATACACAACTTTGCCACATGCCGCGCCGGGTAACTGCAACATCCGCTTGCCCAAGAAACTTGTTGAAAAGGACTTCCCGCGCCCAATTCCCGCTAGCGCGGCAGGCGCCGCTCGCGATACAAACAATAAGACCCATCAGGCGGCAAGCGCAGCCATCCTGGCAAATCTCGGGGGAGGTAGCCAGGGCGGTTGCGCGAGCCGCGACAGTCCCTTCCGAGTTGAACTCCCACGTCAGCGCTTGTCGTCGCTAGCGCGACGTTCCAGACGCGGGAGCCTCAGAAAGAGGCACCCACGAGCAGGTCGAGCTGGTTTCGCAGCGGAGAGACATCTACTGGGAAACGGTCGGGGCCCCAGCGCGTGTAACGAATGACGGGGGCGACGCGAATCCGGCGCAATCGGGTCTCGATGCCGGCACCCGCGAAAACGCCGTACTCCGAGGAGTCAGTAAGCGATCCGACCAGTCGAAAGTTTGGGCCGGCTTCGACGAACGGCTGCAAGCCGCGAATGCGCAGCGGAAGCTGGTATTTCGCCAGCACCGGAAACTCCCAGGTGTCGACGGTGGCGTCAAAGCTGCCGACGAGGCCGCCGGCGTAGAGAGACACACCGGAGGCACTGACCGGCCGGTGGATAACGTCCGCTTCCACGGAAAGTTCGCGCGGCAGGTGGACCTCCAGCGACGCGCCGGCGATCAGGCTTCTGAAATTGGTATAGCCGCTGGCCGCTGAGGAGTAAGCGCCCGTGACATTCGTACCCACAAGCGCGCCAAGAGACACGGCACGGAACTGGCGTAGCCCGGCGGATTCGCTGGCCCGGCTGAAGCCGACCAAGAGTTCGACCTGGTTGCTGTTACTGGTAGGGGCCGCGGGGGCCTCCGGAACATGGTCCGAAGTCCAGTGTGTGTAACGCACGACGGGGGCGATCTTGAGGCCGCGGAGGTTCTTTTCGACCCCGACGCCAGTGGTAAAGCCAAAGTGCGCTGGATTGGTACCGTACAGGTTCAGATTTCCCGCGGTTCGAAAGGACGGGCCGGCTTCCACAAACGGGCGGAAGTTCCCGAGGCGGAACCGGTACTTCGCAAGCACCGGGAATTCCCAGGTAACCACGGGAGCGGGCGAGACACTATTGAGTACGCCATCGGGTTGGACGGCGGCCCAGGTGAGGTGCAGTTCGCGGAACATGCCATCGGCTTCCAGTGACCATCGGGGTGTGAAGCGCATCTCGATGGATGCGCCTGCGATGTAGTCTTTGGAGGTGGAGAAGAAGCGCATGCCGATGAAGTAGTTCCCCGATACGGGTATGGTCTCGGTGCGAAAACCATCGGTAACTGCGGCTCCGCCCACAAGGCCAATGGAAAGGCTCTGCCCGAAAGCGGCTCGTGGCATGCCAACAACACCAGTGGCGAGGGTCATGGCGAGAAGAACCTCCGGTCGCACGGACACTGGCGCAGCATCCAAAGGGCCAACTCGCCCATCTTTCCGAATCAACAGTTGTGAAGTCTAACTGTGTGCTGAGCTATTCACACCGGTGCGGGCGTTTCACGATTTAGAGATTCGTACGTCCTCTAGCCAGTATCATAACTTAATGAGTCTCTGTATCTTGCCCGGCAGCCTGAGGGTATCTCGCAATTATTTGTCGGTCGCTGTAGTGGAAACGGCTACCTTAGGGTCTTTGGTATGAGCGGTCACGACTTCAGGCGTCAGTACGTTGCCAACAGGAGTTGCGAGAACAGGAGTCCAGACCTGCGCCTGGACGCATTGGGCTCGCAGAACGGGAGAACTATTGAAAGCGCGCTTGTTACTCATAGCATACGCGCTTGTAAATGCGGTACTGTACAGCGTCCTATTGCCACTATGGGAAGGCTTCGACGAGCCATTCCATTTTGCGTATGTACAGCAGTTGAGTGATGGGCAAGGTTTGCCTGATGCACGCACGGCGCGGCTGTCGCGCGAAGTGGGAGCTTCCATTCTGCTTACACCTGCGAGTCAGGCGGTGAAACAGAATCTGCCGCAAGTCACGTCATATACCCAGTACTTCTCGTGGCCCGTGTCGAGAAGATCGGAAGCCCGGCGCCGGTTACGGGACATTCCAACGGAACTGCGGTGGCAACCCTCGGAACTCTTGAACTACGAAGCGCACCAGCCACCGCTGGCATACACGCTGTTAGCTGCCCCCGAGCGGCTTCTGGCTCGTTTCTCGCTGCCAGTACGGGTGGCGATGTTACGGATTATTGCGGCGGTGGCAGGGTCGTTGCTCCTATTGAGTGGTGCGGAGCAGTTATTCCAGCAACTCGATGTTCGTGATCCATACAAAACCGTCGCCCTCTTCTGTTTACTTTCTTGCCAAATGGTGTGGGCTACCTTAGCCCACATCGGAAATGATTGGCTGGCAGTACCCATCGCGGTGTGGGCGCTAGTTGCGCTGAATGTCCTCGGCAAGAGTCCAGGCCGTCGTTCTGCTGCCGTTGCAGCGGTCGCCCTCGCAGCAGGGCTACTGACAAAGGCATACTTTCTCTCCTTCGTGCCGTTGTTAGTCGGCCTGTGCGTAGTGCGAAGGCGTTGGCATGAACTTGCGATTACATCGGTGATCCTCTGTGGATTGGCCGGCCCATGGTATGCACGGAATCTTGTCCTGTATGGCGTTCTTACCGGAACGCAGGAGTCGCGAAGCGGCGTAGGCCTGCCCACAGTTCTGCGTGTGGCGCCCACGGTGGACTGGCTGGCTATGATCTGGTCGAGTGTTCGGGCCTCATTCTGGACCGGCAATAACTCCTTTCTGGCGTTGTCGGCAAACACTCTGAACCTAATAACCGCTACAAGCTTGGTGGCCCTGCTGTTGTGGGTGGCGAGTCGTCATGCGACCGCTGAGTGGATCACCTTGTTGTACTGCGTCTTGTTTGCGCTGGCGCTTGGATATGCCGCCGTTGTCAGCCACATCTATACTCACGGTGCTGCCAATGGTCCAAGTCCCTGGTACGCACAGGCTATCTTGGCTCCTCTATTGGGCTTGGCCTTGCTTGGTGCAGCTCGCTGGCCACGGCTCGGTAGGTTCGTGGCGGCTCTCCTGGTCCTGGAGTTCGGATACGTACTTGCCGCGACCTACGCAGTCAAATTGATTCCGCTGTATGGCGGCTACGACGGGCGCACGTCACTGGTTGGAGTGGCAACGCTCTATAGTCGTCGACTGGGGATGTTAGCGACAAACTTGGATACCGCTGCGCTCGCGCCGGCAGCAGCTATCTTCGCTTTGGCCGGGGTTGCAATGCTGCTGGTGATCGCACACCAGGTCGTCCTGATCCAATCGCTAGCTCGGACCTTGGCCCGGCCGGTGGTCCTGAACCCGGCGTTCCGAGCGATAGATTCTCCCTAGTCACGCAGCTCGCACCCACGAGCGGGTTGCGGCTGGGTGGATTATTTCGCGGCGATCGGCTGCCGCGCTTCCACCGGCGAGAGCCAGCCATGCTTGTCGGGCTGGCTGCCGTCGATGATGGCGAAGAACGCCTTCTGCAGCTTCTCGGTGATGGGGCCGCGGCGTCCCTTGCCCACGGTGATACGGTCCACCGAGCGGATGGGAGTGATCTCGGCCGCGGTGCCGGAGAGGAACACCTCGTCGGCGATGTAGAGCATCTCGCGCGGCACCTCCGACTCAGTGACGGGAATCGCCAGTTCACGCGCCAGGGTAAGCACCGCGTCGCGGGTAATTCCGGGCAGCGCCGACGCCCCCAGCGGCGGCGTGCGGATCTCGCCATCGCGCACCACGAACACGTTCTCGCCCGAGCCTTCACTGACGTAGCCGGCGGTATTGAGCGCGATGCCCTCGGCATAGCCGTTGGCTATGGCTTCCATCTTGATGAGCTGCGAGTTCATGTAATTCGCGCCGGCTTTGGCGAGCGCGGGCAGCGTGTTGGGCGCCAGCCGGTTCCAGCTCGAAACACACACATCCACTCCCTGCGCCATCGCCTCTTCGCCCAGATACTTGCCCCACTCCCAACAGGCGATGTAAACGTCGATCGGATTATTGAGCGGATTCACCCCAACCTCGCCGTAACCGCGGAACGCAATCGGGCGCACGTAGCAGGCGTTCATCCGGTTCACGCGCACCAGCTCCAGCACAGCCTCTTCCAGTTGCGCTGCAGTGAATCCCACTGGCTCCATGCGGTACACTTTGGCGGAATCGAGCATGCGCCGCACGTGTTCGCGCAGCCGGAAAACTGCCGGCCCGCTGGGCGTCGAATAGCAGCGGATGCCTTCAAACACCGAGCTGCCGTAATGCAACACGTGGGAAAGCACGTGTACGGTGGCGTCTTCCCACTTGATGAAACGGCCATTGTGCCAGATTTTTTCGGTGGGCGTGAGCATG
>OBLW0100002545.1_pt1 | contig 14727 bp, 10 predicted proteins | sample 1520161 | NCBI WGS metagenome assembly OBLW01 (sample SAMEA3539309, study PRJEB22396) | soil metagenome | biome: tundra; feature: field; material: soil | place: USA | collected 2010-05 | depth 0.15 m
ATGCCTAAGTGACTGGAGTTCAGACGTGTGCTCTTCCGATCTAACAACGCCGGCGAGGTCAGTATTGCGCGCGCGCGCCTCGAACAGCAGCTCGGTTCGATCGAATTCAATCTGGGTGAGCTCTCGCGCACGGTCACTCGCCTGAAGGAGCAGCTGCGCAAGCTCGAGATCGAAACCGAAGCGCAGATCCTGCATCGGCACGAGAACGACGCCGGCCACCGGCAGGACTTTGACCCGCTCGAGCTCGATCGCTATTCAGCGATCCAACAATTCTCGCGCGCGCTGGCCGAGTCGGCCAACGACGTCGCCAGCATCCAGGGACTGCTCGAGAACCTGATCGGCGAGGCGCAGAACCTGCTGCAGCAGCAGTCGCGCACCGTCACCGAGCTGCAGAACGGGCTCATGCGCACGCGCATGGTGTCGCTGCAGCGCCACGTGCCGAGGCTCGCGCGCATCGTGCGCCAAAGCGCGGCGGATACCGGCAAGCGTGCCGAACTGATCATCGATGGCGCCTCGGGCGAGCTCGATCGTCAGGTGCTCGAGCGCATGCTGCCGCCGTTCGAGCACATGCTGCGCAATGCCGTGGTGCACGGCATCGAGTCGCCAGAAGTGCGCCGCGCGGCGGGCAAGGATGAGAGTGGGCATATTCATTTGAACCTGCGGCGTGAAGGCGCCGAGGTCATCGTCGAGGTCAATGACGACGGCGCGGGCATGAACCTGGGCGCGATACGCAATAAGGGTCTGGAACTCGGCCTGATTCGTCCCGACCAGGAGCTTTCGGATGAAGACGTCATGCAATTGGTGCTCGAGCCGGGCTTCTCGACGGCGAGTTCGCTGACGCAACAGGCCGGGCGCGGTGTCGGCATGGACGTGGTCGCGGTCGAGGTCAAGAAGCTCGGCGGTGCGCTGCATATGGAGAGCACTCCGGGCCGCGGCTCGCGCTTCACGATCCGGCTGCCTTTCACGCTCGCCATTAGCCATGCGCTGGTGGTGCGCACTGGCGATGAGTTCTATGCGCTGCCATTGCCCACGGTCGAGGGCGTGGTGCGCATTTCGCGCGCCGAGGTCGAGACGCATCTGCGTGCCGACACCGCAAGCTTCAGTCATGGCGCCCAGAAGTACCGCTTGCAGTCGCTGGCCCAGTATGTGGGCATGGAACCTTCGCCGCTGCCGGAGCAGGATGTCACGATTCCGGTGGTGCTGGTGCGCGCTGGCGAGCACTCCACCGGGCTCGTGACCGATGAGCTGATCGGCAGCCGCGAGATCGTGGTCAAGCCGGTCGGGCCGCAGATCTCGAGCATACGCGGCATATCCGGGGCCACGATTCTCGGCGATGGGCGCATCGTCATCATCCTCGACATCGGTGCGCTCGTGCGCGCGGAATGGCGCGGACGCGCGGCGCCGACTGTGACCCGCGACAAGACCGATCGACGCACCTTTGCGCTCGTGGTCGATGACTCCATCACGGTACGGCGCGTGACGCAGCGGCTGCTCGAGCGCAACGGCATGCGCGTGCTGACCGCTCGCGACGGCATGGATGCGATCGCGCTGCTGGCCGAGCACGTGCCCGACATCATTCTGCTCGACATCGAGATGCCGCGCATGGACGGCTACGAAGTCGCCGCGCACGTGCGCGCGGATCCGCGACTGCGCGATGTCCCGATCATCATGATCACCTCGCGCGTGGGTGAGAAGCATCGCGCCCGCGCCATCGAGCTCGGCGTCGATGACTATCTGGGCAAACCTTATCAAGAGAGTGAGCTGCTCGACGCGATCATGCCGCTGGTGGCACAGCGCCGCGCCGGGGCGCTCGCATCCGGTTCCGGCCGATGAGCGAGCGTATCGCCGAGGTCTACAGCCTGCTGATTCCGTTGGCGGATGCCCGACTGCTGGTACCGCGTGCCTGTGTGGCCGAAGTTGTCGGCTACCAAAACCCGGTGCCGATGGACGGTGCGCCGCCCTGGTATCTGGGGCTCGTGAACTGGAACGCTCGCTCGGTGCCGTTGGTATCCTTCGAATGCGCCTGCGGCCTGCCGGTCCCGCCTACCGGCGGGCGCTCGCGCGTGGTGGTCTTTCATGCGTTGAGCGGCCGCGTTGAAGCCGGCTACTTCGGGATCGTCTCGCAGGGATTTCCGCAGCTCGTGCGCGTCAGCAACGATGTAGTGCGGCCCGATCACTCGCGCAGCTTCCCCGAACGCTCGCCGGTGTTGTGCCAGGTGCGCATGCTGAATGAAACCCCACTGGTGCCGGACCTCGAGCGGCTCGAGCTCATGATTGCCGAGGAGACCTCGGTGATGCCGGAGCGGGACGCGGGCTAGAAAGTTTAAGGATGTCATCGCGATTGCACGGCGGTCTGCGGCGAGCCAAATTCTGGTCTCAAATCGCGTGCCTGGCGCTCGGAGCCGGGGCAGGCGCGGCGGCACTGCCGGCGAGCGCGGCGGCACCGGCCACCACGACGCCGATCCAGCACCTGATCGTCATCGTCGGCGAAAACCAGAGCTTCGATTCCCTGTTTGGAACTTACCTGCCGCCGGGTGGCGAGTCGGTGCGCAATCTGCTCGCACAAGGCATTGTGTTCGCCGACGGCCGCCCCGGACCCAATTTCGCACGTGCCGCGCAGCGCCGGGCGCTGCCGACTACACGCTACTCGCTCGATCCGCCGCGCGCGGCACCGTACGAGTATCTGCCGCAGCCCACACTGATCGGCGTCAACGATACAAAATTCCACGCGGTCGGCAACGCTCCGGATGGACGCATACCGGCCGACCTGCCCGACGGGCCGTTCCCCGTGTCGCGCTATGTGCCCTATCCGGCCGACGATTTGACGCCGAGCTTCGGCACGGCCAGCGCGGCGCTTTCGACCGCGACCGGCGATCCGGTGCATCGATTCTTTCAGATGTGGCAGCAGTACGGCCCCGAGAACCAGCGGCTCGATCTGTTCGTCTGGGTGGCGATGACCACCGGCAAGGGCGGGGATACCTCCGGCGTGACGCCGCAGGCGACCGGCCAGGGCGGTGAGCTCATGGGCTTTCTGAACATGGCCGCCGGCGATGCCAAAGTTCTTCGCAGCCTGGCGAATCGCTACGCCCTCAGCGATAACTACCATCAGCCCATCATGGGCGGCACCGCCATGAATTTCTTCATGCTGGCGACCGCCGATCTGCCGTACTTCAACACCGCGGGCCGCGCGGCCACACCGCCCGAGAACCAGATTGAAAACCCCGACCCCATGGCGGGCAGCGACAATTTCTATCAACGCGACGGCTACCAGGGCGGTTCCTACGTCAACTGCTCCGACCGCGCCAGTCCCGGGGTCGCTGCCATCCTCGAGGTCCTCGACAGCAAGGGACTCAAGAGCGGGTGCGAGCCTGATCACTACTATCTGGTGAACAATTACGGTGCCGGCTACGATCTGGATGGTCACCCGCAGCCGCTCGGTCCAAACAACTACAACTATCCCCCGCAGACCGTGCCGACGATCGCCGAAGCGCTGTCAACGCACGGCGTCAGCTGGAAGTGGTACACGGGTGCGCGCGACAGCGCGGATCTTAGGCCTGAGATGCGGACACTGCATCTGTCGCTCGAGGCCGCGCGCCGCGCGCAGTACAACGACACCGGTGATCCGCTGGTCGGGTCCGCCACCGTGATGCGGAACCCCGCGTTGAAAGCCAGACTCCAGGGCTTGAGTTCGTTCTACCGCGACCTCGAGCGCGGCGCGCTGCCCGCGGTATCGATCGTGGTGCCGAAGAACCTCAACAGCGGCCATCCGGGCAGCTCGGTGGTTGCCAGCTACGAGAATCTGCTGCGCGACATCGTTGAGCGCGTGCAAAAACAGCCGCGTTTGTGGTCGCATGCGGCGATCATCGCGACCATGGACGAAGGCGGCGGTCACTTCGATTCCGGTTACGTGCAGGTGCTGGATTTCTTCGGCGATGGGCCGCGCATTCCGCTGCTGGTGATTTCCCCGTATGCGCGCCGCGGGCATGTCGATCACACCTACAACGATCATGCTTCGATCCTCAAATTCATCGAGCGCAACTGGCAACTCGCGCCGCTCTCCTCGCGCAGCCGCGATAACCTGCCGGATCCGATCGCGGATCACCAGGATCCATATCGGCCGGGCAATTCACCGGCCGTCGGCGATCTGATGACACTGTTTGATTTTTGAGCACCGGCTGGTATGACTGTGCGGGTCATGGCGGTATTGCTGTGTGGTGCCGCGCTGGCCCGCGCGCAGAGCGTTGCGCCGCCGCCGGCGGTCACGGCGCTGAGCGCCACGGCGCAGCTGGGCCGGCAGATCTTCTTCGATCCGAGCCTGTCCGCGTCGGGGCAGCTCTCGTGCGCAAGTTGCCACAGCCCCGCGTACTCCTATAGCTCACCCAACGGCGGCTTCGGCCCGGCGGGGGGCGCGCAGCTGAATCAGCCGGCTTTGCGTGCGGTACCGTCACTGCGCTATCTCGATCACACGCCGCGCTTCACGCGTCACTACTATGTCGATCACGGTGAAGAACGCGAGGACGAGGGGCCGGCCGGGGGCTTCATGCTCGACGGCCGCGCCGACAGCTTGCACACCCAGGCGCTATTACCCTGGTTGGACGCAGCCGAGATGGCCAACCTCAGCGTCGAGGCGCTGGCGGGACGCCTGCAGCGCGCGGCCTATGCGCACAGCCTGCGGCAACTGTTCGGCGCCACGGTGTTCGATCGACCGCGGCAAGCCGTCGCCGTCGCCGCGCTGGCGGTCGAGCGCTTCGAGCTCGAGGATCCCAGCTTTCATCCCTACAGCAGCCGCTACGATCAGTTCCTGGCCGGGGCGGCGACATTGACCGAACAGGAACTGCGCGGCCTGAAGCTGTACATCGATCCGCTCAAGGGCAACTGCGCCGAGTGTCATCCTAATACCCCCGGGCCCGGCGGTCGCGGTCCGGATTTCACCGACTACGCGTATCGCGCGCTCGGCGTGCCGCGCAATCGCGAGCTCGCCGCGAATGCGGATCCGAAGTTCTATGATCTGGGGCTGTGTGGCCCACGGCGTGCGGATCTGCACGCCGAGAGGCGATATTGCGGCTATTTCAAGACTCCGACGCTGCGCAATGCCGCGCGCCGGGAGCGTTTCTTTCACAACGGCAGGTTCCAGACACTCGAGCAGGTATTGCAGTTCTACGCCGAGCGCGACACGGCACCGCAGCGCTGGTACCCCGCGGTGCGCGGCCAGGTGCACAAGTTCGACGATCTGCCGCCCAGCCTGCGTGATCGCGTCGACACCTCCGACCCGCCATTCGATCGTGAGCCCGGCGATGCGCCGGCGCTGTCCGCGCAGGAGATCCAGGACCTCGTAGCCTTTCTCAAGACGCTCGACGACGCCGACCAGTAAACTGGCGATCCGCTCTCCGATCTGAGGATTCTGCAGGACAGGGGCCGCCTGCTGGCAATCATGCAGAACGGTGCCTTTCACAAGGCGCAGTCCCCGGACTTGAATTCCAGAGCCTGCGGCCCCATCGCCACAGGTCCATGGACATCGAACAACCCTCTGTCGATATCGGGCTCGCCGCCGCGGCCGCTGACGCCCCGCCGGACAGCCAGGCTGCAGGCGACGATGCCGCGGTGCTGGATGCCTATTCGCGCACGGTGGTGGACGTGGTCGAGCGCGTGGGCCCGGCCGTGGTCAGCGTGCACATCGGACGCACGCGCCGCGGCGAGATCGTGACCGCGGGCGGCGGCTCCGGCGTGATCGTGACCCCCGACGGCTACCTGCTGACCAACCAGCACGTGGTGCAGGGCGCCGCGCGCGTCGACATCACGCTGATCGACGGCGACACCGTCGAGGCTCGGGTCATCGCCGAGGATGCCTCGACCGATCTGGCCGTTTTACGCGCGCACGCTTCGGGCCTGCCCGCCGCGGGACTGCAGGCCTCGGAGCGGCTGCGCGTGGGACAGCTGGTGGTCGCGATCGGCAATCCGTTCGGCTTCGAGGCAACGGTTTCCGCCGGCGTGCTCAGCGCCCATGGGCGCACCTTGCGCGCCAGCGACGGGCGGCTCATCGAAGGCATAGTCCAACACACCGCGCCGCTGAACCCGGGCAACTCCGGCGGACCCCTGGTCGATGCGCGAGCGCGCGTGGTCGGCATCAATACCGCCATCATCGCCGCGGCGCAGGGCATCGGCTTTGCCGTACCCGCGGCCACCGCCGAGTGGGTGATATCCGAAGTGCTGGCGCACGGCCGGGTGCGGCGCGCCTATCTGGGCATGGCCGGACGCACGCGGCGGCTCGACCGCCGGCTGGTGCGCGCGCTCTCGCTGCCGAGCGATCACGCGCTCGAGATCGTCTCGCGCGAGCCGCAGACTCCCGCGGCGGACTCGGACCTGCGCGTGGGCGATATCGTGATTGCGGCGCAGTCGCAAACCATCTCGAGCGTGGATGCCCTGCACCGGTTCCTGAGCCGCTGGACCATCGGCGAGCCGCTGGAATTGTCGGTATTGCGGCGTACCCAGCTGTTACCGCTCAGCATCGTGCCCGTGGAAATGCCGACGCGCTAAAGTCATGGGTTGGACCCTCCCGCCTTCTCTTCGGCAGCGCAGCACATTGATGCGCCACTGATTGATTGCTTGGGTCCTGAAAGTTGCCCCGGGAATGGTAAAACTGGCGGCACATAGCGCCGCGAACAGCGTCAATCAAACGTGTCAGCCGCTCGAAGCAAAAGCAGCGCGGGAATTGTTCTGTACCGGAAACGGCATAGGATTCTCGAGATATTTCTGGTTCACCCCGGCGGCCCATATTGGGCGCGCAAGGACGATGGTGCCTGGTCAATTCCCAAGGGTGAGTACGAGCAGGGTGAAGAGGCATTACTAGCCGCGCAGCGTGAGTTCCTGGAGGAGACTGGCGTTGCAGTGAACGGCCCCTTCCTGGCCCTGGCGCCAGTCCGACAGCCAAGCGGCAAGATCATTACCGCTTGGGCTGTCGAGGGTGACCTGGATCCGACTCGCTTGCGCAGCAACAGATTCTCGCTCGAGTGGCCACCGAAGTCTGGCGTGATGCAAAGCTTTCCGGAGGTGGATCGAGGCGCCTGGTTTTCGTTGGTGCATGCTCGAGGCAAACTCTCGCCGGGACAGCGCCCGCTACTGCGGGGTCTCAGCGAGCTCTGACCAGCGGAAATCGAGCGCATTGCAGCATGGCTAGAGCGGTAGAACAACGGTCGCATAGCGCACATCCTGTGCCACGCGGACCCGCGCGCGAGCCGACGGTTCAGGCTTGCCGCAGATCAAACCGGAGTCTACTTGCCGCGTAGAGCGCCAAGGCAATACCGGCGATTGCGGCCACCAGAGTGATCATCAGTGAGTAGCGTATGGCGATATCGCCATAACGAGGCGCCAGCGCGTCATTCAAGAATCCAACGGTCGAAACACCGGCGCCGGGTCCCAGCAGATTTAAGATGAAGAACTGGATTGCCGCGGCCAGCGCCCTCATTCGCACGGGCATCAATCGTTGGGTTAATGCGATTATTGGCCCCATGTAAGAGGCGGCAGTGAGCATGGCAAGGAAGTAGAAGACGAACACCTGAGTGCCACCCACGATCAGAAAAAGCAGAATACAGGGGATCATTAGCGCTACCGACACGACCGGCGCCCACAAATACCAACGTGCGTCGCGCGCGCCCAACCGGTCGGCGGCTAGTCCGCCGACGATTGTGCCGATGATTCCGGCCGGCGCTTCCAATGCACCGGTCCAGGTTCCGACGAGACTGCTGCTCATGTGATATACGCGCATGAGATACGCCGGCGACCACATTTCAAATGCCGTGTCGGAGAACGAGCACAGGCCCAGGGCGATTGCGTAGGCTAAAAATGATTTCTTCTGAAGCATCACGCGCAGGGCGCCCGGTAGTGAGTATTGGCCGATATCGGCCGCCGCGCCGTCAGACTGGCCGCGCCGCGGCTCGCGAAGTGTCAGGCGGACCGTGAGCGCGAGCAGCAAACCCGGCACGCCCACGATCATGAAGGCGGCTCTCCACCCGTACAGATCGTTGGCCCAACCGCCGACCGCCAAGCCGAGTGCGATACCCAGGACGATACCGAGCTGGTAGATGGACAGTGCCGTTGCACGCCGAGCCACCGGGAAATAATCCGAGATGAGGGAATGGGCGGCCGGACTGCACGCCGATTCGCCTAGCCCCACCCCGAGCCTCGCGCAAACCAGCTGTAGAGCGGTGCGAGCTAGACCTGATGCGGCGGTCATCGCGCTCCAAAGGGCCAGTCCCACCGCGATAATCGAGCGCCGCGACCCGCGATCTGCAAAACGCGCGATGGGGATTCCCGCGAGCGAATAGATCATCGCAAATGCAAATCCGCTGATGAGTCCGAGTACCGTGTCGGACAAGTGCAGATCTTGCTTGATGGGCTCAATCAGGATGACCAGGACGTATCGGTCCATCCAGTTGAAGGTATACGCGGCAAGCAGAAGCGTCAGGACATACCAGGAGTATGGGCGCGTTGCAGCGGGACTTATGCTGCCCCCGTCGATGGCGCTGCTCACCGGGTGTGCCTAGGCGGCTGGTGCCACAAATCTCTAAATTGCGGCCGCAAGCCCAGGCACATGTTTCAGGCGCAGCCGCATACACGCACTATGGTCCGAAATTCCCATGGCAAACTCAGCAATCGGAGTAACATTTTCATAAGGCTACTACGGGCCCCGGCAAATCGTTAACTCCTCATCGCCCGGCGAGCATCCTGTGGATTCGAGCGACGTTCAGACTCTCACAGGTGGTAGAGAAAATCGATGCCTATAGTTCGCGGCTGATTCGTTACGATGCGAGGCCGGCCTATGACCTCCGCGCCAATCGAGGCATCATCAGAGAGGTTAGCATGCTCGTTTTCCAGGTTTTTGCCAACGAGTGCCACCTGGTACTTTTCCCAAGCGAGAGCGAAGCGAGCATCGAGTAATGTATAGGCGTCGCGAAGTCTTGGATCGAAGGGGTTGTTGTTGGCGCTATAACTGTGGCCGATATAAGCGAAGGTTATATTACTGACGAGCCTAAGCCCCGACGACAGGGGTTGGGTCTGGGTCGCCGAAAGATTAGCGTTGAATGGGGGCACCTGGTACACGGGAGAACCGGGCTGCTGCGGTGAGGTTGTGCTCGACTGCGTGATGACGGCATGTTCATAGCCAATCCCGGCGGAGATATCGAGCGAAGACATCGGCCGCGCATGTGTTTCAATTTCAAAACCCTCACTCTTGGCTGCACCGACATTGGCGGTATAGCCGAAGCCGCACGACAATAGAATCTCCTGCTGAAGATTCTTCCAATCAATATAGTAGAGCGCGCCGTTGATCGCTAGGCGCTGATCGAGCCACGAAGTCTTTCCGCCGACTTCATAGTTCCATAGTGAATCGGCCTTGTACTCGCGCGCTTGCGCGGGCGTCACGCCAAGTTGCTGCAGAGATTGGCCGCATCCGAAGGCGGTGGGCACGGACACACTGACGCCGCCTGGACGCCAGCCCCTGGAGGCCGAGGCGTAGATCATACCCCGCGGTGTCAGCTGATCCTCGAGTTCTAGCTTCGGATTGACGCCGCTTTGCCTCAACGTTTCAGGCTGATCAGTAATCCTCGGACCTCCGACCACCACTCCCTCCTGATACGAGTAGCTCGTGTTCTCATTTCGGTAAAGTCGTGCGCCGGCGATGAGCTTTAGGGGTGCGGCTAACTGGTAGGAAAGCTCGCCATATAGGGCGGGTTCTGTGGTCCTTTGACTCTCACTACTGGCATTAATCTCATTGGGATTCAGCGGATTCGTGCCAGCGGCGGGACTGGTAGCAGTGCCGCCAAAATATTCGTTCAATCCCGGAACGATAGTTGGAGGCTCGTAGAGTGGTCTGCCAGAAGTAGATTCGTAGTAGGCACCGGCGACGAGCTGGGCAGCACCGGAGAAACGCGACGCAAAGCGGATCTCCTGGACGAATTGATATACGGTCGTCCCGGCGGAGATGGCAGTCGGAAACGGCGCCCCCAGGATCTGATAGTTGTAATCGGATATGTCTTCAGCTTCGAAGACATCTCGGTCGAAATATGAAGTGGATGAGACGAAGTCACCAAAATCGGTCGAATAGTTGGCCGTGAGTGAGGACAGTGACCAGCGATCGTGACCGCCTTCCGGAATATTGAACAGGCGCACCTGCAGGAAGTTGTTCGGGTTCAGATTGAGGTTGGTCGGCGCAACCGCGGGCGGCGGAACCTGATAAGTCGTGTGGTCGGAGTAAGGAAAGCCGTTGTATTCGCTGTTCTGGTAAAGAACTCTCGGTGTCACTGTTAGCGCGTCGGTCACCTTCCAGGCGAGTGATATGGATCCGCCGGTCGTGCGGTCGGCCGCGACGTTGTTCACGGTCTGGTAGTCGGCGCCGAGCGGAGTCGTTGGGAATGTCCGCTGAAAAAAGCCGGCTTCGGAGTCGTATAGGGCGGCCACGCGAAGATCCAGCGTATGCGCAATGAGGGGGAAATTGATGGCACCGTTCGCAATGTAGTTCGGCTCCACTGTGTTCCAGGTGTCCGAGATTCCAACGTGCGTTTGTACTGAAAACTGGTCGCCGGGTTGTTCTGTGATCATGCGAACCGTGCCGCCCTCGGATCGCGCCCCATAGAGCGTACCCTGCGGACCGCGGAGCACCTCGATACGGCTAATATCCACGACTCGCGGATCTATCGAGTCGGGCAACGGCGTGTCGTCAAGATAAAACCCGGTCGTACCCGCCCCGGCGACGCCTCGGATCGAGATTGTGCGCGCATTGGAAAATCCCACGCCTGTGTATCCGAATCCCAGATTGGGGACGGTCGTTGCGTAGTCAATGAAGGACTGTACGTCGCGCTGTTCGAGCTCAGTCGAATCGAGCACCGTAATGGACATAGGCACGGTCTGCACGTCTTCGACGCGCCGCTCGGCAGTGACCGTGATTTCCTGCAGAGCTTCTTGGGCGAGCGCGGGCCTGGGTATGAGCGCAGCTAAAGCGACAGGCAGCAAAACGGCATCAGCAGTCCACCAGAGAATTCGGGTCTTTCGGCGGGGCTCGCGCCGGTTGCGCAAGGCAGCGGTGATTCCGAAAGCAATGTTATTTGGCGATGTCATCGACGTCCCCCAGTGGCGGCTGCAGATAGCGCGGCATTCAGGCCTTACAGACGGTGCGGAACGATTTCAGCACGGTTTCGAACTGGGAACAAGGGTTCGATATGCGAACAAACTGTGCGGCCCCCCGCCCGGGACGCCCTAAAAGGGAGCAGGCGGACGCCTCCCGCTGAGATCTCTATTTGGCGATCGAGTAACATTGTCCCGGGAGAATCTTCCGGAGAGTGCAGAGGCGATGGCATCCAAGCGTGAGGGCAAGCTGCCGCGCGACTTTGTCGGGTCTGTCAGGCACGCGCTCGATGTGCTAAGGGCGTTTGACCATGCTCATCCTCAGATGACCTTGTCTTGCGTATCAGAGCGCACTGGCACGACGCGCGCGGGTGCGAGGCGCTACCTGCTGACACTCGAGCACCTAGGTTACATCAGCAAGGATGACCGACTGTTTCGCCTTACGGCGAAGGTTCTGGATCTTGGCTTTTCCTACCTATCGACAATGCCGCTTTCGGATATTGCTCGGCCTTATTTGCAGTCGATTACGCGCGAAACCGGCGAGATCACGGGACTTGCCGTGCTCGAACGGGGCGATATCATTCATATTGCTGGATCTACTGTCGAGCGAATGCTCGCCCCCACCCTGACGATTGGGCGGCGTTTCAACGCCCTGTACGCATCCTCAGGACGGGCGATAGCGGCGTTTCTTGAGCTTCAGCAGGTCGAAGATCTCCTTAAGCTGTGTGACGTAGCGGCGTTGACTCCGCAAAGCCTCAAGAGCAAGGAGGAAATCCGGGCGGAACTGAAAGCCATAAACCGGCAGGGATATGCCGTCGTGGATCAGGAAGTGGAGGAGGGCGTTCGATCCATCGCAGTCCCCGTCCTCAATAGAAAAGGCGTGCCGCTGGCCGCCGTGACGGTGCTGACCAATGTCGCGACGGTTTCTAAGAAGCAGCTGGTAGATGAGATCCTTCCGGTGCTGCAACGCGTTGTGCCGGAGATTCCAATCCAGGCGCTCTAGCAAGCGCAAGGCGCCGGCCAGTCAGAACAGCATCGGAGTACGGGACAGCAACTCGGCGCCGTTGCCGGTCACGATGACGTTGTTCTCGAATCCCGCGTCCCCGACTCCAGCTTTGCTAAAGAAAACCTCGATGCTGATCACCATGTTTTCGCGCAATACGAAGTCTGCGTCGTTCCCGACGCGTATCGAGATGGTCGGGGCCTCAAAAAACAGTCCGTTGCCGTGGCCGTACAACGGCCATTGCCGAGCCAGCTGGCTGGTCTCGCCACCGAAGGCCTCAGTGTGCCGGTCACCGATCGCAACGAGCTCACGGACGGTAATGCCGGGGCGAATAGCCGCCACCATGGCGTCAACTGCCTCGGCGTTGGCTTCAAGCAGGGCTCGCTGCGCCGATGTGGGTGGGCTGCCGCACACGACCGTCCTTCCCGGACCTAACCAGTAACCCTGAAACATCGGACCGGTGATCCAGGCCCGGGCGAGATCTCCTGGAGAGGGACGCTCCTGACTGAAGCCGGCCAGCGGATCGGAGGCGAGGTGATTGAGGTAGGGCCCGTGGCTGATCGCCAGCATATGGACGTGGCCGCCGCCGCGCAGCACGAGCCGGGCCGCATTGCCGGCCGCTTCGGCTTCCGTCTGGCCGGATATAAGCGACTTCATGAGCTCGGTCAGAGCGCCGCTGACGACCTCGCCAGCCTGGCGAAACGCGTTGAGCTCGCGAGTGCTCTTGACGAGACGTACCTCGCGGATAAGTTCGTCGACGATGATCCACTGCGTGTCGGGAGTTTGCGATTCGAGCAGCGCCCAGTACTTCATGGGTATCATGTCACTTCCGACCAGCCCGATCCTGCGTCTGCCCAGCGTGCGCACGACTTGCGCTACCGCCTCGAATGTATTCCCGCACGCACGGATCCGATCCGTTGCGATGAACTCCGGACGCGGGTCATGCACATCCGCAAAAAGCTCAGGAGATTCCCCGCGTCGAAGGATCAGAGCTGCAAAGCCTTGTGGCCCGCGACGCCCCTGTCCCGGTTGATTGCCGTAATAGTTCGCGAGGTAGAGCAGTTCGGCGCAGCGGTCGTAAGTGCCTGCCGAGCGGCTCCAGACGACTACCACATCCAGTGATTGCACGTCCATCGCTTGCGCTACACGGCACCATCGCTGCGAGTATTCCTCGAGGGGAAAATAACGTGCCGTCATGGGGCTTCAAGACCGTGCCCACCCGCGGCGGGCAGGCGCTCGGGGCGGCTTGCAGATACAAGGTCTTTCGGCAATTGCTGTGCTGCATACAGCATGAGCGCAATCCCACCGAGCGCGCCCACCAGGGTGACCGTCAGAGATACGCGCACCGCCTCGCTGCCGTAGGTACCAACCAGTGCATCGTTCAGGATTCCCGCCACCAGTGGGCCGGCGCCCGGACCAATCAGATTCAACAGCAGATAGACGAGCGCCGTCGTCAGTGCACGCAACCGCAACGGCATTACGCGCTGCGTGATGGCCACCACAGGTGCCATATAGGCGCCTGCGCAAATGACCGTTAAGAAGTAGAAAATGAACATCGACGACTGGCTGGTGTGCAAAAATAAGAACATCGATGGCACCATTGCGCCAGCCGAGGCCGCGGGGAGCCATAAATACCAGCGCAGGTTCCGCATCCCGAGACGGTCAGCTAGGAGTCCGCCGGCCATGGTACCGATGATACCGCCCACTCCTTCGATGCCTCCTGTCCACGCACCGATAGTGCCGGTATCCATGTGGTATAAACGCATCAGATAAACCGGTGTCCAGGTCTCGAATGCATTGCCGGAAAAAGAACAGAGCCCAAGACCGACGGCGCTGGCGAGGAAGGACTTGCGCGTCAGAATGATGCGCACCGTGTCTGCGAGGGAGTAGGTATTAGTGTCCGGCGGAAGCTGTTCCACTTGGCCCCGCACCGGCTCACGAATCGTGAAACGTACGACGAGCACCAGCAACAGCCCCGGTATGCCCGCGATCATAAAGGCGATTCGCCACCCATACCACTCATTGGCCCAGCCGCCGACCCACAGGCCCAAAGCCATGCCGATCGAGATTCCAACGCCATAAATCGCGAAAGCGGTGGCCCGGCGATTTGCCGGAAAGTAATCCGAAATCATAGAGCAGGCCGGTGGGCTGCAGGCGGACTCGCCCAATGCCACCCCAAAACGCGCCGCCGCCAGCTGTGCAAACGTCACGGCGAGACCTGAGAGAGTGGTCATCGCGCTCCAGATGAGCAGTCCGAGGGAGATCACCGAGCGTCGCACCCCGCGATCCGCCCAGCGTGCAATTGGGATCCCGGCAAGGGAGTAAACCAGGGCAAATGCCAAGCCGGACAGGAGCCCGAGATCTGTATCGGAGAGGTGCAAGTCGTGCTTGATCGGCTCAAGCAGGATGACAAGCACATAACGATCCATCCAGTTAACGCTATAGACAAGCACCAGAATGGCGAGGACGTACCAGGGATAAAGCGATCGGCCAGCGGGCCCCGAGCCGCTATTGCACGATGCTTGTTTCACAAGGCGTCCAGACCGGGGCCGCAGCCTTTAGCGGTCTCGTTGCGCTTATCGGTGATCGCGCAGACATGGGCGGTTCCA
>OBLW0100002548.1_pt1 | contig 14717 bp, 9 predicted proteins | sample 1520161 | NCBI WGS metagenome assembly OBLW01 (sample SAMEA3539309, study PRJEB22396) | soil metagenome | biome: tundra; feature: field; material: soil | place: USA | collected 2010-05 | depth 0.15 m
CGGCATCGCGGATTTGAACGACACTGTCTGCACTGTCCGATTCATGAGAACCTCCCAATACTTCCGGCCCTGTAATACGCAAACTACGTGGCAATCCCAAGTAGTTGGAAAATAAATAACTTATGTCATAGCGAGCGTGAAACCCTGGCTGAAAACCACCGCTTGTGGTGCACCTCAGCCATGCCCGCCGGGTGATGGGGGCGGAGTTTACCGAATCCAGAAATGGATCCCCGCTTGATGTCCTGGCGGTCCCGAGGTAAGGTCTTCATGGCTACCGATATGGCCCATTAAGAGGACCTAAATGACTGATTTGATTGTCGTTCCGCAAACGAACCAATGGCAGAAACTCAAGGCACTCGTGCTGGATAGCGTTTCCTCCCCGATCACCAAGCGGGTCTACAACCTCGGCCTGAACGAGTTCTTTGCCTGGTATAGCCAGGAGCCCCGGCCCGGCTTCACGAAGGCCACCGTGAGCGCCTGGCGCGTGGCGCTTGAGGCCCGCGGGCTCGGGTCGGTCTCCATCAACGTCCGCATCACCGCCGTTCGGAAACTGGCGGTCGAGGCGGCCGACAACGGGCTGCTGGCGCCGGAGCTCGCCGCCGGCATCACGCGCGTGAAGGGCGCGAAGTCCATCGGCGTGCGCACGGGGAACTGGCTGAGCGTTCATCAAGCCCAGAGGCTGTTGAACGCGCCAGACGTGACTACCAAGAAAGGACTACGCGACCGCGCGATGCTCGCAATCCTGCTGGGCTGCGGGCTGCGCCGGTCCGAAGTGGCGGCGTTCACGCTCAAGCACGTCCAGCAACGCGACAACCGATGGTGCATCGTGGACCTCGTCGGGAAGCACGGGCGGGTGCGCACGATCCCGATGCCGACATGGGTGAAGGTCGCCATCGACACGTGGACGGGGTCGTGCGAGATTACCGACGGCAACGTGCTGCGGCGGGTGAGCCGTGGCGATCAGGCGCACGATGAAGGAATGTCCGAAAAGGTCGTGTGGCAACTTCTTCAGGGGTATGCCGCGACGGCGGGCGTTCCGGGCATTGCGCCTCACGACTTGCGTCGCACGTGCGCGAAGCTTTGTCGGGCCGCTGGTGGAGAGTTGGAGCAGATCCAGTTGCTGCTGGGCCACGCATCGGTCCAGACCACGGAACGGTACCTCGGGACGAAGCAGGACCTGGTTCACGCGCCGAACGATGGGATCAAGCTGAGGGTGTCCGAACGCGTGAAGGTACGCATCGACGGCCAGTTCTTCAATGTCTTCAATCACCCGAATTTCGGACTTCCAGTTTTGGGGTACGCAGGAACTCCGGGGAAGCCCGGGACGCAGACGGGATTCGGAGCGCTCAGCTACCCGACTTCGCCACCTACGGGACTCTTGGGAGTCGGTCTGGGCGGAGACAGTTCCCCTCGGATGGTCGCATTCCAGGCTCGCCTGGAGTTCTGAAGCCATCCCAGCCTTGTCGAAACGGGAATCGCCCAAAGATCGTTGAAGAATAGGTACATCTCACGAATTCCGCTGACAGTCAAGGATTTTGCGCCGGTGTGGTGATGGAGTAGCGTCAACCTCTCGGTCTTGCTCGGGCGCTTCTGAACAAGGAAACCTCCGCAGGTACACCCATGCGACGACAACTTGTGGCGTGCCGAGAGCTCAACATCCCGCCCTCCACCACAGAATCGATCAACTTTCTGGCGTGGCGCTCGTGGGATCTATAAGCTAGAGACAAATGGCCGTTCCCGACGACAGGGTACAGCACGCTTACCGAGTGCGAGTGTCGCTTTTTCTACTGGCTGTCATCCTCACCACCGTCGGACTAGCGGTGGGGTATCAGGCCATCTACACGTTGAGGGTCTTAGATGCGGTCGAGCAGGACCGAGACCATTGGCAAAAACCAGGAGAGATCATTGAGCCGCTCATGCTGAAAAACGGCGCGTCGTCGCCGACATCGGATCGGGGTCGGGATACTTCACGTTGAAAGTTGCCCCGATCGTCGGCGGACAAGGGGGCGTATTCGCGGTGGACATCCTCAAAGAGCCCTTGGCGTTTCTTTGGATCAGAGCACGATTGCACCATCAGAGCAACGTGCACATTATTCGAGGTGACCAAGAGAACCCGCATCTGCCACAAGGGCGGATTGACGCCGTTCTCATAGCCAATACTTACCACGAATTCATGCACCCCCGAGCGGTTCTGAATCACCTGCTCCTGGCGCTTCGTTCCGGAGGCCGGCTCGTCGTCGTCGATCGTGGTCCTCTGCCTGCTGACCGAGAATCCGGTGAAGTCGGAGCGCGGAACCACGAAGTACCCCCATCTGCGGTCGAAAGCGATCTTCGCGGAACGGGTTTCGACGTGATCAGCCGACGCGACCGTTTCATAGACCTGCCCGCTATTGAGCGACCTGGTGACCGGCCCGACAATCATTCTTGGTGGCTCATTGTGGCCTGCAAGCCGTAACCAATGTTTTGAAGTGGAATATCTTTAACCATCCGATTTTCGGTCTTCCGGTTTTGGGGTACATAGGAATTCCTAGAAGCCTTCCGCACAGAACGGTTCAGGTAGCTTTCTGTCACGGATTTCGAATGAATTGTACGCCATGCCCTCCGCCGATGGCTGTGGCAACGCATCGGAATATTTAGCGGCATTCTACAATAGGCATTGCATCTCACCTTTGCGAACGTTGTGCGCAATGGGATGCCAGCCGCGCAACCTGGCGGGCCGCACCGAGCCGCGCCATGCCACCATTCCCGACGGTAATGGGGCTATAATTGCGCTGACCCGAAGGCGAATGGGACGTCCGTGTAAGCGTGTACTTGGTTCGCCGCCCAGATTGCCTTTCGCGGCGCGATATCGAAAAGGAATAGGAGTTTCGCGCCGTGAGTACAGAACATCTGGCGCTTATGGCCGCGGGTTCTCGGCCGCTCCCGGCGTCCGAAGCATCTCTGCTTTATGCGGCAGAAGAGGGTGAAGTAGTGTTCAAGAATTTCAAATAGCGGGCGCTGGATTAGCGCCGCGATAATGAGACGATTTAGCGCCTGAATGAGAAAGCAGTGCAGAGGAAGACTGAAAATCGAGGTGAATAATTATGCTTAGTAGAAGACAGGCAATCGGTTTGCTGGCAGGAGTTGCTCCCGCTCTGAGACTCGCGCGCGCCGCCGCCGACTTACCCGCGATCACCCCAGGCCCTTTCAAAGGCACGCGCGAATCGCTCAAGGAGTGGCAGGTGCCCGCATGGTACCGCGACGCCAAGTTCGGCATATGGGCGCATTGGGGGCCGCAATCGGCGGCGGAATACGGCGACTGGTATGCTCGCAACATGTATATCCAGGGACAGCGGCAGTACGACTACCACGTGAAGACTTACGGCCACCCATCCAAGTTCGGATTCAAGGACGTGATCCCCACCTGGAAGGCCGCCCAATTCGAGCCCGAGCACCTGATCGAGCTCTATAAGAAAGCCGGAGCCAAGTATTTCTGCAGCATGGGCGTGCATCACGACGGGTTCGACCTGTGGAAGTCCGCTCACCAACCGCGGTGGAACTCCGTTGCGGCAGGACCCAAGATCGATGTGGTCGGACTGTGGAAAAAGGCGGCGACGAAACACGAGCTGCGCTTCGCCGTGAGCGAGCACCTGGCGCCCAGCTACCAATGGTTCTCCGTTTCGCACGGGAGCGACAAGACCGGCCCGCTGGCAGGCGTGCCTTACGATGGCGTCGATCCCGCCTACGCCGACCTGTACCACGAGTACGCCAGCGACTTTAAGATCGGCTCTGGGACCGGGTTCGGATCGGCCGGCATACCGGATTCCTGGAAGCTGCATTATTTCAAGCGCATCAACGACCTGGTGGACAACTACCAACCCGACCTGCTCTACACCGATGGCGGCATTTATTACGAGGATTACGGTTTGGGCGTGGTAGCCAACCATTACAACGTCAACGCCAAACTCCACGGAGGCCATTGCGAAGCGGTGTACACCAGCAAGACGCCGCGCGATTGCGAGACCGGAACCTGCGTGCTCGATCTGGAGCGCGGCGTGGCCTCCGGCATTCCGGCCAATCCCTGGCAAACCGACACGTGCGTGGGCGACTGGCACTACAACAAGACAGTATTCGAGGAGCACCGGTACAAAACGCCGAAGCGGGTGATCGACATGCTGGTGGATATCGTCAGCCGCAACGGCAACCTGATGTTGAATTTCCCGCTGCCCAACAGCGGGATGCCGGATGCGGACGAGTTGAAGATTCTTGACGAAATTACGAAGTGGATGTCGGTGAACAGCGAGGGGATCTACGCGACCCGTCCGTGGAAGGCGTTTGGCGAAGGTCCCGTCGCTTCGGCTTCCCCGGTGAGCGGGCGCGGACCAGGATTTAATGAGAACGGCCGGCGAGACCTCACCGCCCAGGAAGTCCGCTTCACCACGAAGGGCTCGAATCTGTACGCGTTCGTGATGGGGTGGCCGGAAAAGGAGGCGGTGGTGAAGGCCTTGTCGACGAAGAGCACAGTCGCACCTTTCAAGGTGAAGAACGTCGAGCTCTTGGGCTTCAAGGGGAAGGTGAAGTGGACCCAGGACGAGAACGGACTGACGGTTCAGATGCCCCCGCAGAAGCCGAGCGATCACGCCATCGCGCTTAAGGTGCGCGGCGCATAGCGCCCGGGAGCAACATTCGTGGTCCCCTTCGACAGCGGGGAATTCGAAGTGAAGGCCATGGGTCGTTACGGATACCGAGGATTTAGCCGATGAGCAAACGGAACGAAAAAGACAAGACTTCCCGGCGCAACTTTCTGGGAGCGGCGACCGTCGCCAGTGCCGCGCTGTCGGCGCCGGCCGGACAAGTCGCGGCGGCCTCGCCGTTTCAGACCCGAGTTACCAGCCCAAGTGGGACGGGCACGCGCGCGGGTATCGCTATCGCTCCTCGCACCGATATGAATTCGGGCGCACCGCTGGGCGGTATCGGGACGGGCCTGCTCGAGATCCGTCCGGATGGCGGTTTTTACGAGTGGCAGATTTTCAACTCGGGCGCCTGGGCCGGACGCAGCGGCGGGCCGGCTGCTGCCGGTCCAAAATATCTCGAGTTCTTCGTCAGGACGGCCAAATCGGGAGAGGCGGCGCCCAAACTGCGCCGGCTCTATCTGCGGTCCAACGAGAACAACATCTATTTTCAGCCTTTTCTGCAGGAAGTCGAATCCATCGAGTACGACGCCTGGTTCCCGATGACCGGGCTGCAGTACATCGATTCCACGCTGCCCGTACGGCTCAGCGCCGTTGCGTTTTCGCCGTTTATCCCCGGCAAGGCCCGCGAATCGGGGACTCCCGGCTTTCACATGGTCTTCACGGTGGTGAACACATCTTCGGAGCCGGTGGAAGCGACATTGGTCTCGCTGCTTGAAAACCCGCTGCTTCCCGACGAGGCGAATCGAATGCTGCGCAATTCCATCAGCCACGATGGCGGCGCCACCCTTCTCGAAATGACCACGGAAGCGCAGCCCCAGGACAAGTCCGGTGTCGGCGGGATGTGCCTTTCGGTTTCGGGTGGCGACCAATCCTGGATTAGCGGCACGTTCCACCAGTATGCGTTCGGGACCTCGGGATCCGGATCGCGGGGCACCGGCTGGAACTCGCAGCGCGGCCGCAACATGCACATCTGCCTGATCGACGAGATTTTCAAGAATGGGCGGCTTTCGAACGGCGAGGCCGCGCGCGACCCGTCCGAAGAGTTCAAACTGACCGCCGATGAAATCGACGCGCTCACACCAGCGCAGGCCGACGACTGGATCCAGCGGCTCGGCGGAGACGGAATGATCCGCCGCGTGCTCGCCGATGCGCAGGCCGCGGACCCCCAGGGCTTCCAATCGCCGGAGACCAGGAGGTCCCTGCTGAAGGAGATTGCCCGCAACATCGCGCCTCCGCCCGTCGCGGCCGGCGGCGGGGCCGGCAGACCCGGGCAGCGGCTCGCGTGGGGTATGGGCGCCCTGGCATCCACGCTAAAACTGGCGCCCGGCCAGCGCGCGGAAGTGCGTTTTGCGCTGAGCTGGTTTTTCCCGCACCACGTGGCGCAGCCGCAGCGGCGGCCCGGACCGGCAGCGGCCGCGCAACCGCAGCCCGCGCCCGTGGAGATGGGCCATATGTACGCCAACTGGTTCAAAGACGCGGGCGATGTCAACCGGTATCTGCTGGCGAACTATGCGGCTCACCGGAAGGAAACGGAAACGTTCGCGCGGACGCTGGCGGATACGTCACTAGGAGATGCGCTGGCGTTCGCCTGGTCCAGCCAGCTGTCTACACTGGTGAAAAGCACCTGGTGGATCAAGGACGGCGGCTACGCCATCTGGGAGGGCCTCGGCTGCTGCGGCCACAGCACTACGGACGTGGACTATCAGGGCAATCATCCACTGGTGGCGCTGTTTCCGGAGTTGAGGCTCGGCCAAAGCAGGCGCATGATCCAGTTTCAGAACGAGCGCGGGCAGGTTCCGCACTTTTTCACGACTGACCTGGACCACGTGGATAACGGGTTCAACCGCGTCGATATGAACCCGCAGTACGTGATGATGGTGTGCCGCGACTACCTGTGGACTGGGGACAAGGCTTACCTGGAAGATGTATGGCCACACATCGCGAAGGCGATGGAATACACCGCCTCGCTCGACACGAACGGGGACGGGTTGCCGGACAAGAACACAGGCTTCCAGACCTACGATTTGTGGTCCATGCGGGGCACACCGTCCTACATCGCCTCGTTGTGGATTGGTGGATTGCGGGCCGCCATCCGCATCGCCGCGGAACTGGGACACACGGCCGAAGCCGCGCGATGGAAGTCGCTTCTCGAGCAGGCTTCGGCGAGCTTCGACCGCCTGCTGTTCAACGGCGAATACTACCGCCTTTGGGTGGACGGCGACGTGCGAAGCGAGTTGTGCATGAGCGACCAGCTCAGCGGCGAGTGGTTCACGCGGCTGATCGGGCTCCCCGGCACGATTTCGGAGAAGAACCTGGCGGCCGCTGTGGAAAGCATCGTCAAACATAACTTCACCCCTGAATTCGGCCTGCACAACGCTACCGCGCCCAAGGGCGGCAACGAACTGCTGATGACTATTCATTGGCAGGCCGGCGCCGTCTGGACCGGAATCGAATTCGCGTTCGCCGCGTTTCTCATGGACCAGGGGCGTTTTGGCGACGGCGCCCGAATTGTCGAGGCGGTCCATCGGCGGTATATGCGCGCCGGGCGGCCGTGGAACCACCTCGAGTGCGGCGATCACTACTCGCGGTCGCCGAGCAGTTGGACCACGCTGCTGGCCGCCACGGGTTTCAAGCCGGACTGGCCCAGCCGGATGCTGACCGTGGCGCCGAAAGCACCCGGCGACTTCCACGCGCCATGGGTCATGGCATCGGGCTTCGGCAGGATCGCGCGTAGCGGGCCAACGCTCTCGATCGCCGCCGCGTCCGGCAAGCTCACCTTTCAAGTGCTGCAGGTGAACGCTGCAGCTCCTGTCCCCGTCGTTCGGTTGGCCGGCCGTACCCTCAACCCGAAGGCCACGCGGGAGGGTTCGCTAACCCGGCTGGAGTTTGCGGCACCCGTCTCGGTCGAAGCGGGTCAGACGCTCGTGATTTCATGAGGAAGAAGAGCGCGGAGAAGCGCATGGGCAGTCGGCCAACCCTCGTTCCGGTCGGCGGATTTCTAGGCTCAGGAAAGACATCCCTGATCGTTTCCGCGGCGAAATTCCTCGGGCAGCGCGGCATCAGGGCCGCGGCGATCCTGAATGACCAGGGCGCCGAACTGGTGGACACCGCTTTCGCCGAGGCAAGCGATGTCTTTGCGGGACAGGTGGTAGGGGGCTGCTTCTGCTGCCACCTGTCCCAACTCGTCGATGTAGCCGGGGAAATCCTGCGGGTTCATTCGCCGGAAGTCATTTTCGCGGAACCGGTCGGCAGTTGCACGGACATCTCCGCCACCGTGTTGCAACCGCTGAAACTGGAGTACGCCGGCGAGTTCCGGGTTGCGCCGTACACGGTTCTGGTGGACTCCGAGCGCGCGCGGCAATGGATGGATCCAAACACGGATCCCGCATTGGCCTTTCTCTTCTATAAACAGATCGAGGAGGCGGACATCGTGTGCTTCAGCAAGGCCGACCGCTTTTCGGAGTTTCCATCTCTGCCAGGTTGGCCCGCCCGGTACCTGAGTGCTAAAACCGGGGACGGCGTCAGCGCGTGGCTGGACGACATCCTCGGGGGGCGTTTCCGCGCGGGCGGGAAGATTCTCGAAATCGATTATGAGCGATATGCGCGCGCGGAGGCGGCGCTGGCGTGGCTGAATTGCAGCGTCACTGTGGAGTCCGAGCCTCCCGTATCGCCCGGCTGGATGGCCGGGCCGCTGCTGGAGGGGTTGGACGCGTCCCTGACGGCCATGGGTTTCACCATAGCTCATCTAAAAGTGATGGACGCATCTCCGTCGGGTGGGGTCAAAGCGTCGATCGTACGCAACGGCGGAGAGCCCTCGGTGCAAGGGGACCTGGACGCTCCCCCGGAGACGCTGCACGAAATCCTGCTGAACGCGCGGGCAGCCGGATCGCCCGATGACCTGCGCCGCGTTGTGGAAATGCGGCTGGCGGCGATTTCGGGCAGGGTCACCATCCGGTCGTTGGAATGCTTCCGCCCCTCTCCGCCGAAGCCAGAACGGCGTCTCGACTATGTGGTGGCCGATTAGCTTCCGGATGGCGCGTCCGTTTACTACGGTCCGCAGAATTGGGTACCTTCCGAGCAACAGGCCAAAACACGGCCCTTTCCGCCGTGCTTGGCAGGCCCGTCGCGGACCGCGTGCGTATAAAATCACAATTGGATAAGCCGATCTGTATGAACAACGGGCCCAAATTTGCCAGGTGGCTCTTCGCCGCCGCCGTCGCGGGTTTGTCCGCGCGGGTTTTGGCCAGCAGGAGCCGGCTGTTCCCGCCGCGCAGGTGCCTCCGCCTCCCCGAAGTGAACAAGAGCCTGATGAGCGTGCCCGACCTGCGCACCTCCGGGAAGAAGCTCGAAGACTGGACCAAGCCGGATGGCTCCGCGCTGCTCACGTTTCGCGCCACAGCCTCCAGCGGCAGCGTGACCATGAAGCCGCTGAACCAGTTCTGGGGAAGATTCGCTACCTACTGGAACGTGACGTAGTCGCTGGCATTTATTTTCTTCAAAGGAACCGGATCGGAGGAGTGGATCATGACGCGGATTGCGATTTGCGCGCTTGCTTTTGCGGCGATGGCCGCCGGAGCGAATGTCCCCAAGGACCTGTCGAACGTCCGGGGGGTTAACTATGCCTCGTCGTCTGTCAAAGGCCACACGCTGACCTGGACGCAGTACAATGCCGCCGAGGTCGAGCGCGACCTGGGCTACGCGCAGCGTCTCAACTTAAACCAAGTCCGGGTATTCATTACTTACGAGGCTTGGACTGCGGACAAAGAGGCATTTCGCAAAAACCTTGTCCATTTCGTCCGGGCCGCTCATCAGCGTGGCATGGGGGTTATGCCCACCATCGGCTCCATGCCCAGGGAGGCGCTTCAGGGAGACGACGGCCTGCCTTTGGCGCGGGAATGGGTCCAGGATCTGGTCAAGACCGTCGGCAGCGAACCGGGCCTTGCTTTCTGGGACGCGACCAATGAGCCGGACTACCCGCCCACTCCCGCAGATCGCATGAAGCGCCGCATGAAACTGGCCAAGGACATGGCGGGCTTCTTCCATGAATTCGACAAGAAAACGCCGGTGACGATCGGGTATGCCTCAGTGGCAGGAATGGAGGAAGGCGCCGGCGCCGTGGATGTGCTTTCGTTCCACGACTACTCGCCGAACCGGGCTGGTATCCGCGCGAACATCGCGCGGGCCAAGGCGCAAACCAGCGTTCGACCAGATTAATCCAGGATGCGCTGGTGGGCGATCGGTCAAGGTCAGCGGCGGAATGGGCGGAGTGTACGCATCTCTAATACTCCTTTGTATAAGAGACGTGCGGGCGTCGCTACTTATTACGCGAATTTCAGAGACAGGACACCAGGGAACATTGACAGAATCGAGAACTGCCTGAGGTCTTTCACGGCACTGTGGAGCAATCGCGATCGACGCTGGGGGCGGCCGTCGCTGAGCCAATGCGAGGTAGCCACCCCCAGGGCATTTGTGCGTGCGGAGCGTCGCACCACCCTTCCGGTGTTCAGTGCGACCCTTCTACCGGGCAGGCGGCGCGGCCGACGGCGGCTGGGTCTGCTCCATGTATTCCACGTAGCCGAGCAGGGCGCCCCAGTGGTAGAAACGATCGCTGTTTCTCACGTCATCGCCGCTGCCCGTAATCCCGTTGTAGTTCTCGTGTACGTGGCCGTTCTCCTTCCACTCCTTCAGGAACAGCTCATAACCCTTCTGCGCGAAGTCGCGTCGTACTGCGGGGTTGTCGTAGTTACGCAGACCAAGGTAGACCAGATAGTTCATGGGACCCCAGATACGGCCACGCCAGTAGTTCTGGTCGGGAAAAGCGGGATCGTTGCGCGCGATGGAGGGAATGACCCATTGGCCCCAGAACTCATCGGTGTTGAGCAGATGCTTCTGAATCATGGTTTGCGCCTGGGCGGGAGTAGCGGCACGCGCCAGCAGCGGATAGAAGTTGGTCGGCGAAAGCCGGTGGCTGAGCTGCCCGGTGTGCAGGTTCTTGTTCAGAAAAATGCCGTCCGGCTCGCTCCATAGCGTGGCGAGGCTGGCGCGGTAGCGGTCGGAACGTGCACGCAGATCCTTGGCTTCGGCTGCCCGGCCGAGCTCATCGGCAATCCGCGCCAGCGCGTCGCAGTCGGCAATGTACATGCTCACCAGGCCCACATCGGCAATCTCCATCAGGTGCAACTTCCGGTCATAGGTCGCGCCGTCGTACATGGGGCTGTTGTCGAGGCCGGATTCGTAGATGGTCCCCGGGCCCGTTTCGCGGAAGCTGTCGTCGAGATTGGTGGGATCGGTGGGGCCGTCGTTGCCCCACGCCAGGTAGCCCTGCGTCTGACGATGCTGGTCCCACCAGCGGTTCCAGCTCAGCAGCGGCCCGAAGGTGTCCTCGAGAAACCAGCGGTCGTGAAACTGCCGATAGAGGCCCAGCACTGTGATGGCGCCCACGGGTGGCTCGGAGTGATCGAAGGTTTTCCAGCCGCCAGGACGGGCGAGGTTGGGAACGAAGCCATTCGGCGTCTCCTCGCGCAACATCTCCATGACGTTGGCGTAGGCCAGGTCGCGGTCTCCAATCGCGGCCAGAGTGGCGGCGAAGAAGGTATCCCAGTCGAAGAGTACATAGCCGCCAAAGTTCAGGTTCCAGACGCGGCTCACCGGCGAGATAACGCGGCGCAGATTCGGCTCGTAGATGGTGTCCCAGCCGAGCGTGGTTTCAATGGCATCACGGATAGGCGCCGCGGAGCCTGCGGAGGCGACCGACTGCTCGTAGGCCTTGTGTTGGCGATCGACGATGGCCTCAATCTCGGCCAGGGTGCGGCGTCGTCCCGTGGCAATACCCACAGGCGTCGTGAAATCTACTGAAAAGTAGGGTGCCGCAACGGGAACGTCCGCGTAGTCGTCGTTTTCGGCGCGGGTGGAGGGTGGGTCACAGGTGCAATACACGGGCACGGGGCCCGAAGCGCCGCGAGTCTCAATGAGATCCGCGCGGCGTAACGCTGTGCCGGGCCGGTTCCACAGGAAATTGATGGAGACCACCAGCGTGGGAGGCAGAGCGGAGATTGGCTTCGAGGGCAGCGGCGTGGCGAGCAGAACCAGGTCCGCCGCATCGTGCGCGCCTTGGATGCGCCAACTGTGTCCCTTCCACGTAACGCGCAGATCGGTATAGCTGCCATCCCAGGCATGCGGGCCGGGAACCACCTGTTCGGCGCCGGCCTGCAGACGGCCGATGAGAACATCGCCAAGAAACGCATCGCCGCCCAGGGTGGCGTTGTGCTTCAAGCCCACATGAATGGCTAGACCCTCGGGGAGCAACACCTGCGTAGTCACGCTGTTTGTGTCCCACGTATTCCATCCGTGGGCCAGGCGCTGCTGCACCGCGCGGTAGTTGGCCGATGGCGGCGGAGGAGCGGGTTGGTTCCCAGTGCGGCGCGAAGGGGCCGTTGGCAACAAAGCCCCGGCCTCTGGCTGTGCATGTGCGTCGAAGGAGATTGCCAAAGCAAGAAGCAGGATCTTGAACGCATGAAGAGACGCTTTCGATGAAATTTTCATGGCAGATCGACTCCCACCGCATTGTAGCTGGTAACAGTTCGCACGCGATGTGCGCGGGGCGGACGGGAACCGCGCCTGTGGCAAACAAGCCGGAATTGGCTGCTGAGGAAGCCGGGAAGGAGGCCTATCAGATGGCCATTGCCCTGGAAGTCGCCGAGGGTGTCCGGTACGTCGAGTTCCATCTCATCGAGTGGGGCGTGCTCCTGGTGCCCTGCCCGGGTTGCAGCGTCTACCCCTGCCAGCCCGGTCAGCTCAACGGCCACCACGAGAAGTTACGTACCGACAACTGGTGCCGTGGTCAGAGTGAGGATCTGACGATGAAAGGCCGGTACCTGCTCTTGATTCCCAGGGACAGTGCGGCCTCTACGTGGCGGCGGACATGGCACAGTTTCGCGGAGCTGTGCCGTTCCGTCCATCTCGATGGTCTCGTCTACAGCGTCACGTTCCGGTTAGCCGACGTGAAGCCGCACGTGCTGATCACGGCAGAGGGAACGTCCGTGCCTCGAAAGCCTCCGGCAAGCCACCGAACCCCAAAGCTTCCGGCGATCCGAACGCAGTGCCGCAACAGAGCCTTGGAGGTTGAATGGTTCCTCCCGGAAAACCAGAACCGGCCGAACGATTCCACGACCTACTGGCGGACGCATCAAAGCCGCTACCGCGAACTCTCCCGAATGGCCGAGGACTCTCTCCGGGTGGAACTGGAATACTGGCGGGAACTGGAGCTACTCAGCGGCCTGCGGGAACACTTCAAGCCGGGGGGCGAACCGATGAGACGGCGAACGCCGATGACGAGGTGGCGGCATGAAGCCGGAAACGGAAGTCTTGGGACCGGTTCGGGACCAGGGGGCGGACGCTGTTCCGTCCCCATCGTTCGAACGGGTAGCCGAATACGTCCGAGCCTCCAAAGCGGCCACAGTGCCGCATTGATCAGCTTTTGGACATCCAGCACGTTGACCGTCCCGTCGAGGTTCAGATCGTGGCCTGCAGGTATTACACCGAGAACTTCGTTGATAATGAGCTGCACGTCCACGACACTCGTTACTTGATCCGAGTTGATGTCGCGCGTGAAAACTGCGATGGCGGTGAGGTCGCTGGCATTGGCATTCGCCGAGCCTCCTCCGGGACACTCACCAGATTGAGCACTTGGTGGGGCGCAGAAGCGATCACATTTACCGAGACGTAGATTGGGGGAGCCGACTCACCAGCGGAAACGGCGGCCGCGGCACCGATCCGGTTTTGGCTACAGACAAGTCGGGTGGCAGGAGCAGTTCGAGAAAACGCGAACGTCGCGCTAGGCACCCCATCGCCGCCGCTCTTTTCCGCTGGCGGACCGTCAATGATTCTTCTTGCCGTGTGGTAAAAGAGTGAATCGGATTCCAAATGGAGTTGGCGCCACATGAAGAACGAAGATCTCAAGAATGATTCGCAAACCGGAGCCGGCTGGCTTCGGCGTGATGCGCTGAAAGCAGCGGTGTTACTGGCGGCCCCTCTCGCCGGGCAGACGCGCGGTGTGGCCTCGGGTCCTCCGAGCGCGGTTACGTCCTGCCAACGTAACCAGCCTTTCGATGAGGGCTGGCGTTTTCTTCGCGCCGATGCTCCGGGGGCCGAGGCGCCCGGGTTCGACGACGCGGCGTGGCGGACTCTCGATCTGCCGCACGATTTCAGCGTCGAAGATCTGCCCTCGCGAACCGGGGATGACAACGGGTTGGGGACCGTATGGGGCATCACGTCCCCACTCCCCACGCGCGTGGGTCCGTTCGATACCGAGCTCAGCGCCGGTAAACGCGACACCGGATGGTTTGTGGGCGGGACGGGTTGGTACCGCAAGCGTTTCTCCGCGGCGGCAATCCCGTCTGCGGGCCAAGTGGAGATTGTCTTCGACGGCGTCTACATGAACAGCGATGTCTGGCTCAATGGAAATCTCCTGGGCAATCATCCCTACGGATATACTTCGTTCGCCTATGATCTGACTCCGCATCTGAGGCGCACCGGCGAGAACGTGTTAGCCGTCCGCGTGAAGAACGAAGGCCGTAATAGCCGCTGGTACTCGGGCTCGGGCATTTATCGCCACGTGTGGCTCAACGCCACGGGAACCGTTCGCTTGCCCTTATGGGGCGTAGCCGTCACTACGCCCGACGTTTCGAGGGAGAAGGCATCGGTGAAGGTAACTGTCCGCGTTGAGAATCGCGGCAAGCAGGTAGCCGAAACCATTGCCCAGATCCGACTACTCGATTCAACTGGCGCCGTGGTCGGCTCCGGCGATATCCGGCAAACCGTGCCTGCGGACGGCAGCACAGCGGCCGAGCAAGTCATCGCGGTGGCCAATCCGCAGCTGTGGTCACCGGCCACGCCGCGTTTGTATCTCGCTGAGGTGGAGTTGATTACAGGCGGCAAACCGGTGGACAAAACTACCGCTTCTTTCGGAATCCGGAAGCTGGAATTGGATATGGAGCACGGGCTCCGGATCAACGGCGAGTCCGTGAAACTGCGGGGCGGCTGCAT
>OBLW0100002549.1_pt1 | contig 14708 bp, 8 predicted proteins | sample 1520161 | NCBI WGS metagenome assembly OBLW01 (sample SAMEA3539309, study PRJEB22396) | soil metagenome | biome: tundra; feature: field; material: soil | place: USA | collected 2010-05 | depth 0.15 m
CGCTCTTCCGATCTGTCGCTCGAACCCGTGTTGCGCGACACGTTCGGACTGGTCGTGTATGAGGAACACATCCTGCAAATCTGCGAAGCGTTCGCCGGATTGCCGCCGGGCCGGGCGGACGTGTTACGCCGCGCGCTCAACAAGCAGAAGCGCGCCGTCATTGCGGCGATTCAGGAGGAATTCTTTGCGTCGGCGCGGGCGCGCGGACATGCGCCGGAGAAAATTGGGGAAGTGTGGGGACTGGTAGCGGGCTTTGCCGGTTACGCCTTCTGCAAAGCGCACTCGACCGCGTATGGCGTTGAGGCGTATCAATCCGCCTGGCTCAAACGGAACTATCCGGCGGAGTTCATGGCCGCCGTGTTGACGAACGGCAAGGGATTTTACGACCCGTTGGTGTATGTGCTCGAAAGCTACCGGCTCGGGTTGAAATTCCTGCCGCCGTCGGTAAACGAACCTGGACCAGCGTTCGCCGTGCATGGCAACGCAATCCGTGTTCCGTTGACGCGCACCAAAGGACTCACGGAGCGCACGGCGAAACGGCTGTTGGCCGAGCGCGAGCGCGGGACTTTCACGTCACTCGCTGACTTTCAGCGTCGCGTGAATCCGATGCCGGAGGAAGTGGAGGCGGTGATTCGCGCTGGCGGGTTTGACGAGTTCGGCCAGACGCGCACACGACAGTTTTGGGAGGTGCAGCGGCTTGTGAAAGCAGAAAGCAGAAAGCAGAAAGCAGAAATTGACGGTCGGAATTTGGAATTTGATTTTGACGCCGGTGCCGATCCGATTTCCACATTCTTCGACGGGAATTCGTCCGTGCTGCATGAGCCGACGCGGCGCGAACGGCTGGAAGCGGAAACGGAACTGTTTGGCTTTGCCGTAAGCGGGCGTCCGTTGGAACTGTTTGAAGACGTGGCCTGGGACACTTATTGCCCGGTCGCGCGGCTGGGCGAACACGTCGGCGAAACGGTGGTGACGTGCGGACTGGTGGTCGAGCAGCGGACGCATCATCAGATCACCGGCGAGCCGATGAAGTTCCTGACACTGGCGGACTGGACGGGCATGGTAGAAACGGAACTGTTCGCGCAGACCTACAAAAGCTACGGATTGGCGACCGTGCGATATCCTGTTTTGGAAGTCACGGCAACGGTCGAGCCGTTCGAGAACGGGCGCGGCTTTTCGCTGCGCGTGTTGCGGGCGGGCAAGCCACGACAGAAATACTCGTGAAGCATCTCTGCCACAGTTTCGCAATTCGGTTGGCACGGTCTTCAACTTAAATGAATGATTTGGTTGCTCGTTTGCAACCCCCCATTGACTGGTTTTGTCCTTCATGGTTTTCTAATGGCTGTGTTGATAGGACATCTAAAAGTTTTCTTGGATTTGGTTGAAACAAAAAGCTTCACCCTAGCAGCGCAAAGAAACGGAATTTCTCAAGCAGCCGTCACCAACGAACTTCAATCCATGGAGCACCACTTCAATGAACGATTCGTTGAACGAAACACAAGAGCATTCCGCTTGACGCAGGAAGGGAAAATCCTCCGCGACAATGCTCGGAAAATTGTTCGGACCTACACCAAATTCAAGAGTCAGTTCGAAGCAATTCCGCATCCCGTTTCCAACATCTTCCACATAACCACCATCCCCTACATCGGTTTGTACAGTTTGCCGTCTTGCCTGCAACGATTCCAAAAGGAGCACGCACAAGTCAGCACCCTGGTCGAATATGCCCATGTAGATCAGGTTTATGAAGACGTGCTCAATGGCACAGCAGACCTGGGATTGGTTGCACATCCACTCAAAAACAAGAGGATTCAAATTATTCCTCTGCACAAAGAGCCGCTGGTACTCATCTGCCATCCGCAGCATCGATTCGCTAAACAGAAAAAGATCAAGCTGAGAGCATTTAGGGGGGAAACCTTCATAAGTTTCGAGCGGGGTTTGCTAGGTTACAAAGTATTGGAAGAACTCTTGCAGCGTTACCGGCTAAGAAAGAAGTATGTCAGAGAATTCAATGAAATAGAGCCGATCAAGCGGGCAGTGGAACTCGGAGCGGGTGTTGCTATTGTGCCGGAAGTGACTGTTCAACAGGAAGTGGCCAATCGAAAACTTGTTGCCCTTACAATTGAAGATGGAAAATTTTATCAACTACTGGCGGCGATTTGTCTCAAAAAGAAGGCAGCTTCACCACTCGTGAAACAATTCATTACATTTTTAAAAGGAGCGTTCAGACCATCTGTCTGAAATCAAATCTCTCCGATCTCCCTCCACAATGGCTCCAAGTCCGGGTCGTTCAAAGCCATCAAGCGAATGTCTTTCTTGCCTGCCAGATCAATTGCCAGTTGAAGCCACTGCAACGCCTCTTTCAAGTTTCCGAGCTGACATTCATAGCACGCCAGGTTGTAGCGCATGGTATTCTTCGGGAAATTTGGCCACCACCGAATTGACCACATCATACGCCTCCTTTGTTCGGTTCAATTTGTGCAAGCTGTAAGCCCAATGTGTCCAGCCAAACGGAAAATCAGGCATTGCAATTGAAATTCCGCGAGCCACTTCTGACGCCATTTCCCATTTTTTTGCCTGGGCATAAACACTCCAACGCATGCACAACACATCTGGATGAGCACGCATTTGGGGCGTGATGCATTCCAATTCCTCGTTCGCTTCCAAAAAATTACCCAACCCCAGCCAGCCTTCTGCTGCTTCTAAATAACGCCGGTCCTGTAATTCTAAATTTTGCATCTGCGAAATCTCATTGTTCCAAGACACGATAGAACCGCTGTGGCAAATTGGCGTTGGTATCGGTAAACGTGAATGGCATGGCTGGCGAATTCGTCGTGAACAGCGGCACCCATTGTGGATTTGACAGGTTGGATGCCACCGTCAATGTGTAGCTCGCTGCCGACACACCCGTTACTACCAGGCTGATCTGTCCACCGGTAAAGCTGATGCTCTGGAAGCCGGGTCTGACTGCCGGTGTCACTGAAAAATTGCCCGTGCTCACGGCCAGGCCGCCGGGAGCAATCACGGAAATCGGCCCTGACGTCGCGTTGGCTGGAACTGTCGCGGTGATTTGATTGCTGGAGTTCACGGTAAAACTGGCGTTGGTGCCGTTGAACCATACCACGGAAGCTCCAGCAAAGTTCGTCCCTTTAATGACGACGCTACTGCCCGCGCTGCCACTGGCAGGCGAGACATTGGTGATGCCCGGCGCTGGCGAGCCGTCCACCTTTGCGCGAAACACGGCGGCTATGTTGGCAGGGATAGCGGTGAAAAAAGTAAAGCCCGTGTTCTGCTCAATCTGTCGAGGCGAAGTCACATAAGTCTGCCATGCGCTGCTCAATCCATTCGTTACGTTCGGAATGGATACGGCGATGACGCGGTTGGTGACGTTCAAGCGGCTCAAGGCGATGCCGCTGCCCAGTGGCACGACGACGGCGATTTTCCAGACATTGGAGCCAATGTAAGCCTTGCCGCTAGGGATTTTGTTTGTGCCAAATCCGCTAGGCCCGCACAGGATGAGAAGTTCGTTGCCTGCCGAAGCAAGGTTCCGGCAATCCGATTCGAGATTGTTCCAGACCCCCTGATTGTTCGGCCCCGATTGCGGCATGATGTTGGACATGAAGAACACGGTGTCATTGTCCTGCCGCGTGTCGGTGCGATCTTCAGAGGGACACAAATGCCCGCGATTGAAATTAATGGCGCCGACTCCATTGTAATCATTGTCCGTCACCCGGTAAAAATTTGGTGGCAGGTTGGTGTCGGTGAAATACGTGGTCGAGCGTGAGGCCGAGCCTGTATCCCCCGTCGTATAATCCCAGCTAGCCCAAACCGGTTCTCCCAAGCTGTCACTATAATCAATCGCCTCAACTGTGCGCTGAATCAGATAATGATTGTGATTGTTCGTGTCGGCAATTGCGCCGGTTGGATTGCCCAACTGCATCTGCAAGGCAACGTCGATGGTGGCACCAGCGCGCAGAGCCAAAAGGAACAAAGCCAAGGCTGCTAGAATTGCCTTCATATCAAAGCAATTTACTGCAAAAAACCAGCCAGCGCTAAGTTTTTTCCTTCTCCCCTTCAACAACTTCATTTCCCATCTACCATTTTGACCTGGCTAGGGGTTTCCAAAATGATTTCGGGTTTGTCGTGATATTCGGTGACGGTGCCGTTGATCTCCACCGCCTGATTCTTGAACTTTTGCAAATCTCCGAACTGGCTCACGTTTTCTTGAAAAATCACGGCGGTAAACGGCGAATTCGGTGATGGCTGGTCGAGGTTCAGAATAGCTACGTTGGGCCTGACCGTTACCTGCACAACTTTTCCCGTCACCACCATCGTTTCATCGTAATATTTGCTGGCTTCCGAAGTCCCAATCTTCTCAGGAAGAACTCTTTGAACCACATTGTTGGTGTTTTTAGGAAGCAAGGGGACCGGGCTGCCACACCTCAAATATTTCTGAATCTCATCCGCTAAACGGTATCCCGCTAACGCTGCCTGTTTTTCCGCCACCTGTTTAGCCTGCCTGGTATAATCGGCGGGCAAACTCGGCGCGGTCTCAGCATTGGTGCTGCCCTGTAATTGTCCACGCAAATACCCCTTTTCAATCGCCAGTTCACGGCTCTCCAAACTCCATTCTTTGGGCGGGGGGTGTGCTGTCAGTTCTGGCAATGCGGTTCTGGGATATTTTGCCTCGATCTCAATGCCATAATTCATTTGAGTTCGCGGATTGGGGGACGACCCTAACAAACCATCCCAAATCCCATGCAAACGAACCCCTGATTGAGCCGGCTTCACATAAAAATCGTTGCCCCCCTTATCGCCATGAGGGTAGGTGTCCGAGAACAGCGACGAGCAGTGCAACGGTTGATGGATGTCGCCCACCAAATGAATCAGCCAGGACAAATACACCGCCCGCAATTCAGGGCCGGCATTGGTGTCGCTTAACATCTTTTCACACTGCGCCACGCCAAACAGCACGTCATCCATTGGCTTCGGGCCGGGTTCGAGGGGAAAGGTGGGTGGTCTTAATGGATAATCGATGAAGTGCCAATTCGGGTGATCGTATTGACTGCCACTTCTCCTGATTTCATCGGGCCAGGTGCTGCTGCGCATGAATACATACGCGAGCAGATCAAGATTGGGATTGGGATGATAGGCTTTTTCCCATTTCGCAAAATCAGGATGTGCTTTCAACACGTCAAACGTCTCGGCTTTCAACTCGGGCGAAAGTTCCCGGTAAGCTTCCGCAGCGATGGCGAGATGACCTGGACCGCTCCACGCCATCACACAATTGGGGAGCAACAGAGAGCAGACAGTTAAAAAAAGAGACAACAGAATTGATTTCATGCAGCCAGTTTAATCAAGAACAGCAAAAGCGTTAAGATATTTTCTTTCGGGAGTATGTACTTAACGCAAATGGGGCTTACCGGGCAAGCCGCGATGCGTATATTTACCGTAATTGCGAGGATTTCGGTGTGGATACAGCGTTCCGTTTTTTTGAGCGCCTTGACGATCGTGACGAGCGCGCTTTTTGCGAAACGGAACGGGCGAGGTCGAGAGGGAGAAAGGGCCGACCATCAGCCCGTGAAGTGAAGCAAGAAAGCGCGTTGGTCACGGCGGAGGTGTCATGATTACCACGCTGCTCGCACCATCCGTATAGAATAAATCACTGCATTATAAGCTTCCGATTTTGCACCTCCTTTTCAGTTCATCTTCCACATCTGGCAGCATGAATCTCAAACAACGCGAACTTAATCTGATATAGGGCAAACGATGTCTTCGCATGAGATTATCTGGGTGCTTGAAGATACCTACGAGGAACTGATTGAGAGTTTATCCCGACTGGCTGATGCCGGATTACTCCTGCATATTGCTGCCCGCAAAGATTGGCCAAGCCAAAATTAATGCGGCAGTAACAAATGGGCTTGCCAAGTTTACGTTCTTGGTTGTTTGTGTGGAACAGGGTGCCGGTGTGACAAGATTAATGGGGCGCAGAACCGTGATGCTCTTGAAGCCATTCTTCCCAAGTGCTGAAGCATTTTTCGCCTCGGCTGTTTTTGATCCGCCCTAGTTTCGAGTTGAGAATCCGTCCCTGCAAAAATGCCACCAGATTCGCGAATTGTGTTTCCGGAACAAGATCCCATTTTGCGCCAAACCCCCGCTTGATGGCTCGATGGATAACAATGTATTTGCCTTTCCCAAGCTTTGTGGCGTCCCATTTTTGAAAATGGTTGTAACGCTCAATGAGATGAAGGGTGTAGTTGCGCTTGGCAAGGTTGTGTCCAACCGCACCTTGAGTCGGCATGATGGTCGGTGCTCGCCGCTTGCTAGTTTTTATGACGACCTGATGAGCTTGAATTCCGCCGGGGCTGGCCACCATCACTTGCGCGTTTTCGGATGCTTGAATTGAAAGTTGGGTTTGTGCGAAGAGCTTTTGCGCCATCTGCGCGGATTCCTGAGACAGTTCAATGTCACCACCTCGTTCGCGCATTTCCTTCATGTCGGCCAGAAGCTGCACGGTGTAGGTGTCAGGACGGTCATCTACGATGCGATGATGAACGCTGCACAGCAGGAGAAGATTCTCGAAGGCATGTCGCGCTTCGTCAGATTGTCTGGGGTCGAATCTTGGACCACCGGCGCTTTGCGCTCTGATATGACATACTTCGCCGGTGATCGTGCCGCTCGAATGCACGATGGGTGTATCGCATTTGGGGTAGGCGCAACGGTTGCGCGAAAGCGCAAACAGGCGTTTGACTGTTCTTTCTGACGGGCCTGCCATATCCGTTGATTGTACTTTCTTACTGTTTTGTTCGCAAGATGCGACAAGTGCTAAGATTTTTTTCGGGAGCTTCGGTCTGTGAGCATATACCGCGGTGGGGTGGTAAAAGGGAAGGCATCGACCATTTGTTGGGCGGTCCAGGCGGCTGAGGGAGCCTCCGTGATGTGGAAATGAAGGACTTTGCGACGTTCAGCTTCCGCCTGCGGCACGGCTACGCTCCGACTGCGTTCCTGTCGTCTCTCCGCCTGCGCTCCACTTTCCCGTTCGCCAAACCGCAGGCCGAAGCAAAATTGAGACAAGATCAGTTCACGCTTTCGACTGAACGGTTCGCTGAGAATTATTGAAATACGATGCCATTAAAGGCAATAATTCACTTTGCGTGGAAACTATAACCAGCCCATCGGCAACAGGCGGATCTGGCCAAGACTTTGAATTCAAAGTCGGGGCGGCCTGCTTGACGCTTTTGTTGACAGGCGGTTCGCCATTCTTCCTCGAAACCGGGACGGTCAATGCCGTGCATTTCCAAACCAAATACCTGGGCTGGAAAACAGACGACCTTCTATTGGAAGTGATTGATGGGAAGGGGTTGAACAGAAAGGCCGCCATTCAGATCAGACGCGCGTTTGTTTTGAGCGAAAAGGATGACGAATCTGTCGACACGTTGCGGCGCGCTTTTGCTGATTTCCGAAACACATCGCTATTCAATCAGAATCATGACGTGGTTGGGCTGATTACGAGCAGCCTTTCCGCAAAACTTGTCAGAGGATTGCGCACTTTGCTCGACTGTGCGCGAGCCTCAACTTGTTCCACTGATATGGTTCGTCGGCTGCAAATCCCCGATTATCTTGGAAAACCCACACAAGATTACTACAAAAAAATTGTGGCAATTCTCCAAGGATCAAGCGGACAGCCGCCAACGGACGAGGAAATTTGGAGGTTTTTATGCCGTTTCAATGTTGTGGATTGTGATCTCAACGTCGAACACGGATTCAGCGAGACAATGATGCGTTCATTACTCGCAGTTACAACCCACGACAAAAATCCGGCTACCGCCGATGCAACGTGGAACGCACTCTATGTCTTGACAGCTACTCGGACAGGGGCGGCTTCATCCTACACACATGCAAAACTGCCGGAGCCGTTGTTGCAACAGCATAGTCAGACAAGTGGATACCCTGCTGGTGTGATGCGCCTGTTGGAGGACACACGCGTAGTCGTTGATGGGATTCGCACCACGATTGGCGGAACAAAGGAAATTCCACGGCGTGAATTGTTCGGTCAACTTTGTCAGCTCATCGAAAATAATCCGCTCGTGTTTGTAACAGGCGAGGCCGGTTCGGGGAAGTCAGTGCTTGCGAAATTGGGTTTTTCTTTAGCGGCCAAGGGCGCAGTCGGCTTTGCGTTTCGCGCTGAAAGTCTCGCCGGCACTCATATCAACGAAGTTCTAGCACGATTTGAACTCACCCTCGACGGCCTTCGCGCTCAAACTGCCCTGCACGGCCGAAAAATCCTGTGGATTGAAAGCCTTGAACGGTTGATGGAAAAGGATGCCGAACAGCGAGCGGCTTTTCTCGATCTACTCCGTGCCGTCAAGAATGATTCCACATGGAGGTTGCTTATTACTTGCCGGGATTACTCGGCTGAGACCGTGAGAAGCGCCTTTTTTGGCGAAGTAGGCATACCCTGCGCAGGCATCTTCGTGCCCGAATTGAGCGATGCAGAACTGGACGAGGTGACGGCTGATTTTCCCATATTGCAGCGCCCGATGTCGAGTGACTCACTCCGCCGTCTGCTCAAGAAACCATTCTTATTGGATAAAGCTGTGCAAATGCAGTGGCCCACGACGGAGCCACTTCCGTTGCATGAGCGTGCCTTTCGCGAAAAAGTTTGGCGGGACGTTGTTCGCCGGATGGACGAGGGCTTGCAGATTGGATTGCCACGGTTGAGAGGCGAGGTTTTGGTTGAAGTTGCATTGCGTCGTGCGAAAGCCATGAAGCCATTCATTTCGGCTGCGGATCTGGATGCACGCGCGCTACATGGACTCGTCCGCGATAGTTTACTCGCCACCCGCACGACCGGTGATGACCATTTTGCTCCTGCACACGATGTATTTGAAGACTGGGCTTTGGCACATTGGCTGGATGCAGAATTTGAACGCAGTGAACAGCGACTGGCCGTACTTTTTGTCCAAATTGGAACATATCCAGCTCTGCGACGTGTCTACCGAAAATGGCTGACAGAATTGCTGGATACCGCCCCACAAACAACCGACACGCTTGTTCTCGATATTATCCAAAACAATTCCATTGATGCGCACTGGCGGGACGACACACTCGTTGGGGTGCTTCAATCGTCCGATGCAAATGGCTTTTTGCGGCGGAATGCCACACTTTTGATTGCCGATGGCGCAAAACTTCTGCGGCAGGTCATCCACATTCTCCGTGTTGCGTGCCGGACTGCAATTCCTCGACGGCTGTTTGGGATTGAAGGAGTTGGTGATGTCTTCTTGCCACGAGGAAATGGCTGGATTGGTGCCGCTGAACTGATGGAGGCGGCTATACCACAGTTTGGCGAAGCAGATTTCCCGTTTGTCCTCGGATTCATGGAGGACTGGGTGCAATTGACACGGTGGGGTTTACGTTACCCGCAAGGTGCGGAGTCCATTGCAAAATTAGCATTGCACTGGTTGCCAAATGTGAAGTCATGGCGCTGTCCTGTCCATGATGGTCGAGAGCGGTTGTTCAAAATCCTGTTGATCATACCTTTGGCCGCCAAAGCAGCACTGTCGCAAATGGCCATGACAGCGATGGATGACAAGGAGCGCCATCATGATTACAGAGAACTGCTTGAACTCATGTTCAATCATTTTTATGCCGATGCTCTCTGTCGTGATATGCCTGACTTGGCCATCAGCGCAGCTGAATACTCATTAGGTCTGCATCTTTCTTTGGAGCAAGCCCTCGCGGCTGGGTCTGGATACGACATGAACGCGATGAATGACGCCTTTGGACTCGGATTTCGGTCGTCAATGGATGATTATCCATCCAGCGCATATCATGGGCCGTTTTTCAAATTCCTTTCGTACCACCCGAAACGAGGTCTCGATTTCATTTTGAAATTTGCCAACCGCGCATGTGAAGCCTACGCACATCCGTCTAATCGAAAACGTGGCATGAACGGCCCCATGCGTGTTTCCATCCGGTTGCCGGATGGCAAAACGCAAATGCAGTTTGGAGACGGCCGTTTATGGGAATTATACCGAGACTTCACCCACGGTCCTGATGTTTTAAAAAGTGCCCTCATGGCTTTGGAACGCTGGTTGCTCGAAAAGGCGGCTCGCGGTGAAACTGATTTGCCTGAAATACTGAATCATCTTTTACGTCAAAGCAATAATATCGCCGTAACGGCAGTCGTCGCGAGTGTGGCTACAGCTTACCCAGGCCAAGCCGGGGACGTAGCTTTTGCCGTCCTGACCTGCAAACATTTATTTAAGGCGGATTTGGAGCGTTCCGTAAGCGAAACGATGAATGCTCGACGCATGAATACGGGAATATGGCTTGGCGTTGAAAAGAAATTATATGATGACGAGCGCGTAGAATCCGCTCGATTGCCGCATCGCCAACATCATCTCGAATACCTCGCTGTAATGCTGCAAACGTCGCTCTTTCGTGATCAAGTCTGGGCGCTGCTTGACGCATACAAAGCAGAGCTTCCGAAAGAAGGCGAACAGGATGATGGGGTCAAGGTGTGGCGATTGAGGCTGCACCAAATGGATACACGAAACTTTATTGAAGTGGGCGAAGCAAAAGATGGGCGTGTGCTTATTCAAGCCTCAACCCCACCGCCTGAACTCCAAGAAATGATTGATGCGAAAAAACCGCAGAGCGAAGCTTGGGAGACGGCGACGAGTTTGTTCGTTTGGGGCCGGTCGGTCTTTACGGGCCAGCCAGCGCAAAGCGTCAATCCTGAACAATGGAAAGCAAAACTTGTTGTGGCGCAAACGCAACTTGCTTCCATCAGTGAACTGACAGATCAGGTTCAAACATCAATAACAGTTGCCGGACCTGCCTATGTAGCTGCCGTGTGCATTCGAGATCACTGGTCCGAATTAACGGACGCAGAAAAGCAATGGTGCGCAATATTGACTTGCAATTCAGTCGAGGCGGACGCAGATAGTTCAGACCAATTCAAAATAGCCGCTCTAAATGCCATGGAAGCCTCACGCCCGGCGGCTTTCATTTTGCCGGCGTTGTTTGAAAAACAGTGCGACCCCATTGTTCAAACTCGGCTGCTGCCGGCTCTCGCCAAGGCGATGACCCATTCTGTGGATGAAGTCGTAAAATATCTTGTGCAAGGCGTCGGGGCTTATTTGTGGAAGTCGGATCGCCCATTGGCTCTAACATGTATTCATACGCTCATCATGGAAGCGGTCGAGCAAAACCGTTTTTGGAATGAACGACGGCGAAAGCCTGCCAGCGATGCACAAACCGAAGATCAATTTCGCAAAAACCTGCTGACGCGGTTGCGCGAATTTGTCGAGAACCGCAAAACTGGCGACGACAATATTATTCTTCACCTTGATTTGACGCATTGGCCGGGCCGACAGGTTGCAGCACATCTTTTTGCAGTTCTGGGACAACAATTTGCCGACCCGCTGGCACGCGAATTTTTCAAACGGAACGCAACCACACTCGTTCTCAGGTGGACAACCGACCATGAGCGGCGTCATTCGCGTGCTAAAAATCCAAGTGATGAGCAGGAATTGGACGCGCAGGCGGAACACCTGTATGTGGACGCTCTAGTCCAATTTGTTCTCAACCAACCGACGCAGGAGGCAAACGCCATTTTGGATCCAATATTCACGGTGTCTAGCCGCTTGCCAGAAAAAGCAGCAGAAGTCGTTAAATGGCTTGTGATACGTCAAGGGGAGCAGACGCCGGCAACGACTTTCTGGACGTTGTGGCAGCGGTTCGCAGAAGGCTATTTGGCCAGTCCGCTACCGGCTTCGGCGGACAATGAACATTCAAATTCTGCCAAAATCCTCCGGGAGCTTTTCCTTGGTGATAATTGGGGCGAAGCGCGCGACTGGAATCCACTCCACGGTGAGGAACAGCGTATACGCGGATTGTTTGACCGTATGCCGGCAAGCCAAAAAAGTTTCGAGGTGTACTCATATTTCCTCGAAAAAATTGGCTCTCCAACGCTTCCAGACGCAATCATCAGTCTCGCAGCAAAAATGCCCACGACAGGCGGAGCCACTTTATTTTCCGAGCTTACGGTATTCTATCTCGAAACCATTCTGACTCGCCTTATTTATGGTGGTAATCGCCGTATACGTGTCGAAACTGATCTCCGCCAGGCCGCAATGAAGCTTCTTGACGTGCTGGTTGCTGCTGGCTCCTCCGTTGCATACAAACTGCGTGATGATTTTCTTACACCAATGTAAATCGACTGTAAGTTCTCCTTGAAAGATTTGTCCAAAATGGCTGGAAGTAAAGCGTCGAATTCGGCGGCGATTTATTGCCTTTCGATTCGGCCCGTTGGATTCAGAATTCCACGTCGCGGCATTTTTCGTCCAGGGCGGTGATGAGGCGGCGGACTTGGGCGGCGTCCAGGTTTTCGTCCTGCCGGCGTAGGAAGCCGGCGAGATAGGCGGCGTTCATCGCTTTGACATTAAAATTGCCTTTTCCCTGCTCCACATACCAGCCTGGCAGAACGATCAATGCTTGAATTGACACGTTTTCACCGGTCTTTTTGGTGAGGTGGTTGGACAGCCAACGGGCGTTGCGCTCGGCTTGGGGAACGGCGTCGGCGTCGTAGCCGGCAGGGAATTGAAGAGTTTTGCCGTCGTAAATGACAACGTGATCCGGTTGCCTGTTGCGGCTGGGGCGTCGGCGTCGGGCCTTGGTTTCGATCAGAAAGACGCCGCGAGTGCCGACAGCTACATGGTCAATGTTCCAATCCCCGTCGCCGGGTAGATCGTGGAAGGCGCGAAAACCGGCATCTGCGACCTCATGCAACACTTCGGCAACGGCCTGTTCGCCGCGCAAGCCGAGTCGGATATTTTGCGCTTCCCGGAAATGGCGAAATGCCCGGATCGTGGTCCACAGCCCCGCAACGGAAAATCCCACCAGAACGGCAACAGTAATAGCGAGCCATAAAACCGGAGCGTGTGCGGCCAGCAATTGGACTGTGGCAATAACCGAACCCCCGGCAAGACTGCAAAGGGCACAAGCCGAAAGCATGGTATCCGGAATTTTATCCAGGGTTTCGTCGAGACGGATGGAAAGCGAGTAACCGGGCGGGCGCAGGAGTTTTTCTGTTTGAGGTGGCTTTTCAATGCGTTTCCGGCGGCGGCGGTCAATGACCATTGCCAGAAGCAAAACGCCCATCGGCGCAAACGCCGCGAGCCACACGGAAACCGTTGTCAGTTCAAATTTCATACCATTTCACGACCCTTTCCGGCAGCCGAATAAATCTTCTGTCCTCCCAGTCCTGGAGGACATCGTTGAGGTAGTTCGAGATGTCCAGATTGTTGCTCATGGATCGCAATCACGCCGCCGCATACACGCCCGCGTCCCGTTCGGGATAGCTTTCGTAAACGTGCTCGAAGAGGGCGGAACACTTTTGTCGATAGATTTCAGGGGTGTAAGTTTGCGGCAGGCCGGTGTCGAGCGTGTCCTCGATGGCATCCTCGACAAGCGCGAGCGAGCTTTGCCGTTTCCGCCAGTCGAGCACGAGCAATGCCTTAATCCGCTCCAACAACAGCTTGGCCACCTTTTTTACCTCGCGGCGCTCGTCGGTGTTCAATTCCGGCGCAGGGCGTGTCAGAATGTCGAAAATGACGAGTTCTTCCTCGGTCATATTTTCGCGCACATGGCGTTGCTGTTCGTCACTCAAACCGCGGCTAAACTTTACCAACCCTTCTAAAAGTTCCTCAATGTTTCGGCTGCCGTTGTTGTAGCTTTCGATCAATTCCTCGAACGTCTTTGCGAAATCGGCGCGGGTCTTGTTCAGGCGAATCAGCTTTTCCAGTTGGGCGCGAATGGCCGCTTTCAGGATTTCCAAGTCCGTGTTCCGGTGCTTCGACTCTTTGAACCGTTTCCTTAGCGCCTCGAAGTCAATCTTCGACAAATCCATCACCGGGGCGGGCTTGGCGGGCATGTCTACGCCGGTGATTGATGAATCGAGCAGTTTAGCAATGTCGCCAATGACTTCCGTGATGTCGGCAGGGTTCGGATTGAGCTTGGTGCGGATGGCTTCAGCAATGGCGGCAATGCACGCGACGCGCCCGGCAAACTCCAATGCCGCCGGGTCGGGCTTCACCGCGCCGTAGAGTGTGCCGACAAGCCGCTCGTGGCCAAGGAACTCGCGGCGCAATGGGTCGGGGGAAATCAGAGCGTTGACAGCATCGTCAATCCGCTGCAATCGCTCCAAACTGCCGGCGGCGAGCTGTTCAATGGCGGGTAGAATCACCTGGCGCGTGGCGCAGAAGGCTGTCGCGGCGCCCACGGCTTTGCGCAAATCTTCGACGAGCTTCTTCTTGTCCTTGACCGGATTCTTGCCGCCCTTCCCTGCCCCATAAATAGCGAGCGCCCTTTCCAAGGAGGCAAAGACGTTCGCATAATCCACGATCATGCCGCTGTGTTTGCCGGGATAAACCCGGTTTGCGCGGGCGATGGTCTGCATGAGTGTGTGATTCCGCATCGGTTTGTCGAGATACACCACGGAACAGCTCGGCACGTCAAAGCCGGTCAACCACATGGCACACAGGAATACGATCCGCAGCGGTTCTTCCGGGTCTTTGAACTTCTCGTCCAACGGCGGCTGCGACTCATTCATGCGCTGCCGATGCGGGACAATGTTCAGGCCGCGCGCCTGCATTTGCTGAATCTCATTCTGGCCGGGCGACACGATCAATGCCATGTCGGTGGTCTTG
>OBLW0100002552.1_pt1 | contig 14691 bp, 14 predicted proteins | sample 1520161 | NCBI WGS metagenome assembly OBLW01 (sample SAMEA3539309, study PRJEB22396) | soil metagenome | biome: tundra; feature: field; material: soil | place: USA | collected 2010-05 | depth 0.15 m
CTCGAGCGTGAGCCGGGCGGCAATCGCGAGCGCTACGAAAGGCGTTCGATGAGCTTCGTGGCGACGCTCGGCGCGTCGCCGTCGTCGTGCTTCAGGTAAACGAACGCCTCTTTCCACGGCTGCGCGCGGATCTTGTCGGCCCACGCGCCGACGACGGCGTCGGGATATGCGTCGCGACGCAGGCGCACGTAGCCCCAGTCGGCCGTCGCGACCAGCGGCGACTCGAGCTTCTCGCCTTCGGCAATGCAGAGCGACGCGCCGTGATCGCGGAGCGTGGTCCACGTCTCGTCGTCGAACCATGACGCGTGGCGGAACTCGAACGCGATGCGAACGCCTTCGGTGCCGGCCTGGCGGGCGGCGGCGAGGAAGCCGGCGAGGAGCGGCACGTCTTTCTTCATGAAGGGCGGCAGCTGGAAGAGAAGCGGCCCGAGACGCGGGCCAAGGGCCGCGACCGTGCGCAGGAACGTGGCCACCGTGTCGTCAGCGCCCTTAAGCTTGGCGAAGTGCGTGATGCGCTGGGGCGCCTTGATCGCGAACGTGAACCCCTCGGGGACCTCGCTGGCCCACCCATCGATGAGCTTGGCCGTCGGCATCCGATAGAACGTGTTGTTGATCTCCACGGTCTTGAAGCGCGCGGCGTAAAAGCCGAGGAACCGCGCGGCGGGGAGCTCCCTCGGGTAGAACGGCCCCTTCCACTCCTTGTACGAGTACCCACTGGTGCCGACGAGAACGCGCATCGCCGGGTTCACTTCTATCAGGTCGGCCGGCCGCCTCAGGCAACCTTTCCGCACGGACCCGGCGCGTTTCTCGGGAAGATGTTTCGGCGTCGTTTCCATGGGAGTAGGCTCGCCACCGTGTCTGACGACGCTCGCAATGCTGGCAACGGCGGCACCGCTCCCATGGGCCGCCGCGGCGCACTGAAGACCCTCGCTGCGGTGGGGGGCGCCGTCGGGTGCGGAGCGATCGCCGTTCCGACCGTGCGCTTCCTCGTCGCGCCGGCCCTGGGCGCCGTCGGCGGCGGCAACTGGATCAAGACGGTGGCCGTCGACTCGTTGCCCGAAGGCGAGCCGAAGCGAGTCGCCCTCGTCGCCGATCACCGCGACGCGTGGACGCTCGAGAAGCAGGTCGAGCTCGGGGCCGCGTGGATCCTCCGCAAGGGCGCCGCCGTTGTCGCGTGGAGCACGGTGTGCCCGCACCTCGGGTGCGCGGTCGACAAGAGCGGCAGCGGCCCGGGCTTCAACTGCCCGTGCCACGACTCGTCGTTCGACGCCGACGGGCAGCGCTTGAACGGGCCGTCACCGCGGGCCCTCGATTCGCTCGCGACCCGCGTCGAAGACGGGTTCGTGATGGTGCAGTTTCAACGCTTCCGGCAGGGGACGCCGGAGAAAGATCCGATCTAATCACCCATGTCGGTGCTTCGGACGGTGGCAGATTGGCTCGACGAGCGAACCGCCTCGCGCTCGTCGCGCGAGAAGTGGCTGGAGCATCCCGTCGTGGGCGGCGGAGCGTGGGCGTCGGCGATCGCGGCCAGCGTCGCCACGTGCTTCGCCGTGCTCGCGCTGACGGGGCTCGTCCTCATGACGGCGTACGCGCCGTCGCCGCAGACAGCGTGGGCGAGCGTCCATTACATCGAGTTCGTGCAGCCCGCCGGGTGGCTCGTGCGCGGCCTGCACTACTGGGCGGCCCAGTCGCTCTTCGTGCTCGCCGCGGTGCACGTCGTGCACGGAGCCCTGAGCGGCAGCTACCGAAAGCCCGGCGAGATCGGCTGGTGGCTCACGCTCCTCGTGCTCGGCATGGCCGTCGCCGAGGGCATCACCGGCGGCCTCTTGCCCTGGGACCAGCTCGGATGGTGGGCCCGCGTCGTCGAGGGGAACATCGCGGGCCTCGCGCCCGTCGTCGGCGGCTTCATCGCGCAGATGATCGCCGGCGGGCCCGAGCTCGGAGCCCTCGGGTTGACGCGCGCCTTCACCCTTCACGTGATGCTGCTACCGCCCATCGTGGGGCTCGCGCTCTGGGGCCGCCGCCTGGCGAGCGCCGCCTCGTCAGCGACGCCCGCTGTGGGGCGAACGTCGACGCCGGTCGCACGGACGTTCGCGCCGACGTTCGCGTTCAGCGTGTGCATCTCGGCCGCCGTCGTGCTCGCGCTCTTCGCGCTGGTCGGGCGGGCGCACGGCGCGCCCCTCGAGGCGCCGGCCGATCCCCTGAGCGACTACCCGGCGCGACCGGAGTGGTTTCTCCTGCCGATGTTCCAGCTCCGCAAGTTCTTCCACGGAGCGCTCGAGTTCTGGGGCACGTCGCTCGTGCCCGGGGCCGCGGCCGGATACCTCGTCATGCTCCCTTGGATCGACCGGGAGCCCCGCTCGGCTCGATCGCGCGCGCTCTTCGTGTTCGCGCCGGTCGTCGCGATCTTCGTGGGCGCGGTCGTGCTAAGCGAAGTGGCTCGCGCGCACGACGCCCACGACACGCACTACGTGAAAGCGCGGGCGAAGGCCGACGCATTGGCGACCGCCGTCGTCCAGCTGGCGATGAACGGCGTGCCCCCGGCCGGGCCGCTCGCGATGATGCGCGGCGATCCCGAGATTCATGGGCGCGAGCTCTTCGACAAGCACTGCGCGAGCTGCCACGTGCTCGGCGATCTCGGCGACGCCGAGAAGGCCACCGCGACGAAGCTCGACGGGTGGGGCACGCCGCCGTGGATCGAAGCGATGATCCACGACCCCGACGGCCCGCAGTTCTTCGGGCGCGGACCCTACAAGGAGCAGATGCCGAGCGTCGACACGCGGCCCGCGGCCAAGCCGCCGGGCGAGCCGTGGACCCCGATGATCAAGACCGACGTCGAGAAGCACGCCGTCGCGCTCTTCCTCGCGTCGCTCGGTGACGAGCCCGGCGATCCACCGCGCGCGCTCGACGCCAAGACGCGCGCGGCCGGCGACAAGATCGTGACCGAGCGCTGCACCAGCTGCCACCTCTACAAGGGGCAGGGAGACGACGAGGGGTCGAACGTCGCCCCCGAGCTCGCGGGCTACGGGTCGATCGCGTGGACTCGCACGCAAGTCGCGAACCCCGCGACGGTCGCGACGTACCGTGAGAAGGCGCTCGACGAAACGATGAAGAAGCACATGCCGCGCTTCGACACCGATCTATCCCCGGCCGACGTCGACGTGGTCGCGCGGTGGACGCGCGCTCACGCGCGCGCGACATCGTTCGCAGGGCGATGACGAGTTGCGGCGGCAGCGCGTCGGCCTCACGATACGAGGCATGAGCAAGTCCCGTAGCGAGGTCCTCGAAGAGTCGCGCCGAAAGGGCCTGAAAGCGGGAGCGGCCGCCGCTGCGACGGTCGTGCTCGGGGCCGCCGTGGGCCCGGTGACGGCCGTCGTGGCCGCTGTGCCGGCCGCCTGGCTCGGCTGGCGCTGGTGGACGCACCGCGCCAAGAACGGAATCAAATTCTAAAACGCGGGGCCTGCTTCGCCCGTTACTTCGAGAGGCGGAGTTCGCCGCCGCAGGGGACGTCGACCGCGTGAGGCTTGCCGTGGGCGCCGAGTTTGACCTGATGCGAGCCGCACGCCACGGTGGCCCATGCGGTGGTGATCTTCTGCCCGTCGAGCCAGACTTTTCCGGCTGTGGCGGGGCGCTGCAGCCGTAGCGTTCCGGTCTGCGGAATGTCGACCGGGGGCGCCGCGGGCGCGGCCACCGGGGCGGCGCCGGGTGCAGGCGGAGCGATCGCCGAGGGCTCGGTGGCCGCGAGCGCGCTGGTCTCGTTGTTGGCCCGCGCGAGATGCGCGATTCCGGCGGCCACGAGGATGAGCGTGCACGCTCCCAGCGCGGCGACCACCACGAGTGTCAGCTTGCGTCGGCGCGCAGGGGCGAGCCGGATGCGAACGCTGACGCTTCCGGTCCCGTCGGCGAGCCCGAGGGAGGGCGCGCGCCTGCGAATGACCTGAAGCATATCGCCCGGGGGGGCGTCGCGTCCGCTATCCATGCCCACCTTAGTGTTACGAGGGTGCAGGGATCGATCAAGCCCTGCAACCAAAGTCGTCGCCCCAAGTGCGTCCCAGAGCGCTTCGACGAAAGCTTGCAGCGATCACGCACACATACGTTTAGCTGCAGCGCGTCATGACGGAAGGGCCGAGGCGCGGCCATGGGCGTCACCGGAGTTGACGAATGCCCCTGGCCACGGTTGCTTCATGGACATGACACCGCGGGGCGACACGGCAGGGCAGTTGGCACCGCCGCCGCCGCCCCCGAACACGCCGAACGCCGCCCTGCCCGTGGGGTCGGTGTTGTCTTCGAGAGAGGCGAGCGGCCGGGTTGCCTGGAAGCTCATCGAGCGGGTGGGACAGGGAACGACGTCGGTGGTGTGGCGCGCCCGGCACGCCGAGACAGGACGAGAGGCGGCCCTCAAGGAGGCCCAGGGTGCCGCGGCCGGGCCCGCCGGCACCGGCTCGGGCACGGCGGTGGCCATCGCGATGCTCGCGCGAGAGGCGCGCGTGCTCGCACGAGTCGGGCGTCGATGGGGGCCGGCGCTCCTCGACGCGGGTCCCGGCTTTCTCGTCACGGAGTGGATCGAGGGCGTGTCCCTCGAGTCGCGGCTGGCGGTCGTGGCAGACGGCAACGACCGCGAGCGACTCGCCGCGGTGGTGGCGCACGCCGTCGCTCGGGGGCTCGAAGAGCTGCATCAAGCCGGGGTTCACCACGGTGACGTGAAGCCCGCGAACATCGTGTGCGCGCCCGACGTCGTTCGCGGACCGGCCGCACGCGCCGCGCGCGAAGCCCGCGACGCCGCCGGTGATCGCGGAGTCACGCTCATCGATCTCGGGCTCGCGGCCGAGGCGGCGGCGGGAGCGCTCGGCGGGACCCCCCGATACGCCTCGCCCGAGGTGCTCGCGCGGGGCGAGGCGGGCCCCGCGGCGGACGCGTGGGCTCTCGGCCTGGTGATCGCCGAGATCCTCGACCCCGCCGTGGCGCGCGCGTCGGACCCTCGCGCCGCGATCGCCCTTTGGGACCGCGGCTCGACCGGCGCGAGAGGCGGATCGTCAGCAAGCTTACGATCCGAGATCGCGTGCTGGGTCGAAGCGCTCCTCGCGCCCTCGCCCGGGGGACGGCCGAGCGCCGCCTGGATCGCCCGGCGCGCCGGGCGACACCTCGACCTCCGCCCCGACGCGCGCGAGGCCGCCCAGGCTCGCGTCGCTCGCGTTCGCCGGGCTTACCTCGCGCAGCGCGCCGTCGAGCTCACGACGGGCGCGTCTGCGTCGCTCGCGATCGGCGAGCCGGCGCGCACGTGGATCGAAGGCGCCTCGATCGCAGCGCTTGCGCCGGATCGCGGCTTGGGTGGCGGGGTCGTCGAACCGCTCGGCGTCGTGCGCCGCTCGCGATGGCTCGTTGGTCTCGTCGGGCCGAGCGCCGCGGCCTGGCCGATCGGCGCCAGCGAGATCGACGAGGGGACCCTGGTCGCGCGGGTGGCGGCTCTGGCCGAGGTCCGCGAGCCCGCCTCGTGGACGCTCGAGGATCTGCGTAGCTGCGACGACGTGCGCGCCTCGGACGCGACGCTCGCCGACGGCCCCGACCGCGCCTCGCGGCTCGTACGCGAGCTCGCGCGCCCCGCGCCGAGCCCCGAAGCGCTCGCGCTCGCCGAAGACGACGTGGCGCGCGAGGCAGCCTCGCCCACGCTCGCCGTGCTCCTCGCCTCGGCCCTGGCCCGCGCGGGCGAGACCGGGCGAGCCTGGGTCGCGCTCATGCGGATCGAGGGCCTCGAGGCCGACGCGCTCCGTGCGGTCATCGCTCGCCGTCGAGGCGACGTGCAGGGCGCCCGCGCCGCGGCGAACCGCGTGCTCGCGTGCGACGACCTCCTTTCGCGCTCGAGCGCGAAGGCGACGCTCGCTCGCCTGGCGTGGGACGCCGATCAGCTCGACGCCGCCGACGCGTTGCTCGAAGGCGCGCGCGGTCCCGCGGCGACCGAGGTGCGCGGGCTGATCGCCTGGCGGCGAGGCGCGTACGAGGCTGGGCTGCGCGTCGTCGAGTCGGCGCTTCTCGAGGCCGTCGACACCGAGGCCCGCTCGCGCCTCGAAGGCGTGCGAGGCATGTTGCTGCACGCTCGCGGGGACCACGGCGCGGCGCTCGCGGCGTTCGGGCGCGCCGTCGAGAACGCCGCCCGCGCGGGCGAGGTCGTCGACGAGGCCACGTACCTGACGAACGAGGCGGCTGCCGCAACGGACGCCGGCGATCTGACCCGCGCGCTCGCGAGCGCGACGCGCGCCGCGCATTTGTGGGAACGACTGGGTCATCCGGAGCGGGCGGCGCGCGCCTGGCTCGCGCGAGCGGCGGCCCTGTCCACGCTCGGCGCCCTGCACGCCACGGACGAAGCGGCGAGCGAGGCCCGCGATCGCGCGCTCGAAGCCCGCGACCGCCGGACGGCCGCGTACGCCGTCTGGGCGCGCGTCGAAGTGCGTCCCCCGGGCGACGAACAGGCTCGCGCGTGGGTCGTCGAGGCCGCCGAGCAGCTCAGGGGTTCTGGCCTCGAGGACACCGTCCGCGCCGCCGCGCGCCAGCTCGTCTGGGCCCCCGAGAGTCTCGACGACCGCGCGCTCGTGGGGCACGACGCCGACGCTCCGCACGTCGGCGCGACGGCGCGCTGGGAGTGGTGGGGCGCGCGGGCAAGGGCCATCCTCGCGGGCCGGCGCTCGGGCGCCGACGGCGGCGTCTTGCCGGCGCTGTCCGCGCTGGTCGACGTCCCGGCGCCTCTCGCATCACGGGGCCCGGCGCTCGAGGCGGCCGTGGAGCTGGCGACCGATCGCGGCGACGGCGAGTCCGCGCGCCGCTTCGAGCTCGCTCGGAGCGCTGCGGCCCGGACCCTCGTCGAAGGGACGCCGCCGGAGATGCGTCCCTGGGTCGCGTCCTTGAGATGGGCGCGCGCCGCCGCGCTCGAGGCGGTCGACGTGACGTTTGCCCCCGCCCAGGTGCTCGCGCTCGAGGGCATCGTGCGAGCCCTCTCGGCGCGCGACAGGCTGCGTCCGCTGCTCGAGCAGGTGCTCGACACCCTGGTCTTGTGGACCGGCGTCGAGCGAGGGCTCTTGCTCCTCCGCGCCCCCGACGGCCGCCTCGTCCCGCGGGCCGCGCGCAACCTCGCCCGTCACGATCTCGTCGGTGAGCAGCTGGCCCTGTCGCAGACGATCGCGCGGCGAGCCATCGAGACGGGCGATGCGGTCGTGGCCACCGACGCGCTCTCGTCGCTCGGCGACGCGCACGCGAGCGTGCACGCCCTCCGCCTCCGGAGCGTGCTCGCCGTGCCGCTCCTCGCGCGCGGCGAGGCGCTCGGCGTCGTCTACCTCGACGACCGGGTGCGCAAGGGCGCCTTCGGTCCGCGCGAGCTCTCGTGGGTGCGCGTCGTCGCTTCGCAGGCGGCCATGGCGATCGCCGACGCGCGCGACGCCGTCCTGCTGCGCCGCGCCGCCAGGCGGGCCGAGCGCGCCCGAGCGCGGGTCGAGGGGCTCTTGCGCGAGCGCGAGGGGGAGCTCGAAGCGACGCGCACGGAGCTCCAGCTCACCCGCGACACGCACGAGCACCGGTACGCCTACGACCAGATCGCCGGGCGGAGCGAGCCGATGCGCGATCTGCTGCGCCTGGTCGATCGCGTCACGGCGAGCGACGTCCCCGTGCTCGTCATGGGCGAGAGCGGCACGGGCAAGGAACTCATCGCCCGAGCCATCCACGCCAACGGCGCCCGCGCCCGCCGCCCCTTCGTGGGCGAGAACTGCGCGAGCGTCCCGGAGACGCTGCTCGAGTCGACGCTCTTCGGCCACGTGCGCGGCGCCTTCACCGGCGCATCGTCGACGCGCGCGGGCCTCTTCGACGTCGCCGACGGCGGGACCCTCTTCCTCGACGAGATCGGCGAGATGACCCTCGCGATGCAGGCGAAGCTCCTCCGCGTCTTGCAAGACGGAGAGGTGCGCGCCGTGGGCAGCGAGCGATCACGCAAGGTCGATGTGCGCGTCATAGGCGCGACGCACCGCGATCTCGAAGCCATGGTCGCCGCCGGGACCTTCCGCGAAGACCTGTTCTACCGCCTCAACGTCATCACCTTGCGCGTGCCCGCGCTCCGCGAGCGCCCCGAGGACATCCCCCTCCTGTTCGAGCACTTCGGGAAGAAGCACGGCGCCGGGCGCGTGGTCAAGGTCACGCGCGCCGCGATGGCCAAGCTCCTCGCATTCCCGTGGCCCGGCAACGTCCGCCAGCTCGAGAACGAAGTACGGCGGGCCCTCGTCCTGGCCGACGGCCCCATTGACTTGCCGGAGCTCTCGGCCGACGTCGTCCGGGGCGGACCGAGCCCGTCGCGCGAGTCGGGTCTGCACTTGCGCTCGCGCGTCGACGCGCTCGAGTCGGCGCTTCTCAACGAGGCGCTCACGAAGACGCGCGGCAACCAGACTCGCGCGGCTCAGCTGCTCGGTCTATCGCGGTTCGGGCTCCAGAAGATGATGAAGCGCCTGGGGGTCAAGGTCGGGGATTGAGAGGGGCGCCGGGGAAGCGTCGCCGGAAGGGTCCGGCAGCAGGGTGGGCCGCGCCGACGCCAGGCTGCCGTTCGCGTCCCGACGGGCGTCAGGCGGACCCCGCGCGAGCAGGGGTTGCGAGGACCGCGTTCTTTCGGTAGAGATGCGCCCTCGTTCTCAGGTCGTCGGGGCTGTAGCTCAGTTGGGAGAGCGCTTGCATGGCATGCAAGAGGTCACGAGTTCGATTCTCGTCAGCTCCACCGGAATGCCAAGTTATTCTAAGAAGATGCGCGCGCGGCTCCGTCATGTGCCGCCATTGTGCCGTGAGCTCCCCGCCGGTTGAGTAGGCCGACCGCTCGCGCTCGCTCGGCGACAGGTGCATGTAGCGCATCGTCGTCGAGAGATGCTGGTGCCCGGCGAGGTTCTGGATCGCCTTTGGCGCCGCGCCTCGCATCGCCAGGTGCGAGCAGAACGTGTGGCGAAGGATGTGCACGTTGCCCGTCGCCTCCACGCCCGCGCGCCTCTGCGCGCGCTCGACCCAGTCGCGCAGCGTGTGTCCCGCGAGGTCCCGAGCGCCCGAAGCACGTCGGCTACTGCGACGCGCAAGCGGGGGACGAGCGTGGAGTTCGGGGCCGCCGCTAGGTCTCGATTCCGATGATGGACGCGTGGGCAGCCTTCAGGTTTTCATCTTCGTGGTCGCAGTCGTGCGGCGAGTAACAGACACGAACGTTGAACTGTCGGAGATCGCCAGCGCGAATGCGAACGATCCCGTAAGTCAGCCACTTCGGATCGACGTTGCCGAGGGTGTCCGTACCATCGGCCAGAAGCGACTCGACGTAGACGGACAAGCCGTAGCTATCGTCTGACGGCTTGAAGTCGAAGCTTGGGATCATCGACGGCAAGATCCGTTGGCCCTCCAGCGCTGTTGCGTCGAAGCCATCCGGCGGGATCCGACGGATCACGAACTCTTCACGAGCACGAAAGGCCCCGCACCCTTGAGCACGCACGCGGTCGCCCGCCAGGTCACTCCGAAGTTATCCGAACGTCCGCCCAGCGATCGCACGCCAAGAAGTTCAGGGCAGAGGAGCCCGGCGAGCAGAAGGCTACGGTGCCCGAGCCGCAGCGCCCAGTCCAGAGCCGAGCGCGGAGGCGCAGGCCGTCGAGGATCAGATGCGGCGGACGTTCATGCCGGCTGTGGTCGACGATGGCGGCGCATTCGCTCGGGCCCGCGGCGAGCGCGAGAAGGCGTTCGTCAGAGCGAGAGGTCTTGGGCGCGCTCACCTCGTGACCGAGCACGATGGCGCTGGACGTCATCGGGTTGACGATCGTGCTTCGGCGCTCGAGACGGGCCTCGCGCGCGCGGGCAACACAAGGGGTGCTCCGCCTCCGGAGCACCCTTTCGGCGTAACGGGGTGGATCGCCTGGCAACGCCGAGTTCACGTATCTGTCGAGAACTTCACGCTCTGCAACGCCCCGAAACGCCTCCGGAGCGCCTTGACACGGTAGGGGTCGTCGGCGAGCCGCTCCTCGATCGCGCGCGAGAGCAGCGCGATCCGCTCCTCGACCAAGCGCCGCTCCAGCGCCGCGTCCGACACGCGCCGCCCGCGCGCGCCCCACACGTCCTCGAGATCGATCGTCGCGTCCGACAGCTCGCGCAAGCTTACGCCGAGCACCGAAGCCGCCTCGCCCGGACGAAAGCGCACCCCCAGCAGCTCGGTCGCCGCCGCCGTCGTCTCGGTCACGAGCGCGCGCGTCATCGCGCCGACAACGACGGGGGAGCCAGAGACGTCGAAGAGGATGTCGACGCATCCATCGGGCAGCACGCGGTGCCCCGGCGCGCCCGCGGGCGCGCTGATCGACCAGAAGCACTCGACGCGATCCCGCAGCGCGGGCGACGGGGCGTGCTCGACGTAGCGCACGGAGGGAGTCTACGTCGCAGCGGCCGACGCTGACGTCCACTCTCCACGCCCGGCCGTACCTGCTCTCGCCAACTTGGTCCGTCGTTCCCGCATGAGCGGAACCGGGACATCGGTGGGGTTGCTGATGATCCTTTCTGGCTGGAGCGTTGGCTCCTGAGCTCGTCGAACTCCCGCCGGCTGAGCGGAGCGGACCAGCCAGCCCCCTCGGGCTCTCCTGCGTCGATCCGGTCGAAGCTGATGTTCCCCCGATGCTGGCGTCGAACAGGTCCAGAGCGTGACGGCCTTCGACGCCGGCGCCACCGCCGAGGAGATCGCGCAACAGTACGCCTCCGTCGATCTCGCGAGCGTCTACGCGGTCATCTCGTACGTGCTCGATCACCGTCGTGAGGTGGACGAGTACGTCGTGGGCCGCCGTGGCGCAGCCGCCGAATTGAAGGGCGAGATCGAGGCAAGGTTTCCTCCCGCCGGCGTCCGCGCACGGTTCCTGGCTCGGCGGTCGTCGTCGGGCATGGCGTGAGGTTCCTGGTCGACGAGGACTTCAACAACAACCTCGTCCGAGGGCTGCTGCGGCGCAACCCCGGGACGGATCTCGTGCGCGTGCAGGACCTCGGCCTGCGCGGCGCGCCCGACGAAGCCGTGCTGGTCCGGGCCGCGTCGGAAGGACGGGTCGTCCTGACGCATGACGTCGCCACGCTGATCGCCTGCGCCTACGAGCGGGTCCGCCGCGTAGCCCGACGAGATCGAGCACGTGGAACTCGCGGCACGGCTCGCGAACGAGGACGTCGAGGTACGCCAGGCCCTTCGTGTCCCTCATGAGAAGGACCCTGGCGCCGCTGTCGAGCCGCCACATCTCGCCTTCGCGCTCGAGGGTGAGGCGCGGCGCGCTCCGCGGTGCGGTCGACGAGCGGGCGGGAGGCGAGGGAGCTCGAGAAGCGGCCCTGGGAGCGAGGGTCTCGAGCAGAGCCTGCGCTCGAGCCTCGACGCCGCGCATCCCGACCTCGCTCGCGAGGGTACGCGCCGACTCGGCGACCGCGCGCGCTCGCTCCGGCTCGCGCGTCGCGACGACCTCGGCCGTCGCGAGATCGATCTGCGCGATGTACGGACGCGACCGGAGGCGCGCGACGAGGGCCCGCGCTCGCGCGAAGTGGGCGAGCGCGTCGTCGTGGCGACCTAGCAGGACGGCGAGGCGGCCGAGCGTCAGCGCCCGCGGGCCCACGGACGTGACTCGCCCCGGCCCGAACTGCCAGGGGCCCTTGGCTTCCTCGCGGGCGACGACGTCGTAGAAGACCTGCGCATACTCGTGGATCTTCGCCGCCGCGCAGGCCACGCCGAGCGCCCCGACGTCGGGCAACGCGTCCAGGGGCACGCCCTTGGTCATCGCGAGCGACGCGCGCACCTTGTCCGGGCGGTCGCACATCGCGTCGAACATGCACCGGTAGATCGCGAGCATCCGGTCTTTCTCGTATAGAACGAGAGCACGCCACCGAGCCTTTCGCGTCGGCCGATGCGTCCGACGGACGAGGCCGAATCGCGGGAAGGGAGGGGGATGACGTTGCCCGGCGGATGGCGGAGGGAACGGCTGACAGTGGCGATCGCAGACGGGCGGCATCCCCGGAGCGCGGCGTTTCGCTCGTCGAAGGAGAGCAAACCTCCGAGCCTTTCGCGTCGTCCGACGCCGAGGACATGGCCGCGCTGATCGGTGCGCATCGAGGAGCGGGCACGAGAGCGGGCGGCGAAAGGGGCCGAGCGCAAGCGAGGAAGCTCGCACGGAAGGCGCTCGCGGCCGGCCTCGCATCCAGCGCGGCTCCTGACGAAGACGGCGAATGAGGTGCGCTCTGGCCAGCGAGCGCGAACGACGCTAGCTTCAAACTACTTCCATGCTCGACGTTTCGCAGCAAGAGCTCCGGCCGATTCGTCGCATCGAGTACGAAGAGCTCGCGCGCGCCGGCCTGTTCGAGGGCGAGCGGATCGAGCTGCTGTACGGAGCGATGGTTCACATGAGCCCGACCGGCCCCGCTCACGACACCATCATCCAGCGCCTCACCCAGATCTTGGTGAAGGCGCTCTCCCCCCGTGCCGTCATCCGGATCCAGAGCTCGTTCGCGGCGTCGGACCGGTCGGAGCCCCAGCCGGACGTCGCGGTCGTGCCGCCGAGGGACTACTTCGACGCGCACCCGAGCGAGGCGTCGCTCATCATCGAGGTGGCGGAGTCCTCACGCCGCAAGGACCTCGGGCCAAAGGCGCGCCTCTATGCCGAGTGCGGCGTGCCGGAGTACTGGGTCGTCGATGTCGCGGCCAACCTCGTGCTCGTCCACACCGAGATCGTCTCGGGCGAATACACGCGCGTCGCACCGTGCCGCAAGGGCGAGCACGTCACGCTGTCGGCGTTTCCCGACATCGCGATCGCCCTCGACGACGTGCTCCGCTGAGCGCGTTGCTACTCGGCGCGCCGCCGATCGACGAAGGGAACAGGGCCGCAGGGCGTCGGCCCTCAGCCCTGCGGTCGCAGGTTCTCATGGTCTCACCCTGGCAGGCTGCGGCATGGCCGAGCGACGCCCCCTCGAACCGCCCGGCTCGTGCGCTTCACCTGGCGGCCACGGTTCTCGCGCGCGCTCCGAGCCTCAAGACGTCCAGTACGCCCGCCGCTCGCTCGTACTCGCCGGCATCCACAGCGAGCTTGACTGCCAGCCGGAGCGCATCCTTGCGCTTGAAGTTCGTCCTCCGTGATCCACTCAGCGTTGTGGAGACCCAGACGAATGTCGTGATCCCAGCGCCTCTCGGCAGGGATGGCCTTGATGGTGGCGGCGAACTGCTCGTGGGCGCCGGGATCGACCTGGCGATGCTTGACCTTGGTGCTCGCCGGGTAGGCCCCGAGGTAGTTGTCGCCGTTCAGATTTCGCGAGGGCCTGATGGGGCGTGCCGAAAAACCTCCGCCGCAGTTCGGGCACGCGTTGCCCAAGAGGTCCTCGACGCACGACCGGCAAAAGGTGCACCCAAAGCTACAGATCATGGCCTCCGTCGAATCCGGCGGTAGAGCCTTGTTGCAGTGCTCGCAAGTGGGTCGCAGTTCCAACATCTTCACAGGCTCCTTGCGTATTCGCAGACGTCGAATCGTTTTCCTCCGCTGAGAGGCACCGTCCACTGGCGCCTGGGGCGCATGCCCTCGCGCTCGAACAAAGCCGCGATCGCCTCCGGGGACGCCGCGTGCATGGTGTCCTTGAGCCCTGCGATGTTGCCATACGGAGATGGCGTGATGAGCGACGTTCCCGGCGTCGTCGGAGCTTTCGACCTGCAAGACGACCGCACAGACCCCGCCCGCTGCGACCCAATTCGCGATGCGAGGGACCAACGCGCGAAGACGTCATGATGCCTCCCTTCAGTTGGCGCGTAGCACCGTCTCGATCGCCCTCAATACCGCTTCCTCGTCCAGCGGCTTGGCCAGGTAATCCTTGGCGCCGTCCGTCAGCGCCCGCAAACGCACTTCGTCGTCCGATGCGTGAGCGGTCATCAAGATGACCGGAGCAAGCTCGACATCGATTCGCGGACGCTCGCATCGTCATCGACCACAGTGATGCGAGGAGCCGTCATGATCCGTGGTCGTATTAAGGGACGGCGCGAGCCGGATGTCGACTACACCTTGGTATAGATCGCGGGCTGGCCTCCGTCGCGGCGCCATTTTCCCGGGCTTTCGCGCTCTTTTTCTGGCCGTGGATCGGGTCCGGCGAGAGGCCGGGGCCCATCGTGGCGATGCTTGAAGTCCCCTTGAAGCGGTGCCAGCATCCCCGCCATGCCATCGCTGGCGAGCCGGGGCGACCTCACCCTCCACCGAGGCTCTGGCGACCGCGGGGACCCGATCCTGATCGTCGCGCCAGCCGCGGATTACCCCTCACGCGAGGCCGTCCGGCGCCTCGAGCACGAATACGAGCTCCGGGCCGCGCTCGATACGAGGTGGGCCGCGCGGCCCCTGGCGCTCGCCCCCCGCAGCGGTCGAATCGCGCTGGTGCTCGAGGATCCCGGGGGCGAGCCGCTCGATCGGCTCCTGGGCGAGGCCCTGGCGGTGACGCAGTTCCTGCACATCGCCCTTCCGCTCGTGGCTGCGATCCGCCAGATGCACGAGCGAGGTCTCATCCACAAGGACATCAAGCCAGCGAATGTCCTGGTGGACCCGACCCGTGAGCGCGCATGGCTCACCGGGTTCGGTATCGCTTCGCGCCTGCCCCGGGAGCATCGCGCTCCGGAGCCGCCCGAGGTGATCGCCGGAACGCTCGCCTACATGGCACCGGAACAGACCG
>OBLW0100002553.1_pt1 | contig 14691 bp, 17 predicted proteins | sample 1520161 | NCBI WGS metagenome assembly OBLW01 (sample SAMEA3539309, study PRJEB22396) | soil metagenome | biome: tundra; feature: field; material: soil | place: USA | collected 2010-05 | depth 0.15 m
TCCGCTGCTCAAAGAGGTATCTTGACGTCAAGAGAAGTGTCCGGAGGGGGACTTGAACCCGCTGTCGCATGGTGCCATGAGCAGGCTACTTGCGCAACAGGGCAGGTCATAGTGGGTGAGGGGCTGCCAGTTGCTACCCGTTCGCACGGGTTAACGCGGGGAGATGTTCCCACGTGGGAACAGGCTTCTGATCTGGTTGCGGGGTATCGTCCCCCGTACGGACAGAGAGCCAGGCAGGGGCCGGCGACATAGCTTCACTTCACGCTCCTGTGAAGGTACTACGTCCTCATGTGTCGGGCAGTAGGTGACGACCGAGCTTGCAGTCGGCGACCAGTGAACTTGCAGCAGGGTGGAGGGATCTGCCGTGTTTGTGCGGGTTGCGACTCGGCATCGGCGGGGTGTGCGTTTCTCGCGCGCGTGGCTGAACTCGGGGCGGCACTTGCGCCGGGCGCCGCCTACCGCCTCAACAACACGCCCGTCCCGCTCATCCGCGCTTAGGGCCACGCCTGCAGTCCCAGCCAACCAACGTGATAGAGGGCCACGGCTCGGCGGAGACTGCGTCGCAAGCTTCGACCGGGTCTACCTACTGCGGCACCCGCATCAAAGGCCATCAAGGTGGGTATTGCCGGTGGCAGTGTCGTGTACGCAGTCATCTGTGGGCGCGGCTCCGAGATCGTTACACAGTGGCAGAACCTCTCGAACACGACCAGGCAGCAACGATTGGGCGATAGACCATTCCGTTGCGAACACCTGGCCGCCGCCAGCGGTCCTGCGTGACGGCCGCGCGAAATGAGCCTACTTAGCGGACAAACACAGACAGCGCCTTCTACCCCTTTCGCGGCTATGACGCATGTCGTCCACCCGCGCGGATCAAGCAACCGAGGACGTTTGGCCGGGCTGCGTCTATGCATGGTTATGCACGTCGGCAACAGTGGAGGGTCTCGCGCGTGGCAGGGCCTGCTGGGCCGCCGGCCAGATTGAGAATCGGCCCACCCCGGTCAACGGGTGTCCGCAAGACGATCGGTGACCGGTGAGGGATCCGGCTACGGGACGCCCAAAGGCTGCGGTGATCGTCGGTCATATGCTCCGCTGGCCGTTCGGCTTGTGCTCCATACGGATCCGACGTCGGAGCGGCGGTCGGCGGCAACTCCAGCCTCGGACGGCCGTGTGGGTGGCCTACTCGACGTCGGCCTCCTCGTCCTCGATAGCGGCGATGACGAACCCCAGTGCCTTGAAGATTGCGCCTGCAGCAGCGAGGGTCTTCGGGCCTCCGGTGATCGGGGCGAGCGCAATCAGAACGCTCTGTGCGTCTTCGAGGGTGAGACCGGAGTCGGCAGCCGCACCCAGGTTCAGCAGGTAGGACGAGGGCGGTGCTCCGACCGCAACCAGGCCAGCGAGGCGCACGAGCATCAACTCACGGTCGCCGAGGTCGGCGCGCTCCAGTGAGGCGGCGGTCATCTCCGCCAGGGTGTCGAGCAGGGGACGCTCACTCATGATCTCTTCCTTTCACGTCGCGTGGTTCCTAGCCCGCTTCACCGGGTCCAGCAACACTCTTGACCTGGCGACAGGTTCACAGGCTCACCCAATGAGGATGATGTTTGTGACTGAGCGCATCCCGTGGACTTGGGTCAGCGATTCCTGTCCGGGAGTCTGGGAGGCAACTGTGACCACGAGTGCATCGAACGTCGGCTCCAGCAAGACACGCCTGGAGGCGTTCAGCGACGGCGTGTTCGCCATCGCCATCACGCTGCTCGTCCTCGACATCGCGGTCAAACCAGGCGGTTCGCCCCTGCACGAGTTCTTGTCCACCTGGCCTACCTATATCGGCTACGTCGTCAGTTTCATCACTATCGGCGTCGCGTGGATCGGTCACTCGGCCATCACGGAGGAGCTGACGAAGGTCGACGCCGTCTTCCTCCGGTTGAACCTGCTACTCCTGCTTTTCGTCGTGTTCCTCCCGTTCCCGACCAGACTGGTCACCGACGGCTTCGGAGATCGCGAGGCCTAACGCGTTGCGGTGACCGTCTTCGAATTCACTCTCCTACGCATCCGCCTTATGAGCGTGGCCCTTGACCGCTACGCGCAGACCGAGGGCCTCTACTCCGCCGACGCGGCCGACGCCGAACTCGCACAGGCCCGCAGCAAGTCCCTGAGCGGAGTGCTCCTCTACGGGGTCGCCATCGTCATGGGGCTCGTGTTGCCGGGTATCGCCGTAGCGGTGTATTTCGCGATCGCGCTTTTTTTGGCGATCCCATGGCGCCACGTCGCGCGGATGCTGCGACGCCAGCCCACGGCATCCCCATGAACACATGTCGGAGACGCTGATCCTGCCGGCCGGCAAAGCGGCAAAGCCGCATGCCACGCCTCATGCCGGGTATTCCTCGCCGCCGCTGCTCCTCAGGCGTGGCGTCCTTCAGCAAGCCATCCAAAGTTCACCTGATATGGCCGCGAACAGCACGCCTTGGATGTTGCAGTAGCCGATCCCGCAGTGGCGCAAGGCTGCTTTGCCGGTCGGTCAGACTGTGGAGAAGCGGCGCGCAGTTTCTTCGACGAGAGATTCAACTGTCGATCCTCGACGACGACTGTCTCCTCAGTCCGTGGAGGCGGGAAAGCTCATCATCCGCGTGGGATGAGTCGCCTTCCTGCAAAACAGCCAAAGGTGAAGGCATCACGCCGCCCGTCGGGCGGCTCTCGAAGATGGAGCAGCGAGATGGCGACCCTGACGGTGTGGAAGTTCCCGACGACTGATGGCGCAGCGAATGCCGAGAGCACCCTGTTGGAACTGGCCAAACAGCATTTGATCGTGGTGCAGGACGCAGCCATCGCCTATTGGCCTGAGGGAGCCAAGAAGCCCAAGACGCAGCAGGCGAACAGCATGAAAGCTGCCGGAACGCTCGGCGGCTCGTTCTGGGGTCTCCTCTTCGGCATTCTCTTCTTCGTCCCGTTCCTGGGATTGGCCGTCGGTGCCGCCATGGGTGCCCTTGCCGGTTCTCTGTCCGACGTGGGGATCAACGACGACTTCATCCGCACAGTGCGCGACGAGATCACCCCCGGCACCTCGGCGCTGTTCGTCATGAGCTCGGAGGCAGTCGTGGACAAGGTGCACGCGGCCTTCGAGGGTCAGCCGATGGAGCTCGTGAAGACGAACCTGTCGAACGAGGAGGAGGCCAAGCTACGCGAAGTGTTCAGCGAGTGAGTCCGATGGAGTGACCATTCGGTACGTCGACCGAGTCCTCCGATCGTGACCCAGCACTTGAGCAGCAAGAGCCGCTGTCGGGACTGGCTGGCGCCACAGGTCCGTGGACATGGTGTTGCGTCGACCGCCCTTCGCCTGTGCAAAAGTGGGTTTCACCGAGTTGTGGCTGGCTCGGCTGGAGATGACCTGTGGGCCTGACGACGAGGCGTCCCAGCACCTTGCCGCACGCTGCGAGTTCGTCCATTAGGGCGTCCTGCGTTCCCACATGCCCTTCAAAGGCAGCCGGCGAGAGATCGTGATCTTCAGCCTCCCACGACGACCTCCCCGATGGCGTCCACGACGACCTGCCCGACCCCAGCTGGGTCGCCAGTCGCGTCGAACGTCTGCCCGCCGGCGGCGCCCGCGAGCGCCGTGCCGAACGCGTGGGCATCGCTGTCCGGGCCAACGAGGATGGGGTCGACGATGGCCGGGTCGACGGCGAGCGCTTGGGCCGCTACCTTCGCCATGGTCAGACTGGAGTGCGGCTCCGCCCGGGTGCTGAAAACCGCCGAGGTCGGCCGCGGTACCGGATCAGATTGTGACCCTTCGTACAGCCACCCCGCTACAGGTCGTCGAAGACTCCGAACCCTCACGTAGATGCTGGAGTCTGCGGGGCGGCAGCCGGATTATCGCGTTGGTCGACGGAACTGGGTCGGGTAGCGTGCCGATCATGGGCCGGGACAACTGGGCCGAGGCGCAGCCTCTTTGTAGCGAACGGCTCGTACTTGAGCCGCTGCGTGTGGAGCACGCTGATGAGATGGCGCCGTTGCTGGACGATCCCACATTGCACACCTTCACCGGTGGGAAACCGGCCACTCTTGAAGAGCTCCGCAGCCGCTATGCCCGGCAGGTCGTTGGCCAGCCGCCCGACGGGTCGCAACACTGGCTCAACTGGATTGTGCGTCGACGCGACGACGGACAGGCAGTCGGCTTCGTGCAAGCCACCATCAGCGAACAGAACGGCGACCTGACCGCCGACGTCGCCTGGGTGGTCGCGGTGTCGCAGCAGCGCAGCGGGTACGCGCGGGAGGCGGCACACCTCATGACGGATTGGCTGAGGCTGCAACACGTCCGCCTGGTTGTCGCGCACGTGCACCCCCAGCATCACGCCTCCAATGCTGTGGCCCGCTGGATCGGTCTCACGCCAACCGATACGCAGGTCGACGGCGAAGTGCGCTGGCAAGGATGACAGCAACTGCGATCCCTGACCGGTAAAGGATCGGCTTACGGAGAGACGGCCAGGGCGGCCCCTGATCGCCGTTTGTCGTTCCTCTTACGAGATAGCCTGACTGGGCGCACTTCGGACTTGAGAGGTCGGGGTTGACTGCCTCGCCGAATCGGCATTGGTAGGGCCACTACATGGGCGTCGATGGTTCTGTTGCTTTGCGGTACTTCGCCGTGGCCAGTCATCGGCCCACGGTGCGGGTACCCCAAGTCTTAAGCGAGGCGTGACCTGCTTGTGAGTGGACCGCCTCCGAGCCATCCGGAGTGGCCATCAGGGGTGAGCGGCGGCCCTTCGATCCTGGTTCATCGCCTCGCGCTCGCGTGGACGATCGGCGTCGTGGTGCTGGTCATCGGCGCGATCTTGGCCGTTGCGGGTTTCGCGGGCTGGGAGATCGGCGGCCGTACGCACTGGTATTGGGCAGCTGCCGCTGTCGGCTGCCGTCCGGTGGTTGCATCCCCGCTGTCGTCCGCGGGTTTTGTTGCCTGTGGAGTCAGGCTACGACGTCGTCGACGGTGAAGGTTGACGGTGACGTCTTGGCCGCCGACGGTGGCGCGCAATTGTGTGATGACGCGTTGCTGGACTTGGCGGGCGACCTCGTCGACGACCTCGCCGTAGCGTACGGCGAGGGCGAGGTCGATGACCGCGGTGCGGCCCAGGACGCCGATCGCGGCGTGGGGGGCGCGGTGGCCGAGGGTGGCTTTCTCGGCCAGTTCGGTGATCTGGCCGTAGCTGTGCCGGCCGAACGCGACACGCACGCCGGGGACGGTGCGGGCGGCGTCGCGGGCCAGGGTGGCCACGACGCGGGCGGCGATGCGGATGGCGCCGTCGTCGGTGTGTTGCAGGGTGTACCAAGTGTCGGCGATGAGTTTGCGGATCTGGTCCGACACTATCGTTTTGAGAGCGGCGGGGACGCTGACCGGTTCCGCGGCGAGGGTGTGCACGGGTTCCCAGACGCGCGCGAACTCTCCTAACGCGGCCTGGCAGTGCGGGCAGCTCTGTTGGTGGGGGGTGAGGTCGGCGGCGTGGCCGTCAGCTGCCTGTTCGAGCAGGTCATCGACGTTGGCACCGCAGGGCAGTTCGGTGGTGTCGGTGCGCAGAAGCGCACGGATGTCGCGGCTCGGGCCGTCCGAAAGGGTCATCTGCTGTTCACCTCCCGCGCTCTGCAATGTCGTCCCCCGGCCGTCCGCCTGCAGTGCCGTTGGAGCTCACCACGGTCACGCTGGTGATCCTGTCACATCACCTCTGTGCATCCCCCGTTAACTCCCCGGCGTGAGGCCTGAGTGTGGCCGGCTCGGAAATTGGTGTGCGACGTTTCGCCGCCAGCGGTGTCTAACTCAGTATGGTCCCGCCGAACCCGCGCGGGCGCCCCGGCCCCAGGCGCATGTCGCACCTGCCGGCCTCTACTATTCGCCTCCCCCGTGTGCTTCCCTGGTCTTGAGCCGCCGCCACCCGACGACGGTCAGCCCCTTTTGCGATCATTGGAGATGAACTGCGATGACCCAGTCGAGCCAGACCACCCCCGCGACCAAGGACCGTTTGGCCACTGGGGACGGCAAGATCAGCGTCGCCGAGTCGGTGGTGCAGAAGATCGCCGGTGTCGCGTGCCGCGAGATCAGCGGCGTGCACGAAATGGGCGCGTCCACCTCTCGGGCGTTCGGCGCGATCCGTGAGCGGATCCCGGGCAGCTCGGGCACGAACGTCGCCCAGGGCGTCGGGGTCGAGGTCGGCGAGACCCAGGCCGCGATCGACCTGGACATCGTCGTGGAGTACGGCGTCGCCATCGCCGAGCTGGGCAAGAGCATCCAGCGCAACGTCAAGCAGGCGGTGGAGCGGATGACCGGCCTGGAGGTCGTCGAAGTCAACGTCAACGTCGATGATGTCTACCTGCCTGCCGACGACTCCGAGCAGGACAGCCCCTCGCGCGTGTCATGACCAGCCTGAACCCCCGCCCGCAGCTGGTAGACGGCGTCAATGTCGACGCCGTCGCCCGCGCGGTCCGCAGCTGTCCCGGGGTGGACGACCTGGCCACCGGGGCGCTCGGGTCGGTCGCGACCTACCTGCCTGGGCGCACCGTAGCCGGCGTCGCGGTGGCCCAGGACCATGTGACGATCCAGCTCCGCAGCCGGTGGGGGGTGCCGACCGACACCGTGGCAGGACAAGTCCGTTCCGCGGTAGCTGCCCTGGTCGGGCCGCGGCGAGTGGACGTCGTCATCGCCGACATCGCCGCTCCGAGCCACACTGAACCGCGCCAAGCCGACCGGGGTGGCGCCGGCCCGGATGCGCTAGCGATCACGACGGCTCAGACGCCGGCGGCGCCGGAAGCCGGGCAGGGGAGCCAGCCGAACAGCGGGCAGCTCGCCGCGCCTTCATCGGCGCCCAGCATCTGGCCGTCGGCGCCCACCCGGCCCGGTTCATAGTGCGACTTCAGGTTTGGGACGAGCACGACCCACCGGACCCGGCGCAGATCAGCCGAGAACGGTGCGGGTCCACGTCACTTTGCACCGGTCCAGCCCGGGCAGCGGGCTGCAGCTTCATCGGGCGGCTTACCGCCGAGAACGCCCCCAGCGGGTGCAGTAACCACCGGGCCTGGATCCGGGTGGCTCCTTCTAGTTCGGGAATGTGAGATGACATGACACGCACCAACATGGGCATCATCGTCGGGCTTGTGCTCGGTCTGGCGTTCGTTCTAGGCAGTTTCGGTGACATGCTGATCGTGGCACTGTTCGCGGTCATCGGCTTCGTTGTGGCCAAGGTGATCGAGGGCGATTTGGACCTTGCCCCGTACCTGTCGGGTCGGCGCAGCAGCCGATGACCGCACTGGCCCAGCACGATCAGTCTGCGGCCTGGGAAGTCGAGCCGGCCCGGCCGGGCCGCACCGAGTTCGGAATGATCAGCCTGGATGACCGGGTCGTGGCCAGGCTCGCGGCCCAAGCCGCGCTGGAGATCAGCGACGCGGGCGCCGCTGCACCCCGCGTGCTTGGACGGGTCGTGTCCGGCGTCGGCGCGCTCGGAATCCGGCAAACCAGCCTGAGCGCCCTGCCCAAAGCCAACGCCGAAGTCGACGGCTCGATCGGCCGGGTCGAGCTGTCCATCAGTGTCCGCTGGCCGGCGTCTGTCCCGGCCGTCGCCGCCGCCGTCCGCGGCCACGTGATCGAGCGGGTCCAGGAGCTGACCGGCCTGCAGATCAACGAAGTCCGCATCGAGGTCACCGACCTGGTCACCCACCTCGATGCGCCCCCGCGCGTTCAGTAACCCGAAAGGATCACACCTGCGATGCGGATCGTGAACCGGCTCCTGGCCGCACTGCTTGCTCTTGCCCTCATCGTGGGCGCAGTGCTGCTGATCATCGAAGTCATCGCCGCCACGCTCGGCCACCAGCAAGCCCTCGTGCACTGGCACCAGTCCTACGCCTGGGCGCACCGCACGCCCTGGCAGCAGGGCAGCGTCCGCGTGGCCGCGGCCGCCCTCCTGGTCCTGGGCGTCCTTCTGCTGGTCGCGGAACTGAAACGCCCCCGCGTCTCCCGATTGCCGGTCGCCACCGAGGACAGCGGGGCCCCTGATGACGTGGCCTTCACCCGCCGCGGCGTGGCCGCGGCTCTGCGCGCCGCCGTCACCGACGTCGACGGCATCCTGGCCGCCACCGTCAGGGTCAAGCGTCGTTCGGTGTCAGTGCAGGCCCAGGCCGCGGCCCAAGACGCAGACGCGGCACGGGCCCTGAAGGAGCCGGCCGCCGCCGCCGCCGCCGGCCGGCTGGCCGCCTTGCAGCTGGCCTCACCACCGCGCCTGTCCGTGCGGGTCGCGAGAAGGAGCCGCTGACATGCACGCCGATCGCACCAACCGCGCCATGCTGACCTTGTTCGCCCTGCTGCTCATCGCTGCCGGCGCTGCCGCCGGCGCTGCCTCACTCGGCTTCTTCGGCACCGCCACCAAACACCGGACACTGCTACACAACGCGGTAGGCGATTCTTACGGCCGCCAAGGGGACTGGCTCTGGCCGGTCACCGCGTTGGTGGCGTTGCTAATCGTGTTGCTGGCGCTGCGGTGGCTGCTCACCTTGCTGTTCACCACCGACCGCGCAGGTGACCTGCGTATCGACAGCGGCGGCGGAAAAGGCCGCACGACTCTCGCCTCGGCCGCGCTGACCGGGGCCGTCACCGAGGAAATGGAAAACTACCGCGGCATCGACTCGGCCCGCGCCCGGCTTGTCGGGGACCCCGCCGCCCCGCAGCTGGTGGTCACCGCCACCGTGGCGGACTGCGCCGACCTGCCCGCGCTGCGGCGGCGCATCCAGACCGGTGCCCTGGCCCACGCCCGCGCCGCGCTGGACCGGCCCGACCTTCCGGCGCAACTGGACCTGACGGTCACCACGAAACGTTCTACCCGCGTCACCTAAACCGCGTTACCGTTGGGCTCATGGATTGGAGCCAGTTCGAGGCCGCCCTCTTTGACCTCGATGGGGTGCTCACACCGACCGCCGACTTGCACATGCGGGCCTGGCGCCAGATGTTCTCGACGTACTTCGTCGAGCACGACGTTGCACCCGCGTACACCAACGCCGACTACTTCACCTACGTCGACGGCAAACCGCGGTACGACGGCGTACGGGCGACGCTTGCCTCACGGAGGATCGAGCTCCCGGAAGGCGACCCGGCCGACGAGCCGGGCGCTGAGACTGTGCGCGGTCTGGGCAACGCCAAGAACGCCCTGTTCAACCGCATGCTGCGAGACGAAGGCGTCGTGACGTTCCCCGGCACCTTTGCTCTCCTTGACGAGCTCGCCGACCGGGGCGTCAAGGTCGCCGTGGTTTCGAGCTCGTCAACGCGCGCGAGGTGCTCTCCGCCGCCAACCTGTCCAACCGCTTCCCGCTCGTTGTCGATGGTGAGGTCGCCCGGCATGCGGGCCTGCACGGCAAGCCCTCACCGGAGACGTTCGAGCACGCTGCCGCGGCTCTCGGTGTCCCCGCGGCAAGGGCCGTCGTGATCGAGGACGCGGTCTCCGGTGTCGCGGCCGGAAGGGCGGGCGGGTTCGGTCTCGTCATCGGTGTCGACCGCGGTGCGGGCGCGGAGACACTGCGTGAGGCCGGCGCGGACGTTGTGGTGCGTGACCTCGCCGAGCTGGTGACCCCGTGATCGCCACCAGGCAGAGTGCCGGGGATGGCTCCCGCCCCGGCCAGATGCCCGACCCCATGGATCGTCTGCGCTTTCCGGCCGATCCGTGGCGACTGACCGAGGCCTTCTACGACTCCTCGGACCTGGGAGTCACCGAGACCCTGTTCGCCGTCGCCAACGGCTACCTGGGGATGCGTGGCAATGTCGAGGAGGGTCACGACAGCCACAGCCACGGCACCTTCATCAACGGCTTCCACGAGACGTGGCCGATCCGGCACCCTGAGGAGGCTTTCGGCCTCGCCCGGGTGGGGCAGACCATCGTCAACGTCCCGGACGCCAAGGTCATACGGCTCTATGTGGACGACGAGCCGCTGCTGCTATCCATCGCCGATATCGTCACCTACGATCGCACCCTCGACTTCGCCGACGGCGTGCTGACCCGCGACGTCCTGTGGCGGACGCCGGCGGGCAACCGGGTACATGTGCGCTCACGGCGGATGGTGTCCTTCGCCCAGCGCCACCTGGCGGTTCTCACCTTCGAGGTGACGGTGCTGGACCGGGCGGCACCCATCGCCGTGACCTCCCATATCCTCAACCGGCAGGACGGCCTCAACGAGTACCGGACCAGATCCGTGGACAGAAGAGTCACCGACCCGCGCAGGGCGGAGGAGTTCACCGGCCGGGTCCTCCAACCGATCGAGCACTGGGGCGGCGACGTCAGGGCACTGCTCGGCTACCGGTGCGCCAACTCCGGGATGACCCTGGCCGTCGGGACCGATCACCAGATCGAGACCGAGAACGAGTTCGAGGAGCTCACCGAGGTGGAGGAGGACTACGCGAAGCACATCTTCCAGGTCCTCGCCCAGCCCGGAAAGAAGATCACGATCACCAAGACCGTGACCTACCACACCTCACGCAACGTGCCGGCGCGTGAGCTTGTCCACCGGTGCCGGCGCACCCTGAACCGCGTGCGGACCCAGGGTGTGGAAAGGCAGCTCTCGGATCAGCGGGCCTGGCTGGACGACTACTGGGCACGATCGGACGTCGAGGTCGAGGGCCAGCCAGAGGTGCAGCAGGCGATCCGGTGGAACCTCTTCCAGCTTGCGCAAGCCGGCGGTCGCGCCGATGGCAACGGTATCGCCGCGAAGGGGGTCACCGGCTCGGGCTACGGCGGGCACTATTTCTGGGACACCGAGATCTACGTGGTCCCGTACTTCGTATACACGACGCCCAGCTTCGCCCGCAACGCGCTGCGGTTCCGCTACTCCATGCTCCCCGCAGCGGTGCGCCGGGCACAGGAGCTCACCCAGGACGGCGCGCTGTTCCCGTGGCGCACGATCAACGGCGAGGAAGCCTCGGCCGCCTACGCGGCGGGCACCGCGCAGTACCACCTCGATGCCGACGTCTCCTACGCGCTGACCAAGTACGTCAACGCCAGCGGGGACGAGGAGTTCATGGCTGATGAGGGCATCATCATCCTCGTGCAGACGGCACGCATGTGGGCCGACCTGGGGTTCTGGCGCAGCAACGGCATCGAGGACTCGTTCCGCATCCATGGCGTGACCGGGCCGGACGAGTACACCACCGTGGTGAACGACAACCTGTTCACGAACGTCATGGCGCGCCACAACCTGCGGCATGCAGCGCAGGCGGTCCACGATCTCGAGGCGAGCAGCCCGCTGCCCTACGCTCGCATGGTCGCCCGACTGGGGCTTCGCGCGGACGAGGTCGCGGAGTGGATCCGGGCCGCCGAGGCGATGTACATCCCCTACGACGCCAACCTGGGCATTCACCCGCAGGACTCCGCCTTCCATGAGCGGGAGGTCTGGGACCTGCCGAACACCCCTGCGGACAAGAAGCCGCTGATGCTCCACTACCACCCGCTGGTCATCTACCGGTTCCAGGTGCTCAAGCAGGCCGACGTCGTGCTGGCGCTGTTCCTCCAGGGAGAGCACTTCACAGATGAGGAGAAGCGGGCCGACTTCGAGTACTACGAGCCGATCACGACCGGGGACTCGTCGCTGTCAGCGGTGGTGCAGTCGATCATCGCGGCGGAGGTGGGCTACCACCACCTGGCCCTGCGCTACTTCCACGACGGACTGTTCCTCGACCTCGCCAACCTTGGCCGGAACACCTCCGAGGGCGTGCACGTCGCCTCCGCCGGGGGAGTCTGGAACGCCCTCGTGTTCGGGTTCGGCGGGATGCGTGACCACGGCGGGGCCATCTCCTTCGACCCGCGCCTGCCCGAGTCGTGGTCGGCACTGACCTTCCGCATCACCATCCGTGGCACGCGGTTGCGCGTGACAGTCAGCTCGGACTCCATCGACCTCGCGGTCGAGGTGGGCTCCACCGTGACGGTGGTCGTCCGAGGTAAGGAGGTCATCGTCACCAACAAGAGCCCGGTCACCGTGCCACTCGACGGCCAGGGCCCACGGATCGACGGTGAACCGGATCCAAAGGCGCTCAGAGGCACGCTCCGGGCCGACGGCACGCTCATCACGGCCTCGGTGCCGCACCACTCCGGGATCAATCGCTGACTCGGAGATTCCTGCGCCAGAAGTGGCCCCGAGTCAGGCGCAACTCGCCGCGGTCAGGACTCAAGGGTGACGGAAAGCCGCTCGCCCCATCACCCTCGGGACCGCCGACCATTACCGCGAAACGCGTTCATTCCCCGTGAACTTCCGAGGCGCACTCAAGGATCGGCTTGCGGTGATCGCCCACGATCACCAACGTCGCTGAGGCCGTGGCGCTGACCCTTCGGCTTGCGCAACCCGGTCACCAACGCCGCCGCATACGTTGGCCCTGTACCCGCCAACACCATCGGGCGTCAGCCGTGAACGGCACACTGCCCGGACAAGTCTGATTGGGCCTGGATGGCTCGCGTCTCCAAGGAGTGAAGATGGCCTTTCGTCCCCCAAACCGTGACGACCTGATCACCGCTGGTAGCAAGTTCGGGATCACCCTGTCCGACAATGAACTCGAGACCTACGAGAGCCTCACCGCCGGGTCAGCAGCAGCGTATAACGCAGTGGAATGGCTGTACGCCGAGACCGCGCCGCCGGCCCCCTCTGGGCGCAGCAGCTCCTTTCCGGCTCCGGCGGACAACCCGCTCGGCGCGTGGTACGCCCGCACCGAGATCCCCGGCGCCGCCAGCGGTCCGCTGCAAGTGTTGCGGGTCGCGATCAAGGACAACATCTCCGTGGCCGGAGTGCCGATGATGAACGGCTCGCGCACGGTCGAGGGCTACGTGCCCAAGTACGACGCAACCGTGGTCACCCGCCTGCTCGAGGCCGGCGCGACCGTGGTCGGCAAGTCCGTCTGCGAAAGTCTCTGCTTCTCCGGTGCCAGCCACACCTCCGACAGCGGGCCGGTCCGTAACCCGTGGGATACGACCCGGACCACCGGCGGCTCGTCCAGCGGCAGTACGGCGCTTGTCGCCATGGGCGAGGTCGACACCGCACTCGGTGGTGACCAGGGCGGATCGGTGCGCATCCCGAGCTCGTTCTCCGGCACGGTCGGGCACAAGCCGACCTACGGCCTGGTCCCCTACACTGGCGCGTTCCCGATCGAGCTGACCCTCGACCACCTCGGCCCGATCACCCGCACCGTGTCCGACACGGCCCGGATGTTGTCAGTGATCGCCGGGTACGACGACGGCAAGGACCCCCGCCAGCCGGTCGGCGTGGCGTCATCGGACTACGACGCCGACAGTGACGGCGACGTCAAGGGCATGCGCGTCGGGATCGTCACCGAAGGCTTCGGCCACGAAGGGCTTTCCGACGCCGACCTTGACGCGACAGTCCGCGCGACCGCGCAGCGACTGACCCAAGCAGGCATGGTCGTCGAAGAAGTGAGCATCCCCTGGCACCTGCACGGCATGGCGATCTGGAACGTCGTCGCAACCGACGGGGCGACCGCGCAGATGATCGACGGCAACGCCTACGGCTACAACTACAGCGACTGGTACGACCCAGAGCTGATGGCGCACTACGGCAAGCAGCGACACGAGCGGGCCAATGACTTCTCCGACACGACCAAGCTGGTCGCACTCGGTGGCGGCTACTCGCTCGCCACGACCCATGGGCGCTACTACGCCATGGCGCAGAACCTGGTCCCCATGCTGCGCAAGGCATATGACGACGTGCTGGAGAAGTACGACGTGCTGGTCATGCCGACGCTGCCAATCACCGCGACGACGCTGGTCACCGATCAGGACGACCTGACCACCAGCATCGTCCGTGCGCTGGAGATGCTCGTCAACACGGCCCCGATCGACTGCACCGCCACCCGGCGACCAGCGTTCCGGCCGGCCTGGTCAACGGCCTGCCGACCGGGCTGATGATCATCGGCAAGCACTTCCAGGACGCGACCTGCCTGAAGGTCGCCAAGGCGATCGAGGCCCAGGCCGGCGGGTTCCCCCGGCCACCGGCCTACGCCGCAGCGGCAAACTATTAACGGCCAAGGATCGCTAGGCACGATCGGCGTTCGCAGCTTCGACGTGTTTCTGCAGCGCCTTGAGAGGGGCGACGGCTCACCCGGCGCCATGTCGGATGCCTTGACGACGTTGACGCCTTTGTTGTTGGGGGCTCCGCAGGATGGATTTGGTCGGGCTGGCTCCTGCGACGAAGGCGATGTCTTCGGCTTAGATCGCGGCGGACTCAGGGTCACTGACTCGTCGGGATCCTGCCGTTGGGTCGACCATCAGCGGTGGACGGCCTGCATGCCACCGGGTGCATAGCGCTCACCGGCGGCGATCCCGACTGGGGCGACTTGGTCGATGGCGGCCAGGTCGTCGCCGGTGAGCGTGATGTCCACCGCAGCGGCGTTCTCCTGCAGGTTGGCTATCCGCCGGGTTCCCGGGATCGGGACGATGTCCGTGCCCTGGGCGAGCACCCAGGCTAGGGCGAGTTGGCTGGGCGTGACGCCTTTGCGTTCGGCGATGACCACGACCTGGCCGAGCACGGCCAGGTTCTTGGCGAAGTTCTCACCCTGGAAGCGGGGAGAGCTGCGCCGGAAGTCGTCGGCGTCGAAGTCGTCGATGCTGCGGATCCGGCCGGAGAGGAAACCACGCCCAAGCGGGGAGTACGGCACGAAGCCGATCCCGAGTTCGCGGACGGTGGCCA
>OBLW0100002555.1_pt1 | contig 14682 bp, 13 predicted proteins | sample 1520161 | NCBI WGS metagenome assembly OBLW01 (sample SAMEA3539309, study PRJEB22396) | soil metagenome | biome: tundra; feature: field; material: soil | place: USA | collected 2010-05 | depth 0.15 m
ACTCCGGCCTGCTCGGCGACGGGCAGGACTTCTTCAAGGAAGCGTTGCAGGCGGCTCCATAGCTCATCGTGCGATATAGACGGAAGAAAACCGGCGGGGGCGTTCTGGTCGTAAATCATGTTCCAGACCGTGCCGTTGGGTACGGGCGTGTCGACGGGGCCATCCATGCCTACCGACTCCGCGCCGCCGCGGGCAAAGGGCCCACTCACGCGGCCGCCGACGCCGGCGATGGAGAAGTTGTAGCCGAGGGTACCGATGCCGGCTTCGCCCATGGCTCTGAGGATGGCTTGGACGTTGCGAATGTGGAGAGCACGCTTGGGCCCGTCGAGCAGGATGTCGTGCCAGTGGGCGGGATCGAGATTCTCGATGGCTTCGAGTTTCAGGCCAGCTGCCTCGATCTGCTTGCGCAGTTGGGTCATCTCAGCGGCGGTCCAAAGCTTGTCAGGATCACCGGCAACGCCCCAGGGCTTGTCTTTGCTGCCGGTGGGCTGGTTCCGGGAGGGGTTAGCCTCGCCCTGTTTGAAGTAGTCCACCAGGTGAACGATCACGTGCGTGCATCCTGCCTGAACCGCGAACGAATAGTATTCGTCGTTCAGCATGTGCCGGTAGAGACCCAGACCAAGTTTCATATCTTCTCCCTGGGTCAGTTTAATTTGGCTATAGCATTTTCGGAATTGGTGTAAACCGAAGGCAGTATGCTAAGTGGCTTTTCCCTGAAGAAAAAGCCACCTTTCAATGCTCTTAAAAAGTCTACGTGTATTCCCAAAATGCTCTGGCAGGTGCGGGAACTTCCGTCGACCCCCAATGCCGAGTCGGAAGTTGCCAAGGTGTACCCCGGCCTATTCAAGCGCGCGTGGCGTGAAGCATAATCCTAGTTGCCAAACAACGATAGAAAATTGGAGGCTGATGTGGGCAGGACGTTTCTGACACGGCGGGAATTTGTGCAGACAGGTGCGGGCGTAGTTGCAGTGGCTGCTGCTCCCAAGGGAATGCTCGGCAGCGCGGCGGAATCTGCAAATGCGGAGGTGCATACCTGGGAAAAGCTTGAGCTGGCCTTTGTTTCAGATCGGAAGTTTCAGAATCCCTACACCGATGCGACGGTCTGGGTTGATTTGACTGGCCCCGGTTTCAGCAAGCGCGTTTACGGATTCTGGGACGGCGGCAACAACTTCAAGGTTCGTGTGACGGCGACCGCGCCGGGCCTCTGGCACTGGCGAAGCAGCTCGGAACCGCACGACGCGGGCCTTGGAGGCAAGACGGGTTCATTTACAGCCAGGGAATGGACCGAGGCAGAGAAGCAGGAAAATCCGCTACGCCGAGGCTTTCTGCAAACGACGCCAAATCACCATGCGTTGCAAACAGCCGACGGCACTCCGTTTTTTGCGATCGGGGACACTTGGTGGGCTACAGGTACCAACCGCTTCAAATGGTACGACGACAATGTGGAGCGGCCGATTGGCCCGAACGCAGGATTCAAGGACTATGTTCGCTACCGCAAGGCGCAGGGGTTCAATTGGGTGAACATCATTGCCGCGTTTCCGAATTGGGAAACGGACGGACTCCCCTGGCACATTGTGATTGGAGATCAGGACAAGACGACTGTGCGCTCGGCGTGGGTCGAGTTCGGTACCGGGAGCGCCAAGAACATGGACAACGAGGGTGGCCGGCCATTTGTGTTTCCGGGCAAGGTGCCGGACTATGAGAAGGTTTTTCCCGACGTCGATCGCATCAATCCGGAGTATTTCAAGTACATCGACAGGAAGATCGATTACCTGAACTCGCAGGGCTTTGTGGCGTTCATCGAGGTTTCGCGGCGCGATGCAAGCGAGCTCTGGAAGAAGTATTATTCCTGGCCGGATTCGTATTCGCGCTTTATTCAATATGTCTGGTCAAGGTATCAGGCGAATAACACGGTCCTGAGTCCCATTCACCTCGACGTCATCCAGGAAAGCATTACAGTTCCGGATTTCACGAAGGCGATCAATCTCGTTAAACAGAAATACGGGGCGCCGCCTTTTGGAACGCTTTTGTCAGCGAATGCAAATCCCTCCACGCTCGTGAACTGGGGCGAGGACTCCTGGGTCACCCTGCACCAGGTGGGCAACAAGCGGGAGCACGAATACTACTGGTACATGACTGAGATCTTCCGCGACCCGCATCCGCAACCGGCACTGAACGGGGAGCCGTATTACGCGGGATATGACGATCCGCGCGACGTCAACTATAAATACGGCGCCTCTGGCGGGTCGTTGAAGGACGACCAGTATGTACGCTCGGCTATGTACGGCAATTTTCTCTCCGGAGGTTTGGCCGGGCATGTTTATGGGGCGGAGGGCATCTGGGGAGCGGATATCGAACCAAGCGCTCCAATAAAGATGTGGGATGCCTTCAAGTGGAATTCTGCAGCACAAATGCAGCATCTGCGGACATTCGCGTTTTCAGTGGGCAGGCGATATCAGGATCTGGAGCCGGATCCGGCCTTCGTGGTGCCGAATGCGACGCAGATTTCGAAGGGATACGAGGGCTGGGCGTATGCGGCGCGCACGCGGGATAAGAACATCTTTCTCGCCTACTTCGAAAAGGGCTGTCCCAGGAGCCTGGTGCGGGGCGCATTGCCCATGGCCCTGTATCGCGCGCAGTGGTTCGATCCTCGCCTGGGAACCTGGTCAGACGTGGCCGATGGCGTTGCCAAATCGAACAATATCGGGGAAGTCCAATTGCCCAATTATCCTTCGGACGCAGATTGGGGAATCAGCCTCGTGTACAAGGGCCCTGCTCCAATGCCTAGCCACTTTTGATGCTCACTGGCTGTGTGATCTGCACCCTATTGACGGGATACGGGAAGGGTTTATGATGGGACCGTTTTCTGGAAAAGGGAGGTAGTGGAATGGCGCCCAAGACGTCTCGCCGCGACTTTTTATCAGCTGGATTGATGGTGCCCGTTGCAGGGGCAAGCTCGAAGCTTGGGTTTTGGAAGCCAACCGAGACGGCCGCTGCGGAAACCGCCAGCTCCCCGGTGAAACTCGATTACAAAGTGCTGGGCCGGACGGGACTCAAGGTGACCACAGTCGGATTCGGCTGCATGATTACGTCGGACGGCAGCGTGATTGAGCGCGCCGCGGACGCCGGAATCAACTACTTCGACACCGCGCGCGGCTATTCGCACGGCAACAATGAGCGCATGGTGGGCGCGGCGCTGGGGACGAAGCGGAAGCAGGTTGTGCTTTCGACCAAGACACACGCCCCGGACAAGGCGGGGATGCAGCAGCATCTTGAACAGAGCCTTCGCGAGCTGAACACGGATTACATCGATATCTGGTATCTGCATGGCAAGGACAGCCCGGCCGACGTTCACGACGACATGATTGAAGCGCAGCAGCTTGCCAAGCAGCAGGGCAAGATCCGTTTTGCCGGCATAAGCACGCACAGCGGTCAGAAGGAGCTGCTGCCCTGGATGGCGCAGAAGGGCGGCTTCGACGTGGTGCTGGCGGCCTATAACTTCTCAATGTCCGGGGCCGGGGACGCTGCCATGGATCAGGCTATTGCGACGGCTGCCAAGGCGGGCATCGGGGTGGTGGCGATGAAGGTGATGGCGGGTGGAATTCGCAGCGTTCGGCCCGGCAATCCCATTTATCAGAAGCTGACTCAACCGGGCGCTATGCTGGCTGCACTGAAATGGGTCGTCAACAATCCGAATGTGGCGACCACGATTCCCAGCATGACGGATAACGACCAGTTGGAAGAAAACCTGAAGGCGATGGGGAACCCGCTCTCCGCCGGCGACCAGAAGATTCTGGCGGCGCATCTGGAGATGATCCGGCCCATCTATTGCCGCATGTGCGGAAAGTGCGACGGGACCTGCCAAAAGGGCCTTCCTGTGGCCGATGTGCTTCGTTTTCTTACATATGCAGATGGGTATGGGCAGTTTGTATTGGGACGGGAAAGATTTATGGAGCTGGCCGCTGAACACGCTGCCGTCCGCTGCGGCGACTGTGCCGAGTGCACGGTGCAATGTCCACACGGGGTGAAGGTATCAGACCGGGTGGCGCGGGCCCAGGAGCTGTTTGCATGAGGGCTGCCGGATTGGCGCTGACCGTCCTTTTGGCCACCGGGACAGCCAGCGCGCAGGATTACTTGAACTGCCATTTCTTGCCCGGCTGGGAACCTTCCGGAGCAAAGCGTCAATACGTGGCCGACAATCTTTTTGAGTATAAGGACGGAGGCGCAGAAGGCTATCTGAGCTTCGGCTTCGTGCGCATGCAGGGGATCACCTGCGCGTCAGGCGCGAACACGCTGGATATTGACGTCTCGGAGATGGGCGATGCCGACTCGGCTTACGGCATGTTCGCCGCCAACCTCGATCCCAGCCTGCCGGTGGCAAAAATTGGGATGGGTGGCCAGGTGCAGAAACAGAGCGCCACCTTCGCCAAGGGAAAGTACTACGTGGAACTGGTGGAGGTGGCGGCCAACCCGGACCGCGACGACACGGCGACGATGCAGGCCTTTGTGGCCAGGATGTTGGGATCGATTGAAGGCCGGGAGACTCCTCCGGCGGTGCTGGAGTGGTTTGCGAAGGAAGACCTCGCCTTTCCCCGGATGATCCCGGAGAGCGTGCTGGGGCTGCGGGAACTCAAGCAGGGCTATGTTGAGAAGTACAAGCTGGGGCAGGCGTTTATTGTGCAGGAGGCCTCGCCGGAAGCCGCGGCGGCGGTATTGAAGAGCCTGCGGGAGCGATTTGAAGGGGCTACCCCCGTAAAAGTGGGCGACGAAGGATTTCAGGCAACAGCGAAGTACCTGGACGGCATCTGCATCTTTCGCAAGGGAAAAACCATTGCGGGGTACGCAAACCTGCCTGGCCCCCAGGATGCCGCTGCCCAGGCCGCCAAACTCGCCGCACGCATTCCCTGAGAGCCTGCACAGAAACCCAAATTCCAGGATGGTCCGAATGCCTGGATGAACCAGAATCCTCAGGGACACTCTGTTTTCTGGCGGAGTCAGACTTTCGGGTTATGCATAACCTGCCCCTCGGGCTTTACCATTCGATAGAGACATCGCTGAGAGAGGAACCGAGTTCATGAAACCAGCAACAACCCCAACATTGCTCGTCATGGCAGCCGGCATGGGCAGCCGTTACGGCGGACTGAAGCAGATTGAGCCTGTTGGTCCCAGTGGCGAAACCATCATCGATTATTCGATCTACGACGCGATGCGGGCCGGGTTCGGCAAGCTGGTGTTTATCATCCGCAAAGACATTGAGCAGCCATTCAAGGAGGTCGTGGGCGCGCGTTTTGAAAAGCGCATCGCCGTTGAATACGTCTTTCAGGGACTCGACAAAATTCCTGCGGGGTTTCACGTGCCGGCGGGGCGCACCAAGCCGTGGGGCACCACGCAGGCTATACTCATGGCCGCCGACGCCATTCACGAGCCTTTTGCGGTGATCAATGCAGACGACTTCTACGGAGCGGAAAGTTACCGCGTGATATCGGACCAGCTGCAGGCAGGCACCGGGGACTACTCGATGGTTGGATTTGTTTTGCGCAATACGCTCTCTGAGTTCGGAACCGTGGCGCGCGGAGTGTGCCGTGTTGGTAGCGACGGGTACCTGGAACAGGTTGTTGAACTGACAGCTATTGCCCGCGACGGCGATCATGCCAAAGATACGGCCAGCGATGGCAAGGTGACGATGCTGACGGGCGACGAGCCGGTCTCAATGAACATGTTCGGTTTCACTCCGCAGGTATTTGGAAAACTGGAAGAGCACTTCAAGAAATTTCTCGAGGCGAACGGGACCGATCTCAAGAAGGAGTGCTACATTCCCAGCACAGTGAATGAGATGCTTTTGGCGAAGCAGGCGAAGGTAAAGGTTTTGCGCAGCAATGACTCATGGTTTGGCGTGACATACCGCGAAGACCATGCCAGCGTTGTTGAAAGCATCCAGAGCCTCGTTCGGGATGGCAAGTACCCTGAAAGACTTTGGTCATGAGCAAGGAAGGCAATGTCGCCGCTGCGGCGCGTGCGTTCGAAATCGGCGGCGAGTTTTTAGAGGCCAGACCCTACGGCAGCGGCCACATCAACGACACTTACAAAGTCTTCTTCAATGAGGGAGGCGTGTCGCAATGCCACATCCTGCAGCGGATCAATCACAACATCTTCAAGAAGCCTGTTGCCTTGATGGAAAACATCCAGCGGGTCACGGCGCATATTGCTACCAGGGTGGCGGACGAACCTGACTGGCAAAGGCGCGTACTGAGGCTGATTCCGGCGCGTGACGGACAAGCCTGGCATGTGGATGCAGAGGGGAATCACTGGCGCGCTTATTACTTTATTCAGAAGGCCCGTTCGTTTGATGCCGTCGAGTCTACCGAACAGGCATTTCAGGCTGCCAGGGCGTTTGGAAGATTCCAGGAACTGCTGGCCAGCTTGCCTGCTCCGCGCCTGCACGATACCATTCCGGACTTTCACCACGCACCAAAACGATTCAAGGCGTTTGAGGATGCAGTCGCAGCAGACGTGGCAGGCCGCGCAATCCTGGTAAAACACGAGATTGATTTCGCACTCGCGCGTAAATCCATCACTGGCGTGTTGCTGGATGCGAACCTGCCGGAACGCGTGACCCACAACGACACCAAGTTCAACAACGTTATGTTGGATGACACTACTGGCGAAGGCATTTGCGTGATTGACCTCGATACCGTGATGCCAGGGCTGGCGCCGTACGATTTCGGCGACATGGTTCGCACCACGACGAGCCCGGCGATGGAGGACGAGCAGGATCTCTCTAAAGTGACCATGCAGTTTCCCATGTTCGAGGCACTGGTGCGCGGCTATCTCAGTTCAGCTGGCGGTTTCCTGACTCCAGCAGAGAAAGATCTGCTTGCCTTCTCGGGAAAACTGATTACGTTCGAGCTCGGCATCCGCTTCCTGACGGACTACCTGGCGGGCGACACATATTTCAAGGTGCATCGCGACGGACACAATCTTGACCGTTGCCGGACGCAGTTCAAACTGATCGAATCAATCGAACAGCAGGAAGAGAGCATGAATCGGCTGGTTGAGTCGCTTGCTTCGTAGGCTAAGCCCGGCCAGGTTGCTGCCCCAATCCAATTGAACAGTTTGATGGCCCTCATCGTCAACGAACGAGAGTGGTGCTTCAGCGCCTGTAAATTGCAACGAAAGCTGCCAGCGCCAACAGACCGCAGATCTCAGCCACCAGATTCAGATCGATAAGGAGAATTGACCCTCTGACAGTGATTCTTAATTGCGGCATTCCGTTTGGGTCTGAGAGCGTGCCTTTATAGAGTCCGCGGGTGATGAAGGCAGCGAAGAAGCCGAGCATTGGGACGCCCGCAAGAATTGCAGCCAGATAGAATCGCTGATCCTGTAGCGGACCGGCGGCGAGAATAAGCAGGACTTCGATCACTGCAAGCCAGGCAAAAGCTGCGGTCTGCCAGACAAGATGAAACCGCGCGTGGCCCGGCCATTCAGGATTGGTTGCATGGGTGCGGTTGAGATCGATGATCAAAGTTGCCAGACCTTGCAAGGAGCAGAGAGTGGCCAGCAAACCGCGGGCTATTGCCTGATTTGTCATGGCCCCTCCTCTGGGGATTTCACTGTCCGCACCGTTGCGTCAGTTCGAAGCGGATATCGCGGGGGCTGGGGAGTGAGAACTCTGCTCTGTAGCGAGCGGAATGGTAACGGCGATGCGCGCTCCACCGCCTTCGCGATTCGAGGCTGTGACGGTTCCCCCGTGGGCGCGCGCGACAGCATCGACGAATGCCAGACCAAGTCCGTGCCCGTTCGAATCCCGTCCCTTCACCCTGCGCTCGAACACGTGGAGCAATACTTCAGGATCGAATCCCGGTCCATCGTCTTCGAGAACTAACAATGCGGTATCTTCCTTGCCTCGCAAATCGATTGAGAGGGTGCAGTGCGGCGGCAAGTGCTTAAGCTCATTGTCGAGGAGATTGGCAACCATGCGATGAATAAGCGCAGCGTCGGCGAAGATGATCACCGGGCCCCTGCTGCGGAGCTTGACCTCAAAACCCTTCTCTGACATGGAAGGTTCGTAGAGATCGGTCATGATTCTGAGCACTTCGTTCAAATCGATAGCGCTGCGTGTCAGCCGAAGCGCATCTGCCTTGGCCTCGGCGACATCCAGGGATTTGTTGAGGAAGTCGGTAAGTCGATCGAGTTCATCTATGGCAGAGACAATCGGCTCGGCCTGCTCTCCGTCCGTGACGGTGGACAAGGACATTTCGAGCTTTCCGCGAATTGCCGTCAGGGGACTGCGCAAGTCATGGGCCAGCGAGTCGGTGATGGTGTGCAACTGGTGCATGGAACTCTCGATCCGGTCGAGCATGCGATTGAGAGTCAGGGCCAAGTGGCTGACCTCGTCGTTGCGTTCGGTTGTCGGCACCCTGGCATCGAGATCGGAATGCCCAATTCGAGAGGCGGCTTCGGTAATCTCCCGAACATGGCTCAACATGCGCCGGGTGGTGAGGAATACGATGCCGAATCCGAGCAAAACAATCAGCAGCCACAGGAACAGGAAGCGCAGACGCAGGATCCAGAGCACCCTCCGTTCATCCCGCTCCGACAAGCCAAGAAAGATCTGGCTGCCGTCCGCAATATGGATCGAAGCTACGCGAAAGGGGACTGCGAATCCGGGGACGCGCACATCCGTGGGCTGGTCCGGAGGGATCTTGGTGGCCCTGATCGCCTTCAAATGGCTGTCGCCAGTCCCGGCGCCGACCCACAGCTGCAGAGAACCATCCTTGCCCGATTGAAGAAAGAACACCGAATCGTCCGGTTCGTCTTCTGAGGCCTCCTTGTTAGGCACCTCTCTGGACGCCAGTTCCGCCACTTCACCCACCACGGCGTCATAGAGGGCATTCTTGGGCGTCTGCTCGGCTACGTCGCCCAGCACCTCGACTTCGCCCGAAAGCCAGGCATCGCTGCGACGTTGAATATCGCCGGCCACAAAGCTTTGGAGAAAGACGAAGACCACCATTGTTCCGCAGGCAAAGGCAAGCGTTGCCCACAGCGAGATGCGCCAGGCGGCGCTGCGCATCAGAGGCTTACCGGTCTTTGAGGACATAGCCCACTCCACGCATGGTCCGAATCAGCGGTTGTTGTCCCGCACTGTCAACCTTGCCGCGCAACCGGTAGATATGGACATCGACCACATTCGTGTCTGGTTGAATGCGCATGCCCCAGACCTTGTCGAGAATCATCGAACGTGTGACCACTCGTCCAGCATTCCTGCACAGATACTCAAGGAGGACGAATTCCTGCTGGGTCAGTTGCAGGACCTGTCCGCCACGCGATGCCTCGCGCCTTAGCAGATCCAACTCAAGGTCCAATACGTGGAGCCGAGTCGCATCGCTAACCGCGGGGCTATTGCGCTTGAGCAGGTTGCGGAGGCGCGCCAACAACTCGGCAAGCGCGAACGGTTTGGTCAGGTAGTCGTCTCCGCCCTGTTCCAGTCCCCGCACACGATCGTCGACTGAGCGGCGCGCAGAAAGGATCAAAACAGGTGCCCGTACGCCGAGTTGACGCAAGCGAAGGATCAGGCTGATTCCGTCCTGATCGGGCAACCCAAGATCGACGATGAGGATGTCAAATGGGCTCTCGACAGCGAGCCGTTGGGCAGTTTCGCCATCCGGCGCAGCTTCCACATCGTATCCCGCTTCCTCAAGCGAGCGTCGCAGGAAACTCTGGATATCGATTTCGTCTTCAACGAGCAGAAGGCGCATGAAGCGATATTAGTCCATTTACTTCACCTTTTTACAGCGCCCACTCGCTTCCCCCCCGTATCTGAAAAACTTCCCGGGAGGGAAAGATGACCGTCTTGTCATCTGGGCGTTCGGGCGCGGTCATCTCATTTCATTATCCTTGGACATGAGCCCGCTGAAAATCGTATCCACCGGACCTGCGCGAGCGGAGCAGAAACGAAGGGGAATAACTGCATTTTGGTCACATGCACTGAACATTTCCGCTCTCGCCAGTCATCCGCTTGGTTCCGTTCCTTTAAAATGAAGGAAATGTCATGCATGCAGGCCCGGCTCCGCGCTCTCCAAAGGGCGCCTGAACTAGTCTCACCAGTGAGTTGAAATCCGCACGGCCGCAGTTTCCGCGCGGCCCGATTTTCAGACACAAGAGAAGCCATCTTCTTCCCAGCGTTATTGAGGATCAGAGTGCATTCGACAAACGTTATGGATCAATTGGACACGAGTTTTCTTTCCGAAGCCTTCAGCGCCTCTCTGTCGCTGCCTGCGGCTCTCGATCCCAACTTCGAAGATGCCCTTCGCCATGTGCTCGACAACCCCGGTAGTCTGGTGCGCCCCAAGCTGGTTTTCCAGATGGCGACGGCGTACGGGCTGAATCCCGTTCACGCGCAGGATCTCGCCATTGCCCTTGAGTACTTCCACACCGCTTCTCTCCTGTTTGACGACCTGCCCTGCATGGACAATGCAATGGAACGGCGCGGCGTTCCGTGTACTCATCTCGTATTCGGCGAGGAAGGCGCGATTCTTACCGCGCTGGCCTTGATCAATCGGGCTTATGCGCTGACCTGGCGCGCAGTTGCCGGCTGCCCGCAGGCCAGGCACGCGCAGGCTCTGGCCTTCATTGAGAATTGTCTCGGCGTAGGTGGACTGCTGAACGGGCAAAGCTTCGACCTGCATTATTCGGCTCTACCCCGCACGCTGGAGACGACCGAACGCATCGCCCGGGGCAAGACGGTTTCGCTGATCAGGCTGACCCTGGCGTTGCCGGCCATGCTGGGCGGTGGCTCGGACCGCGAAATCCAACAAATCGAGAGGATCTCAGTGTTCTGGGGCCTTGGCTATCAAATTGTGGATGACCTCAAAGATGTGCTCCAGAGCTCAGCGCAAAGCGGAAAGACAGCGGCACGCGACGCCCTGCTGGACCGCCCGAATATCGCGGAGGCTATCGGAATCAGTGCCGCCGTGCATCGGCTCACGCGGTTGATCGATCTGGGAGACAGGGTGCTGGGCAGCCTTCTTGCTTCACGGCCTGAACTCGAGTTCCTGGAGAAACTGCGCTGCGACCTGCAGGCGGAGCTCGCGCGGGTTACACGAGACTCATTCGTGCTGGCGGAGGAAGTCAGTCAGTGATTTTTCTGAAGTTGATTTTGACCAACCTGCGCCGGCATCGCATCCGCTCATTGATCAGCATCGCCGGGATCGCCTTCAGCGTAGCGGCGATGCTGACAGTGGTCACAGTTCTGCAGGGCGCAATCGGCATGTTCTCCAGCATCCTCTCCAACGACAGCGAGCTGATCGTATTCGAGCGAGACGTTTCCGACCTTTTCTTCAGCAATGTTCCCAGCGACGCGGCGGCGCAGATTTCAAATTGGCCGATGGTGGCGCATGCGAACCCGGTGTTGTTCGGAATCGTCTCCAGCGAAGGCCACCCGATTATTACCTGTTTTGGAGTGACGCCTTCAGATGCGCGCATTCAAAAGGCCGCGTGGCTTCAGGGCAATCGCGGGAGTTTTGCTCGACATAACGATGACGTGGTGCTGGGCTCGCGCGCGGCGGAGTTTCTTTCAGCCACTCTCGGCAGCCAGGTTCAGATTGGCCATGCCACCTTTCACGTCATTGGCGTACTGAAGACGGCCAACGGCTTTGAGGATGGCGGAGTCTTCATGCCGCTTGCTTCCGCGCAGTCCTTCTTTCACAAGGAAGGAACTTCCTCAGTGATCACGGTCAAGCTGAACAACAAAGATGATGTTGCCGCCTTCAAGAGCATGGTCAAGGCGAAGTTTCCGAGCCTGATCGCTCTGGAGGACGCGGAGTTTACGCGCTCCTACTCTCAGTTCAGAATTTTGAAGGCTACAGCCTGGGCGGTGGGCGGATGCGGGTTGCTGCTTGGCGGTTTGGGAGTGGCGAACACAATGATCATGTCGGTGTTCACACGTATTCGCGAGATTGCGATTCTCCGCGTCAACGGATTTTCTCAGGTGCAGATTGGCGGGGTGATCTTCGGCGAGTCAGCAGTTGTGTCTGTTTTCGGCGCGCTGACGGGTCTGCTGATAGGAACCTTCTTTCTGTTCGCGCTGAAGCTGATTCCCGCTCTTGACGGATATGTAGACCCCACCATTCATCCGCTTTTGATGCTGGTTGTACTTGTGCTGGCCTTGCTTACCGGGATTGCAGGCGCCCTCTATCCGGCCATCTACGCCATGCGCATCCGTGCAGTGGAGGCGCTTCGATTCGAATGAGATCCGCTGCGGAAGGCAATGAAAACGGGCGCATCGTTCTGCGCGCCGAGAACCTGTGGAAGAGCTATGACGAAGGAACAGTCACGGTTCTCAAGGGCGTGGATTGCGAGGTCTTCGAAGGCGAGACGGTGGCTCTCTGCGGGCCTTCAGGCTGTGGCAAGAGCACGCTGCTCCATCTGTTCGGAGGGCTCGATTGGCCCGATCGCGGGCGGGTTTCAGTCAATGGTGTCGAGGTCAATCGGCGCAGCAACCTGCTGCACCTTTTGCGCCATGAAGTTGGCTTCGTGTTTCAACTCCACAACCTGATTCCCGACCTGACTCTTGCGGAGAATTGTCTTATCCCCACGGTTGCCGCGGGCATCGACCACCGCACTGCCAGGGCGCGTCTGCTGGAACTCACAGAGCGCACCGGGCTCAGTCATCGGCTCAATCATCGCATTCAGAAACTGTCCGGCGGAGAACGCCAGCGCACTGCGCTTTGCCGCGCACTGATGAACAGGCCCAGGATTCTGCTTGCCGATGAGCCGACAGGCTCGCTCGATGAGCAGGCGAGCAAAGTGATCTTCGATCTCCTGCTCGAGTTGGTTGCTACCGAAGGCGCTACCCTGCTGATGGCCACGCACGATCGAAGTCTCGCAGGACGCTGCGACCGCCTGGTCGAGATGCACGATGGAAAGATCCATGAACATGCACACGCTGGATGAGATGGAAACATCGCGCTACAGCTCGCGAGCCGTTGCCAGCGCCGCGTGGCATAGCCTCTTCTGGCTTGCATTTGCGAACGCGATTGGAGTGCTGATCGCGATTCTGCTGCTTGTTCCCGCTCTCAATCGGCAATTAGGTGAGTGGACTTACGGCCGCTGGATGATGGTGCACATGAATCTGGAACTCTACGGCTGGGCCAGCCTTCCCCTGGTGGGGTTTCTCTTCAGGGTCTACGGCGCAGACCGCGGACCGACCGCGAATTGGTGCCGGCCGGTGCTGTGGGTGTGGTCGGCCTCGCTGGGTGTGGGCGTGCTGTCATGGCTTTCCGGAAACTCCAGCGGCAAGCTTTTTCTCGATTGGAGCGGATACGCACGCGTGTTGTTTCCGGGTGCACTTCTGGTGCTTTGGCTGCTTCTGGTCTTCGCCCTGGTTGGAAGCTGGAGAGAATCCGGAAGTGCGAGCGTGGCTGCATGGGCGGCAAAGCTTGCGGGCCTCGTTGTTCTGCTGGCTGTTCCATTTCTCATTTACATCGCCTCTGGACCCAACACCTATCCTCCCGTGAACCCCGATACGGGCGGCCCTACAGGCGCCAGCCAGTTGGAATCCTCTTTGGCCATCGTGGCCGTGCTGCTGATGCTCCCGTTCGGGATTGCACGGCGCAAGCTGGGAAAGTCTGGAATCTTCGTCGCTAGCTGGATGGTCCTGATCGCTGAATCCATCCTCTGCGTCGCACTGGGCCGCGCAGATGTGAGCCATCACAGCCCGGTGCAGTTCCTCAGCCTCGGTAGTCTTCTCATTTGGCTGCCTCTCGTACCCGCTTACTATAAGGCGTTCGAGTGGCACCCAAACACTCGCCGTTGGCGATTGGCTTTTCTCTGGTGGTGGGGCGCTTTGCTGGTCACCGGGTGGGTCTTCTTTCTTCCCGGAGTCCTTGACCACTTCAAATTTACTGACGGCCTCGTCGGCCACTCCTTTGTAGCTATGGCAGGCTTCACGTCGAGCCTGCTCATCTTCGTCATGGTGCAGCTGCTGGGCGAGGGTGGTTGGATCTTCAATCGGTCGCGATCGTTTTATTTGTGGAATGGCAGTGTCATCGCCTACATCGTGCTGATGACCATGGCCGGCTGGCGTGAAGGCTTCGACCCGACCTTCACCATCGTGCCGGGCATTGCGCGCAACATCCTCTACACTCTCCGCCTCGTGACCGGAATACTCATGCTGCTTGCTGCGCTTGACTGGATCGTCGACGCGTCAACGCTACTTCGCGAGCCTGTGCTCGCTGCTACTGAAGTTCCACTGGAGAAGACAGCATGAACCGTCCCATCCTTTTCGGTTATCAGTTGCTGATTGGTCTTTCAGACACGTTCACGGGTGCTCTGCTCATTGTTGCGCCAGAGCTGACGCTGCGGCTGATGCATTTGCATGCGCCTTCAGATGCATTGATCTACGTTTCGTTTATCGGCGCATTTGTTTTCTCGGTGGGCCTTGCCTGCCTGTATGGTGCACTCCTCGCGTATAAAGGCAACCGCCGGACGAAGCTTGAAGTTGTTTGGTTGCTCACAGCATTCGCGCGTGCCAGCGTCGCCAGCTTTGTGATCGCGCAGGTGCTGTCGAGCATGCTCGAAGCAGGCTGGCTGACGGTCGCGGCCACCGATGGAGCTTGCGTTCTGATCCAGGCGATTGGCCTGCGCCAAGGGTGGTTGGCCCGTGCCACAAAGTAAGAGCGGCGG
>OBLW0100002557.1_pt1 | contig 14680 bp, 5 predicted proteins | sample 1520161 | NCBI WGS metagenome assembly OBLW01 (sample SAMEA3539309, study PRJEB22396) | soil metagenome | biome: tundra; feature: field; material: soil | place: USA | collected 2010-05 | depth 0.15 m
AGCTCCACGGGCTGGAAGGGCGTGGCCCTTCGACGAGTCAGCGACGGCGCGTTCGTACTGGCCAAACCCAGGACCAGCGAAGGCGACACCATGATCACAGTCACGTTTACCGCTGCCGAGCTAGCTTCCTACGTGGGCGTCAATTGCACCCTGGATCTGATTAACTCTGAGAACGGTGGCTGGGGCTGGCTCAGCATGGACAACGTCTCCATTCCGGGTACCCTGGTGCCGGTGGCCAAGCTTGCGGCGGCCGTTCCTTCTATCCTGATCGGCAGCAGTTCAACCGTGGTCGCCAGCATTCCCAGCGCTGCCAACGCCAGCGTCGCGGTCATCGTCTATGTGACCAACAGCAATCCGAGCGCGGTAACCATCAATGGAAGCAGCGCTCCGGTGGTCACCTTGACCTTCGCGGCTGGCGCAGCGTTCAGCCAGAATCTTACGGTTGCCGGCATCGGCCTGGGCTACGCTCAGTTGACGACCGGTTGTGCCAGCCTCATCAGCGATACCGCCGGCCTCACGGTACTACCCTCCTCCGGCTTGATTGGCCGCTGGCTTAGCGGTTCGGAAGACCTGCCGGACAAGTCCGGCTACACTCCCGCCGGCACGCACGATGGCGTGATGAGCGACGGGCTGACGGCCATCTTCTCCTCGCTCGACGTGCCTCCCGGGGCCACCGGCTCCTCGCTGGACCTCGCCACCTCGGGCGGGGCGGTGCTCATTAGCAACAGCGTCATCTCGGACCCCGGCTATCGCGCGACCTTCGACGAGGGGACCGCCCAGCAACTGAGTGTGGTTCTTTGGGCCAAGGGCCTCCCGGGCGACTGGAATCCGTTTGTCTCAAAATATGGTGAAGGTTCGGTGGGTTGGCAGGTGCGCAAACGCGGCGGCGAGCCGGTGGCCACCTTCACGGTTCGCAGCACCGCCGGTGAGGATGATCCGTACAATGGTTCGACCCTGATTAACGACGGGGCCTGGCACCATTTCGCCGCGACCTGGGACAGCGCAACCGGCGTGCGCAAGCTCTATGTGGACGGCAAGCTGAACATCGTGCTGCCGCATGATGTCGGCCCGATGGGACTGGCGAAGGCCAACTACCTCACCCTGGGCGGCCGCAGCGGCGCCGGCTCCTCGAGCCCGGGCAACACGTTTTCCGGCCTACTCTACGATGTGCAGATCTATGGCGTGGCGCTCAGTGGCAGCGCGGTGAAGGGTCTCTTCACCATGAACACAAGCGCAATCGTGGCGTATGCCGACAGCCCCGTCATTGACCTGGGCAAATCCGGGCTGGTCAGCGTTTCCATCCCCGCGACCGCCAATGCCACTACTGCCGTCACGGTGTTTGTGACCAACACGACTCCGGCCATCGTCAGCCTCGCCGGGGCGGTCGGCAACCTCGTGACCTTGACGTTCCCCGCCGGTGGAGCGATCAGCCAACTGCTCACCCTCACCGGCCTGAGCGAAGGCCAGGCTCAACTCGCTTGCGCCGCCACGAGTCTCACGGCCGCTTCCGCCGCAGTCAAGGTTTATGGCCCGCATCTGATCGGGCAGTGGTTCAATGGCACGGAGAGCTATACGAACGGGTCCACGTTCACTCCGGCCGCCACTCATGATGGCATCGAAGTCGGAACCACCGGCAATCTCACTTTCACGACCGATACACCTCCCTCCAAGCCGGGCAAGGCGGCGAAGTTCGGGGGCGGGGTCGCCTTGATGATCAACAACAGCAGTCTGCTCGACGGTGGTTATGCACCGACCTTCGATGATGTGATCGCTCACCAGTTCAGCGTGAGCTTCTGGGCGAAAGGCATTCCGGGTACTTGGAATGGGTTCATTTCCAAACGGGGTGAGGACGCCATAGGCTGGCAGGTGCGCCGCGGCGGCGGTCTCACCGAAGCCTTCACGATGCGCGGTACGGGGTCGGGCAATGAGGATGGGGTGGGTTCCGTCGCGATTAACGACGGCCTCTGGCATCACTTCGCCGCCGTTTGGGATGGCTGGACGGGCACACGCAAATGCTACATGGATGGCGTTCTCGATCCCAGCGTCAACCTGACCAACGACTTTGCGCCCATGATGATGGCGCCGAATCACCACGTTGTTCTGGGCGCGCGCGAGACAGCCCCAATCTCTGGCGCCCCGGGAATTGAGGGGACGTACGACGGCGGCTTGCTATATGACGTTCGCATGTACAACTACCCGCTGAGCGCCGCCGAGGTACAAGGCCTGTCGTTTATCGCCGCCTTGAAGGTGACCGCTGCGCAACGCTCGCTCCAAGCACCCAAGACCATGACGGTGGATGTGATCCTTCCCGCCGGGGCCAACCAAAGCCAGGCGGTGACCCTTCAGGTGACGGACAATACGCCCACCATCGCCTCGCTAGTCGGCGCGGTCGGCAACGTCCTGACCTTGAATTACCCGGTGGGCGGTTCGCTCACTCAGCAGGTTACTGTGGCCGGCATCGCCGACGGCGCAGCGAAGCTCACCGCCACCGGCGGCGGTTTCGTGGCAGGCTCCGCCAAGTTCAACGTTTGGGCCGATCCGGGTTCCAAGCTGATCGGCCACTGGGTCTCCGGTGTCGCCTACCTGGTCGAGACCTCCGGGTTCCGTCCCGCGGGCACGCACGATGGCGTGGCCGTAGGCGCCAACGCCGCCTTCCAGACGTTCTCCGGCGACGTGCCGGCGGCCGCTCCTCCCGGGGCGCAATCGCTCGATCTGAGCGCCGGAAGCGTGGCGGTGATGATCACCAACTCGTCCTCGGTTGAACTAGGCTACGTGGAAACCTTTGATGACCAAATGGCCAACAAGTTCAGCATCACGTTTTGGGCGAAAGGAGCGATCCCACCGTCTGAAGACTGGAATGCATGGGTTTCGAAGCGGGGGGAAGACGACTTGGGCTATCAAGTCCGGCGAAATGGGACCAGCGATCCCGTCCAGCCGGCGTTCACCATCCGCGGAACTCCGGGCGCTGATGATCCCGCTGCCGCGGCGGGGGTTGATACCGGTAATTGGCATCACTACGCGGCCACTTGGGATGGCACGACCGGAATCCGGACGCTCTACGTGGATGGCAACCAAGTCGTTTGGGTTAGTGGCGACTTTGGTCCCTTTGCGCTGGCCAGCAGCGACCACCTGACGCTCGGGGCGCTCGACACCGGAGGCTTCCGAAGATTCTTCCCGTGCCTACTGTACGACGTTCGAGTCTATAGCTACGCACTGACTCCTCAGGATGTCGGCGTCATCGTCAATCCGCCCGCCACGTTCACCCTTAAAATGGCGCACGAGAATATTCCGCTGGGCGAAACGGTGCAACTAGTGGTCACCCTGCCCGCCGGCGCGACCGCGACTGCACCGGTCACGGTGTACCTGACCAACAACAGTCCCAGCGTGGTCACCATCCTTGGTCCCACGGCGATTACGTTCCCGATTGGGTCACTCGTCCAAGTGGTGAGCCTCCAGGCCATTGGTCCCGGCCAGATCAACATCACCGCCGGGGCCGCCGGGGTGGGCGCGGCAGGGATCACCACGGTGAATATGGTGGTCGCGCCGAAGTTGATCGGTTACTGGTTCAACGGTGCGGCGGACCTGACGGACAAGTCGGGCTATACGCCGGCCGGAACGCACGACGGCGTGCTCGTCGGCGCCAATCCCGAAGCGCTGACGTTTTCGACTGACGTGCCAACGGGTTTCGTGGGACAATCGCTGGATCTCACCACCAATGGGAACTCTGGAACAACCGTCGGCGTCGTTGTGGCCAACAGCGCCGCAACCGACGGCGCATATTTGACCACGTTCGACAACGGAATCTCCTCGACCTTCAGCGTGGCCCTCTGGGCGAAAGGCGTCCCGGGCACTTGGAGTGGATTCATTTCCAAACGGGGTGAGGACGGGATCGGATGGCAGGTGCGCCGCGGCGGCGGGGACACGGAAGCCTTCACGGTCCGCGGTACGGCGTCGGGCAACTATGATGGCGTGGGGTCCGTCCCGATCATTGATGGCCAGTGGCATCACTTCGCGGCCGTTTGGGACGGCATCATTGGCACCCGCAAGTGCTATGTGGACGGTGTTCTCGATCCCAGTGTCAATCTGACTGGAGACTTCGCCCCGATGAGCCCGGCGCCGAACCACCACGTGGGCATCGGCGCATGCGAACAGAGTGGCGGGGGGAGCTTCGAATCCTGGTTTGCCGGCAAGCTGTACGACGTGCGCATCTACAATTATGCGATCACCCCGGCGGAAGTGGCGTCGCTCCTCAGCGGGGTAACCAAGCCGACGCTGACGATCCAGCACTGGCCCGGCAACCAGGTGCGCATCGCCTGGCCAACCTTGTTCACGGGTTACGGCATTGAGCAATCGTCCGCGGTTTCGAGCGGTTGGGGTCCTTCGGGACTCTCCGTGACGGTGGAGGGCTCCGAAAATGCGGCCTACGCGCCGGCAACGGGAATTCCGCAATTCTTCCGGCTCAAGAAATAAAACCTCTCTTCAACCCGGCCGCGGTCGCCCCACGGCGGACGGGGCCGGGCGATGAAGCTGGTTTCTCTCCAATATGGTGGTTCGGATCGGGGAGACGCTTCGCAAGGGCGTCCCCCCGTTTTAATTAGACGGTGGCAACTTTAGCCACCTCACCTTGCACTGTGACCGCTCGAAGCCGTATGCAAATCCAATCTTCAGACTGTAAAGGGTGAGATGAAACGCCGCCAACTTGTAACTTCTCTCTCCCTGCTCGCCTATCTTTGCGTGGCGGTTTCCGCCCCAGCGCAATCCAACGGGGTCATGCGTGAGGTCTGGCTCAACCTGAGCGGCTCCGCCGTCGCGGACCTGACGAACAGTTCTGCGTTTCCAAGCATTCCCAGTTTCGACGGGGTGCTGACGAACGGCTTCGAGTCGCCGACCAATGTTTATGACAACTACGGCCAGCGTCTGCGCGCGCTGCTCATTCCGCCGACCACCGGGAACTATATCTTCCTGATCGCCAGCGATGACGCTTCCCAGCTTTTCCTGAGCACCAACGACACTCCCGCCGGCAAACGGTTGATTGCACACGTGGATGGCTGGACGTCGCCCCGCTTTTATCACGTCGAAGCCGGCCAGAAATCGGTGGCGGTGTCGTTGACCGCGGGCCAGCGTTACTACCTCGAAGCCCTGATGAAGGAGGGCGGTGGCAATGACAATCTCGCGGTCGCGTGGCAAAAGCCGGGCGACGCCGAACCTGCTGATGGCAGCGCCCCGATTCCCAACACGAACCTGGTGGCCTATGGCCTCGGGCGGCCGGTGTTCGCCCTCCATCCCAGGAACGCCTCCATGGTTGAAAACGGCGCTACGAACTTCTCCGTGCAACTTTCGCGGTCGCTCGGCGCCTCACTCCAGTGGGTGCGCAATGGAACGAATATTCCGGGCGCCACGTCCGCCACCTGCGCGCTTGGGTCCTTGCGGCTGGCGGACAGCGGCAGCAGCTTCTATTGCCGGGCCACCAATTCCTACGGCGCCACCAACAGCAATACCGCCATCCTTACCGTCACCGCGGACACCACCCGCCCTACGATCTCCTATGCGCAGAGCTTCGGTGAATCCACGCTTGTCACGGTGGGTTTCTCCGAGCCGGTGGATCCTGTTTCCGCCAGCAATCCGCTAAATTTCTTCCTCAACAACGGCGTCGCTATTCTCAACGCCGCGCTGTTGGACGATGGCTCCGCGGTCTTGCTGAGGACAACACCGCTTGCCTGGGGAACAACTTACCCCGTCACGGTCAGCAACGTGCGCGACCTCGCTCAAACCCCTAACACCATTCTCCCGAACAGCCAGCACGCGTTTTCCGTCTCCTACACCCCGCTGCCGATCACTTACGTCCTCGGCACCAACGAGCCGGCCGGCCCCTCGAGCCGGCGCACCGCCTTGGCGTTCTCGGAGATCATATATCACCCGGCAGATCGTGCGGATGGGAAGAATCTGGAGTTCATCGAAATTTACAACTCGAACCCGTGGACGGAAGATCTCAGCGGCCATCGCATTTCCGGCGACGTTGGTTACGCCTTTCCGGCCGGCACTACGATCCAGGCGTTGGGCTACCTGGTGGTGGCGCCCAACCCGTCCGACGTCCAGTCGGTGTACGGCTTGGCCAATGTCCTCGGCCCGCTCACCAATTCCACGCCGGGCAACACCACCAACGTCCTCGACAACGGCGGCGCCACGATCCGCTTGCGCGACGAACTTGATGCCGTGCTGCTGGAAGTCACCTACGATGACCAGCCGCCCTGGCCCGTGGCTGCCGATGGCGCGGGCCATTCGCTCGTCCTGGCGCGGCCCTCCTATGGCGAGGGCGATCCGCGCGCCTGGGCCGCCAGCGACCGCGTCGGCGGCTCTCCCGGCGCCTATGACGCCTACACCCCCGTCGCGACTCGTTCGGTGTTCATCAACGAAATCCTCGCCCACACCGATCCGCCGCAGGAGGATTCCATCGAATTGTTCAATTATAGTTCCGCCGCGGTGGACCTCAGCGGTTGCGTGCTCAGTGACGATCCGACGACTAATAAATTCCGCCTCGCGGCGGGGACGACCATTCCGGCGCGCGGCTTCCTGGCCTTCACCGCGACGCAGCTCGGCTTCAGGTTGAACGCTGCCGGTGAAACGGTTTACTTCGTCGCCGCCGACGGCAGTCGGGTGCTGAATGCCGTGTGTTTTAGGGCCCAGGAAAACGGTGTCGTCTTCGGTCGCTTCCCGGACGGCGCCCCGGCCTTCCGCAGACTCTCCAGCGTAACGCTGGGCACGAACAACGCCCCCCCCGCTATTCAGCAACGTGGTGATCAACGAGCTGCAATACCACCCGGCCAGCAACGATGACAACGAGGAATTCGTCGAAATCTACAATCGCGGCACGAACGCAATCCCGCTGGACAAGTGGCATTTGAGCGGAGGTGTCAGCTACACCTTTCCTGTCGGCACGTCGTTGCCCGCCGGCGGGTACCTGGTCGTGGCGAAGGACGTTGCCACCCTACTCTCCGCTCACCCGAACCTCAGCGCAGCCTCGGTCCTGGGCGGGTACAGCGGAAAACTCGCCAACGGGGGCGAGGTCGTGCAGCTCGACAAGCCGCATGATTTGGTGACCACCAATGAGTTGGCGCAGCTCGCCACGAACAAGATTCACATCGTGGTGGACGAGGTGGCCTACCGTACGAGCGGGCGGTGGGGCCATTAGTCGGACGGCGATGGCAGCAGCCTGGAGCGCGGAGATCCGCGGACCGACGGCCACCTCGCGCCCAACTGGGGGGACAGCGACGAGACGGCGAAGAGCGATTGGACGACCGTAGAGTTCACCGGTCTGCTCGACAATGGCGCGATGGTCGGCGGAGATCAGCTTCAGCTTTTCCTCCTCGGCGCGGGAGAGTGCCTGGTGGACAACGTTGAGGTCATTCCATCAGGCGGAGCGAACCTGGTCGCCAATGGGACATTCGACGCCGGGACGAGCGGTTGGTACTTCCAGGGCACGCACGAGGAATCGGCGTGGCAGGCAAGTGGAGGATTCAGCGGCGGTTGCCTGCATATCGTGGCCTCGGATCGCGGAGATACGGCTGCGAACCGGATTCGCACGGTGCTGACGCAAACGCTCGCCGAGGGCAGCATGGCGACGCTGCGTGCGAAAGTGCGCTGGTTGAAGGGGCACCGGGAAATTCTCCTCCGCCTGCACGGCAACTGGCTCGAAGCCACGGGCAACACGCTCACCACTCGTGATTTAGGCTCGCCGGGAGGGCGCAACACCCAGTTCCAAACCAACGCCGGACCGGCCATCACCGACGTGCGCCACTGGCCGGTTCTTCCCGACGCCGGCCAGGCCGTGACGGTCACCGCGCAAATCGAAGACGCCGACGGCATCGCTCAAGCGGTTGTCAAATATCGTGTGGACCCCGCGTCGAACTACGTGACGGTCCCGATGAACTACTGTGGCGCGGGCTTCTTTTCTGGCACGATCCCGGGCCAGACCTCCGGGGCCCGCGCGGCTTTCTATCTCGAGGCGCGGGACGCCTTCACGCCCAACGCCACTTCCCGTTTTCCGGACGATGCTCCGGCGCGCGAGTGTCTGATTGGCTTTGGCGAAACGACGCCCGCGGGCAGCCTGGGCGCTTATCGCCTGTGGGTGTCTCAGCGGAACGTCACGCGTTGGACCACGCGCGAGAAGCAGAGCAACGCTCCCCTCGACGCCACGTTTGTGTACGGCCGAAGTCGCATTTGTTACAACGTGGGCACTCTTTACAGCGGCAGTCCGTTCCACACGCCCAGTTACAACTCCTCCGACGGCAATGCCTGCGATTACGAGGTGAATTTCGCCGCGGACGACCTATTCCTCGGCACCGGCGACTTCGTGCTCGCGACGATTGGAAACCTTAACAGCGATCCCACCTACCAGACCGAGCAAACCGCTTTCTGGATCAGCCGCGAGTTGGGCGCCCCATACCTGCATCGGCGCTACATCCGGCTTTTCTTCAACGGCCAGCAGCGCAGCGCCGTTTACGAAGACGCCCAGCAGCCCAACGCCGACGTGGTCAGCGAGTTCTTTCCCGACGATGACGCGGGCAGCCTCCACAAGGTCGAGGATTGGTTCGAGTTCGACGACACCGGCGACAGCATGCTGGGCCACGTGGACGCGACCTTGCAGAACTTTACGACGACCGGCGGCGCGAAAAAGACTGCCCGCTATCGTTGGAACTGGCGTCCGCGCGCCACGAGCGAGTCCGCCAACGCCTTCACCAATCTCTTCACTTTAGTGGACGCCATGAACGCCGCGCAACCCGAGCCCTATCGCTCGGGCGTGGCGGGTCTCGTTAATGTCGAGGAATTCATGCGGGTCCTGGCCATGGAACGCATCGTCGGCAACTGGGACAGCTACGGCTACTCGCGCGGCAAAAACATGTTCGCCTACAAACCGACGGAGGCGCCGTGGATGTTGCTGCCGTGAGACGTTGACAACGCGTTCAGCGCGGGCGGCAATTCGACGACCGACCCGCTTTTTGGCAGCAACGAGCCGGTTCTGGATGCGCTGCGCGCCTTCCCTGAATTTCAACGCGCCTATTGGCGGGCCTTCGAAGCCGCGGTCAACGGACCATTGCAGGCCGCAACTCTTGCGGCGTGGCTGGACCAGCGGTACAACGCGCTGGCCGCTGCCGGCACCGGCCCCGGTTCGCCGCAAAGCATCAAGGACTATGCTGCCCTGCGTCGCACCTACATCCTGTCCCAATTGGCCACCGTGGCGGCCCCATTCGCGGTCAATCCGACCGTGACCGTAACCAACGGCCTGGGCGTGATTACCGGCACCGCGCCCGTGAACGTTGGCACCCTGACCGTGAACGGCGCGGCCTGGACCGTGCAGTGGATCACGGTAAGCAACTGGGTGGCGACCGTTCCATTGCAAACCGGCAGCAACTTCTTCGGCGTCGTCGCCCTCGACGTGAACGGTCAGGCGGTTTTGGGGGCGAGCAACAGTGTGTCACGGGTCTATAACGTTGCGGTCCCATCGCCGGTGGACACGGTGGTCATCAATGAGATCATGTTCGATCCGGTGTTGCCGGATGCGGAGTATGTTGAGCTGCTCAACACGTCCACCACCAATGCGTCTGATCTCTCGGGCTGGAGCTTCAACGGCTTGTCCTACACCTTCCCGAACGGAACCAGCATCGGCCCGCGCAGCTTCCTGGTGCTGGCGAAAAGCCGCGCCGCCTTTAGCACGGCTTATGGGCCGAACGTTTACGTTTTCGACGAGTTCAGCGGCAATATTCAGTCGAACGGCGAGACGCTCAGCTTGTTGAAGCCTGGCGTGCCCGCCGGGACATTCATTGTAGTGGATCGCGTGCGTTACGAAGCGGCGTCGCCCTGGCCGGTGGCGGTCCCGGGCGCTTCGCTGCAGTTGCGCGATCCGGCGCAGGATAATAGCCGCGTGGCTAACTGGGCAGTCGGGAGCATCTCCGTCACCCCGGCGCAGTCCCTGGCCTTACTCGCCTACACCAACGTGTGGAGGTTTATGCAAGTGTCCAACCTCGACGGTATCAACTGGACCGCGCCGGCCTACAATAATGCGGGGTGGCCCTGCGGCCCCGGCTTGCTGGCGTGTGAGAATAATGCCGCGATCACGCCCTTGATTCGCACTAACCTGAACCCGCCAGCCATGGCGACCAACAACGCGTCGAGCGGCCATGCCTACTATTTCCGCACGAAGGTGAACGTGACGAACGATCTAAATGGCTTCACGCTCAACGCCAGCGCCTACCTGGACGACGGCGCTGTCTTCTACGTCAACGGCGTTGAGGCCAAGCGCGTCCGTATTGCTGATGGTGTCGTGACCAACCTCACCTTCACCACCGGCCAACCGCCTGGAGGCGACGCCGTGGACCCGGACGTGTTCACGCTGGATCCCGCACGGTTCGTGCTCGGCACGAACGTCATTGCGGTGGAGGTGCATCAGAACCAGCCGAATAGTTCGGACATCACCTTCGGTCTGAAGCTGGACGCCGATTTCGCGGGCACCTCCAATTCGATCGCGCTAGCCACGCCAGGCGCGACCAACTCCGTTTTCGCCGCGCTGACTGCTTTTCCCTCCCTGTGGCTCAATGAAGTGCAAGCGGACAACACCTCCGGCCCGCTCGACAACGCCGGGCAACGCGAGCCTTGGGTCGAACTGTTCAATCCGGGCACCAACGCGCTCAGCTTGAACGGCTATTTCCTAAGCGACAGCTACACCAATCTCAGCCAGTGGTCGTTCCCCTCAAACGTCACCATTCCCGCGGGCGGTTTTACCCTCGTGTGGTGCGACAGCCAGACCAACCAGGCAGCCACCAATGCGCTGCACGCCAACTTCCGTCTCCCCTCCGGCGCCGGCCAGGTCGCGCTCTCCCGACTCGTCAGCAACACACCGAAGCTTTTAGACTACCTCAACTACACGAACCTGCCCTCCAACTGGAGCTATGGTGATATGCCGGACGCTCAGCCGTTTTACCGCGGCGCAATGTTCCAGTTCACGCCGGCCGCGACTAACAATAGCGCGGCTCCCCCCCTTACCGTCTTCATCAACGAATGGATGGCCGACAACAAGCGTACGCTAGCCGACCCGGCCGACAACGACTTTGAAGACTGGTTCGAAATATACAACCCCGGCACGAACATCGTGGACCTCGGTGGCTATTATCTCACCGATAACCTTGCGAACAAATTCCAATTCCTCGTGCCCAACAACGGCCATTACCTGATCCCGCCGGGCGGCTTCCTGCTGGTTTGGGCGGACAACGAGACGGGGCAGAACAACACGAACCGCGCTGACTTGCACGCGAACTTCGCTCTAAGCAAAGGTGGGGAAGCCATCGGCATCTTCGCGGCGGACGGAACGCAGATCGACGCCGTAACGTTCGGCGCTCAAACCACTGACGTGAGCCAGGGGCGTTTCCCCGATGGCTCGGCCCATATCCTCTCGATGACCATTCCCCCCCGCGTGCGCCGAATGTTTTGCCCAATAGCGCGCCGATCCTGGCCGCCATCAGCGATAAGGAATGCACCCTCGGGCAGACCCTCGTTTTCACCGCCAGTGCGAGCGACACGGACGCGCCGCCGCAACAGCTCACCTTCAGCCTTGGTCCCGGAGCCCCCTCCGGTGCGGCAATCGATTCGGTCAGTGGCCAGTTCCGGTGGCCCCCCGCGGCTGCGCCCGACTCGCGTACCATCAACATCGTGGTGACGGACAGCGGCACGCCGAGCCTGAGCGCTACGCAGACGTGCCGGGTGACAATTCTTCCGCCGCCGCCGATCTCGGTCCAGGTGAACGAAAATCAAATGCGACTCGACTGGCCGCGCGGAACCCTGCAGGAGTCGGATGTAGTCACCGGCCCCTACCGGGACGTGACGGGGATCTCGCCTCTCACTGTGGATCTCTCCGAAGCGAGCAAGTTTTACCGCATTCGCCTGTGAGAACTGGCCCGGGACTGTTGAATCTCCGAGCGTGGCCGCCCCCCCCGTTCCCGACGCAACGATTGCGCCTTGTCGCCGCTGCTGCGGCTGTGCCAACCCCAGGCAGCGGGGACGGTAAAGTTCTGAGGTACCAGGAACGGTCGTGATACTGCATGACGCCGGAAATGGCCCACTCCATCGGGAATGGGACGAGGATTTCTCCCGCGAGGGTCTGATTGGTGGGAACCGCGTCACCGGCAGCTCCGGCTTGGAACTGCCAAATGCCATTGAGGCTGAGCCAGTTGGAGCGAACCATCTGCGGCCGGGGGTATTCCGGCAGCGGATTATGCGTATCCACTTGGCTGGCCCATGAGGTCATCAAAAGCGCTTGTTTCATCTGCCAGGCCTGGGCACTGGTGGCGGCCACCAGACTTTGCCGAGGTCAAAAGCAAAGGCCGCCACCGGCAACCCGTTGCTGGCCGGACGCGGCGAGCGAGAGTCAGACAATGAAGAGGGTCTGCCCTTTGCGAACCCATCGCGATGCTCGGCGCCGGACCCAAACACCGCCCAAGGAGTTGCCTCCGCCAGAGCGGCGACATAAAGGTGTCCCCAGTCAATCCGGAGATCGTCACCCTTCTTGGTCAGAACCGGCTGGTCCTGGGAGCCGAGCTTCACCGTCAAGAGGCCACTCATGTCCTCATGCGAAAAGCGGGGGCGTCCCTTGCGAGACGCCCCCTAACAACCGCTCCAACCCCGCCGATGCCTGTGGCCGGTCAGCCGTGCCGGCCACAGATTGTCTGCTTTTCCGTTACGGATAGACCATCCGATAGAACTCCGAGGGCTTGGCCGTATTAATCGGGATAAAGACCTCGTTGGTCGCGCTAGAGCCAGCCACCGTGTCCCAATCGAGATGATTGGTGCTGATGCCAGAGCCAAGGTGATTGGTCTGAACCAGCAATTGCCAGCCAATATGATCTGTCGGCCAGCTCAAGACTAGATTGCCGCCCACGACGGTGCTCCCCAGGTGCGGCGGGGTCGTGCTTACGGTACTTACGACCGCGATGCTGCCGTCCACCGCCAGGCGGTTGGTCCAGGTCACACCAGCCGGTGAAGAAACAATCGTCAGGGCGTTGCCGTTGACGACCGGTTTATTGAACAGCTTAAAGCTGTCACCCGCCACGAGGGCCGGCCCCTCGTTTGTGACGGTCACTGTGCCCGTGCCCGTGTTGGCCAGCGTGCCGGCAACGATCGTTAAGTCGTTGGACTGCACGAGTGACTTGTTGACTTCGATGAACAAGTTGCCTGCGATCGTCAGGTTGTTATTGATGGTCAGGGTGCCCACGGAGGCGCCGGGCGACAGTGTGCCCGTGGCCGCGATGGTCACTGGCCCGGCGATGGTGCCGTTGCCGCCCAGCGTGCCGGCGTTGACCAGCGTGGTGCCGGTATAGGTATTCGTGGCATTGAGATTGAGCGTTCCGCTGCCGAGCTTGGTCAACCCGCCACCGCCGCCGGCGTCGAGGAGCGGCTGGGAAATACCAGTGACGTCGGAGTTGTCAATTTCAATGAAGGCTCCACCAGCCAGAACATTGATGGCCGCCAGATTATACATAAAATCCGGCCCAAAATACGGACCGTGGGCAATCAGTTTGCCACCATTGAAGTTAAAGATGCCGTAGTAGACACCGGATACGATGTTTCCTTGAACCAAGTTGACCGCCAGTGAGCCACCCGCGAGGTTCACGGTTGAAGTGGAAACCTCCGGGGTTCCGTCAAAATGCGTGGACATCGTAAGACCGTTGGTCGAGACGACGGTAGCGTTGTTGGTAATGGTGAAGGTGGCAGTAACGCCTGTCGCCTTGCCAACCCAGAGGTTGTTGGCATGAAGGGTGGCATTATCCTGAATGGTACAGGATGCAGTGGCTCCGGTCCCTGTGTCAGTCACGTTAAAGTCGCCTTGCCCCGATAGACTGGCGTTGTCTTTGAGAAGCAAAGAGCCGACGCTGTTATTGCCTTGAGCAATGTCAATCCAGCCGTTGTTTTCGATAATCTGGCCCGAGTTGGCAACCACCACTGTTCCAGCCGTATTGTCAGCCAGGGCGATATAGAGTGGATTCTGAACCCAAAAGATTGAATTATTGCTGATAACCATCGTCATGCTTGAGTTGGCACCTTCAGCCAGATTGACCGACCCGTAATTGGTCAGTGAAGAATTGCCATTCAAGGTTATAAATTGCGAGGAAAGGTTGCCCCCCATCCCACCATCCCAGCCGAGGGACATGTTGCCTAATCTTAATGTCGAGTTATAAAGGGTGAGAGTTGAGGTATTGTTAATGCCGCCATTGATGCGGCCAAGGCCAAGCCAATCATCCACGTTCAAGATAGTGTTGGTCAAAACCATCGAAGCGCCGCTTGCCGGTGTGCTGCCGATCCAAAGCTGGTTCTGCGTGTGATTGGTCTGGCTCCCGGATGACCCATCCAGCACCAAGGTGCCCGCCACCACATTCATCCCCGCCACGTAATTCGCCGAAAACTCGTTGACGCCACTTCCCGCCAAGGTGAGCTGGGCCGGACCCGTTTTGACAAACGCGCTGCCACCTTCCAGCACATTGATGACGTTGGTCACCCGCCCGCCCAATGTCAGATTGCCTTCCGCATCAATCGTGCTGTTCGTCCCGGCAATGGTGAAACCGCGATTGGCAGTGACTGGCGCCCCACCATAGCTAAAGGTGGCAGTGTTGAGGACCAAATTGGTGGGATTGGAGGA
>OBLW0100002558.1_pt1 | contig 14678 bp, 12 predicted proteins | sample 1520161 | NCBI WGS metagenome assembly OBLW01 (sample SAMEA3539309, study PRJEB22396) | soil metagenome | biome: tundra; feature: field; material: soil | place: USA | collected 2010-05 | depth 0.15 m
CACCGGCCCGGCGGAGGATGGCGGCACGCTCGGTGTACGGCAACGCGGCCCAGGCCGGCTGAGCCGCTGCGGCCGCCGTGGCCGCCGCAGCGATGTCGGCGGGCGAGGCGATGCCCACCCGGCCTATCTCCGCCCCGGTGGCTGGCTCGATGACCGCGGCGTCTCCGCCACTGCCCTGCTGCCACCCTGCGGAGAAGACCTTGCCCTGCCAGATCGATTCGTCGATGAACGTCACCGGGTGCTCCTCAAATTCTCGTGCGCACTACGAACATCAGTTCTGTGTACGAACACGCTGAATCTAGGTGATGCCATAGCGAGTGTCAACGCGTCCCGGGACCGCCCCGCAGGCACCGACAGGCGGGGTGTCATAGCCCCTCTGAGCTGACTGTACGGGCCGGGCCACGCACGCCGGCATGAGGGGCGACAGCAGCCCGCCGGCGCGACCGCCCATGGGCTAGTAGCTGCGGATCACGTCGCGGCCGAAGCGGGCCATCTCCTCCCGCTGCGGGGAGAACTGCAGCAGCATCAAGCCCACGCCCGCCTGCTCATAGGCACGCAGCCGGTCGATGATCTGATCCGGCGTGCCGATCAGCCCGCTGCGCAGCCCCCGGTTGGAGACGCTGTACTCCTCCACCGAGATACGCGACTCAAGCTGCGACCCTTCGACGAAGTCCTGGTAGGAGGCGTAGGCCTCGGCGGAGGAGCGGACATCGAGGATCCGGTCAAGCTCGGCCTGCGCCTCGGCCGGGGTGTCCCGGCAGATGACGTAGCCGGACACGCCGAAGGCCAGCGGCGGCCTGCCGGTCGCCCCCCGCCGTGCCGTCAGGTCGGCGACCTTGGCCGCGATCACCTCGGGTGAGTCCCCGTGCATGACATACGCGTCGGCCTGCTGCGCGATCACTTCTTTGGCTTTCGGTGACTCGCCGCCCATGTAGACGGCGGGGAGCCGGGCCGGCTTGGGCTCCAGCACCGTGCCGGCCAGATGGTAGAGCGGGCCCTCGTGGGTCACCGTGTCCTCGCTCAGCAGGCGGCCGAGCACGTCAAGCCATTCCTGCGTGCGCGCATACCGGGCGTCGTGCACGTCGAACGGCGCGCCGTATTGGGCTGCCTCGTCCTTCCACCAGGACGACACCACGTTGAGCGACAGCCGGCCGGGTGCGATCGTGTCCAGGGTGGACAGCGCCTTGGCGGTCAGCGCCGGTGAGTGGTAATTCGGCCGCACGGCGAGCATGAGCTCGAGCCGCTCGGTAACCGCCGCCACCGCCGGCGCCAGCGTCCAGCAGTCCAGCGACGGCGCGTGGTGGCCCTTGATGTCGTTGAGGTTCAGCTCGGCGATCAGGGACAGGTCGAAGCCATGCTGCTCGCTCTCGATGGCGAGGTCACGGAGATAGGGCCAGGCGATGGTCATGCCCTCGTCGCGGACGTTGCGCAGCCAGCCGCCGAAGATGGGCATCCAGTACCCGAATCTCATCTGCCGCCTCCTTCGGCGAGGAGCCGGCCGAAGAAAGCCGCCACGGCCGGGAGGGCCGGCTGCGGCGCGACCGCCTCGATCCCCGCGTTGTAGTTCGTCGTCGTATTCACGTCGTAGGTGACCAGCCGGCCGTCCACCGTCTCGATGAACTCAAAGCCGGCGATCTCGATGCCGTGGCGGCGGGCGAAGTCCAGGTAACGGCCGATGATCGGGTGGTCGAAGCCGTCACGAAGCACGAACAGCCCGGTCCCGGCGGCCTGATCCGCTGCGCAGGCGTCCGCGGGGCAGAGCTCGAAGCCGCCCCGGGCCGTGTCCGCCTGGATCGCGTATACGTACTCGCCGCCGACCACCTCCACCCGGGTGATCACCGGCTCGGCGGCCCGCAGGTACTCCTGAAGCAGCGTGATGCCATCCACCGGGGCGGCGTACCCGGGCGAGGAGACGTAGCCGGCGAACTCGTCGTGGCTCTCGAACAGGAGCACGCCCAGGCCCTTGCCGCCCTGATTGTGCTTGCTGATGAACGGGACCGGCAGTTTCCTGGCCGTGGCCGCCAAATCCGCCGACCCGGCCACGGCCACCGTGCGCGGCACATCGAAGCCGGCCGCGCGCAGCGCTGTGAGCTGGGCCGCCTTGCTGACCTCGATCTCGAGAACCGGCCGGCCGTTCACCACCCGCCGGCCGTGCGACTCAAGCCAGCCGAGCAGTGCGCGGGCCTGATCCTTGGCGTGCGGATGGCCCCTGGTGTGCGAAGACGCGCTCATCCGGGACCAGAACACGCCGCCGGGCGGCTGGTCGCCGAGATCGACCGCCCCATCGCCCAGCAGCCACTGCTCGTGCGGTACCCCCGCCGCGTCGAATGCGGCCGCCAGCGGCGCGTGCCAATCCGGATTCTCGTGGAGTACGTGCACCTTCACCCGGGACCTGCCTCCGTGCGGCCAACCTGTCAGTCACAGCGTAGGGGTCGCCCGGCCGGCGCCGGCCGGCCCGGGGTGACCAGGAAAGGCGGAGCGTGCAGCCCTGACCGGCAGCACCCTGACCGTCGACGGCGGCATGCACATCTAGTGATCTGCCTGCGGTTCCCGAGCCCGCCGTCGGCTGCGGCGGACATCGGCCGCCGGAATGAAATCGATTGTTAACTGTATGAAAATGCCCCACTAAGGCCGGATCTGTCATGTAATGCTCGGTCCGTCGAGCTGGATGTCGCGAGAGGGTGCGGGGGCCGCGCCATGGGGGGTTCTGGGGCCGATGGTGGTCGTCCACAATTTTTCATACGGGTTGCTGACGCCGGTCCTCGGTTATGTCATGTCGTGCCTGGGCTGCTTTCTTGGCCTGCGGTGCACCTCGCGGGCCCGGGCTCTGCACGGTGGTTCTCGCGTCCGCTGGCTGCTGCTGGCGGCCGTATCCATCGGGGCCGCAGGGGTCTGGGGCATGCACTTCGTCGCCATGCTCGGGTTCAGCATCCCGGGCCAGAGAATCGGGTACAGCGTGCCGGTCACGATCCTCAGCATGCTGATCGCGGCCGTGGTAGTGAGCATCGGCCTGCTCATCGTGGGATTCGGCGGTGACGGGCAGGGCCCGCTGCTGACCGGCGGCCTGGTCATCGGGCTCGGCGTGGCGAGCATGCACTACCTCGGCATGTCGGCGATGCGCATGCCGGACATCATGCGCTACAGCACCGGCCTGGTGATCCTCTCGGTGATCATCGCCGTCGTCGCGGGCACCGCCGCGCTCTGGGCCGCGCTGCGGCTGCACACCGTGTGGTCGACTCTCGTCGCATCCTTGATCATGGGCGTGGCCGTCAGCGGGATGCACTACACGGGCATGGCGGCCATGCATGTGTACGCCGCCACGGCTAACAGCGACATGGCCGGAATGCGGGGCGGCGCCAGCGGATCCTCCTTCCTGCTGCCGCTCATCCTCGGCATCAGCGCCCTGACGTTCGTCATGACCGCGGTCATCTCACTGTCACCGACCGAGGCGGAGATCCGCGAGGACGCCGAACTGATGGCGCGCATCGCCAGCAACAACGGCGGGCCCTCGGGACGCGAGTCCTCCCGCGGCTTAATTGCGCCTACCGCTGCTTGACTGCCCGCTTACCGTCCTCGGCGGCATGCACATCTGAACGGCGTGACTCACCCTCTACCCGTCATGCCGGATCCTGTCTGCGTCACCTGGGGCGCGCCCAGGTGGTGGTTGATGGCGCGGTCAGCCGTCTCAGCCTGGAGCCCAGTGTGAGCCCGGTGACCTGGAATGTCGTCGAGTCCGCCGTCCCGCGGGAGTGAGGCGCCAGCGGGCCGCACGTTTGCCTGGAACACCCGCAATCCAGTAAGCTGCTGGAGGTTTGACCAGGCACCTCGTTCGGTGAGGCGTCGACACGAACATAGGCCACTGATCCGACGACGTCGAGAGACGCCCAGGGTCAGGACAGGTCTCCCCGGCCTAAGGGGTGACCCGAAGTGGCTGCACCGTCCCGGTGCTACGTCGTGTCGTGCCAAAGCTCTGACGAGAAGGGGTGCGCACCGGCTTTCCTGCCGGAATTCTCCCCTGTGCTATGTGCTAGCACTTACTGGTAGCGACACCCCCGTGTGTCATGGCCGGAGGGAGGCGAGACATGGATAGCAGTACACCGGGTCATCATCGGCCCCGCATCCGAGCACTCTCGTTTTCTTCCGGCACGCGGTAGCCGCTTGCTCTGCGCGGTCCTCCCGCATCACGAGCCCGCCCGCTCAAGCCGCTGCAGATGATCGCAGCGCGGACGGATGCCGCGTGCCTCCCGAGAAACCCCGATCCGGGGAGAGGGAGGATCATTATGACCACGACCCTGGAGCACCGCGGCGCGGTGCTCGACTCCGAGCATGTCGGTGACATCCGCGGTGCGCTCGGCACCATCCGGCTGGACGACGCCTCGCCCCGGCGCGGCCGCTCGGCGCATCTGAAGACGTTGCTGGCGATCATCGGCCCCGGGCTGATCGTGATGGTCGGCGACAACGACGCCGGCGCCTTCGCCACCTACGGCCAGGCCGGCCAAGACTACGGCACCCGGCTGCTGTGGACACTGCTGCTGCTGGTGCCGGTGCTGTACGTGAACCAGGAGATGGTGCTGCGCCTCGGCGCGGTGACCGGAGTCGGGCACGCCCGGCTGATCCTGGAGCGGTTCGGCAAGTTCTGGGGCGCGTTCAGCGTCATCGACCTATTCATCCTCAACGCGCTGACGATCATCACCGAGTTCATCGGGATCACCCTGGCCGCCGGCTACCTCGGCCTGCCGAGGATCGCGGCGGTGGCGCTGGCCGCGGCGGTAGTGGTCGGCGCCGCGTTCACTGGCAGCTTCCGCCGCTTCGAGCGGATCGCCGTGGCGTTCTGCGCGGGCAGCCTGCTGCTGATCCCCCTCTATTTCCTCTCCCACCCGCACGTCACGCAGATGGCGCATGACTTCGTCATCCCGCAGCTGCCGGGCGGAGCGGGGCAGCTGTCCACCGTCATGCTGCTGGTTATCGGGATCGTCGGCACCACTGTCGCCCCCTGGCAGCTGTTCTTCCAGCAGAGCTATGTCATCGACAAGCGGATCACGCCCCGGTTCATCCGCTACGAGCGGGCCGACCTGTGGATCGGCATCGCCATCGTGGTCCTCGGCGGCGCCGCCCTGATGGGCGCGACGGCAGCCGCGTTCGCCGGCACGCACGCATTCGGTCACTTCACCGACGCGGCCGGGCTCGCCCAAGGCCTGCAGGCCGATGCGGGCAGGACCGCCGGGGTGCTGTTCGCGATCGCGCTGCTCGACGCCTCGATCATCGGCGCATTCGCGGTGTCGCTGTCCACCGCGTACGCGATCAGCGACGTGTTCGGCCTGAAGCACTCGCTGCACCGCGGCGTCAAGGGAGCCAAGGGCTTCTACGCGGTGTACGCCGGGCTCATCGGCATCTCCGCCACGATCGTGCTCATCCCCGGCTCACCACTCGGGCTGCTGACCGAAGGAGTGCAGGTTCTCGCCGGAGTGCTGCTGCCATCCGCCGCGGTATTCCTGCTGCTGCTGTGCAACGACAAGGACGTCCTCGGCCCCTGGGTGAACGACCGCAAGACCAACATGTTCACCGCCGCCGTCGTGGCGATCCTCGTATCGCTGTCGGTCATCCTGACCGCCTCCGTTCTGTTCCCGGCCATCACGGCCGGCCAGATGCTGGACATCGTCGCCGCCTGCGGCGCCGCCAGCGTGCTCGCCGCCGGCTACGCCGTAGCCCGGCGGCTGCGCGCGGGCACGCTGGCCACCGCGCCGGCCGACCGCACCGCCCGGGACAGCTGGCGGATGCCGCCGCTGGCCCTGCTGCAGCGGCCTGCCATGTCCGCCGGCCGCAAGATCGGCATGTCGGCGCTGCGGCTCTACCTCGGCGTGGCGATGGTCCTGGTCATCGTGAAGATCGTCCAGCTGGCCCTCGGGCACTGACCGCTGTTCCTGCCCCGGCCCAGCCCGCTGCGCGTCAGGCGGCTGAGCCGAGGCATGCGGGGAAGGGTCACGTCATGGCCGCAGCTCGATCGGGTCGGCGCAGTGCGTTGGCGTTGCACGTTGCCGCAATAGGCTCAGGTGTGGGCGAGTGGCCCAGATATTGACGAGCCGGACATGATGATGTGCCACGCACGCGAGCGGGTCGTCGCAGCTGGCGAAGTGGAAGAAAGTGTTGAGAGCGTGATCAGGATCGCGACCACCGTCGCGGTGAAGCTCAGTTCACGCAGGGAATGCCGTTTCTTGTGCTTACCGCGCCGCCTTGCGGGCCTGTGGCAGGGATGGCCACCGCTGGCGTCTGCGTCTGGCCGGGGGCGCTGATGTTCGGCACGGTGGCGCTGGCGCCGAGCAGGATCTCGACATGGCCAGCGGCAACCGATGCGCTCGCCGCGGCGGTGACGCTGAACATCGTGGCGATCTTGCTGGCATCCGCCGACGTGCCCGCGCCGTAGAGGACCGCTGTGGTGGTGCGGTAGCCGGTGTCGCCGATCTTACCGGCCCGGTACCCTGCCGTGGCGAGGGCCGCGGTGACGCGCCCGGCCAGGCCGGCCGTGTCACCGCCGTTGAGAACATCCACCGTCGTCGCCTCGTGCTGAGCGCGTGGCGGGCTGGGCGCGGGGTAGAGCGTGGCCTGGACGATCGCCTTGATATAGGCAGGGTTGACCACGTTGGCGTCCTGCCCGGCGATCGTGGCGTAGCCCTCGATCGGCAGCGTGCGGAAGATGAGGTTACCGCTGGTCAGGTCCCGCGCTTGCGCCGCGAAGTCCAGCAGGTTCCAGCCGGCGTCAGTGATGACGTACTGCCGGGCGACCGACAGCAGCGCCTCCGTCTTGGCTAGGTCGCTGAGAACCCCCTCCGCGCGCAGTTGGTGCATCACCGAGTCAAGGAACGCCTGCTGGCGGTGCGTGCGGTCCAAGTCACCGTTGGGCAGGCCATCGCGCTGGCGGACGAACGCCAGCGCCTGCGAGGCGTCCAGGTGCTGGTAACCCGCCCGGAAGTCCGCACCGGAGTTGGAGTCGTCGACCGGATGATTGAGGCAGACCCCCACGCCGCCGAGGACCGTCGCGAGCTCGTAGAACCCGTCCAGGTTGACCTCAGCGAAGTGGTCGATATGCACTCCGGTGAGCTTCTCTGCCGTCGCCACGGCGGCTCTGCGGCCGGCCTCGTTGCCGAGGGACGCCAGCTGGTCCTGACCCATATCCGGGTGCTGGGCTCGTAGCTTCTCCTGCTCGTAATACATGCTCACCCCGTAGGCCTGGTCGATCTTGCCCGCCCGCTGCCGCCCCACGGTGCCGGCGAAATTGACCCAGTCGTCACGGGGAATCGAGAAGCCGACCGCCTTCTTGCCGCCAGCCGGTATGTGGATCAGGATCAGCGTGTTGGTGTCATTCCCGCCGACGCCGTCTGCGACGCCCTGCGTGCTTCCCGCGTGCAGCGCTGCCAGGATGCTCGCCGGCAGGATGTTCCCGTTCCAGTCCCTGCGGCTCTCCAGTCCCATCAGCAGGATGTTCTGCGCGCCTGTGGAGGGGCCGCTGGTGATCGCGTGCGAGGAGCCGATGCCGCCCACGTCACGGACGACGAGGTAGGAGAAACCGCTGACCACAAGAACCAGTGCCGCGGCGACGCATCGCAGGGAGTACCCGGTCTTCCCCGCGCTGCGGCGCGGCGCCGTCCCCGTGCCTGCCCTGTCCATCGCATCCCCCCGGGGCTGCTTAGCATCCTTGCGGCGAAGACTACCTGCGCACCCTTTCCAGGCCGCGAGGGCTAACATCTGGGAGCAATGAGCGAGCCACGCCGCCGCGATGCGGACCCGCGCCCGCCGTACCGCGGTGCGCCGGGACCTTATCCCAGACCGCGCGGGCAATCGGCCGGGCGGCAATCGCCGCCCGTCTCCGCGCCAGGGCGGTGGGGTGCGCTACCCGGGAGACTCGGGATTAACATCGTGATCGGCAGTGCCGCGCTTGGGGCGGTTGTCACCGTGCTGTCCGGGAGTGAGCCCGGCTTGGCGCTTGGCGTCTTCCTAGTCGCCGGGACGGTTGCCGGCGCCCGCGCCGTCCGGCCCCGCGCCGTCTACCGGATCATCCCGGTCCCAGCGCTCGCTTATGCGGCAGCCGCCATAGTGGCCGGGCTGATCAGCGACCGGGCCACCGACACATCCCCTGCGGCGCTCGCCATCAGCGCAATCCAGTCGATCGCCAGCGGATTTCTCGCGATGGCCGCCGCCACCGTGCTGGCGATCGTGATCACCGCCGCCCGCTGGCCCAGGAGAAGGCGCGGCCCGCGTGGTCCCGGCTACCGCCCGCCTGCTGCCGGAGACGGCAGCCCGCGCCGCCCCCAGGCCGGCCAGAGCCTTTCGGGGCTGCGCGGCCTGCGCGAGGCCGATTACCCGCCCTCCCCAGCATTTCGACGGCAGGGTAGCGGAGGACGAGGTGCTTGAGGCCGTAGTACGTCCGGTAAGCCGCCAGCTGACCATCACGACCAGCGTCATGCCCGCGTCTCAGCTATTGGTCGTCGTCAGTCACGATGACGACCGCGGCGCTCGATCACACGCCGCCGAAGCATGCCACGGGACAGTAACTCGTCATCGAGGTTGATCGCGCTGGTGCTCTGGCTCGTCGAGGAAGGCCTCCAGCGTGGTGCCGGTGTCCAGCTTGAGCTGACGGCGCCGATGGCCCAGTCCGCAGCCCGGAGCTGAGAACCGCAGCCTGGCTCCCAGCAGGGGCCAGCGCAGCCGGTGCAGATGCGCGGCATGGTCCGCGCCAGGGTTCTTTGTCCGTCCCGCAGCTCGCGGTCACGGTCGGTCATTGTGCAACTGCTTCGCGGGATCGAGGCGGCGCTGTTTTTAGGTATACCAAAATCAGGTATGCCACAATAAGGAAGATGACCCCGGTGCGCTCGTTCTCCCCGGCGGTGGAGGACTACCTCAAGGCCATCTACCGGCTGCAGGGCGAGGCAGGAGACCCGGTGACGACGAACGCCCTGGGCGACTGGCTGGGCGTGACGGCCCCATCAGCGTCGGGCATGCTGAAGAAGCTGGACGACCTGCGGCTCGTCGCCTACGTCCCCTACCGGGGCGTGCGGCTGAGCGAGGCCGGCCGGCGGGCGGCGCTGGGGGTCGTGCGTCGGCACCGCCTCCTGGAGGCCTTCCTGGCCGAGACCCTAGGGCTGTCCTGGGACAAAGTCCACGACGAGGCCGAGGCGCTGGAGCACGCCCTCTCACCCGGGCTGTGCGAGGTGATAGCGGCCAGGCTGGGTGACCCACAGACGGATCCGCACGGCGACCCCATCCCCACCCGCGACGGCCAGGTGGCCGAGACACCCAGCCTGGACCTGGGCTCGCTTCGCACCGGCCAGCGAGGCCGGGTGGTGCGGGTCTCCGACCGCGACCCCGGGGTCCTGCGCTTCCTGACCGGCCAGGGCATCGCACTTGGCGACATCCTCGAGGTCAGGGAGGTCCGTCCCGGCGGGGCCGTCACCGTCCAGTCGCCATCAGGGCTGCACCTGCTTGATGCCCCCGTGACCGCCGCCATCAGGGTGGAGGCCAGCCAGTGACCGTCGCTCCCGCACCTTTCCCAGCGGGGGACGTCACCCCTCCGCAGCCGCCGCTGACCGAGGAGGACACCACGCGGTCGCGAGACCGCTCGCGCGTTCATCAGGCTCGCCGGCACACCAAGCGCTGGCAGCTGCTGTGGCTGCTCGCCGGCCCCGGGATCCTTGCCATGCTCGGGGAGAACGACGGGCCGAGCATGATCGCTTACGCCTCCGACGGCGCGCAGTACGGGCTCGGGTTTTTCGTGCCGCTCATCCCGGTGCTCTTCGCGATGGCCTTCATCTGCCAGGAGATGTGCATGCGCGTCGGCGCGGTCACCCACCGTGGCTTTGGCGGGCTGGTCCTGCAGCGCTACGGGCGGGTCTGGGGCTGGTTCGGCGCCGGCGATCTCACCCTGACCAACCTGGTCACCCTCGTAGCCGAGTTCGTCTCCATCCGTGTCGGGCTGGCCTACTTCCATCTCGGCCCCGGTGTGGCCGTCGCGCTGGGGCTAGCGCTGGTTGTGTTCACCCTCAGCGGCGGGCGTTACTGGCGCTGGGAGCGCATCGCGGTCGGCCTGGCCCTGTTCAACGGCCTGTTCCTGCTCGCGGCGATCCTGGCCAGACCCCACGTGGGAGCCGTCGTGGGCGCTCTTGGCTTCACGCCCTTTCCCGGCGGGAGCTTCAACACGCTGCTGCTGCTGCTGGCCTCCACCGTCGGCGCCACTGTGACCCCATGGATGATCTTCTTCCAGCAGAGCGCGTCCGCCGACAAGGGCATGACTCCCCGCGACGTGAAACACGGCCGCTACGACACCGCGGCAGGCGCGGTCCTGGCCGCGATCTTCGGCGTTGGGGCGCTGATCGCCGGGGCCGCGCTGCTCACCCACCACGGATCGGGCATCCAGGGGTTCGCCGGCGCCGGGTTCCCCGAGGCGCTCAAGCACGCCGCAGGCAGCGCCGCCGGCACCGTCTTCGCGCTGGGGCTCATCGAGGCCGGAGCGGTAGCCATCCTCACAATCGGTGCCAGCACCGCCTACGCCGCCGGAGAATGCGTCGGAGTCTCGCACAGCTTCAACAACTCGCCGCGAAACGCCGCCGTCTTTTATGCCGTGAACATCGGGGTCGCGCTGCTCGCTGCAGTGGTCATCCTCCTTCCGGGCGCGCCGCTGCTCTCGATCGCGCTCAACGCCAACGTCCTCGCGACCGTGCTGCTACCTGTCAGCCTGGTCTTCATGGTCATGCTCGCCAACGACAGGGGGCTGATGGGCCCATGGGCGAACAAGCGCTCAACCAACGCGATCGGGATCACCGTCATCGCGTTCGTCGGACTCTGCGGAGCCGCATACGGAATCGACTCCTTCCTGCAGGTCATCCATCTCATCGGCTGATAACGACAGAAGCACCCGTCATGAACGATGCACACCAGAGCTCCGGCGGCCCAGAGCAGGAGCCGCAGCTGCCGGAGCGCTTCGAGGACGAGCAGGTCATGCACCTTGAGCGCGACCAGCTCGTCGCCGAAACCTCCCGGCCCGCACCGCGAGCCGCCATCAGCGCACGCGCCGCAGCCGGGCTGTGGGCGCTTCGAGCCTTTGTCGTCCTCGTCAGCCTCATGGTCATCTACACCTTCATCGACCAGCTGCACTGATGAACCGGCCTGACCCTGCCGGATAGCAGACTCGTATCCGCCGGGTGGCGCCGACGGGAAGGCGACAGGCGCGGCTAGCTCAGAGCCTGGGCTCGAACAGCTCGTGGCAGAGCGAGGACTGCCTGTATGTGATCGCGTTCTACCTAGATCGTTGATCGGTATTTCGTGGCTGGTGGGAGGGCCGTGCGGCGACACGCCTTAGGGGTGCGTGACCTGCCGCTTCTTGATGGGACTTGACCGGGCGCCTGCTCAGGCGTGGCCGTTCTCGCTGAGCACGGTCCGCAGCGCTTGCCGGAGTCCGGCCGCTCCAGCGTCGCCTAGCGTCGCCGTGAAGTCCCGCTCGGTCTCGGAGTACCGGCTCTCTGCCTGCCGGAATACCTCCCAGCCGTGGTCGGTGAGCGCGATGATGTTGCGCCGCCGGTCTTGTTCTGAGGGCCTGCGCGCGACGATTCCCTGGCGTTCGAGCGCGTCGAGGAGCGCGACCATCGAGGTGCGGTCGACGCCCAGCACGGCCGCGGCTTCCTGCTGTGACTGCGCCTCCCCGCTTGCGATGACCCTGAGCACGCCGAGGTCGCGAACGGTCACCCCGATGTCGGCGAGCGCTGCCTGCGCCCGGTGCTCCAGTGCGAGGTGCGCGTGCTTGAGGAGATAGCCGAGCACGTCGTCACGCGCGCGGACCTGGCCCGCTGCTTCAGAACCCGGCCTCGACACACCCGGATAGTAGCAGTAGACTGACTGTCAGTTCTACTGATGATTTGTTATACTGACGAAAGGAACGCGATGATTCTCGTCACTGGAGGATCCGGGTTCATCGGCTCCCACACCGTGCGCGCGCTGCACGGCCTCGGCGAGCCGAGCGTCGTGATGCAGCGCCGCGGCGGCCAGGTCCCCCCGCAACTCGCGGACCTGCCCGTCGTCGCGGAGCAGGCCGACGTCGCCGACCTGGGCGCACTGCGGGCGATCGGCGAGCGCCACGAGATCACCGGCATCGTGCACCTCGCGGGCTACCCCGCGCCGCGGGGCACGGCCGGGGGCATCGAGGCCACCCAGGGCCTGCTCGACGGGCTCCTCAACATCGCCCGCGTCGCCGCGGAATGGGGCGTGCGCCGGGTGAGCCTCGCCAGCACGCTCGGGGTCTACGGCGGCATCGCGCACAGCGGCCCGCTGACGGAGGACCTGCCGGTGCTCCTGACCGCCCCGCACCCGATCCCGCGGTCGAAGAAGATCGCCGAGCTTCTCGGGGAGCAGCTCGCGGAGGCGACCGGCACGGAGATCGTCAGCCTCCGGATCTCCGGCACCTGGGGCCCCCTCGGCCACGAGGACCCGTTCTTCGCCGCGCCCGCGCTCATCCACGCGGCAGCCAGCGGCAAGCCCCTGGACCTGTCCGCCCTGCTCATCCCGCCGCACCTCGGCGACGGGCTCGACCTGTGCTACGTCAAGGACACCGGCCGCGCGATAGCCCTGATCCAGCTCGCCGGGCATCTCCAGCACCGCACCTACAACATCGCGTCCGGGCGGGTGACCACGAACGCAGAGGTGATCGCAGCGATCCGCGAGGCCGTGCCCGAGGCCGAACTGAGCCTCCCGGCCGGCGCCGGCCGGCCAGGCGCCGCTCTTGACATCACCCGGCTCCGCCAGGACACCGGGTTCGAGCCGGAGTACGACACCGCCCGCGCGGCCGCCAGCTACATCGCCTGGCTCAGGGCGGGCAACGAACGCTGACCCGCGCCGCGGCAGTCCCGCCGCCACGTCTCCGGCACCGGCCCGGCGCGGCCAGGACGGGCGGACACCGGCTTTGCCGGATCGCGGGCACGGCCGCCCGGCACGAGCAAGGGCGGTCGCTGCACACGAGCAAGCCACACGTCCGGACCCTGGTGTTGGGCGTCATTCTTTTTGAGCTTGAAATCGAGGGTCGGCGTCGTTCAAGGTGAGCATGCCGGCCTAGGGCGAGCGGCGGGATTCCCGTTTCGTGTGCGACGACACCGTGAGCACCGGGCGTCCCGCCGCCGGTTACGGCGTTGTGGCGGTGCCCGCGGGACGCTCATGGTGTCGTTTCCCTGCTGGTGGCCGGTTCGGGTTGCGGGGCGGCGGCCGGACTGGCAGCCCGCAACACGAACCGCCCCCTGGCGGCGGCCCGGCCGCCGGGGACCGTAGATCCGTGACCGGGAGGGAACGCCGCCGTGCTGCTGTGCGCCGATGCGGACGCCGCCGCCGCGGACCTGGCGTCCGGCGCGCTGGCCTGCCCCTCGTGCGAGACCGGGCGGCTACGGGCGTGGGGCTACGGGCGGGAGCGGATCATCCGGGCGCTCGGCGGCGAGCGGCGCCGACTGCGGCTCAGGCGGGGGCGGTGCCGCTCATGCGGGGCGACGCACATCCTGCTGCCATCGTGGTCCGCGCCCAGGCGGGCAGACGCGGTCGGGGTGATCGCGCGGGCGGCCGCCGCGTCGGTCCTGCACGGCACAGGAACAGCCCAGCTCGGCGCGGAACTGGGCGTCCCGGCCGCGACCGTGCGGGGCTGGCTGCGCCGCCTCCGGGAGCGAGCCGGCCAGATGCTGCAGGAGGCCACGGCCAGCTTCGGCCGCCTCGTCGCCGTCATCGAGACCCCCGAGGGCCGTGACCCTCCCCGCCGGGGCCGACCGGGTCCCGGCTGGGCGACGCGCTGGGCCTCGTCGCCGCGTGCGCGGTGGCCGCGGTCAGGTGGCACGGCCGGGCAGAGGCGGACCTGGAGGCACTGACCGGCCGGTTCGGCCTCGCCACCGCCCTGACGCCCGCGCCCGGCAGCTGATCCCCAGGCCGGTCCCGGGCATCCACATGCCCGCAACCGGCCGGCGACGCTCACCATGAGCGCCCGGAGCCATCCATCCTGGGCATCGACGAAATCGCGCTGTCTAGTCCGGCGGCGGCAGGCTTGTGAGGATGCATCCGTCGGGGCGCCCGCCGTGGCCCCCCACAGCGCACCGGCCGCTGTCACAGTAAGTCACCGGTCACGGTCTGCCACAACCGACCTGGGCGCGCCGATCGCCGAATATTTATGGAGCTGATGATCGCTGCTGGAGCGGGTGGACCGGTACAGATCGTCCTGTTCTGATGTGCCCTGGGAATCGCCACGCGATGATCGCAGGTGGTTCGGCGGGCGCTGCCGGTATGGCAGCGGCTGCCTGGCGGGTTGCCGGCCTGGGTGGCGGCCGCCACGTGGGCATGGCCTGGGTGGGGCGTGCTCATGCTGTCAGGGTGGTCAGCTGGGCCTCGAAGACTTGGTCGGGATCGATGCCCATGGACGCGAAGTTCCCGGCGATCTCCAGGCTCACCAGGCCGTGCAGGCGGCTCCAGGTGAGCACGGCGCGCAGGGCGGTCGCTGGCCCGGTGCCGGGGTCGTGTGCCTGGGCCCAGGCCGTGAGCTGGGAGGCGAGCGGCTGGGGGGGCGGAGCGGCGGTGCGGTCGCCAAGTTCGCGCAATACGCCGAGCAGCTGGTTCATCGCGGCTTGCGAGGCATCGACGAGTCTTTGCGCGTGCGCGTCGTAGCCGGGCAGCGG
>OBLW0100002560.1_pt1 | contig 14668 bp, 11 predicted proteins | sample 1520161 | NCBI WGS metagenome assembly OBLW01 (sample SAMEA3539309, study PRJEB22396) | soil metagenome | biome: tundra; feature: field; material: soil | place: USA | collected 2010-05 | depth 0.15 m
TCAGACGTGTGCTCTTCCGATCTGTCTTCGGAGCTCGGATGTTTTCTTGCCTGGCCATTTCCATAAAGGCGGCCCTGGCGTAGACAACAGGAAAACTCTCCGAAGAACCTAGTGAGCGCTCGATCAGTTCGCAAACCGACCGACCGCCATTTGCCCGGCGTTTTTCCCTCTCGTATAGTCGCTGCAAATGAGCCGTGGCCAAGTCATCACCCGGAACAATAAGGTCGGGTGCCGTCGCGGAGATCGCATCCGCAAACGACTTCAACGGCATCAGGCCACGATAGGTGTGCGTTTTGCGCACCACGCTCATGCGGCCAAGTGGATGTCGGGCAGGACAGAGGGCATCCACTATGCACCCCGCCGCGGCCATAGCCATCGCCAATCGGGCGGGTGGAAACCACCCAGATGTGGTGGCTATCAGGACGGTTGGTTTCACTTATCCAAGCCTCCCGGCCTCGCCGCCTGCCACAAGCTCCGAATACAAGGGCGGAGCGCTGGCCCGCGCGAAGATTCTTTGCTCCCGTTCTTCCGGAGGGAAGATTTGGAAAGAAATCACCACTTGGCTGAATTGCAGTGAATGGAGCTGGCTTCGCAGAGTGTCGGTGACTCGAGTCGTGATTGTTGCCACCGTCGAATCCCGCTCTTCGGTTCCGATCTCGGTGAACATCACTCCCACGACATCACCGTCCGCGGACCAGCCGGTCACGTCTGTCTCTCGGGTAGTCGAAGCGAGGACAGACATAACCCTGTCGAGCGTATCTCGACCCTTCCCCGTGACCAATTGATTGTCCAATTCCAGCAGAGCCAGGAGAAAAGGTTTCCCTGACCGTTGCGCCCTTTTTTTCTCCAGGGAGAGCATCCGGCGAAAAGCTTCTTCATGCAAAATACTGCGGTCTGCAACCGAGAGCAGCCTTCTAGGAATAGAACTCAAATACGAACTGTTACGTCGTCCGTTCACAATTACCTCCGGCTGATCCGCTTCCTTTTTTGGAGCGGAGTCAGGTATTGGCGAATGCCAAAGAGCTCTTTCAGTTAGTTGGGGGAATGCGGAACAGGAACGAGTCAAACGCCTATTTCGGAACCACTTACTTTTTTCGAGTCCCGGGACTCAGGGGATGTGGGGGAACTGTATTGTTGGTAGTAATCGCTATGAGTCACGTCAGTAGAATCATTTACCACCGCGCCCAGGACCTTCTTCAGATCGAGTGCTGCTAGGCCACGCTGAAGTTGTTTTTTCTGGGTTACCTCTGGCCGCGTGACCAGCAGGATTCCATCGGCTAAGCGGGACCAGAGACTGGTATCCGCAAGCGGTAGCACCGGAGGAGAATCGATGAGAATCCAGTCGAACCAGGCTTCCAGTTGTTCCATCAGCGGCGAAAGCTTTCCGGATTGCATCAGTTCCAGGGGATTCTGCGGCGTCGAACCGGCCGGGAGAATCCAGACTCCCAGACTCTCCAGGCGATAGATATTGATGGCTTGGGTTTCTCCACTAAGCCACTCGCAGAGACCTGGCAGCTTGCTTAAACCGAATTGCGCGGCAATATTCGGCCGCCGTAAGTCACCCTCCAGCAGCAGTGTTTTTTGCGGCTTTCGCCGGGCCAGGGTGCATGCCAGGTTGGCAGCGACCGTGCTCTTCCCTTCCTGCGGAATGGAACTGGTGATGAGAATCTTTTTCAGAGGACGGCTGTGGCGAAGCTGACGCAGACGGACCGCGAGAAAACGAAACTTTTCCGCGCCCAAGCTCCCCTCTTTGACGACCGATACCAGGCGACTATCGTCGCGCAACGAAACGGGAAGTACCGGACAGTGTTCCAAATCCTCCAGCGGGGCTGCGGGATCGGTATCGAATGCATCCCGATTGGCCGGTTGCTTAGGGACTGCATCAGAATCACGCAGCTTCTGCTCAGCTGCCTGCAGCAGTTCGGAGGCGAGGGCGAGGGTGGGACCTTCGCTCCCGGAATTCTCCAGCTCCGCTCTCTGCAGGGCATCAAATATATTGCTCATGGTTATTGGTTATTCTTTGACCCGAAATCGCACTCGCGTTCTCACATCCTCATCACGCTGTTGCTCCGCCTGCAGGTGGGCATAGAGTTCGAGCAATGTCTGAGCTGCTTTCCGCGCGTCGAGTGCGCCTGAATTCGCGCTGTCCAGAGAAGGCGTTTGAATCCCCAGGCGAAAGTCAGTGGCGATGTCGTCGATAATGTCAGGACTTACAGTTCGCATTTGCCTGGCATACGCTGCGATCAGTGCATTTTCGCAGACAGTATTGATCAGTCTGGGAAGCCCTTGCGAGTGCTGAAAGACCGCGGCAATGGTTTCCGGCGGAAACAATGCCGAAGGATACGGACATCCGGCCAGTTGAAGCCGGCGCTCGACGTACCCCTTGGTCTCATCCGAATTCAGCGGTTCGAGGTGGGAGCGTAGGGCGATTCTCTGTTTTAGTTGCCGCAGGCTGACGGAATCCAGTTTCTCATCCAGTTCAGGCTGGCCGACGAGTAGAATTTGGAGCAACTTTTCATGCGGAGTTTCGAGATTGCTCAAGAGCCGGATTTCTTCCAGAATTTCCGCCGAAAGGTGGTGGGCTTCGTCGACCACGAGAGCTGTTGTCAGCTTCTTCTGGTTGCGCGCGATCACATAGTGGGCAATCTGCAGCAGCAACTCACCTTTGTTCTTGCTGGTAGCGGGAAGTCCCAGATCGCTGGCAAAGTACTGCAGAAATTCCACAGGCGACAGACGGCCATTGAAGATATAAGCGTAGGCGACGTCATTCGTCTGCTTCAGCAACTGCAGGAGGTAGTGCAACAGGAGAGTCTTGCCAGTCCCAACCTCCCCGGTTAGAACGACGAAACCCTTGTGCCGTCTGACACCGTAGTAGAGAGCTGCCAGAGCTTCGTTGTGCCTCCTGGTGGGAAACAGGAACGAAGGATCCGGAGTGATGTCAAACGGATTACGCTTCAGATTGTAAAAAGCTTTGTACATTGCTGATTGGTTAACCGCGCAAGTAACTCAAAGCTGACCCAAGCAAAATCGTAACAGATACAAACCCAGCCATCGCCCATCCCAGCCATAGCTTCCCGCGCGCGCGTTGCTCGTCTTCCGCAACCGTAAGGGCTGGAATCTCCGAAATCACCGCCACCGGCAGCAGTTTGTGCAACTCTTTTTCGCCGTGAATGCGGTCATCCATCATTTCGAAAGCGCCGGCCACCACAACCCCGAGCGCCAGTCCCATCCCAAGACCGATCGCACAGAACTTCAAGCGATTGGGGAAGTTCGGTTTCACTGGTAAGCTGGGTGGGTCAATAATCCGGAAGCGTTCACCCTGCTGGAGCAACTCCATGCTGGTGGCCATGGCGGATTCATTCTTTTTCTTCAGTAAATCGTCGTAATTCGCTTTGGACTGCTCGTAGCCACGGGTCAGATCCGAAAGTTGCTGCTCGCGCACCGGCTCCTGATTCAGTCTTGCCTGATAGTCAACAACCTTTGTCTTCAAATCTACGACCGAACGCTCGCGGTTAGCGACTTCCGCCCGGTTCGATTGCAGCTGTCCCTGCAGCTGCACCATTGGGGACGAGGGATCCCTCATGTCGGGAGGATCTGAAGTGGTGCTTTCTGCATTTGGGTCGGGGGGTGCCGAGGCCTTTGCTTTCAGAGCAGCGATGATGTGGTCTCTGGTTTTTTCAGTTTCGGCGATCTGCTCCTTGAGCTTGCGAACGTCGGGATGCCGGTCCGTATAGTGCGAACTGAGGTCTGTCAGCTGCGCCCTCAGTTTCTCCAACTCTGCATCGATCGCAGGTAAGCCCACCGTCGCTGTGCCACCTGCCGTCTTCGGCGTGGCTTGCAGCGAGCGGTACTGATTGACCAATGTTTCCAGGTACACGCGCTGTTGTTTGGCGGTATTGAGCGCATCTTCTTCGTTTTGCAGCTGCGACTGCAGGCCAGCCAGAATCTGCAGATTGCTCCCCACCTGCGCGGGCAGCTCACCCACGTGCTGTCCTTTAAATTCGCGAATTTTCTCTTCCTGCGCCGATAAAGTTTTGCGGGCCGTCTCCAACTGACTCTGGAGGAAACTTGTTGTGTCTTCCGACTGCTGCTGGCGCACTTCCAGATTCTCGTTTATGAACAAATTCGTCAGTTCGCTGGTGACCTGTTGGGCGATGCGAGGATCACGCGATGAGTAGGACACGTTGAAAGCGGTGATCTGATTGCGCTCGTCGCGTACGAGGTCGATCGCGATATCTTTGCGCATGCGGTCTACCTTTTGGTCGGCTGATCGCTGAGAATGCGGGCTGTCATACAGACTGAATTGATCGATGATATGCAGCAGGCGTGTACGACTAAGGATCTGCTGCGTGATACTCTGCATCCGCTCCTGCAAGTCATCATTGACGTTGGGCGTGACATAGTCTTTCGGCATGGTGGGTTGCTCCACCAGAATCAGCGTGCTTGACAAGTACTTCGGGGGAAGAACCCAGCTTGCTCCCCACACCACCGCCCACCCCAAGAAAAGCGGTATTAAGAACTGCATGTGGCGACGCCGGACTATGCCCAGATAGCGCGGGAGGTCGAAGCCTTGCGAACTTTCCTCGTCGAGATCGTCAACCATAGAAGTCATCTTCCCAGTGGTCTGGAGAACCGGTAGGAGATCGAAACAAATTCGCGATTGGTGTTGGGAGTCGCAGCCAGGACGGCAACACCACTGTAATCCTGATGTAGCCGGGTGTAGCCCAGCTGCAGGTTGACGTGCTCGCCGAACTGTTGCTGCAGTAAAGCCGTGGCTGAGATGGTGTGTCCGTTAGTGCCGGCATTGAGTGCGGACCCCAGAATATCGTTCTGCACGTATCCGCCTACCACCGACCCGCTCAGGCTTCGCGTCATTTGTTGTCGTATTGACGCGCTCGCGCTATCCATCTTTACCGCTCCGATCAATCCTCCGCCCCCAGAGATAATGTGAGAGTAGCTTACTGCAACATTAGTCAGGCGACTCTGCCAGCTCAGGCTGGCTCCGGCGGCTGGGGTCCATGCCTTCGCCTCGGGTAGTTGAATTTGCAATGGCGGTAACGGAGGTTGCACAGTATCCGAATGCTGCGGACCGCCGAAGAATGACACGGAGAGTCGCGGCGTCGCATAGAGCGTGTAGAAAAAAAGCAGCGCGTGGGTCTGAGTCTCGCTCGGGGTCCCCGTTGTGTACGCTACCAGTCGTTGATACTCATAGGTGGCACCGATGTAATGCATCTTCGAAATCCGCAGCGAGTAGAAGACCGAGCCGGCCTGGGAACTCGAATCGAACAGGCCTGGAACCTCGGACTGGTTCGGGTAGTGCAGATTGGTAAACGTTCCGCTGGCTCCCACCATTGCGTTCGCAGCAATTTGCGATGTGATGCCAACATTTCCGATATTGCTGAGACGGTTCGCAATGGGCGCAATCACGGAAAGATTCGCCTCCTGCGTGCCTCCGGAAACTGCCGCAGCCGATGCCAGATCCGGCTGGTTAAACACGTTCGAGCTTTTCTGGAAGCCGTCTCGGGCGCTGAACGTCACGTGCGGGCTCAGGCGATACTTCAAGTCGATGGATGCGTTCTGATCGGATTCGTTCCTCGAACTGTTCCTCTGATAGAACGTAAATCCAGGTGCGTATGTCGTAATCACGTGCAGGCGTGGCGTCGACTCATCCAGCTCGATAAAGGGCGCGACCGAGTAACTCACATCGCTCACCGGTTGGCCGCTCACTGATCCGAGCGCATTGTCCGTGTACGCACTGGTGAATGCCAGTCCGCCGCGCAGGTAGTTTGAGCGCTCTTCGGAAGTAACCAAGGTTGGATACGATTGACCACTCACTGGTGGCGGAGTCCGCATTTGATCGGAGGTGCTTTCCGGACCGACAACGGCAGGCACCGGTGCTGCCGGAGTATTGTCCACTTGCGACCACAGAGTGGCCGCGGGCAACGCCAGCAATCCTACGCAGATTCGCTCAAACAGTTTCATGATTACGGAACAACGCTTACGGAACAACGATGCTGTCGCGGGGCAGAAGCTTAATGTTCTGGGCGGGATTCTGGCCCTTGACCACTTCCTTGTAGTTGAAGCGCAGCCTGGTCTGACTGCCATCTGCACTCTGACGCAGAATGTAAATAGATTTCTGTTTGGCGAAGTCGCGGAATCCCCCGGCGACCGCGATAGCATCCAGCACCGTCGCTGCATTGGCGATTGCGTAGGAGCCCGGTCGTGTCACTTGTCCCAGGATGTTGAACTTTTGACTGTTGATTTGCTGAACGATGACGGTGACTTCCGGTTCGGCTATGTAACTCTTCAGCCTGGCAGCAATCTCTTGTTCCAACTTGAGCGGAGTCTGCCCGGTGGCTTGCACTTCCCCAACGAGTGGCAGCGAGATCTTTCCATCCGACCGCACCGGGATCGAACGTGAAATATCCGGCTCCTTCCAAACGTTGATGGCCAACACATCATCGTTGCCGATCATGAAACTGGCGTCGTGCGGCTTCGTAGTCGAGGCAACGTCGCTGCTCTGCGCGGGAGCGGCTTGCGGCGCTTCGGAGGCTGCGGCGGGAGCATTGCTCGGTGGCGTCGCTTGCGCCCATACTGCCATCGAGAGAACGAAACACGTCGTGGCAGAGAACAGTCCATTTCTCCGTGAACGGCGATTGATCCTGATCATCGTCAGTCCGCTCATCTTGATTTTGGTAAGCTTCTCGCCCATGCTGATGCCTTCCTGATTCAACTGGCTTTTCCGTTTCCCTTGTTCTGAGTTGAAAACGTTAACCTCGCCCCCGGAAAAGACGAAAGGTAGGACTCCGGAGCGCTCATCGCGTACTGCTCGATTTTGTACAGAATCGTACGATAGCTTACACCCAGCAGGCGCGCGGCTGCTTTCCGGTTCCATCCCGTCTTTTCCAGTGCCGCCGAGATTGCATTTCTCTCGGTTTCCCAGCGAACACTCTGAATCATGGACTTCAAAGATTGCGGTATGGCTCCGCCTTCGGCAGCTTCGACTTCTTCGCGGGAGGTCCCGGGCAGCAGTCCTTGCGGCCGCTCGACGTCGATTGCAGAATTTGTTTCCAGTTCGCTCAGGGTGAGTTCTTCATCGCCCGCTATCAGATAACGTTTGACGAAGGTCTCCAGTTCCTTCAAATTTCCCGGCCAGGAGTGATTCTGGCAGGCATCCAGCGCCGACTGGGTAAAGTCTCGTGGAGCAAGACCATAGTATTTTGCGAGCTTGTGCATCGAATACCGAAGAAGAATTTTTATTTCCTCCTTGCGCTGCCGCAAGGGAGGGACATTCACGGTGAAGGCACTGAGACGGTAGTAAAGGTCGGCGTTCAGCCGTTTTTCAGCGACCGCCTGGTCCAATTTATCGCTGCTGGCGGCGAGGATGCGGACATCCACTTCGACCAGCCTAGCGTCGCCCGACCGGGCAAAATGCTTCTCTTGCAGAACTTTTAGCATTCGCGCTTGCAATGCCAGCGGCATTTCCGTGATTTCATCGAGCAGGATCGTGCCCTTCTGACCAATCTCGAGCTTGCCTAAGCCTTTGTGTGAACCGTTGGAAGATCCATTTTGTCTGCCGAATAGTTCAATCTCCAGCAGATCGGCCGGCATCTCCGCACAGTTGACTCTCAGGAATTTAAATCCAGACTGGACTGACCTCTCGTGAATGAGGCGCGCGACCGTGCCTTTGCCGCTTCCAGGCTCCCCTAAAATGAGCACCGGTACATCGGCCTGGGCAAGCAACTCGGCCTGCGCGCGAAGCTGCTGCATGATGGGACTGACACTGAGAAAAAACTCATCCTCGCCCAGGGACTCAATGTCTTCGCTCGCCATCTCAGCTTCCGCATCATCGTTCGACGTACCAAGGTGCCGGCGGATTACGGATTCGAGTTGGCCCTCACTGAGCGGCCGGACCAGTACCTCTTTAGCACCGAGGCGGGTTGCTTCTTTCTGCCGGTTCGCATCCTCGGGATCGCAAAGCACCACGATCGGAAGCTCTGGGCGGAGTCGGCGCAGCCAAGGTAAGAGCTGAAGACCGTCGGCCTCACCGCCGGGCGCGTCCAGTAATAACAGGTGGGGCGCGGCGCCGAATTGTACTCGCTCCATCGCATCCCAGCCGCTGGCCGAAGTTTCCAGATGCCAGGAATTGGATTGCGCAGTGCTGCCCAGCAGACGAAGCATCGAGGCTTCATTGCTTACGACCAGCAGGCGAAGTGTGTCAGTTGTATTTGCCGCCATGTTTGATGGGCCCTTTTCCGGAAGGTCAAGGAGAGGCTCTCCGGATATTTCAGGCAGGTTCGACTTCGTATCCTTCTACGCGTACCGCCAGCGAGCGCTGGATTGCCTCTACCGAAATAACCAGCGTGCGGTCTCCATTACGCGAGACCAGTATGCCCTCCATGCCGTCGAGTGCTCCGCTTCGGATTCGCACCCGTTGGCCAATCTTCAGGTATGGATGGGAAGACCAGGGCAGCTGGGTTTCGACCAGACTTCGAACCGCGTCGATCTCGGCATCTGGAATCGGTGCGCCCTCGCCGCAAGCCCCGACCAGTGCAAAAACTCCGTCAACGCGGAGAACGCGCAGGCGGTCCACCCGGTTCGGTATGAATTTGGCGAAGACATAACAGCTGAACAGCGGCAACTGCACTGATTTCTTGCGATCGCTCCAGCGATGCACTTCGGTGACGAGAGGAAGGAATGTGGTCACACCTCTCTCCGCCAGCCGATGAGCCACTATTTTTTCATGCCGTGGACGAGTATGTAGTCCGTACCATTGCTCGCTCTCGTTTTCGACGAGTGCAGCGGGTTGCTGCGGATTCCACGGCACGCTGGAGACTGACATAGCTTCGCCCTCTAAGTCACTCTTCTCAGAATGACCCCAAAATTAGAAACAGCTAGAGTGTCGCTTTCGAAATCTCAATTACGAGATTTCAGGGGGAAGACCCGGTGGTCAGGAAGCCGGGGGAGATCTGGCCGCCTGTTAAATCAAATTCAAGTTGCCTTACAAATTCGTTAGTTACAAATTAGGGTCGCCGATTACCGTTTGCCACTCACCTGGGGGGTTGGTGAGTAATCCCTACTACTATTATCGCAATTATAGCATTCTTCTCGTGCTTATCAAGAGAGTGCTTAGCCCACTCAACAACCGCTTACCAAGAGATTCCATGCTAGATCAGGAGCCTGGGGGAGAACCGGCTTCCCGTAAATCAAATCCTTGCAGAGGGAGCTCTGATGCGCAATTCCTGCGCCACTGGAAAGACAGTATACAGCATTGCAGCGGGTTGCAATGGATATAAATACCCGGAAGCCGACTTCTCAATATGACATGGTCCATTATTCTTAGTATGGAGATTAACGACTCTATGACTTTACCCTCACGCTGAAGAGAACAAACTCGTCAGAACGCGCCGGAATGGTAACCGTCTTTCGCAGAACTAAACCGGCCAAACCATTAAATATAAGCATCTTACGCCCAGCCAAGTGGCGCCATTCACTGACGCCCAAACTTGTGAAGCCTCCCCTCTTCCGTCAACTCGTGGCGAATTTCGCGGTGTGAAGGCTATTGCAACTTCTCGGAAGGTCTGGCACGCGGCTGTTGCATTGCTTTTCTCAAGACGATAACATGGGCGTTCTGAATTATCCCCCAAATTACGACTCTAAGACATTCGAAGAGATGTCATGAGGTGGCGATATTGAGCGATTCGAAGACTCGGAAAAAAATAGTCCGAGTGCTCGTTGCCGACGGTTCTCGCATACATACTCACTTGCTTGCGGACGCCTTGAAGCGCGATCCTCTGCTTGAAGTAATTCCCTTCGACTCTAGCTCGAGCAGTTTAGTTTCAGCGCTCGCTGGCCGGAATAGCGATGTACTCGTGATCAGCGCCAATCTGGATGAGCAGCCCGCTCGCGGCCTTGAAGTCCTGCGCGAGTTGCGCGCGGCCGGTCGAACTATTCGGGCCGTAGTGCTCATGGATTCTTTGAAGGATGAAATTGTCTTAAACGCTTTTCGCGCCGGCGCGAGAGGGATATTCAGCAAGAGTCAGCCCGTCGAACTCCTTTGCAAATGTATTCAGTGCGTGCACGAGGGACAAGTATGGGCCAGCAGTCGGGAAATGATTGTGGCCTTGGACGCATTGGCTAGCGCTCCCACGGTCCGAGCCGTGAATGCACACGGTCTGAGTTTGCTCTCTAAACGTGAATTGCAGGTTGTGCGCTGCCTGGCCGAAGGGCTCAGCAATCGCGAGATTGCGCAACGCCTCGAACTGAGCCAACACACCGTCAAGAATCACTTGTTTCGGGTGTTTGACAAATTGGGTGTTTCCAGCCGGATCGAGCTTCTGTTCATGACTCTGAACCAGTCTGCGCCGGGCCAGTCGGCTGCGGAAGGTTCAGGGAATGGCTCCGGGCGAGCCGAATTCCGCGATGAGTTTGCCCTGCTGCAGAAGGCGGCGGAAGCGGGTTTGCCGGCCGCTCAACTGGCTCTCGCGCAACTGTATCTGGTGAGGCGCACTGACCCTCAGGATGCAGTTCGCGCTTACACGTGGTATCTCGTCGCTCTCGAGCGGGCGTCACAAGCCAAGGGACTCATCACCAAGATGCTGACTGCCAGTCAGATTGAGGAAGCGCATAAAGAGGCAGACACGAAGCTCTCTCAGCCGGGTACGGAACCGAGTCTCGATTTTGACTGGTTATCTGCCACTCATTTGCAGGAGGGTGGGCTGACAAAGAGGTAGAGGTTATCCAATTCAGAGGGATGACAGAGAAAAAGGCGCACCTGGTTTGGCACGCCTTTTCTCTTGAGTCGGGGGGAAGGCCGATTTCTTTTAAGCGGACTCCACGGTGCGAGGGTGACGCCGGAACCGCACGAATATGGCTCCAGCGCAGCCCAGGCTAGCCAGGAACAGATAAGATAACTCCGCTCCGCCTTCGGGTACCGCGACCAGGCTCCACATTTCCTGTGGCCTGGGCGATCCCGAGGTTGGGTTATAGATGTCAAGATTGCCGTACTGGCCGAGGCTAGCTCCATTGCCCCAAGCCGTACGGCCCGCCGTGAGATAGCCTAGCTCTGTCGTACTGGGGATTCCCGAATTACTGCTGCCGCCGGACGAGATAAACCAAATCGCTTCCGAAATCGCAGCCTGCTGTGCCTGGGTGGGATTCGCGAAGAACATTTGACTGACCAAGTATGCGATTTCGGTGTAGTCCTGGATCGCAGCCAAACCCATCGTGTTCCCAAACATAGTCAGGCTTCCGATGTTGCTCGCATTCAGGCTAGCAGCACTAATCCCGTTGGCTGTCCAATGTTCGCCAGCAGTAATGTTGTCGAAGTAATCGTCGCATATCATGCCAGGTACGGCATGACCGGAGCCGACTTCGACTCCATTTATTGTGCCACCATAGAGTCCGGCTCCAACGCATCCTTCGGGTCCCGCACAGGAAACCGCGCTATAAGAGCCGTCAAAAGACATCGGAACTGAAGTTTGGCCCGTAGCCAGAGGCGTCACACTAACCAGCGCTACGGTTATTACTAACAGCATCCCGGAGAAACTACGCATTGTTGATTCCCCTCTCTTATTCGGGGGAGGGATATTCGAGTAGCTACTTCTGACACATACAAAGTGCCTGTAACCGGAGCTATTCTGTCGCCGAATGCTGTCAGTGTCAAGACTGATAATATCTGCGACCCGTTGCAAGTGATTGCAACTGGTTACTTTTTTAGACTTTCTTCCTACAGATACTATCCCTTCGTGCCCTTCTTGAGCGGGACGCCCTGCTGTAGGTTAAGGAAACACTTCTCTTCGGCACATTTGCCATCAGGATTTGGATGAGATTCCGTTGCTCTCTTCAGTTTGTCAGCTGCGCGGTTTTGCTGCCTGTTATTTTCTCGGCGTGCTCGGGGAATCCGCAGGTGCGCCGCCAAAAGTATTTCCTGAGCGGCCAACGTTACTTCGAAAAAACTAAGTACGCCGAGGCGGCCATCGAGTTCGTCAATGCGGTCAAGGTCGATCCAAACTATCCGGAAGCACACCACCAACTGGCTGAGACTTATCTAAGGTTGCAGAAACCGGAAGGCGCCTTGCGAGAACTGGGGCGAACCATACAGCTCCAACCCGACGATTATGAAGCTCGCGTCGAGCTTGCGAATTTATTGATCCTCGGCCACAATTTTGCGGAGGCTCGCGAGCAAGTTGATTTCTTGCTGAAGCAGCGGCCGAACGATCCGTCAATTCACTCAGTAGATTCAAGCCTTCTCGCAGCGCAGGGTGAAGTGGGCGCAGCCATCGAAGAGATGCGAAAGAGCATCGCTCTTGACTCAGGTCGTCGCTGGCAATTTTATCTAAGCTTAGCCTTTTTACAAGTAAGAGACGCTCAACCAGATGCGGCGGAAGCCAGCTTTCAGAAAGTAATCGAGGTCAATCCCGCGGCGGCGCAAGCCCGGTTGTTATTGGGGAGCTTTTACCAGTCTCGTAACCGAAACCAAGACGCGGAGCGCGAATTCCAGGAAGCCATCGCTGTCGATCAGAAAAGCCCTGAGCCGCGAGTAGCATTGGTGCGCTTGTACTTGGCTGAAGGCAAGAGAGCCGAAGCCGAAGGTGTTGCAAATCTCGCAAAGCACGATTTTCCTGACAATTCCGCCGCTTATCGCATGCTGGCAAATGTCTACTTTGTGAGCGGCAACTTCGACAAGGCGCTTGCCGAATATAGTGCCCTGAATCAGGCGCATCCGGCGGACCTGCAAGTAAAGAAGGACTTCATCCAGCTTCTGCTGCAGAGAGGTCAGTTCGTCGAAGCGAACCGGCTTGACGCTGAAGTTCTCAAGGCCAACCCGAACGACAACGATGCTTTGGTGTATCGCAGCCAATCGCAAATCAGCAATGGCCATGCGAACGATGCCATAGCGGCTTTGGAAACGGTGATCAAGAATGACCCGGGCAATGGCGAGGCTCATTTTGTCCTGGGGATTGGATACGAGAAACTGGGCAATATAGAAAGAGCCGAAAGCGAGTGGAGGGACGCAGTACGGCTCCGTCCGGACTGGCTCGACGCTGTCCGGGCTTTGGCCGGTCTAGCCATGGGCAGAGGGGACATGGAGGCTCTGGATCAGGAAGCAACTGAGATCATCAAACTGCAACCTGAATCTCCGGAAGGCTACGCTCTACGCGCTCTTGCGAATGTCAATCGTAAACGGTTTTCGGTAGCCGAGGTGGATGTGCGAAAGGCGATCGAAATCGCTCCGCAGAGTTCGTTCGGCTACGTACAGATGGGAAACTTGAAGTTTGCCGAAAAACAATTCGAGGATGCTGGCAGGGCTTACCAGATGGCGCTCGATCGCAATCCAAATTCAAAAGACGCGCTGCGTGGCTTGATGGGGACTTATGTAGCCCGGAAGCGAATCGACCAAGCAATTGCAACCGCGAATGTTCAGATCACAAAGCAACCAAACAACAGCGGATTTTATGAATTGCTCGGTACGACCCTATTCATCAACAAAAAAGATTTGAACGGAGCCGAGGCCGAGTTCGAGAAGTCCGCCGAACTCGACAAAAAGAATTCCAGCGCGCAGCTCAAGCTTGCTCAGGTGCAGGTCGCCAAAGGTGCAACCGATCAGGCCATTGCCACCTGCGGGCGCGCTCTGGTGAACAGTCCAAACGAGCCCAGTTTCTATATTCTGCTCGGCGACCTGTATCAATCCCGTCGGGATTGGAATCATGCGACCGAGGCATATCAGAAAGCACTCGCCATCAAGCCGCAAAACCCTCTGGCGTCAAATGATCTTGCTTCCGTCATGCTGCAGTCTGGCGCGAACCTGGATGTAGCCTTGTCCTTGGCGCAAACCGCTCGACGCGGCCTGCCGGAGTCTCCGGGCGTTGCCGACACGTTAGGTTGGATCTACTTTCAGAAAGGCGCTTATCACTCGGCTGTCGACTCGCTTCGGGAAGCGCTCAGGCTCGCCCGGAATAGCGAATCCCCAGAAAACTCGCACCTTCACTATCAGCTCGGAATGGCTTACGCCAAGAGCGGTGAAACCACGCTCGCCCGCCAACAGTTAGAGACTGCATTGGAGATGAATCCCAATTCAAGCGATGCGGCCGACGCCAGGAAGCAGCTTGCACAACTGAAATCGTGACAAGTACGGTCCGGCCGGTTCGACAATCCCAACCGGTCAGCGGCGCGAGTGGCACTGGCTGAACGGAATTTTCTTTCGCACCGTCGCATTCCGAAATAGACCGTGGTGTCTCAGTTGTGTCTCACTTTTTCTTTTGCTATCGCTGAAACCCAGTGTTTATCCGGGTTAAAGATTGGTGGAGCTAGTCGGAATCGAACTGCCTAGCCACCTTTAAAATAGGTAAGTTATTGAATCGCGGTAGATCGCACAATGCCCAGAATGCCTTAAGAGACGTGCAATCCCGAATTCATTGTGCGTTTATGGTACGGCGATTTCTTCAAAAATCAATCGCCATCTTGGTTCAAGCTGGTCAAGGCGAACTCCGATACATTCCGTCTCCGATTACCACTAGTTCGACCTGGCCGACTTCAGGGGTGAATGCGGAATTCTGCTGCGGATCGCTGAAATTATCAGCGTTCATGCCGAACGATCAACGAAGCCCCGACTGGAGTGCACCCCAAAAGTGAGACAGGCGATTAAGGGGCCAGCTACATTGAATGG
>OBLW0100002563.1_pt1 | contig 14663 bp, 13 predicted proteins | sample 1520161 | NCBI WGS metagenome assembly OBLW01 (sample SAMEA3539309, study PRJEB22396) | soil metagenome | biome: tundra; feature: field; material: soil | place: USA | collected 2010-05 | depth 0.15 m
TGGCCGTCCTGATGATCGTGGCGGGCGTCGCCTGCCTGGGCCTGGGTAACCAGAACCGCCCCCCGCTAATCATCGCTGGCGCGGTGGCGATGACCCTGGGGATCTTGTTCATCAGCCCGCTGGCCATCCGGGCGCTCGCCGCGCCCGGCCGGCGGGCACCGGTCGCGGTGCGGCTGGCGCTGCGCGACCTCGCCCGCCACCAGGCCCGCTCCGGCGCAGCACTGGCCGCGATCAGCCTCGCCCTCGGGATCACCGCGGCGATCATCATCAGCTCAGCCGCCGACAAGACCGCCGCGAACGCCGGCAACCTGCCAGACACCCAGATCCTCGTCTGGACCGGCCAGCCAGACGGCCCGAATGGCCCCGTCATCCCCCTCCGGACACCCGCCCAGCTGCGCGTCCTGGCCGCCGCGGTACACCAGATCGCCGGACCGCTTCCTCACTCCGAAGTGACCGCCCTCGACATGCCCGTCAACCCGGCCGACAAGCCGCAGCCCGGCGGGCAGGGCAGCCAGGCCGGACAGCCGGTAGCTAGCCTGGGGGCCCCGCAGAACCCGGCCGCCGGCGGCCGGGGAGGGACCTACAGCACGATCCCCCTCTATGTCGCCACGCCAGCAGTACTCCGGTACCTCGGGATCAGCCCGGCCACGATCACCCCAGCCGCCGATTTCCTCACCGCCGCGGCGGGGCAGCTCGTGATCACCACACCCTCCACCTTTGCGACCGTCACCCACGTGCAGCGGATCCAGGCCCCGTCCTACGCCTCCCAGCCCACCTCGCTGATGACCCCGGGCGGCCTGCGCCGGCGCGGCTGGACGCAGATACAGTCGGGCTGGCTCGTCCAGTCCGGCAAGCCTCTTACCGCCGCGCAGCTCGCGGCCGCACGGGACGTGGCCGCGAGAGCGGGCCTGATCATCGAGGCCAGGAACAGCCAGGCCTCACTAGCCACGATCAGCGCCGCCGCGACGGCCGCCGGGGCGCTGCTCGCCCTTGGCGTCCTCGCGATGACCGTCGGGCTGATCCGCACCGAGGCCGCCGGCGACCTGCGCACCCTCACCGCCGCCGGAGCCACCAGCACCACCCGGCGCACGCTCACCGCCGCCACCGCCGGCGCGCTGGCCCTGCTCGGCGCGCTGCTCGGCTCCGCCACCGCCTACCTCGCGCTAGCCGCAGGGCACCTCAGCGACCTCGGCAGCCTCCGCCGCGTGCCCGTCCTCTACCTCGCCATCATTATCCTCGGCGTTCCCGTTGCGGCTACCCTCATCAGCTGGACCCTGGCCGGCCGCCAGCCATCATCCATCGCCCGCCAGATGCTCGAGTGACCCAGACCGCCGGAGCAACAGAATTCCCAGATCTGGGATCACGCCTTGGTTATGGATCTTGTCAGGTGTGGCGATGGCGGGCCAGCGCCTGGCCGGTCCCCTCTGACTCTGGCTGACCCGTGCCACGCCCGGGGAACGCGCGACCGTGCTCCACAAGAGCGGTCCGGGATGTTCATGATTTCAGATTCTTGCCCCCATAGGGCCCCTGCCGGGCCGTGGCGCCATTCCCGGCCGGCGTGCGTGCCCGGCTGCCTAACTGGCCGGGCGCCAGGGCAGCCGGTAGGCGCGGTAGGTGCTGACGCCAGCCGGGAGCTCTGCGTTGAACAGCAGATGCCCGGATGGGCTGAACTCGGAGATGTAGGGCAGCGCGCCCCAGCCGACGAACAGGTCCCCGTTGCGAGTGGTCTGCGCGTTCCCCTCAGCCGGGGCCACCAGGCCCTCGGGCTGGTCAACGGACTTCACCAGGGTAGCCACCCTGGTCGTGAGATCCAGCTTCACGGTGACGGCCCGGCTATGGGGCAGCAGCGTGGCGGAGCCGTCGGACTCATCGTCGAAGAACGTGTACTCGCCGTTCCCGATGGCCTCCGGGTCGTGCTGGTAGGCGAAGATCTCGCCCGCGCTGTCGAGGACCTGCCCGGGGGCGGCCTTGAGCTTGAACGTGCTCTGCTTGCCGCCAAGCTCCCAGATGATCTTCCCGGTGTGCAGGTTCACCTTGTACGTCGTCCAGGTGAAGCGGGAGTTGATCAGCAGGTTCCCGTCGGTGTCGAGGTGGACGGCGTTGATGTGGAACCAGTCCCAGGGGATGGTCGCCGAGGCAGGCCGCGGGTTGTGGCTGTCGCGGTAAGGAACGTGCTCCGCGCTGTTCCACTGGAAGAGCACCTTGCCGGTGCGGATGTCGATCTCCTGAACGAAGCCGTCGAAGACTTTCTGGTCGGCGGGACCGCCGATCGAGGTCAGGTTCGCGGTCCCGAAGGCATCTGCGAGGATCAGCGCCGTGTTCCAGGGCGTGATGAGGAACTCGTGAAAGTCCGTGAAGTAGCCGTTACCGGCTCTCACTTCGGCGATCTGCTGGTAGCGGTCGTTGTAGATGTAGTCGGTTCCGCTCAGGCCCCTGCCCTGGAACCACGTGAGCACCGGCCTGCCCTGGTAGGTCTGGGTCCGGAAGTCGGTGGCCGTTTCCCCGGCCGGCAGGGCGTGGAACCAGATCACCTTGCCCGTACTGGTGAGGATCTCCGGGCCGCTCGCGTAGCCGCACCCCTGCGGGGCGATGAAGATATCACCGTTGCCATCATCCGCAGTCTGCGTCAGCACTTTGACCGGCGGAGCGTGATGAGCAGCGCCGGAAGGCGGCGCGTGACAAGCAGCCCCAGTGCCAGAAGTCGCGGCGGTGCAGGCTGTCCCCGCCAGGGCAGTGACCGCGCCGGCGACGATGGCCGCGGCGACCCGGCGCGCGTGCCGCGGCCGGCTCCGCCGGCGGTCCGGAGCTGGGAACCAGAAGGCCTTCTCTGCCCTGTGCATGACCAGCCTCTCTTTTCTTCACGATGAGCCTCGGGGCATCGCCGGCCGCCGGGCCAGCCCGCATGCCGGTCACGCAGAGCAGCAAGCGCCCCCTCATCACTACGCGCCACACCGCGCAGCGACGCAGCGTTGTCGCGCCCTCCGGCGCTCGGCCTCATGGCCGAAGCCGTTCAGATGGTCCCATGCTGGCGTGCTGCTGAGCCGGCGGCGGCCGTCTCGGCTGAGGATCAGGTGCTGGTCGGGATCGAGCACGGAGGTGGCCCGGGTGCTGGCCGCCACCGCTGCCGGCCGGGTGTGGGCGGCGGACGAGCGCGATACCCGCGCCCATCTGTCCTGGCGTGGCGGCAGCGCCACCAGTACCGCGCCCGGGCCTGCCACTACCAGCGCCGGGCCACCCGCGACCCGTGACCACCCAGCCGGTGATCACCCCGGCCGCGTGAACAGGAACGGCCGCACCAGCCTCCCGCCCCAGCCCATCAGCCGGGGCCCGGCCGGGACCCGGCCCGGCCCCGGGCGGTACCGCAGGAACGCATACCCCAGCCGCCGCGCCAGCATCCCGTCCGTGGCCACCTGATCACCGACCACGACACCTGGCCGGGGAAACCCCCTGGTACTGCACGGTCCGCAGCGGCTTGCCCGCCGGCGCCGTGTCCACCCGCAGTGACGTTCGGCCTTCATGATGGGTGATGCGCGCAACATCGGCTCCTGGCCCCAGCTTGGCCCTGCGGGGCACGCTGGGCCCTGCGGGGCCGCGTCGCGAGCTGCTTTGCGGCGGGGGCGGGGATTAGTGCTGGTCGCCATGGCGGACAATGGGCACATGGCAGGGAGTGAGATGGCAGGCAGCGACGAGGCGGCGGGGGCGGCGGGCAAGCCGCGGGCCCGTGATCTGAACGAACTGATCCGCTACACGATGTGGTCGGTGTTCCGGGTCCGGGGTCCGGGGGCGCTTGACGAAGCCGGGGCGGCGAGCGGGAGCGGACGGGCCGGCCTCGCGGCCGAGGTCAGTGAGCTGGGCCAGCAGGCGGCGGGTAAGGGGATCATCACCCGGGGCTGCTACGACGTGCAGGGACTGCGTGCTGACGCCGATTACATGTTCTGGTGGGTCGCGCCGACCCCCGATGACCTGCAGGAGCAGTACGCCCGGTTCCGCCGCACGGGCGTGGGCCGGGCCAGCGAGCCGGTCTGGTCGGCGATGGCCCTGCACCGTCCGGCCGAGTTCAACAAGGGGCACGTTCCCGCGTTCCTGGCCGATGAGGAACCGCGGGCCTGGGTCTCGGTCTACCCCTTCGTCCGCTCCTACGAGTGGTACCTGCTCGACCCGGCCGAGCGCCGCGCGCTGATCGCCGAGCACGGGATTATGGGGCGGGAGTACCCGGACGTCCGGGCCAACACAGTTTCCTGCTTCGGGCTGAACGACTACGAGTGGATGCTCGCGTTCGAGGCCGACGAGCTGCACCGGATCGTGGACCTGATGCGCCACCTGCGTGGCGCCCGGGCCCGGTTGCACACCCGGGTCGAGATCCCCTTCTACGCGGGCCGCCGCAAGCCGGTCCGGGAGCTTATCGCCGCTCTCCCCTGAAGCTGATCACCCGCCTGGACCTCAATCGCCCTCCCAGGCGAGGGCTGGTCCGCGGCGGCCAGGCCACTATCGGGCCTTTGCCCTGGCCAAGCCGCTCCGCACCAGCCGAATTCGCAGGGTAACTAGATCATTACTTTAAGTATGCAATCCCGCACGGGCGGGTAGTTACGGAGCGAACCGCATTTCCGCAGCCACGGTGCGCGCCGAAACCGGGGGGGTGGCAAGCCGTATGAGGCTCTCAGGCCGATCACGTCCTTCCGCCCAGCCGGGGAAGCGCAGAGGGGTCCCCGTCCGCGTCGCAGGAGCGGTGGCAGTGGCTGCGCTGACGCTCGCGCTCAGTTCCCCAGCGGGCGCCACGTCCACCGCCACCCCGGGTAGTAGCCAGGCGGCCGCCGCCACACCCTCGGCGGTATTTCCCGGATGTTCGTGGCCGCTCGAGACCACGCCGACCAAAGCCAATCTGGCTGCCCCAGACCCGTCAGCCACCTACTGGACCACCCCATTCCTGGCTGGCCCCGGCGACTCGGTCATCATCAGAGGTTCCTTTCCGACCACCCGCTTCATGTCGTTCGTCGTCTACAACGACTCCTTCCAGGATTTCACTGACGTCGTCGCCGGGAAGAGCGTGCCGTCCAACCTCTCTGACTACCGGATCGCTCCGGATCACGGCTCGACCAACCCGTGGCGCACCGGCCGGACCAGGGGGCCGTCGAACTTCATCGTCCGCATCCTGCCGGTTCCCACAAATGCTCAGCAGAATGCCATTCCGATGATCGACCAGAATGCCCCCGCTGATCCGGCGGGCCCGCCGGGAGTGGGCTACGTGATCTTCCGGACATACATTCCGTCGGGTGGCAACACCAATGTCCGGCTGCCGACGATCACCGTCACGCACAACAGGCGTACCGCGACCTTGCCGCGTTGCAGCCCGCCAGCCTTGGCCGCCCAGGCGAAGAAGGTCGTCATGCTGGCCAAGGTTCTGTCGGCCCTGAAGAAGCTGCACAGCGGCGAGATCGGCACCGTGGCCCCGTCGTGCACCTCTGGCTGTGCCAGCCCCAATCTTGCGTACTTCGGCCCGTCGGCCGCCAGCACGGCCGGGGTATTCCCCAACCCGGTAAACGGCTATCTGGAGATGAACTTTACGCCGAGAAAGGGCTATGTCGTGGTGACCCATGGCCAAGCTCCATCGAGCCCGACGCACGCGGGCCGTGGCACTCCTGGCGACTCCGTCGGCGCCCATCCGGTTCGCTGGGTTAAGCCGGGCTTCCAGGTCCGCTATTGGTCAGTGGCCAACTACCTGGCGGTAAAGCCATACCCGGTGGTCAAAATCGGCCATGGGGCCAAAGTGATCTTCGGAGGAACCCCGGACTACCTGACGGCGCTGAAGGATGGCTATTACACCGTGGTCTCGTCGCTGCCGTCCGACAAGCCATCTGCCGCGTCGCTCAAGGCCTATACCGCGACCTGGATTCCGACGTCACCGAACTCCGGGGCTCTCGAGTTCCAGCTACTGCGGAACATGCTTTCGCAGCAGTCGCTGTACCCGGAGGGCTTCACCTTCATCGACCCGCCAGCAAGCCCGTCCGGCATCATCCCGCCGTCGAGCGTTGAACAGCAGATGGGCGCGTACTACCCGCTGGCCGCTCAATGCACCCGGCAGACCTTCCAGACCCAGGGCTGGAGAGGTTGCCTGGCCGCCAGCACGGGTTCCTGACGCGGGCCCGGCCAGCCAGATGGGTGGCCGGGCAGTCAGTCCGCGTCCACCGTGCCCCGGTTGCCGGTCACGGGTTCCAGGGTGAGCGAAACCGAGTTGATGCACCAGCGCTGGTCGGTCGGTACCTCGTAGCCCTCGCCCTCGAACACGTGCCCGAGGTGGGAGTCGCAGCTAGCGCACCGGGCCTCGGTCCGTACCGAGCCCAGCGAGCGGTCTTCGAGCAGCACCACGGCATCGTCACTGGTCGGCTGGTAGAAGCTGGGCCACCCGCAATGCGAATCGAACTTTTCCGCTGACCGGAAGAGTTCCGCCCCGCAGGCGCGGCACCGATATACGCCCTCGGTCTTGGTCTCGGTGTACTCGCCTTGCCACGGCGCCTCAGTGCCTGCCTCGCGTAGCACCCGGTACTCCTCGGGGCTCAGTTGCTGGCGCCATTCCGCGTCTGTCCGCTGGACCTTCTCCATGCCGGTGAGACTACCCGGCCCGGTTACCGCTACCCTCTACTGGCGAGATCACGGAGGCAGTCGACACATGCAGTGGCTGAATGAACCTGCCAGCTGGCAGCGGACCGACGACGTTCTACAGGTAAACGCCGATCCGGGCACCGACTTCTGGCGGGTCACTGGCTACGGGTACATCCGGGACAGCGGCCACGTCTACGGCGAGGTGCTGGAGGGCGACCTGGACGTCGCTGTGCGCGTGCGCGGCAACTACGCCACCCAGTACGACCAGGCCGGTGTCATGCTCCGGGCGGACGAGCGCACCTGGCTGAAGACCGGGGTGGAGTTCTTCGAAGGCCGCCCCCGGCTGAGCACGGTGCTGACGCTCGGCCTGTCCAGCTGGGCCGTGGCCGACCTGCCGGACGGTACCGACGACATCTCGCTGCGGGTGTCCCGCCGCAACGACGCCGTCGAGATCCGCTACAGCACCGGCGACGGCCCGCCGGAACTGGCCGCGCTCGTCTTCCTGCCGCCGGACCGGGAACTCCTGACCGGCGTCATGTGCGCGGCCCCCGACGGCCCCGGTTTCAGCGTGTCCTTCCACGAGTTGCGCATCGCGGCCCGCGGCTGAGCCTCCCGCGGCTGAGCGCCCGGCAGTTGATCACTCTGGCCCCGCGGCGTCACAGGGTGACCTGGTGCACTGGCGCCGGGCTGGCGGATGGGCAGACCACGACCTGGTCCACCTTGCCCGCCGCCTGGACGTCGCGCAGCACCGCCCGGACGGCGCCGATGTCATCCTCCCCGGCCGACACGACCAGCTTGCGGACCGAGGCCCGCATGGACAGCCGCGCGGCCGATTTGGCCCCCCGCACCGCGCCGATCGCGGCCGAGGCGGCGTCGAGCAGCCGCGGGTCCGCGCCGTCCGCCACAGCGCTCAGCTCGCCGGGATCCGGCCACGAGGCGCGGTGGATGAAGCCCTCCTGCCACCACGACCACGCCTCCTCGGTGGCGAACGGCAGGAACGGCGCGAACAACCGGAGCAGGGCGGACAGGGCCAGCCGCAGCGCGGCGATCGCGGATCGCGCGGCCTGGCTGCCCTGCTCGCCGTAGCCGCGGGACTTGACGAGTTCCACGTAGTCGTCACAGAAAAACCAGAAGAATTCCTCAACGGCTTCTAGTGCCCGCGCGTGGTCGTACGCGTCGAACGCCGCGGTGCACGTGCTCACCACGCCGCTGAGCCTGCTCAGCATCGCGCGGTCCAGCGGCTCGGTGACCGCGGCCGGGGCCGGGAGTTGCGGGGCCCGGAGTTGCGGGGCGGGGAGTTGCGGGGCCGGGAGTCGCGGGGCCGGGAGTTGCGGGGCCGGGAGTTGCGGGGCCGGCTCCGGGGCCGGGAGGGTGAGCACGAAACGAGAGACGTTGAGTATCTTGGTCGCGAGCCGGCGGCCGACTCTCAGCTGGCCGGGGTCGAAGGTCATGTCGGCGCCCAGGCGGCCGCTGGCCGCCCAGTACCGCACGGCGTCGGACCCGTGCTGGCGCAGCGGGTCCATGGGGGTCACCACGTTCCCGACGGATTTCGACATCTTCTTCCGGTCCGGGTCGAGGATCCAGCCCGAGATCGCCGCGTGCCGCCACGGCAGCGCGCCGTGCTCCAGGTGGGAGCGGAGCACGGCGTAGAACAGCCAGGTGCGGATGATCTCGTGGGCCTGCGGCCGGAGGTCCATCGGGAAGACCCGCGCCATCAGGTCACCGTCCAGCGCCCACCGTCCGGCGATCTGCGGGGTGAGCGAGGAGGTGGCCCAGGTGTCCAGCACGTCGGGGTCGCCGGCGAACCCGCCCGGCCGCCCGCGCTGGTCCTCCGCGTAGCCGGGTGCCGGGTCGGTCGCGGGATCCACCGGCAGCGCGTCTTCGGCCGGCGCGATGGGGGCGTCGTAGCGCGGCTGGGCGTCGGCGTCGAGCGAGTACCACACCGGCACCGGCACGCCGAAGAAGCGCTGCCTGCTCACCAGCCAGTCCCCGGTCAGGCCGGTCACCCAGTTCTCGTAGCGGACCCGCATGTGCGGCGGGTGCCAGGTGAGCTCACGGCCGCGGGCGACCAGCGCATCACGCAGGGCCGGGTCCCGCCCGCCGTTGCGCAGGTACCACTGGCGGGTGGTGATGATCTCCAGCGGCTGGTCGCCGCGCTCGTAGAACTTCACCGGGTGCCTGACCGGCTCGGGCTCGCCGAGCAGGTCGCCCGAGGCGCGCAGCAGCGCGCTGATCCGCTGCCGGGCGACCTTGCTGGTGGCGCCCGCAAGCTGCTGGTAGGCGGCCCGGCCGCCCCGGGTGCTGATGCCGTGCGGCGGGCGGCCCACGAACCGGCCGTCCGGGCCGAGCACGGCCCTGGTCTCCAGTCGCAGGTCGCGCCACCAGGTGACATCGGTCGCGTCACCGAACGTGCAGACCATCGCGATGCCGGTGCCCTTGGCCGGGTCGGCCAGGTGATGCGCCCTGACCGGCACCTCGGTGCCGAACAGCGGGGTCGTCATGGTCGTGCCGATCAGAGCCGCGTAGCGCGGGTCGTCGGGGTGCGCGACCAGGGCCACGCAGGCGGGCAGCAACTCAGGCCGGGTGGTGGCCACCGGCACGGGCGCGCCGTCCGGCCCGCGGAACGCGACCCGGTAATAGGCGCCGGGGATCTCCCGGTCCTCAAGTTCCGCCTGGGCGACCGCGGTGCGGAACGTCACGTCCCAGATGGTCGGGCCTTCAGCCAGGTACGCCTCCCCCCGGGCCAGGTTGCGGAGGAACCCGCGCTGCGCGGTGGCCCGGGAATTCTCGTTGATGGTCTGGTACTCCGTGGACCAGTCCACGGACAGCCCGATCCGGCGCCAGACCTGCTCGAACGCCGGCTCGTCCAGGTCGGTCAGGCGCTGGCAGAGGGTGACGAAGTTGCGCCGGGAGATCGCGACCGGCTCCCCGTCGTGCCGCGCGGGCGGCACGAAGCCTGGGTCGTAGGGCAGCGACGGGTCGCAGCGGACGTGGAAGTAGTTCTGCGCCCGGCGCTCGGTGGGCAGCCCGTTGTCGTCCCAGCCGATCGGGTAGAAGACCTCTTTGCCCCGCATGCGCTGGAACCGCGCGACCGTGTCGGTGTGCGTGAACGAGCAGACGTGACCGATGTGCAGTGCGCCACTGACCGTCAGCGGGGGAGTGTCGATCGAGAAGACATCGTCCCGCGGCTTGGTCCGGTCAAACTTGTACTACACGCCCCTCTTCCCACCGGCGCGACCATTTCTCCTCGATGCCGTCAAGCGAAGGCTTGCCCGGCACCAGGTTGGCTCGCCGCGTGTCCGCGGCGCTGGGGCGGGAATCGGTGCTCATGCCCGTCAGGGTAGCGCACGCCAGCAAGCAGCCCAAGCGCGTTCCGGCGCTGCCGGATGGTCAGGAGCTCCTGCGACCATGATCACGGAGGATCCGCGCCACATAGAGCCGCGGATCCTCCGTGATCATGGAACTGCGGGCCATCCGCCTTGCGGTGCTCGCGAGCGAAGCGTTCGGCTCGTTCCTTGAGCCTTCGGAGCATCTTCTGCTGGTTGTGGCATTCGTGGGGTGGCATGCTGTCGGCCACGGCCGGGGACGTTGTCCAGCCAGTTTGCCCATGGCCGTAGGTGGCTGCCCGGGGTAGCTGCGCATCCGGGAGGGCTGCCTCAGATGGATCAGCTAGGGCCAAGGATCGGGGTCGCGGCAGTTGGTGTCGTGTTTGCCGCGGTGGGGCTCGTGATGGCGTTCAACTTCCGGGGCCACACGGAACGGCAGGCCAGGCGGAGCTTGGAGTCGGTCCGCTGGCTGGAGGGTCGGCTCGAGCGGGTTCCGCCCTGGAAGTGGCTGCTCCGGCGTCCGCTGGAGAAGCGGATTGCCCAGCAGGTGCGGCTCGCGCGGGTGATCGGGGCAGTGTTCGTCGGTGCGGGAGTTCTCATACTCGTTGCAGCTGTGGTTGGGCAGTTCACGCCGGGCACGCCGGCTTCGTGACCTTCGCGCGCACGGGAGACAACCCCAGCATCCCCGGCGCCATTTCTTGACGCCTAGATATACGAGGCATAGGGTTACACAGTATGAACCGTGAACGGCTGAAGGGGCACCTCGGCCTGCTGCTGCTGTCGGTGCTGGCCGCCGGGCCCGCCCACGGCTACGCGATTATCGCGGCACTCCGCGATCGGAGCGAGGGCACGTTCGATCTTCCCGAGGGCACCATTTATCCGGCGCTGCGCCGGCTAGAGGACGCCGGCCTGCTCGGCAGTTCCTGGGTGGATGCCGAGGGCCGCAAGCGCCGCGTGTACGCGCTGACCGACAAGGGGGTGGCCGCATTGGCCGGCGAGCGCACCGAGTGGCAGCGCTTCGCCAGAGGCATGCAGGCGGTCGTGGGGTGGTCGGCATGACAACGCCCGCCGACCCCCTGCGCCAGTATCTGGACCAGTTGAAGGCGAGCCTGCGTACCCCGGAAGCCGGCCGGATCCTGGCCGAGGCGGAGGATCACCTCCACGAGTCGGTGGCCGCGGGTCTGAGAGCCGGGCTGACCGAAATCGCGGCCCAGGAGGCGGCGATATCCAGCTTCGGGTCGGTGCGGGCAGTGGTCCGAGCGCACCAATCCCGCCACGGCCGGGCCGCCGCGGTCATCGCGGACGTGACCATGGCGACGTGGAAGCTGGCCTGGCTTTTCCTGCTGGCGTATTACGCCAGCACCCTGGTCAAGTTTGCCGGCTTCACGATGAGCATGCCGGGTCCCGGGATGCGGGGTGGCGGCGCGTGGATCACCGTGGGGATCGTCGGGCTGCCATTGTCCGCGGGGTATTACCTGGTCCGCCGCATCCAGCGGCGCCGGGGCCGCGCCGGCGCGACGCGTTTCGCCGGGGGTTTCCCGCTGGTGGCGGTGATCTTCTTCGGCGCCGCCACCAGCGCGCTGGTCTTGCTGAATATCAGCGGCGCCGCCCGAGTGGGCAGCACGCTGATCCTCGCCTGCCTGGCCCTGGCCGCCGGTTACACGGCCCGGATATGGCGGACGCTGCACCATCAGCGGAGGACGGCATGAGGCATGGCCGCCCCGCACCCCTTATGGCGTGACGGAGGGCCGGCCTCCCGGCATCGGGACCGGCCCTTACGGTGCAACCGCTGTCAGACGGCCGGCCAGTCCTGCGCCTTGCCGGCCCACTCCCGCGCCTCGTCGGCTCGCTCCTGCGCCAGCTCGGCCCATTCCTGCGCCTGCATGGCCCGCTCCTCCGCGAGGTCGGCCCGTTCCTGGGCCTGGTCGGCCTGCTGCTGCGCCTGCTCAGCCTGCTCCTGCGCCTCGTCAGATCCTTCCTGCTCCTCCTCGTCAGCCCGTTCCTCCGCGCGGTCGGCCCGTTCCTGCGCCTGCTCAGCCTGCTCCTGCGTCCGCTCGGCCTGCTGCTGCGCGCGGACAGCCAACTCCCGCGCCAGGGCAGCCGCCTGCCCGGCCCGGTCGGCCGCCTCCCGGGCCGCCTCCAGGAACGGGCCAAGCTCGCGGGCCTGATCCTCGGTGAGCGGTACCTGGGTCGGCCTCGAAGCTCGCCGGGCCGCTCCGAGGAACCCGGGTGTCCCGGGTGTTCCTGGCCCTCCGGGTGTTCCCGGCCCTCCGGGTGTTCCCGGCCCTCCGGGTGTCCCGGGTGTTCCCGGCCCTCCGGGTGTCCCGGGTGTTCCTGGCCCTCCGGGTGTTCCTGGCCCTCCGGGGGATCCCGGCGCTCCGCGGGATCCCGGCGCTCCGCGGAAACCTGGTGATGCCGATGCGGGTGGCATTGGCGGCAGAGGTGGCATGGGCGGCCGGGGCGGCAGAGGTGGCATGTTGCCGAAGCGCTCGGTCCTGTGCTGGCGCCACCGCGGCCGCGGCATGCCGGTCATGTCGGCCGCCTGCGCATCCACCGTGGGCAATCCTCGGCGCTCCAGGTCAGCCGCCTCCCGGGCCTTGAATTCCTCCACGGTGATGCCTTCGCTGGCCGCGCCGTCCGCGTAGTACTCCTCGTCCCAGTCCCCGGCGGTGGCCGGCTGGGCCGCAGCGGCGCGCCGGGCGACGCTGTACGGCTCGCCGGTCTCGGCCATGCGCTGGCGGATGACGCTCTTCCGGGCCTTGTTCTGAGTCATGATCATGTCTTCCTGGCGAGTCGGCCCGCGTCTGCCCGCCTGGATGTATGACCTGACTGGGAGAATGCACGCGAGTCGTGGACCCTTGTCCTCGTCGCCACCACCACGGCGCGGGCCGGCCGGTGGCTCGGAAGCGGGCAGGACGTGCGCTGCCGCTGCTACCCAGAATAGCGCCGCTTGAGCAGCATGTGGAGTCTGTCTTACGACGATGACGGGGGGCCGGCGCGAGTGCTGGTCTCAGTCGAGCAGGCGGCGCATCAGCGGAAGGGCTTGTGACAGCCGTGTTCGCTCGGCGTCGCTGAGTCGGTCAGCGATCGCGCTGGCGAGGCTTTCGAGGCCCGCCTCTCGTCGCTCGGCCAGCAGTTGCGTGCCGTCGCCGGTGATGACCAGCAACGTGCGTCGCAGGTCGCCGGAGTCCGCGACGCGGCGCACCAGGCCTCGGTCGACCAGCGCGTTCACCGAGACCGTGACCGACTGGTGGGTGATCTTGTCCAGCCGGGCAAGCTCGGCGACCGCGTGCGGCCCCTCGCGATCGAGACGCTTCAGGATCGAGACCTGCGACAGTGACATGTCGCGCGCCGGTGATACCGACCGCATCTGCCGGACAAGCGCGCCGACCAGGAATTGAAGTTCGTCGGCGATCACCTCCGCGTCCTCTGCCATGCCCGTGTCTCCTCCCGCTCTCGGGCCTCCCCCCGGCCCGCGCCCCCGTCCTCTATAGTACAGTTTAACTGCGCAGTTAAACTGCCTAAATGGAGGAACGGGCATGGCGGGCGGTCCTGATCTGGTCCCGAGTGAGCTGACGGTCGGCGGGCAGGCGCGCGGCTTTACGATGCGTCTGCCTCGGAGCGCCAACAGGGAAGTCCCGCTGGTGCTCGTCCTGCATGGCAACCATCCGGACGCCCGCGGATGGATCATGCGCGACTGGACCACCTTCGACAAGCAGGCGGACGCCTGGGGTTTCGCCGTCGCCTATCCCGATGGCTACGGAGGCTGCTGGGCGGATGGTCGCGGAGTCACGACGGCCGACGAGGCGGGAGTGGATGACGTCGCGTTCCTTCGCGCGATCGTCGACTGGTCGGCGCAGCGGCACGGCACGTTGCCGGATCGCACCGTGGTGGCGGGAATCTCCAATGGTGCGTTCATGGCACACCGGCTGGGGCTGGAAGCGAGCGACCAGGTCGCGGTGCTGGCCGCCGTTGCTGGCGGGCTGCCGGCGAGCCTGCGCGACGTGCGGCCCGCGCACGCGGTGTCGGCGATGCTGATTCACGGCACGGATGACACGATCGCCCCGATCGGCGGTGGCTACTCGCGGCACCGCGGACCCAACGGGGAGCTGCGCGGGCGGACGCTCTCCCTGGACGAGACGGCCGAATACTGGCGCACCGCCGACCGGTGCGCGCCCGGACCGGGTGAGACGCACACCACCGAGTTCTCGATCCGGAATACCTCGGACAGTGGCGTCGGTGGAACGCGCGTAGTTTCATGGACCGTGTCCGGCGGCGGCCACACTTGGCCGGGCTCGCCCGCCGCGCCGGGGCTCGCCGACCTAAGCACCCAGGAGTTTGACGCGGCCGAGGAGATTTGCCGCTTCGCCGAGCCCCTGCTCGCGTCCGCGGACTCCCGGCAGCTCTGACCTGCGCCGCCAGCCCGTGACCGGGATGCTCAAGACGAATGACGCCAACTCGCTTCCACATACTCAGAGCGAGTGGCGCGGAAGAGAGTGTGCAGGTACGCGCCGCCGGCGGCGAGGCGGGCGTATTCGTATCCGCGGTCGATGATCCAGCACTCGGCGCCCTGGTAGGCGTTGCGCAGGACTTCCAGCTTGGCCAGGTAGGACTTCCCCGCGCCGCTCGCGGTGAGGGTGACGGAGTTGTGGTTGTCCTGCGCCCACCGGTACCAGGCGACCAGGCCCGGTGCCCCGTCAATGCCCCGCTCGTGCCACGCGAATGCCCCGCCCCACGGTC
>OBLW0100002564.1_pt1 | contig 14661 bp, 16 predicted proteins | sample 1520161 | NCBI WGS metagenome assembly OBLW01 (sample SAMEA3539309, study PRJEB22396) | soil metagenome | biome: tundra; feature: field; material: soil | place: USA | collected 2010-05 | depth 0.15 m
GCCGGCGCGCGTCAAAGTTTTCCATCGCCTCCCGTACCGGAAGAGGATCTGCGAGGGGGCAGAGCGTTTCACGATGGATCATCTTTCTTAAAAAGCGAACGAGAAAATCGCAAAGTAGTCACGCCCGGATCAATTAGAAATGGAAGCTAACGTCGGGCGGCACTTTAGCTCATATTGATACATTAAAGCAATACGTTTTTATGTGATTTTATCGAGGCATCCTGCGGCATGACGTCACATACTAGTTCTAGGAGAAAGCAATGAAAGCCCATAACAGTATACTTAGTCTTGTCCTCGCGCTCTGTTTTGGGGCTATTCCCACTCGCGCCCAAGAGATCGCGGTCGCGGCGGCGGCCGATTTGAAGTTTGCGATGAGCGAGGTCGCGGGCCAATATGAAAAAAAAGCGGGAAACAAGGTGAACGTTACATACGGATCGAGCGGGAATTTCTTTTCCCAGCTACAGAATGGGGCGCCGTTTGATCTGTTTTTCTCGGCGGACATCGACTATGCGCGGAAGCTGGAAACGGCGGGCCTCGCTGAACCGGGAACTCTCTATCGGTATGCAATCGGTCGAATCGTCATCTGGGCTCCCGCGGATTCGAAGGTAGATGTGACCACACTGGGCTGGAAGGCATTACTCAGTGGGAGCGTGCAGAAAATTTCGATCGCAAATCCAGAACACGCGCCATACGGGCGAGCGGCTGTCGCCGCGATGCAGAAAGCGGGAATCTACGATCAGGTGAAAGCCAAACTGGTCTACGGCGATAATATTTCCCAGGCAGCGCAGTTCGTGCAGTCCGGCAACGCGCAGGTGGGAATCGTGGCCCTTTCCTTGGCGGTATCATCAGCGATGCAGGATGGCAGACGCTGGGACATTCCGGCAGACATGCATCCGCCGATCGAGCAGGCCGCAATTGTGCTAAAGACCGCTAGAAATAAGGACGCAGCTCGGTCGTTTCTAGATTTCGTAAAGACGGAGGCTGCTCGCGCAACCCTGGCCAAATACGGGTTCTCGTTCCCCTCGGAGAAGTCCAACACAACGAACTGAAAGATCTAATGAGGCGGGAAGCTAATACTCCGTGCGCGCCTGATGAAATGACCGTCAGTTATTGCTCGTAGCGCGAACCACAGTGATTGACTGGAGCATTCTTACCCAACGTGCGGGACGCTTCTCATGTGGCGCAACAAGCCGGAATGGGCCCTCTTTCGCCGCAAGGGGTGCGCTTTCCATAGTATCTGCCACGATCACATCGGATTCGAGAATTCGCGAATCAAGTTCCGCTAAGGAGAAAACCACGCGATAACCGCCCTCCGCTTCGGCGATAACGTATGTCGCCATCGAGGAACCCCGAAGCAGTTCGTCTTGCGGAACCCCGTCTCTGTGGAGAAGCTCCTCAAGAAGAACACCCTCGTACGTTTCCTTAACTTGGATTTCAGCCCTCGGAGCAAGGTGAAAGTTGACAGGATTCGATTGGTAAAGGCACGAGCCATTGTTCGCCGCAAAACTTAAAGTCCTGCTGCGTTTATCTGTTGTGTGGAATTGCTAAAGGTGCCCGCAATTGCGGACAGGCCGACGCACAAAGCGCAACACGAACATTAGGCGTTCAACCGTTATAATGCTTGCATGACGGACTCTCCCACGCAGCACATGCAGTGTATGGAGGTCTGGGGCGGTAGCCAGATTGCGTCGAGTGGAGTCGAACTGGCCGGTCTCGATGTCTGGATTTATAGCAGGCCGTTCGGCCAAGCCCAGCGCGGCGGCGATGTCTACTACGTCTCTAGCTGCGCTTCCGGCCGCATCAGCCGCCTGCTCCTTGCCGATGTTTCCGGCCATGGCAAATCCGTCGCCTCTACGGCAGCCGACCTGCGTACTTTGATGCGCCGCTTTGTCAATCGGCTCGACCAGAAAGAGTTCGTCCGCCTGCTCAACGAGCAGTTTACCGCGCTCTCCCGCCAAGACACCTTCTCCACGGCGGTGGTCACCACCTTTTTCGCACCCAGCCGCCGGCTCTCTCTTTGTAACGCCGGCCATCCCCGCCCACTCCTTTTTCGCGCTCTCGATGGCCGTTGGTCTTTCCTCGGACACGAGGACAATCCCGAAAAGAAGGGGCCGCGGAACATTCCTCTCGGCATTTTTCAGCTCGCCGACTACGAACACATCGACATTGAACTCAATCCCGGCGATTGCCTGGTCAGCTACACTGACGCGTTCATTGAATCCTGCGATGCCGATGGCGAAATGCTCGGCGAAGAAGGCCTGTTACGTATCGTCAATCTGCTTGGCGACATCCCAGCGGAAAAACTCATCGCCTCGCTTCTCCAGGAAATCGCCGAGCGTTTCCCCGAAAATCTTTCTGCCGACGATGTCACCCTAATGGTGGTTCGCGCCAATGGCCGCTCCCTCCAGTTCAGCTTCCGCGAGAAACTTGATGCATTCGGGCGCTTCCTAAAAGCTTTCTTCCGCTCTCTGAATCCCCAAGCCGATCGCGCCCCGTTTCCCGACGCTAATCTCGCCAATCTCGGCGGCGCCATCATTCCCGCGCTCGCGCGCCGCTGGCGTGCCCCTCGCACGCCCCCCAAATAATCTCACGACTCTTCGTCAGTCAGTACGGCCCTGGGTGCCGTCTACACTTTGTGCAGTCTTGAACACCCCGCCCTAATACGGCTATCTGGCTTCGTGGACCGTGAGCACCTATTTGGTCCTTCAGGCATCAGGCGGCCGCGGCCAACCAACCGAAATGAACGGGCAGACGTTCGGTCCATGCCAGGCCCCCGGCACCATCCATGCTGCCGCACGTCCAAGCCCGCAAATTCCGCGTTCCAGAAGCGACGTAGGATCAGCCTTATGGCGTTAGCGTACTCGCCTGCAGCCGCGAAGCACTGTAGCTTGTATTCAACTATGTCGAGATGTAAAACTTTCGCCTGCACGCTGGCCAGGAACTGCGCTTCGAGAACGCGCCGGCCAATCAGAACATTGTTTTCGCAAGCGCCGCGATCGCGGTTGTAGTGAAGCGAGCAGCCATAGCGCACATCGGTTCGCTTCCGAGAGCAGCCGGAAACGATCGTGATACTCGCGCCACAAAGAGAACACTTCAAGAGCGTCGCTTTGGGCGCTTCGCCGAGTGAAGTAAACGCGAGTCTAAGAGCTAAGCGTTTCTCGGGAATTTCACGGACTTCGCTCTTCAAAAACTCGCGAAACTTCCCACGTTTGCCCTGGGTCTTGGCAAGAGCGATCGAAATGGCCGGCGATCTCGATCGGCATTTTCACAACAAAATTGACGTCGCCTTGCGTTGGGCAACCTGGGCCCCCTCAAATGGGCGAAGCCCACACACCGAAATGACGACTCAGCCGAATGGTTTCTGCGATTGGGATGAACCTACGTGTTTCCCCGATCGTGCAGGCAGGGACGCCCTAGCCCCGCGCCACGGTGGGGAACCTGGGCCTCGATCTAAAGTTGATCTCGGTAGCGTTCCAAAGCCGCGCGGACCAATTGGCTTCGTGTTCTAACTCCGCTCTTGGCGAACAGTTGCTGTAGAGAAGCTTTGACTGCGGTCTCCGATACCTGCAGACGGTCCGCGATCTGTTTGTTCGGAAATCCCTCAAAGACTAAAGAAAGTACCTGTCTCTCTCGCTCCGTGAGTTTCGGTCGGCGCTGGATTACATCAGGCGCCTCCGCCCGTTCCAAGGCTCTGCGTAACAAATCCTGGTCAAACAGTGCCTTTCCCTCCATAGTTTCGCGAATTCCGCGAACCAATAGAGCGGGAGATCCGTGCTTCATGAAGACTCCCGAGATCCCTTTGCGGATCAAGCTGGGAATCTCAGTCTCATTGATGTCCGCGGTGACGAGCAGCACTTTGCCGGCGAAATGCGCATTTCGAAGGTGATCGAGAAAATCTGCTCCCCTCTCTTTTCCCAGATCCAGATCCAGCAATACTACGTCGATTTCCTTGGATGACGCCACGATCTGGATCGCTTCTGTGCCGGAGCCACAATGAGCAACCACTTCGAAGTCTGGTTCCGATTGCAGGAGGCGCGCGACGCTCTCACGAAATAGTGTGTGGTCATCAACCAGCAGCAAACGGATGTTCCTTTGGTCGGCCTTACTCATCGGGTGCTTCCCGTCTTTGGTTCATTCTAGTCAAGCTGACCGCGAAGCAACAACCTTCAGCCCGCGGCTCGAATAGGAGATCACCGCCAAAGCTCCGTAGAATGGCGCGAGAAACGTACAGACCTAGTCCTGTAGCATCGGCGCCTTGTTGAAATGGCCTGAAGAGACCGTCCGGCGCTGAGATTCCTATCCCGGTGTCCTCGAAACGTATCACCACAGATTCAGGTTCCACGTTTGTGCTGATCGTCAGTTGCTTCCTTCCCGTCGTTTCCATCGCCCGGTGACTATTGAGCGATAAATTGAGAAACACCTGAGCTAATCCGTACCGGTCACCGGTGACCAATGGCAGGTCGTCATGCAAGCGCCACAGGACCTCGATTCCGGCCTCGCGGTAAGAGGGTTCTAGCAGTACACGCAATTCATCCAAGACGCTAGACAGTTCGATGGCAGCCAGATGTTGATCCGAGGCCGGCCTCAATTCCATGGTCGAGAGCTTTCCAAGGCCTTCGATCAACGTTCCAAGTGCGCGAAAATCTTCGTTGCTTTGCAACCCTGGCAGACGCGATAGATTTTTGTGGACGACGAGGACAGCGCCGGATAAATTTCGAATTTCGTGAGTGATCGCGCTCATCAGAATCGCTGTATTTTTCAAAAGATGATCGAGGCTCAGGTCTTCACGGTCCCGCAGATCTTCTGAAAGATCAACGATAATTGCCGCCAATCGCGGTCCTCGCACCGTCGTGTAGGTAGAGAACCACACCGCAGCGAGAAACACCTCTCCATTCCTTCGTTTGCCGCGGCATCGAAGTTCTGTGCGGAATTGCCGAGTTCGTCGCGTCTGTAGAGCAGCTTGTAATGCCGGCAAAAAATCTGCGATGACCTGACCAACGATTGGGACGTCGCCGGGCGCCAACAGACTCTGGCTGGCTTCATTAGCGAGGAGAATTATGCCTGTGGAATCAATCGTCACAATAGCGACGGGGCTGCTCTCCACCAAGACCTGCAATTGCTCTTCAATTTCCTTGCGGAGGCTGATTTGTGTTTCGACTTCCTTCAGGTGGTTCAGTGTCACCTCGCGGTTCTTAATGATTTCCGAGACGAAAAGGCCCGTTCCGACAAATCCGGCGGAAGCCATCAAGAGGCGAGTGATGGCTTCATTGGATGGTAGTTCGCTGAAAAGTTCCTGGAGAACGGCGCAGATGAGAGCAACGGCTATGGTCTGCCAACGTCGAAGAAAACCGGCCACGAGCAAGATCGGAAACAAATAAAGAAACCCGATGGAAATGAAGGGCTTTGTCTGCCAGTCGACGAACGCTATGACAATGGTCAGAATCCCAGCAGTAACCAGGAACCGCTTGCGATTGGCTTCCGAATAGATTGATGAGAATTCCATCGAAGTACTCCGCGACACTGGCCGAAATACCTTGGGTTTAACGTCCCCAGTGTAGAAGAAAAGGTCAAAAGATAAGCAATGCCTGACCGAAAGATAGCCATGGGCGACCAAACGATAGCCCTCAGAAACTAAAAGATAGAGTTCTCTTTCCCACTCGTAGCTCCAAGAATAGCCAATGCCGCAACTACTAAGTATGAGTGTGACGTGAGGAAGCAGTCGTGGCGACTCTCCCAGGCGAGTGTTGCAAGGATGACGGTCGAATGAAAGCGATGAACTATCCGGGTCGCATCAAGAAAAGAGTTGTCGTGATCTTCGTGACCGCCGCCGCGATTGTTGTGGCGACCGGACTGCTGGAATTTGGCCGGGGTCACGGGCGGGTTACGAACGCAAATACGCCACAGGAGTCAGGCACAAAATCTCTCCCATCGCCGCTGGATGCGCCGCGGCGCGCAGCTGTTGACACGGGTATCTATATGCCGCGACTGCCGAGTCTGCCAAAACTCGATCTCCGAGTCGAGGCTGTTTATACCAACACACCTGCGGCGGATCCCAGACCCGTTGGCGGCGAATATGTGTACTGGGAGCAGTTCTACCACGACCTCTACACCAACAACGGCAACCTGATAGGAAGCTGGATCGGCAGACAAGGTCAGGCGCTACAGGCACAGAGCACGTATTGGTTTAGTCCTCGGAATTCCCTCCAGTTGGGATATCGACATGCGAAGGTCGCAAGCGACTTCATTCCTGGGGGTGAAACCATAAACGATGGCTCCGCAAAACTAGAATGGTGGATCCGCGAGGACGTCAGCGTATCCGGTTTCGTACAGTACGAAAAGTGGCTGGCTCCGATCCTTGCGCGCGGGGCTCAAACAAATTGGACGTCTTCGGTCCAAGTTACATTCTGGCCGCGTCCTGGGAGGCTGGCCCCGTGATGGGTCCTACCAACGGTAGCCGATGGCCCCGTTCTCGCCCAGGGTTAAAACCCGTGGCGACGAAACTTGTACGCGGCAACTGAGAGCCACGCCACCGCTATTCCCATTAGGAGCCAGAAGCCCACCACTCGAACCGGAATGACCCGAAACGTATCGTGTTCGTAGATGTCTAGCCCGACGCGTTGGAACGCCCAGAGCCTCACGATCAGAGCGAGTGCGACTAGCACTCCTGCACCCACGAAATGCTTCATAGCCTCATCCGGAAGCGCGCATCAACTATCTACATCCGGATAGGTATGGATGTCCAGAAGAAGCTCAGTCAACGCCATGTCCTGACACAGGAGGAAGCATGAACGTTAGTAAGCAAGCGGACGCCGCCGGGGCAAGGTCACTGGCGGAACGTAAGGCCGCCCACCGTGGCGGCAGACTCAAAAAGTACAAGGACATGGCGGCGTGGCCTATCGGAACGGTGTCCGTGTCGCCCAAAGCGTTACGAAACCTGTCGTGGGGACATTCATTCCAATGGGGTTGAAGGCGCCAGTTCGAGCTTTTGCTACCACCATAGCTTGAAGGTGGGATTGGCGGCGCAAATCGAGGGTCAAGGCTGTTGAGGGTGAACGGCTCTGCTACAGTTTGTACACTTCAAACTTAAGGACCGCATATCGAGGTGCTTTCGGAGTTGACGTTAGCGAAGTCCGTACTCCAACGCTGACTCCCTGCTCTTTCCAGTAGTCTTCGATAGCCTTACTCATCTCGTCCACCTTCCTCTGGTCGTAGCCGGTCTCAACCGTAGGACGGTCGGGAGATGTTTGTCAAGATAGTCATCAAGTCCCACCGCGTTTCCGGTATCGCAGAGGGCATGTTGGTTGACGACAATCCTTCGCAGGCGAGGGGCGGCGATGATCGTATTCGATGGGAGTTTGGATTCCTGGGCATCAACATATACAGGGCCGAGAAGCAACCCGCACGCGAGCCCCGATGCCACGACTAGTCTGCATAGAAGCATGGATCGAACTCCTCACCGGAGCTTAACCTTCGTCCCGAATACCTGCAAGCTAAAGTCCCCTCGTTGAATCTGATACGGAGCACCTATGTCCCGCTTATTGCCCGACAGCACCTGGCGACTGATCGTGATGGATACCCGCCTCCCCGCGAAGTCTCGGATCATCGCACTAGAACAGATGGCCCGACCATTGCTAAACCTACTGCGGCGATTGCTATCTCAGAAACCCACTCCACCGAAACTCAGGCTGCTGGCAGCGGACAAATACACGCTGGCCGTCGCCCGAAAGGAACTCACCCATGCGGCACGATAGAAACCGGCTGGAACCAGTCCTAAGCGAGGCGTTGCCGCGTGTGCTGGATCGGCTATCGCAGGTGGAGTAGGTAGGTTCCAGATCGGCCCATCCGAAGTGCTTGATGACTCCTGCAAAAAGGTCCTCTACGCTTCAAATTGAATCGGAATCGTTGCGATGGAGCCGCCATACGAGCCACGCCCCCGGCACCATCTTCGCCCCGCCCCATCGCTGGAAACTCGCGCAAAGGAACCAAGAAAAGAGACGATTCAGGTGGCGACAATTGTGGCTGAATGTGTGCGTCGGCGTTCGAGGAAATAGAGAAACTCGGACATTCCTTCTCCGGTCTTCGACGATAGCTTGAAGACATCCATGCCGGGGCGCACGGCCTGGATGTTGCGCCGGGCGGCTGATTCGTCGAATTCGACGGCAGCGGCTAGGTCCGACTTTGTGATTACGGCGACATCGGCGCTGTTAAAGATGGTCGGGTACTTCAGTGGTTTGTCTTCGCCTTCGGTTACCGAAAGCAGCACGAAACGCAGGTCTTCGCCCAGATCGTAGGAAGAGGGGCACACTAAATTTCCTACGTTTTCGACGAACAAAAAGTCCAGTTGGTTCAGGTCCCAGCCATCGAGCGCGCTTTGGACCATGGCGGCTTCGAGGTGACAGACGGTGCCGGTGATAATCTGCTTTACCGGCACTTGGCTGCGGGCCAGGCGGGTGGCATCGTTTTCGGTTGCCAAATCTCCTACCAGAGCGGCGACTTGGTAGCGTGGGCGAAGAAGGGTGAGAACGTTCTCAAGGAATGCAGTCTTGCCGGAGCCGGGGCTGGAGACGAGACTCACGGCGAGCACTCCTGCTTGTCGAAAACGTTCGCGGAGAGCGCGGGCGATGACGTCGTTTTGCCTCAATACGTTTTGTCGTACTTCTACCAGGCGAGGCACAACGCGGGTATCAGGGATCATTCAGTCATCTCCAGGGCCACAACTTCCAATTCTTTCCCGTGCAGCACCGTCGGCGTCGGCGTTCCACAGACTGGGCAGCAGAACCACTGAATGGAATCGACGAGACGGGGCTGGTCGCACTTGGGACAAAATACTTCGACAGGAACTTCCTCGATCAGGAGTTGAGAACCTTCCAGCGGGGTGGACTCGCAGGCCATCTCGTAGGACGAGAGCAGGGCCTCTTTTACAACTCCGGAAAGGTGCCCCAGCCGCAGGTGTACGGCTTGAATTTTCACCGCTCCGTGGCGCGCCGCTTGTTCCTCGGCCATTTCCACGATGCTGACGGCAATGGAAAGCTCATGCATTTGTGATGATCACCTGGGCTTTCCCATCGGGACGGTTGGCATCGACGCATTTGCCATACGCACCGACGACTTCGCCTCGACGATTGACGCCACATCTGATCCTGTGGAAGCCGAGTTGGTTCCGCAGATGGAGAACGCGGCTAAGGCGGCTTGGCCGAGGCTAATCCCACCGTCATTCGAAGGAACGATGTGATTGGTCCAGATTTGCAGGCCTGCCGATTCCAAAATAAGTTTGAGGTCGCTCAACAGTAAATCATTCTGAAAGACGCCGCCCGAAAGGACTACCGTATCCGTTCCGTGGGTGGCGCTTAACGCAGTGACCGCTGCGCGAACGCCATTTGCAATGGCTTTTTGGAACGCACGGGCGATTTCGCTTTCGTTGAGCCCGCGGACTCGATCGCGAATGAGAGCGTCCAGGAGAGGTCGGAAATCCAATTCTTCGTTGGCATACGGGAAAGGATACGCGTGCGTCGAAGAGGATTGCCTGGCGAGACGCTCCAGCCACATCGCGGCTTGGCCTTCGAATGTCACTTCGCGGGTGAAGCCGAGAAGTGCTGCGCCGGCGTCGAAGAGGCGTCCGATCGAAGTTGTGTTGAAGCAGCGAACGTTTGCAGCGAGGAGTTGGGAGGCATTCCGGTAGCGGACGGGAAATGAGAACGGAGGGGCAGTCAGATCTGGTAGATTCGAAAGCTGGGCAAGAAAGCCGGCGGCTGACTGGACGGGATGCCAAGCGGCGGCGTCACCTCCTGGCAACGCGGCGGTGCGTAGATGGGACACGCGCTGGAAGCCTTCGCGCACACTGCCGGCGAAGAACTCGCCGCCCCAGATGGCGCCACCGTCTCCATACCCGGTGCCGTCGAAGCTCACGCCGATGACTCGCTGGTCGCTAGTGCCACGTTCCGCCAAGACCGAGGCGATGTGAGCGCGGTGATGTTGCAGAGCGCAGGTCGCGCCGACGACAAGCTCTGCGGCGTGGAGCGTGGAGACATATTGAGGGTGAGCGTCATGTGCGACTAGCAGGTCGGCGGAATCGATTTTATACATCGCAAGAAGATCGCAAATTGCTTCGCGAAAAGCGCACAGCGACGCGTAGTGATCGAGATCACCAATGTGCTGGCTGACAAACGCCTGGCCATCCACGACCAAGGTGATCGTGTTTTTAAGGTCTGCACCCAGGGCGAGGATGGGTCGTTGGGTCGGCAGGGCGGCGACAGCGCCGGGGGCGTATCCGCGGGAACGGCGGAGAATGGTCGGACCGAAGGCGCCCACACGGGCCACTGAGTCGTCCACGCGGCGAGCAATCGGGCGTTCACCGATCAGGAAACCGTCGGCGATGCCGGAGAGTTGTTGCAGTGCGTCCTGGTCTTGGTAGGCGATTGGTTCGCTGGAGCGATTGGCGCTCGTCATCACTAGAATTTCGGGTGCGCCTGCTGCGAACAGCAGCGAATGCAGCGGGGTGTAGGGCAACATCACGGCGAGGTCATCATTATCCGGGGCTACTGCGTGCAGTTCCCTCTTGGACGGGACCAGAACGATGGGACGGGCAGGCGATGTTAGTAACGCTTCTGCGTCCGGGTGCAAGTCGACCAGGGTTCGCGCAATATCCATATTTTTGACCATCAGGGCGAACGGCTTTTCCTTGCGATATTTTCTGGACCGCATGGCGAGGACGGCTGGCGCGTTGGTGGCATCGCAGGCGAGGTGGTAGCCGCCAAGTCCCTTCACGGCCACGATTTTGCCGGCTTGCAGGTAAGTAACGGCTTTTCGAATCGCTTGGTCGTCGCCGTGGGTAACTTCGGCGCCGGCTTGGAAATAATGGTGTGGCCCGCAGAGCGCACAGGCTACGGGTTGCGCGTGAAACCGGCGGTTTGCGGGGTCGGCGTATTCGGCAGCGCAGTGATCGTCCAATTGCCAGCCGGCCATGGTGGTATTGCCACGATCGTAAGGCAGACTACGAATGACGGTGTAACGCGGGCCGCAGTTGGTGCAATTGATGTACGGATAGCGATAGCGGGTATCGTGCGGATCGAAAAGCTCCTGCAGGCAATTTTCACAGACCACTAAATCTGGGGAAATTCGAACGGTGGGTTGATATTCACCGACGCTTTCGCGAATGGTGAAATCGGAAAAGCCCGAGGGCCGCGCGGAGTGAACGCTTACTTCGGCAATCGCCGCCGCTTGCGGTGTTTTCGCTTTCATTTCCCGCAGGAAGGATTGGAGTTGCTCGGCGTCGCCCTCGAGGTGAATCTCGACTCCCGCTTCAGCGTTCACTACCCAACCTTTCAATCCGTTCGCGCGCGCCAATCGGTAAACGTAGGGACGAAATCCAACGCCCTGAACTACGCCGCCGATCTTGATGGAGTAGGCGCCGGTCATGGGTCACTTTCCAATGATGCAGCCGCGACCCTGCCATCCTACTTGAATGACTTTGCCGTCTTCGACCAGTACTGGCACGGTGAAGGGAGGTTGCGCCAGGCCGTGCAGCCGCTGTCGGGCTTCGCTATCCGCTTCGATGTCGTACTCTTTGAATTCGCGCCCTTTCCATTCAAGCCATTCGCGCATCTCGCTGGTGTAGGGGCAAGTCGAGGTACCGAAAAGTTCCAGGTTAGGCATGGTTGACGCCCTTGAACATCTTACGAAACCCAGCCGCGGCTATCTGCGGACTCTATCTTTGTTTCATTCTTTTGGCTTTGAGTTGTTTTGACCAGCGGCCCAGGCGGTACTCGTTGGTCTGCTGGGTTAGCTTGTCGCGGATTTTGACTCCCACATCGCCATTGGCGTCACAACTGTACTCTTCTTCGATCAATAGTTCATGTGGGGGCGTGTAGCGGCGAACTGGTTGATCGGTGAGATTGGTAGAACCGTGCAACCTCGGATCGAAGGCTACCAGAATCTCGTCCCAATTGCTGATCTCACCTTCGGGCTGATTGTTGGCGCCGAGTTCGGCGCATTCCAGGTAACGGAAGTAGCCGATATTGTGGACTGGGCGGTAGGAGCGAACGATGCGCAGAGGCTGCTCGCCGCGCGGGGGAAGTTTCACGCCGCGCGGGAAGATTACGTCAAAGACTACGTTGCGGCCATCATCGGCTTCACGCCAAACGCCAAAGTTTTTTGTGAATTGATCGCGGAGCGGGCGATCATCGTGGCCACCGGCGCGAATGGCTAAGCCGATGGCGGTGGCCGAACGCATGTAGGCGGAGCGGCGCACTCTGCGTCCGAACGTCTCGCGGAGGACGCGCGCGACCGGTGGTAGCTCCGAGCCGCCTCCGGTTAAGTACAGGGTATCGATGGCATGGTCGGGATGGGCCGCGAGCAGGGCCTCTGCTACGGTGCGGGAGGATTCGACCAAGGGGCGGCACTTTTCGTAGAATGCGTCCACGCCGATGGAAACTTCTTTCCAATGTTTTCGAACGCGCTCCAGGTCGACGGTGATCTTGCGGCTGTTGGGGTTGAGGGATTCCTTTTTTTCGCGGCATTCGTCGAACAGGAGATACCATTCTGCGCCGGTTAGCGACTCCTCGTTGGCGTCGGGTTTTCCGGCCACCGCCAAGGCCAACAGGGCTAGAATCTCGTCGAAATTGTCGCCGCCCAAATCGGGAATGCCGTCGGATGCGATTACGGAGCGCTCTGCTTCGCCCAAAGCTACCAGGGAGACGTCGAAGGTGCCGCCGCCCAAATCGTAGACCAGCAGTCCGCCTTTCACGCGATTGTTGCGGTCGCTGCTATTACGGTAGGCGAACTCAACGGCAGCGGCCGACGGTTCGTTCAACAATCCGAGCACTTCGAAACCCGCGGCTCGGGCAGCCTCTTGGGTCAGGAAGCGCTGGTTGCTGTTGGCGTTTGCCGGGACGCCGAGCATGACCTGGAGCTTGTCGTATTTGTTGGCGCCGAGGGTGGACTTTTCCAAAAGCTCGCGGCGCAGGGCCATCATCATCTCGGTCATCAGGAGAAAGAGGTCGATGTGTTGGCCTGCGATATCGAGTGCGCTGGAGGGGCCGGCGTTCTTTAGCCAGCGTTTGAGAGAGCGTACGAGGGTCCAACCTGGTTTGCCGTGCTGCTCCAGAGCTTCCCATCCGTAAACGCGTTGGTCTGCTGAGACGGCCAGCAGCGAGGGAAACCAGTCCCTGGCACGTCCATCGGGCACGTCGAAGTTTACAAGTGGATAGTTGCCGCGATCCGCTGCGGCGACAACAATGCGAGTGGTGCCAAAATCGATGCCGATTTTCATATCGCTTTCATTTTACGCTGAGCCGTTGTTTTTAGCGAAGCGCAGCGAGCAAGATCGGGACCCGATTTGGAAGGGCTGAATCCATAGTGGCATGGCCGGTCATTCTTGACGGCCCATTAGCGTGGATGGTAGATTTTCGTTTCTGCGCGAGGAAATACAGGGGCGTCGCCTGAGGATTCCGAGGAAGAAGCGCCGGCATGTCGATCTTGGCCGACGCGAGTTCCTACTTCGGTCCTGCCAAGGCGCTTCCCTGGCGTTTCTTCCTGCGGGCCTAAGCCTGCCCTCCTTCGATCCACTCTTCTCGCGGGAATCCCATGCTCCAGCGGGCGAATTTCATGTGCACCCTCACTATCGAACGCCGAGACCGCTTGATGCTGTGCTGCGCAAAGTCCCGACGGGGTTCGACGATTTCGTCACTGAAAAACACCACGATCAGATCGCAGCCGTATTGAAAGAGTGGAGCCTCGAACTTCTAGAGTCGCCACAAGAAACCGGCGCTCTTGAAAAGGTGATGGCCCCGACTTTTTCGAGTTCTTCTCTCAAACCGAGTGCGACGCAGCCGGTCCGCTCTGGATCCACCTTGCAAGTCTTCCGCATGAAATTCTCGGAACAAGCGCTGCTCGGTCGCGAAGCGTTTATCAGGGAATGGCGTTCCATTGTGAACGCGTTTTCCAAGATGATCACCGCGGAATTTCAGGTCACTCATATTTCCGTCGAATCTTTACCCCGACTCGCAAGCGCAGCTCCCATTTTGTTGGTGACCCGCGTACGTTTCGAGTTGGTGGGCACAGGACCTGACTTCTACCGCGAGCAACGCGTGGGCAACTGGCAGCTGGACTGGAACCTGCTGCCCTCGGGAGACCTTCAATTAACGAAGTGGCGGACCCTCGACGAAACGTATAGCCGTTCTTTTGCACCGGCATTTGTCGATATCACTGCGCAAACCTTCGGCGGTAATCCCTCGTATGCTTCGCAGCTGATTCCCGGCACCGATTATTGGCGAACGGTTCTCGACGGAGCGTGCGGCATTGATATCTACGGACACAACGGAGTTTCGTTTGCGGATATCGACGGTGACGGCTTCGACGATCTGTACGTCTGCCAGCCGGCCGGACTTCCAAATCGCCTGTTTCGAAACCGCGGCGACGGAACGTTCGAGGACATCACTGCTGCTTCGGGACTCGGCATCCTGGAGAATACCGCTTGCGCGCTGTTTGCTGATTTCGACAACGATGGTCGGCAGGATGTGATCGTGGTTCGAACCGGCGGACCGCTACTTTTTCTAAACGAAGGCGGCGGGAAATTTCGGGCGAAGCCGGATGCTTTCCAGTTCGTCAGTCCTCCGCAAGGCGCTTTTACCGGAGCGGCGGTCGCGGATTACGACCGCGATGGCT
>OBLW0100002565.1_pt1 | contig 14660 bp, 12 predicted proteins | sample 1520161 | NCBI WGS metagenome assembly OBLW01 (sample SAMEA3539309, study PRJEB22396) | soil metagenome | biome: tundra; feature: field; material: soil | place: USA | collected 2010-05 | depth 0.15 m
AACTCTGCGAACAGTTACCGATGCCGCTGATGTGGTAGCTAAGAGTTGGACAGCAGCGAAAGAATAAAAGTCAGATGAATCAGAAGCTCAGCACTTATACGCCAACTAGTTGGACAGCAGGAATACCGAACACATAGAAATCCATCCAGAGCGAGTCATCGACAGAACCTGCCACTATCGGCGAGGGAAGATGCCCATGTCCTCTGAAATCAATTGCGCGGATTTACTGAATCGCTGTCTTGGACAAGAGCGCGGATGGGCGGTCACTCGCCCGGAACCTTAGACTATGCCAAAAACTCCTCGGAAGCAGGCTCTGCGCAGACAATCAACCATTGAAGGAGTGCAATCTACTTGCGCGCATAGACCGTTCCCGCTGGCTCGTACGGAGGATCGGCCACCGCGCGCGTGTACGCAATGAGAGCTCGCACATCCGATGTGCTCAGTGTGTTTCCGTAAGGTGGCATCAGCGCCGAGCGACTTAGCGCTGGGCCTCCGTGCAGAATGATCGCCGTGAGATCGGCGTCGCTCATCTTATTCAGTGCGGAGCCGTCGGTGAATGCGTGCGGTTTAACTGCAAGATTGTCATAGTTAGAAACACGCTCAGGCGATGATTCAGGATCGTGGCAGCGGCTGCAATACTTATCCGCAAGAATGGAACCCACTCGCTGCTGATAGCCAAGCGCCGTTTCGACGATGTCAAGAGTCGCTGGCTTCGACTTGCCCGGTGTACCTGAGCTGAGATGATATCGCCCTGCGACTGTGCCCAGGGTAACCGAAGTGGTTGCCTGCCCACTCGAATCGGTGATCATCGCAGCCGGCTCAAAACCGACGCCTGCTGAACCATGAAACTCAACCAGCGCTCCGGGCACCGCAGTTCCCTGGTCGTCATTGACCTGCACAACCAAAGGATCTTTTAACGCTGTTCCTGTGACGCCTACCTGGTGACCTCCGCTTGACTCGACGATTGCCGTTCCCGCGGCCATAGCCTTCAATCCTGCGACAGGCGGAGCGGCAAGTTTGCAACCGGCCAGAGCGCCAAGCGAAAGAAGCGCAACCAATGCGGACAAGCGAAACGTACAGCTCGGGGTGAAATGGCTCATCATAGCTTTGCTCCGTGACCGCGTGATCCTTTCAGCGACATAAGGAATGCAGTCATCGCACGGGCGTCGTCATCGCTCATGTTCTCGTTTGGTTCGGTCGTACCCGGCCGCAGAGCTTGCGGATTCTTGAGCCAAGCGTAAATCCATCCCCCAGTCAAGCGGGAGCCAACCTGTGTCAGCGTCGGACCAATGTATCCCTTGTCGGTTTTGGGGTCGGCAATGTGGCAGGACTGGCAGGCATACTTTGAGTAGAACAATTGGCGGCCGTGCTCTACGTTTTCCGGGGCGTTTGAGGCCACGAGTTCCTGATCGATGGAGGGCGACTGATAAACAGTAAGAAGGTAGTCGGTCAGTTCCTTGTTATCGCTGTCGCTCAGATTGAAGCGCGGCATGCGCCGAATAAGCGACGGCCGCAGCGTGTTGGGGTTGTGGAGGAAGTCGGTCAACCATTGCCGCTGCACCGCGCTGCCTTCCCACGTAAGGTCGGGTGCCATGTCACCGCCCCTGCCGTTGAAGCGGTGGCAGCTAAAACACGCGAGCTCGGTGATCAACTTGCCTGCATGCCCGGCAGGTTGATAATTCGTGTCCGGAGTTGCCGCCACGCGCAGGCTATCGGGCATTGAGCGCGCCCGGTTTGTTTGTGCAAGCAGCGCGGTGGTCAAAGCATCTGTCTGCGGTGGGGTCAGGGTGAACTGCGGCATCTTGACACTCGCGCCGAACGCTCGCGGCTGACGAATCTTGGCCCCAATGTAACTGGGCAACGAGTGCTCCATGCCGGGCAGGAACACGATCTGCGCCAGCGGCTTGCTTCCAATAAGGCTGAGTTCCGGTGCGAAGTTCTCCGGCTTCTGGATGCCATTGATCTCATGGCATGCTGCGCAACCCAACTCGACAATGAGCTTCCTGCCGTGGGCAATCTGCTTCGGCGTCGCCGCATCCGGGTGGGCTCCAGAACCATAGTCAGAATCCGACTTGCTCTGCAGATACGCAACCAGTGTGGTGACCTGCTGGGGCGCGAAGCGGTAATGCGGCATGGGGGTTGTCGCATCGTAAACGCGGGGGTTGTCAAGCCATGCAGCGAGCCACTCCGGCTTGACCTTGTTTCCGATGCGCGTCAGTTCGGGACCAACGTCGCCGCCGACCAGATTGCCGGCGGCATTCTGGACGGCGTGGCAGGATGAACAGAACGATTCGCCATACAGGCTTGGTCCTGCGGAGGGATCTGCGGCAGCGACAGGCTTGGTGCTGGGCGAGGCACTATCACCTGCCCGCGGCGTGCTGGAACTCACTAGATACCCTGAAATATCGCTCGCATCCGCATCGGTGAGCTTGTAATTCGGCATCGTCGTCGATGCCGCGTACGCTTGGGGATCTTTCAACCAACTGAATATCCACTCGCGGGTCGTCTTGTCAGCGATGTGCGTTAAGGAAGGAGGATGATCCGTGGCAACCATCTTGCTGCCGTCAGGCCGCGTGACGGCGTGGCAGTGCACGCAGCCATAACGCGTCAGCATGGTTCTGCCAAGGTTGAGTTGCGGAGTGCCGGGCAATGCATTCTGGTGGCATTGGCCGCAGCCGGATTCAATATAGCGCGCGGGCAGAATCGGTTCTTCGCCGGCTCGTTCGCTGTGGTGTGCTTCGGCAACTGTCGCAGCCGCGCCCTGACCGCCATGGCAGATGACGCACCCGAATCCGTCCAGAGAGTGCGGAACAACAGGGTGTTTGCGGAAGGGCTGCTGGGTCACATCGGCTAGACTGGACTCATTCAATCCCAGGTGGCAGGTGGTGCAGCGGTCTGTAACGCCCAACTCCGGTATCCATATCTGATGAATGCCTGGCTGGAATCGGCGACGGAGGCTCACGGCTTCTCCGCGGTCGTGGATCAGAGCAAGGTAGTGCCGCTGGTAGCTGTGCCATTGGCTGAAATGTTCCTTGGCCGGTGCGATTGCGAGCGCAAGCAGCAAGATCACACTGACGACGCCGAACGCCCGCACCGGGTCGCCGAAGAGCGCCTTCCAGGCAGAGGAGAGAATCTTCCTAATGAATTGCACTTAACTCCTCCATGGCAACACCCAGGACCAGCCGGGGCCGCGGAACCATGTGCCGACAGCGGTGAGCACAATCAATTCGAAGAGAAACCAGGTCATGATCCAGTAAGCCAGCGGCCTCCGGGCCAGATAACGGCGAAATCGTGAAGATGAATCGGGGCTGCTGTTGGCGGCGAAGATCATTGCCAGCGCCACAAGCACCGTCGGCGGGACGGCCACATAGACATGGAACACCATAAGAAAGATCAGCATTCCCAGAGAAACGAGATAGAACAGCCGCATTCGCCTGGTGCGGTCTTTCAAAAAGAGGCCGTTGGCTTCGATGTTGACGTTGAAATACGGAATGATCACCAGCGAAATAATGAGCAGTGTAGGTACCAGCACCCCCGCAACGACGGGCGGGAAGTAATGAAGTAATTCCTGCAAGCCGAGAAAGTACCACGGCGCTTTTGCGGGGTTCGGCGTGTGCGTAGGATCGGCGATACCTTCGAGCGGCGCGTTGAAGAACAGTGAAAAGAGAACTAATGCGATGGCAAGCAGTTCGATGGCGAGGGCGGCGCGGAACAACACCTCCGGGAAAGTCTGCACCTGATCTTCGCTGGTGACTTTCACCTGCGCAGAGGTGCGGCGGGTGACGAAGACGACGCGCGTTGGTGAGCGGCGCTGGTCTGAGTCGATCCCGGCCACGAAGTCTTTCGATTCGCTCATTTCGCCTCCTTTGCGGGGAGAGCGCTCTCAGCGCCTGCTCGCACTTTCGGGTCCGACTGTTGCACGTAGAGACCGCCGTCTTTTCGAATGCGCCAGAAATGCACGGCGATAAGGAGAATCGCTGCAAGCGGCAGAATCACGCAGTGCAACACATAGAAGCGCAGCAGCGCATTCGCATTGACCTGGTTGCCTCCGAGGAGCAGGAAATGAATTTTGCTACCCACCAGCGGAATCGCGGAAGAAAGATTGGAACCCACGGTGATTGCCCAGTAGGCGAGCTGGTCCCATGGAAGCAGATAGCCTGTATAACTGAGCAAAAGTGTGATGATCAACAGCATGATGCCGATGACCCAGTTGAATTCGCGGGGAGTGCGATACGCGCCCCGATAGAAGACTTTGAACATGTGCGCGAAGACCAGGAAGACCATCAACTGTGCCGACCAGCGATGCAAGTTGCGGAGAAAGAGTCCGGACGATACGACAAACTGCAGGTCCTTCATGTCGGCGTATGCCTGGGGCACGGAGGGATGGTAGTACAGCATGAGCAGAATGCCGGTGATGACCAGGATCAGGAACGTTCCGAACGTCAACGTGCCCAGGTACCACGTAGCGCTGAAGCGCACCATGCGCTTGCGCACCTTTGTCGCGAAGAGATGAAGAAAGATGTTTTGCTGGATGGCAAGCGCGCGATGCAGCGTGCTGTTGCCCGTGCCGCTGCGAAAGACCGATCGCCACACCCGGCTCGCGCGCACCTGTTCGATAATCTGGTCTGCCTTCGCTGACATGCTCAAATCCTCAGGTACTGCAAGGGTGGGATATCGGTGGAGCGATCGACCATGAGGTCACCTTCATCGCTCACCCAGGTCTTGAGCCATGGCAGCGGTTTGGGTGCTGGGCCTTCAATCTTTTCCCCTGTGCGTGTGAATTTGCTGCCGTGGCACGGGCACGCGATGATGCCGAGGTCCTGATTCCATGCGGTCAGGCAGCCCAGGTGCGTGCATACCATGCTGAGCGCGAAGTAACCCTCTTCGGCGCGGACCAGATAGATTCCTGAATTCACGTCCATGGTGACCGAATTCACAGCGAAGTTCTCGGGTTTGCCTGCATTGACAATGGCCGAGGGCTCATAGAGGACGTTGGGCGAAAGATACTCGTAGGAGAAAACGATCGTGCCTGCGGCGGCGATACCCAGCGACCCAAGCCCGATCTTTGTGAAAAAGGCTCGGCGATCTAATTCTGTCGGGAGCGTCTGAGTGACTTTAAGTGCTTCGTCGGGCATGTGTTACCTCTTCACCGCGCTTGCGATCTGCGGTCTGGAGCGCAAGGAGCGATCGATGGATTCAATGGAAATCAGGCCCGTCGGGGCTGTCGGAATAAGGTTGTAAGACTCCATGGTGATGGTGCCTGCGGGACAACGCGCTGCGCACAGCCCACAACGGATGCAGCGTGTTTCATCCTTCAACATGACCGACCCGGCAATCACACCGAGCTCTTCCGCCTTGATGTCGTCGAGCTCCACCCCGAGCAGATCGCGCATTTCCACGAGTTGGCCGGTGGTTGTCTCGTCGAAGACTACGCGATCCAGTGAGACAAGCTCCAGGCAGTTCTCCGGGCAAACGTCAACGCAGCCCCCACACAAAATGCAGGAGGTGGCGTCATCGAGGTTGCCTTCAAAAACAGTGTTGACCCAGCAGTGAAGGCAGCGCCGCGCTTCTGCCATGGCAGATTCTTCATCGAAGCCGATCTCGACTTCCGTGACTCCAGTGCGGCGATTCAGGGGCAGCATGGGAATCGGCGGCCGCACCAGGTCGAGGAGATTCAGCGGCATGCGATGGCGCTCAAACACCTCCACTTCGACGATTGGTGCAGGATGCTCTGTTCCGCGCAGAAACTCATCGATGCCCACCGCCGCACGCTTGCCGTCGGCCACGCTATCGATAATGAGGCGCGGCCCAAATACGCAGTCGCCACCTGCGAACACACAGGCCGCCGAAGTCATCAGTGTTTGAGGGTTCACGGCAATCAAGCCGCGCGGCGAGACTTCCACTCCATCTTCGGCGGTTAGAAACTGCAGATTGGGAGCCTGGCCAATGGCCATGATAATGGTGTCGCAATCCAGCAGTGTTTCGCTGTTCTCATAGAAAGTAGGGCTGAAACGCCGGTTGGAATCGAAGACCGATTTGGTTTTAAGCACTTCAAGCGCCACGGCCCGCCCCTTCTCGCCAATGATCTGCTTCGGACCGAAACCGGGATGGATAATGATTCCCTCTTCTTCCGCTTCCTCGATCTCCTCAAGTGCTGCGGGCATTTCTTCACGAGTTTCAAGGCAGACGAGATGCACCTCTTGCGCGCCAAGCCGCAAGGCAGAGAGAGAGACATCCATCATCTCGCGGGCAGCCACTGCGTCCATGTTGCCTTGCGACGGCTCGAAGTGTTCGACACCGCCGGCATGTTGACGCAGCACCTCGCGAGCCGCGGATCGGGCCACATCCATAGCCACATTGCCGCCACCAATGACGAGTACCTTTTTGCCGATGGTGAACCGATAGCCGAGATTCACATTGAGCAGGAAATCGATTCCCTTGTAGACGCCGTCCAGGTTCACACCGGGAATCGTGAGGTCGCGGCTGCGGTGTGCGCCGACGGCAATCAGGACGGCATCGAAGTCCCGCCGCAGATCGGCGATGGTGAAATCGCGGCCGGCCGCCTGGTTCAGCTTCAGGGTGATATCGCCTGTAGAGAGAATCTCACGCACCTGTGCTTCCACAACATCGCGGGGCAAGCGATATTCGGGCAGGCCGAGGTAGAGCATGCCACCCGCCACCTGGGATGCCTCAAAGATTGTGACGGCGTAACCCATCAGTGCAAGATCATGCGCGGCAGATAGCCCCACTGGCCCCGCGCCTACGATAGCAATGCGAAATGGCAACCTGGGCTGCGTGCGGCCAGCATTCACATCGATGGGATGGCGCGATTCGGGACCGTAGCGCTCGGTAAGAAAGCGCTTGAGCGCGCGGATCGCGATGGGCTTATCGATCTCGCCGCGGCGGCATGCTGTCTCGCAGGGGTGAGCGCATACGCGCCCGCAGATGCTGGCCATGGGATTGGGGTCGCGCGCTACGCGATAGGCTTCTTCAAATTCACCCTCCGCAATGAGCTCAACATAGCGGCCTGCGTTGGTGTGCGCGGGACAGGCCATCATGCAAGGGAAATTGGTGTTCAGCCAATCCCTGTCAACCTTTTTGTCGCCGAAGCGTTTCTGCATGGGGCCTTTCCCGTCGGTGAAAAACTTCGGGCGGCAAAGTTCTACTCTGCCGCTCGCGGATTTACTTGCTGAGTGCGAAGTCCGCCGACGTGTCGCCGGCAACTTTGACAGGGTTTGATTTGCTCTTCGCACCCTCATGCCATGCGGTCACGGTGTAGGCGCCGTCCGGCAGGTTGTCGATGCTGAATGCGCCAGACTTGTCGGTCTCTGCAAAATAGGGCGTCGGTGAAACGATAACGAAAGCCGACATCTCCGGATGAACGTTGCAGAGGAGCGGTATGACACCAGGGTCCTCGAATTGGAAAGATTTCCGTTGACCCTGAGGCCAAGTGCCGAGGTTATGACCGAGCTTCTTGTTGCCATTGATGGCAGACCAGAAGACGTTGTGGGCAACGCTGTCGCTGTTGAGAAATTCGACGGTCGTGCCCTGTTGAATCGCCACAATGTGCGGCACAAACATCAAGCCTTTCTGGTCGATGGTGATGTGTTGTGTGGGCGCAGGGAAGGTTTTGCCGGCAACACCTTCAACGTAGACAACGGATTCCCCTTTGACTCCGGAAACCTTGCCGTGAAGGGTGCCGGCGATGGCTGCCGCGTTGAAGGCGGCTATCGCGGAAAGCACTACGAAAACATGTCGATTCATAAGTTCTCCTGGTGAAAAATGAAAGTCGTGAATGCCGTTGCCGACATTCGGACACGATCAGAAAAGAAATCGCGCGAGTAGATAGACCGCGTTGTTGTCGCCCGCATTGCGTCCTGCGCCGTCATAGTTGGTGGCCGCGCCATTGAATCGCAAGTAATCTGTGTACTGAACGCCCAGGTCCAGGTTTTGAATGGGCCAGTAGGAGAAATTCGCCGAATACCCGGTGCTCCGCGGAGAGGCATTGGCACTGCCCGTAAGCGCGGCTGGAACGTAGAGGAGAGGATCCGCAGTCCCGCTGGTCAGGAACCATCCGAAAGCGCCGGAATATTTATTTCCAATGTGATATTCCACATTCGCGTTGGCGGAATTCAGATGGTGCGCACCAGGTTCGGCCGCTCCGCTTGCGGTACTCGCAACCAGAGCGGCATTCTCTCGCACATACGTGCCGCGCACGGAAAGAACGTCTTTGCCGAAGTTCCGGTCATACTCAAGATCGGGACCAAAATCCGTGTAGCTGTCTTCCGCACCGGTGATCGCGCCGGGCGTCGATTTCATGTGGATGCCGTATCCTCCGACCTCCAGCGTCGCCGTGCGGCCAATCCTCTGCCACGCAAGCCGCCAGTAGGGCGCGACGCCCTGGATGTTATAGGAAGAGCCCTGCCCTGTTGCCGGCTGCGGACCGCCCACATGATTGCTCCGATAAATAGTTCCGGCTGCATAGAGCTGCTGGTCAAACATGGTGAAGGCACCGATTCCCGCTACATCCTGCGCCAGTTGACCATTGATGATCGGCGACGCCGTTGGCGTTACAGCAGAGCTAGAGGCGATGAACGGATATCCCCACGCCGGTGTGTCGTTCCACAGATCTTCAAGAGTCGGATTGTTATTGAGAGTGAGACCGTAATCCCACTCTTTTCCCGCCACCTGCTTCTTGTTCGCAAAGCGAATGTCGGTGTTATCCATGGTGAAATGGTCGTCCTGGACGTTGTAAGTCACCTGGAGAAAGCTGCCTAGGTGCGTGGCCCAAGCTCCGGCGAGAAAGAGCGATATGTCCTGAGGAAATTCAAAACCCCAATTCTGTGTGCCTGGCTGTGGAACCTTGGTGCCTGTCGTTGATGTTTCAAGAAACGCGCTCAAAGGCAGTGCCCCAAGAAGGTTGAGGCCCGAGTGGCGGCTATCAGAGGGCGCGGTGATACTGTTGACGCTCGACCGGTCCGCGTACCCCATCAGCTTGAACAGTCTTCCGGCGGTATTCAATTCTGGCGCCGTGGTATGGCATCCGCTGCAAGGCAAACCAGTCTGGCGAGCATAGCTCGGAAGCCCCATTGCGCTGGGTGACGATGCGCAGAGAACCGCGACGAACGCAACCATAACAACTGAGAAGTTACGACGCATTAACCCTCCTTGAAGCAATCAAGATCCGGCCGTATATCGACGGCGTGCCGCTGCAGAGGCAGCTTTCTTTCAAATCGAGCTTTATCGGCCATGTACAAATGCGAGGTCTGAGGCGGTCCTCATCGCTTTGTTGCGTTCGGTCAGAGATACCTTTGGCTTGTGCGAGCGTGGCCAGCGAGAGAGTCGGTGCCTTCAAAAGCGACTCGTCACCTGAGAAAAACTTGCGAAGGGTGTCCTTGATCGCCGCACCTGAGTCATTGAGGTTGCCAAGATCTGAGAGGCGGGTGTCATGTCCGGCTGAAACAGAGGGGATCGCCATGGCGCAAGTTGGAACTGAGAGAGCTGCCGATACAGACATGGCCGCCGGAGAATATAAGAAGATGAGAGTGAGCCAATTGCTGTCCACGGATGGCCTCAGTGTTCCCAATCACAACCTGCGAGGCTGCATAGATGAAGAGTGTGAGCTAGCTCACACTCCACGCGATGTGATGGCAGTCACTGCGCATAGACTTGGGAAACTCGTGACGGCGTCAGCATCCAGGCGGACGAATCATACTGAACGGGTCGAACGGGAGTGGAAGTACAGGCGCGTCGGGGTACAGGGCCAATCTCGCAGTTGGGGCTGCAAGTGTCCTCTCAATCGCTTCCAGTTCTGTCACATGTTGTCTCCTACTAGACTGGCCTCGCTGATCTCACGAAGGCGCACTCTGGCGTTTGGTCGTGCACTCATTGCCAAAATATCTTTGTTCGAGCAGTGTCGACCTGATTCGCGACTCTGTCTGTTCAAAATTGCTCACTTGGGCTCCCTACGGAGGCGATTTGCCGAGGCAATGCGACGGCCGCGCATGCGCTTCGTGCCGATCAAGACTGACGATCAGCTCGACATGCAGTGTTGATTACTTCGTTATTAATGGGATGGTCCGCCACTTCCTCCGCGATATAAGTGACATACACAGGAGGCATCCCATGGAGATACACACCGTCGGCATCGATCTGGGGAAGACAGTCTTCAATCTGGTTGGGCTGAGTGTCCAGGGTGAAGTGGTCGTGCGCAAGAAGTTTTCCCGCAAACAGCTTTTGCATTTCACATCTAACCTGCGCATTGGCTTGATTGGCATGGAAGCGTGCGGGGGAGCCCACTTCCTGGGTCGGGCTCTTCGTGAACAGGGACATGAAGTACGGCTGATGCCGGCACAGTATGTAAAGCCGTTCGTGAAGACCAACAAGAACCACTACATCGATGCGGAAGCGATCGCCGAGGCAGTGCGACGGCCGCGCATGCGCTTTGTGCCGATCAAGACCGACGAACAGCTCGACATGCAGTCTCTTCACCGGGTGCGGGAAGGCTGGATGGGACGGCGTACGGCGGTGATCGACCCTTCTACCCCGGTCCCTCGATGGCATGCTCGCGCATGCAAGGCCGTCGTATGCCCACAAGCTGTCCATGCACCCTGTACACGGCACTCGCTCACAGCTTGCTGAGCTCCGTTCCGCTCTCTCACGGGCTTTCCAGACTCCGTTGCGCCAATCCGGCTCCCGCAATGCTCACAATCAGCAGGTCGGCGCGATTGAAAATGCATAGGTAGATCACCGCATCCGCCGCAAACGCCAGCGGCTCAGTTCAAACGATCCTATCGAAACTGCCCCGCCCGACAGAACTGGCTCAACCCTGTCTCGTCTACTGGGGCAGTTCCGATAGGAACCTGACGTTTATCGGGACCAATCGACCAAGCTGCCGAATGAGCGATCAGAAGTTTAGCTGTATGGGCGAATTTGGACAGTTTGCGAAAACCGAGTTCTGCTATGTGCACCACCTCCCAACTTCACGAAACACTCATCGGGAGTGCAATGGCAATCGCGTAACGGGCCCCCGATCCTCAAGACCTCCTTCGAGATTCTGGAAAGACAGCTTGCATTACCCATCGATCAATAGGTAGAGTGTCTATATCTTTTGATGTAGAGGGTCTACAGCCTATGACGGCGCAAGCAAAATATCAGAACCGGATTGAACTCTTGCAGGGAACGTTGGACATGTTGATCCTGAAAACGCTTCAGTGGGGCGAACAGCATGGCTATGGGATCAGCCAGGCAATTCGCGCAAACTCCGGCGACGTCCTTCAAGTGGAAACCGGCTCGCTGTATCCGGCTCTGCATCGTTTGGAGCGCCAAGGTTGGGTCAAAGCTGAGTGGAAGAAGAGTGAGAGCAATCAACGTGCGAAGTTTTACAAGATCACGAAACTGGGCAAGGAGCAACTAGCTTCTGACTATGAGCGTTGGGGCAAGATGGTTGCGACAATCGAAGGAATCATGGCCGCGAAGTGAGGTAGCGCGTGAGACTATTTCGGTTTTTACGGCGCAAATCGGATTTGACGGAAGAGATCGAAAGCCATCTGAACATGGCAATAGCTGACAGAGTGGCTCGCGGACAATCGCCAGTGGATGCGCGCAAAGCGGCATTACGTGAATTTGGGAATGTGCCAATGATTGCCGATGCGACCCGGGACCAATGGGGATGGTTGCGGCTTGAGCTCTTAATCCGGGATGTCCGCTACGCGTTGCGGCAATTGCGCAAGGCGCCCGGATTCACCGCTACGGCGGTGCTCATGCTTGCCTTCGGCATCGGTGCCACCACCACAATCTTCTCCATCGTCGATGGGGTTCTTCTGCGCCCGCTGCCGTTTCCGAATTCTGACCGTCTCGTCACTCTGGGCGATCAGATCAGCAACACAGACTGGGGCAAGCACGATCCAGGACCGATTACCGGTCCTGAGGTCGTCATTTACCCGCGCGACACGCGTTCTTTCGAGAGCCTCGGAGGCTTTGGTTCCGTGAGTTTTGAAATCTCCGGAATCAGCGAGCCCGCACAGATTAACGCTGCGCGCATGACGCCTTCGGTCTTCTCCACCCTCGGCGTTGGGCCGCTTATGGGGCGCGTCTTCACTGCGCAGGAAGATCAACAGAAGGCTCAGGTCGCGGTGCTGAGTTACGGTACGTGGAAGAGCCGTTTCAACAGCAATCCGCAAATCCTGGGCACCAAGATTCTGCTCGACCGCAAACCGTATATAGTCATTGGCGTCATGCCGCGGAACTTTGAGTTTCCGCTCAACCCCGGCCGGTTAAATCGCAGCGAACTCTGGGTTCCCATGAGCCTGAGCGACCAGGAGCTTTCTCCTGAGGCAAATGCCAACTGGTTTCTGAATATGGTTGGACGGTTGAAACCAGGCGTCACTCCGGCACAGGCGGAGAGCGATGCAGGACTGGTGGCGCAGCAGATTATGCGCAACTATCCGCCCGACGAGGCTAACTATCACATCAAGCCAGTGGTCTACCCGCTACAGCAAATCACGATACTGCAAACTCGTCCGATGCTTCGTATGCTTTTTCTCGCTGTGGTCGTCATGCTGCTCATTGCTTGCGCCAACCTCGCGGGGCTCCTTCTGGTTCGCGCCATTCACCGTCAACGCGAGACCGCGGTACGGTTGGCCATTGGCGCGACTGCACTCAGGCTGCTGCGACAAATGATGCTTGAAAGCCTCGTCCTGAGCGTCGCCGGCGGTCTCCTCGGCACCGGACTCGCCGCACTTGCGCTTGCCATTGGCAAGAATTACCTGCCGGAAACGCTGCCACTGATGAACCAGATCGTGCTCAACTGGTCGGTCGCCGGCTTCGCGCTTCTCCTCGCGATTCTGACCGGGTTCTTCTGTGGATTGGCCCCAGGCTTCGTTGCCCTGCGCACGAACGTGAATAGCTCGTTGAAAGAGGCCGGGCGGAGCGGCTCCGCGAGCGGCAGCCATGCGCGACTACGCTCCACGCTCGTTGTGGTGGAAATCGCCGTTGCGCTCGTCCTGCTCGCTGCTTCAGGCTTGCTGCTGCGCAGCTTCAGCAATATGAACGCGGTCAGTCTCGGGTTCCGCCCCGACCACGTCACCACCGCTTCTTATGCATTGCCGCAGAAGCAATACTCCACACAGGAGCAGATCGACGCCTTCAACAACAAACTGCTTCTCAAACTTCGCCAGTTGCCGGGTGTGGACTCTGTTGGTCTTACCAATATGCTTCCCGCAGAGGGCAATGGCTACACCATGACTTTCACCGTAGAAGGATATGTGGATTCCCGCGGGCCCGACCAGGCATTAGCGGCACCCTCTCTGGTCATCGGCGACTATTTCAAGGCCGTCGGCACACCACTCGTTCGCGGCCGCTACTTCGAGGAGTCCGATAATGCCAACAACCAGCTTGTTGTAATTGTCAATCGCGAATTTGCCGAGCATTACTGGCCACGGCAGAATCCCATCGGCAAACAAATGCGCCTAGGCGGCTCGAAGTCGGAAACCCCCTGGATGACCCTTGTAGGAGAGGTGGCCGATGCCAAGCTTACCTCGCCCGATGCCGACGCAACCGAGCAATTCTACGAGCCGGTCGCGCAGCTCGAAAAGGACAATGGCCAGTATGCTTTGCCCACGGATTTGAATGGCAACAGCGATTATATTGTCCTGCGTTCCGCACTTCCGCCCGAGCAGATGGAGAATGTTATGCGTGCAACGGTTCGTTCCATCGATGCGCAACTGCCTCTCACCCAGGTGCAAACCATGGAGCAGGTCGTTGCTCAAAGCGAAGCGCCGCGCCGCTTCAACACAGTCGTTATCTCCAGCTTTGCTTTTGCCGCTGTGCTGCTGGCGATGCTCGGCATTTACAGCATTATCGCCTTTTCTGTTACGTCCCGCGTGCAGGAGATGGCCATTCGCATGGCTCTTGGCGCGCAGCGCTTGCATATTCTGCGGCTCGTCCTCATTTCCGGTCTCAAGCTCGCCGCCATCGGTTGCGTTCTTGGACTCGCCGGTGCCGCTACCGCATCGAGCGTCTTACGATCCTTGCTTTTCAACGTGAGCCCATTCGACCCCGTGGTCATGATCCTGACCGCAGTCGCTGTCTTCGCTTTGACTCTTGTGGCATCCCTCTTTCCAGCTCGCCGTGCCGCTTCTGTTGATCCCGTGCAGGTTTTGCGCGGCGAATAACTCGCCGTCTGCGTACTCCTCCAGTCGGCCAATATTCCCTGTGTTGAAGGAGGGATCCTGCAATCGTCCGGAGCCGGGGCAATCAGTGGGAAGTCGGTGCGATCTTCCTGCGATTCCCGGCGAGGGGAAGGGAAATCGGGTACCGACTGCGTAAATAGCTGTGGATGGTGCAAATCGTCAAACGGTTCGGCGAAGACTGATAAGTACCCTGAAGTGTGCGTCCAGCGAAGGCTGGCATGATCAGTGGGAGCAAGTCCCACCGGGGTAAGAGTCCAGGCCCCGTAGCTTGAATAGCAGGAAGGAAGGCAACTGAACATCCTGAAGCCTATTGACGAAGCCATCTAAAAGGATGGTGAGCGAGTCGCCGGGCCGTAACGCAAGTGAACCCATATGGCCTCGAAAGTACTGCAATCCGAAGGCCGAGCCCTCACTTTTCGGGCGAAGGCAGCATGGAGCGTCGCAAGGACTGATGCGGCGAAACACTTC
>OBLW0100002566.1_pt1 | contig 14654 bp, 13 predicted proteins | sample 1520161 | NCBI WGS metagenome assembly OBLW01 (sample SAMEA3539309, study PRJEB22396) | soil metagenome | biome: tundra; feature: field; material: soil | place: USA | collected 2010-05 | depth 0.15 m
ACTAATATTCAGCATCCGCGCACTGCCGTGGGCTGGAACAAGACGCACATCTTCCTGGTCGAGGTGGACGGGCGCCAGATCGACCTATCTTTGGGCATGACGTTTCAGGAATTGGCGGAGTATATGCTCAAGCTCGGCTGCCAACAAGCCATGAACCTGGACGGCGGTGGGTCCGCCACCCTCTGGGCCCTCGGCATGGTACGAAGCAGTCCCAGTGAAGGACAGGAGCGGCCCTCGCCCAATGCTCTGGTGGTCGTCAGGAAGAATTCGCGACCGGTGGCAAAATGAACCTGCGAGCCCACAGTTTCGCGCAACTCTGCCTACTGTTGTTCGGGAGCGGAGCACTTTGCGTGGAAACATCATCCCCTAGCGGGACCCCGGAGAGGCCGCAACCGCTGGTCCTGCCTGGAACCGACCTCTTCACCGCCGGTGTGATACCCCGGCTTCGGATCGAACTTGAGCCAGGCGCGTTGGAGAGTCTGCGCAAGGAGCCGCGGGAGTTCGTGGCCGCAAAGGTGTCTGAGGGATCGGCGGTTTACGCGAAAGTCGGCGTCCACCTGAAGGGTTCGACCGGCAGCTTCCGCGCGTTGGATGACAAACCGGGTTTGACGTTGGATTTCTGCCGGTTCGACGAGGGCCAGAAGTTTCATGGCTTGCGGAGAATTCACCTCAATAACTCCGTGGAGGACCCGAGCTTTGCGAATGAGAAGCTCGCGAGTGAGCTTTTCCAAGCCGCGGGAGTGCCGGCCCCTCGAGTCACCCGGGCGACGCTGGTGTTAAATGGGCGCAAGCTAGGCCTATACGTCCTCAAGGAGGGGTTCACCGAGGATTTTCTCGCCTGCCATTTCAAACGCGTGGGCGGCGAGCTTTATGAACCCGAGGAGGGTCATGACGTTGATCAACGTCTGAAGCGGAATTCGGTTCTGGCCCCTGTGGAGAACCGAGCGGCGGTGGAGACACTAGCCGCTGCCGTGGTCGAGCCCGACCCCGCCCGGCGCTGGCAGCGTTTGGAGGCGGTGCTGGATACCGACCGTTTTATCGCTTTCATGGCCATGGAAGTCATGCTCGGACATCGGGACGGCTATTGTCTGGCTCGAAATAACTTCCGGGTTTACCACGACCTCGATACCGGCAAAGTCGTTTTCTTCCCTCATGGCATGGACCAGTTGCTGGGCACGGCGGATCTGCCTTGGCAGCCCAGCGTGGCCGGCCTGGTGGCCAAAGGAGTCATGGCAACTCCGGAAGGCAGACAGCGCTATGCCGCCGTGTTCAGTTCCCTGTTCACGAACGTCTTCAAGGCGGGAGCGCTGACGAGCCGGGTGGATCAGCTCGCGACGGAGCTGCGCCCGGTTTTGAGCGGGAGTGAATGGGATAGCCTTAGAAGCGAGGTTGCGATAGTGAAGGGCCGAATTGTGCAAAGGCAGCTCAGCTTAAAGTCGCAACTGGCCCGGCCCCCGTTGCGGCTGATCGAGCCTCAAGCTGGGGAAGCGCGCCTGGACGGATGGCTGATTGCCGAAGCGCCAACGAAGGGTAAGATGGACCAGGTCAATGGGCCCGGGAACGTGCGCTCGTTGCATATCATGGCCGGCGCCGAGACCCTGGCATCCTGGAGAGCAAGGTCACTGATCGGGCGCGGGCGTTATCGCTTCGAAGGCCGGGCGCGCGTGGCGGGTGTCCAGCCCCTCCCTTACGGCCTTCGTCAGGGGGCCGGACTCCGCGTCGGCGGCAAGGCCAGGCAAATTGACTCGTTGACGGGCGACTCGGCATGGAGGATGCTTGTTACGGAGTTTCAGGTGGAGCAAGCCACCGAAGAAATTGAGTTTATTTGCGAGCTTTGTGCCCGTGCCGGGGAAGCCTGGTTTGACCTCGACTCGCTCAAGGTGGTGCCATTAAGATGAATTATGAGAACAAATGTAGTTACGAGAGCCTTCACGCTCATTGAATTGCTGGTGGTCATAGCGATCATCGCCATCCTGGCCAGCCTGCTCCTGCCCGCGCTAGCCCGGGCCAAGGCGAAGGCCAAAGACATCAGTTGCATCAACAATGTGAAGCAAATTGACCTGGGCGCTCGGATGTGGGCCGGCGACCAGGGAGACAAGTATCCCTGGGACGTGGCCGTTGCTAATGGAGGCAGCAAGGGGTCGGCCGATTGGACGGATCATTTTCGAGTGCTCGCGAATGAACTGCGCAATGTGAACCTGCTGACCTGCCCGGCGGATACGGACAAGCTCAAGCGGATGACCAATAACTGGACTACGCTGCGGGGTGATCTCAATGTCAGCTATTTCGTCGGCACGAACACGGGTCCCGCAAAAACCTATGTCATACTGCTGGGCGATCGGAATGTGACCGGGGGCGGTGGCGGGCTGGATCCTTCCTGGAATGTTTACCTGGGGAGCTCAATTGATGCGGCATGGGATGGGAACCAGCACATGCTAAAGGGTAATCTCGGCATGGCCGACGGGAGTGCGCGCAAGTTCGCCACGGCGGTGCTGCGGGAGGCGATTAGTGCCGAGATAGCCTCAGGTGTGACGAATGTGGTGTTCTCCAAACCCCGGGGCGTATTGTAGGTGCGCGACAGCAAAGTCATTCAAGGCGCCGCAGGCTTGGTCACGCTGGGAGCGGCTGCGATCGTTTGTCTCACCTGGCGGGGAGGATTTTCTCCCCGGCTCGATTCGAGGCCGCATGATGCGGTGGGGTGGTTCATGGCCCAAGAGACTTTGCGGCATCTGCAACCGGGGGGCCAGGTAATCCTCATCGTCCGCGACACCATTACGTTTCAGAATCCCGCGACGGATGTTCAACTGGCGAGCTTTCGAAACACCCTTCGCAAAGCGCACGTGACCGTTGGCTTGGTCCAGTCGCTCCAAGTGGATCCCTTGCGCCCAGTGGAGGTGCCGTCGGGTGACTTCCAGGAGTTGATTCGAAAAGCGCCGAAGGGGAGCGTGATTGTTTCTTTCATGGGACCTCCGCCGCTGCTCAGCTCAGTCCAACGCCAGCAATTGGAGGAAACCAAGCCGGCGATTGTGGCCTTCTGCCCCGGGAGCCTGCCCGAACGCGTCAATCTGCCGGCTTTGTTTGAACAAGGCTTGCTCCAGGCGGCAGTCATCAGCCGCCCGAACCCGTCTGCATCAACTGCAACGCCCAGGAGCCTCCAAGGATGGTTTGACCAGGCGTTCGTTGGGATCACGAGCGCGGATGCCACCAGTCTTTCTGCGCGGTCGGACAGGCCATCGCCGGCGAGGTCGCCATGAGAACTTGCCCAAAGTGTCTTGCCTTCACGCTGACGGACTTGTTGGTAACGGTGGCGATCCTGAGTATCCTGGCCGCGATCGTGGCAAACCGGCTGGTGGCGGCGAAGACAAAATCCCGAACCGCGCTTTGCCTGGCGAACGTTGGGAAGGTCAACCGCGCGGTGCTGGATTTCTCCTCCGACAATCACCAACAACTGCCGGGCTCCTTACCCGATAATAGGGAGAATCTATGGTGGTGGTACAAAGAACAGGTCAAACGGTATGCCGGCCTGAGCGGGGCGTCTTCGGCCAGCGACACAGTCTTTGCCTGCCCGGATGACCGAGGTTACACCGACAAGACTCCCTTTCATCTCAATCCCCGATTTGACTTCAGCAGCTATGTGTACAACGGTGTGACAATGCCCGGCATGCCAAACATCGCTGGGCTGCCGCTCTCATCCATCCAACACCCCAAGCGCACGCTGCTCGTTATGGAATGGACCGCCCACGCGCCGTTGTCCTGGCACGAGAGCAAGACCGGCCGGAAGAACATGCCCTTCTATTGCGACGCTCAGAGTGTTGTTGGCTTCGTGGACGGCCACGTGAGCTTCAGCAAGATCTACTACGACGGCTACAACGCCGCCTATACCCAAGACCCAATCCCCCCCTACGATTACCAGTACAGCGGGAATTAGCACCCGCCGTCCTAATATGAATAAACAATGTCCTTTCTTTAGAGCGTTCCTTGCGCTCACGCTGCTGTTCGCGGCCGCTTTTTGGGCACAGGCCTCGCCCGTTTTCGGTCCCTGGACTCCCCTCTTCAAAGGTATCGATCATGCTGTCGGTACTAATAACCCCAACATCGCTGGGAACTTCCCCAATGAATGGCAGGTCGTGCACTGCGTCCGGGTGGACTTGACTGACCCCGACGTTCAACTGTTCACCACCCCGAGGGCCTCAAGCTACGCAGCCGAGTCTCGCGAGACTCTCACCCAGACCGTTCCCGCCATTCTTCAGCAATACAAGCTGCAGGTGGCTTCGGACGCTAATTTTTACAATGCCAATCCCGGGGGTGCGGACCCGACCAGCGCAGGGGTGAATTGTGAAGTATATGGCCTGCAGATTTCCAGCGGGATCGTGGTTTCTGCGGAAACATCTGCCGACTACTCCGGCGACCATCGCGCTGCGTCGTTACTGTTCACGGCGACCAAGCAGCCCATGTTTGTTTTTAGAAATTTCCCACCGGGGACCAACACGGCGGGCATCAATACTGCCATCACCGGTTTTTACCCGATCGTGTCAAATGGCGTGAACATAGGCGCGGCCTCAATCGCCGGCTATCCCGATTCCGCTATTCATCAAACCCAGCCTCGCACCGCTTTTGGTGCTTCTCAGAACGGCCGTTATTTGTACCTGATGACGATCGACGGGCGGCAGTCAGGATACAGCGATGGCGCGCTGGACTCGGAAACGGCTTATTGGATGCTTCAATGCGGCGCCTGGAACGCCATCAATATGGACGGGGGCGGTTCGACCGCGTTGTACATGGCCGACAGCACGGGCAGTCCCGTGGCTTTGAACCACTCCAGTTACCTGGCCGGGACCGGGCACGAGCGCTACATTGGCTCCCACTTTGGCGTGTATGCCAAGCCGGTGCCTGCTTTCATCAACGATGTCTCGGCCAACCCCGACGACACGGCGGCCACTATCACCTGGACCACAATCGATCCCGCTACCAGCCAGGTGCAATATGGACTGACAACCGACCTGGGTTCTTCAACCGCGCTCCAGTCTGGCCTGGTGACCAACCATGCCGTTTTATTAAGCGGCTTGACTCCCGGCACGGGCTACTACTTCAAAATCCTCTCGGCCGTGGGCAGCACCCAGTTCGCCAGCTCGAATTTCTTCCTCGTAACCACCAACTATCTGCTGACCGATGCCATGTTCGATCTCACCAACACTTGGACTTACACGAGCGCCAACCTGGATGGAGTCAACTGGACCACACCCGCTTACGACGACTCGGCCTGGGACGGTTCCGGGCCCGGAGCGCTTTGGGTGGACAATCGCGGTCCCAATTACATGGGCGACATTCCCATTCCGCTGCTGACCGAAATGCCGCTGGATCCCAACACCGGCTACCCCTATCATACCTATTATCTCAGGACCCATTTCACTTATACTAATGACTTGTCCGGGGCTGCTTTTCTGGTCGAAGTCTATGTGGATGATGGCGCCGTGGTTTATCTCAACGGTGGCGAAATCTGTCGCTTGTTCATGGCCCCTTATCCGACCCCGATTTACAACTCGACCCTGGCGACAGGCTATGCCTGCAGCGGTGACGCCTCCTGTCCCGTGGATTTTGTGGTCCCCGCTCCGGTTCTTACCAACCTTGTTCAAGGCGACAACGTGCTGGCGGTCGAGGTGCACAATTACGACCCCCTCAGTCCCGACATCACGTTTGCAATGTCACTGGCCATCACGCGGCCATACGATTTGGGTGCTCAACTGAGCATCATTTCCTCCAATGGCACTCCCGTCCTGAGCTGGACCCGCGGCGGGTTCACGCTCCAGCAGGCGAGTAACCCTGCTGGCCCATGGGCCGATGTGCCCGGGCCAGTGGTAAGCAGCCCATTTATACCTTCTGTTATCAGCTCGCCTCTTTATTTCCGACTTAGGAAATAGCCGTTTCATTGCTCGTGACTGCTCTGGAACACAAACGCCAGCAACGATTCAGGGTCGGGGTGTATGGTGTCTTGGCTGGGCTGATGTTATTGCTTATCTTGCTCTTGATGCAAAGCTTCCAAACCGCATATGGAACGTGAATGTCCCGCTCCACTTTCCCTGCAATCTCAAGAGAGTCTATGAATACTGTCGTTCGAAAAACCGTCCTTTTGATGCTGGCTTCGGGCTGGATCATCTCGGGCCCTGCCCAAACCATTACCATCAAATGCTCCGACACTCTCCTCGGTCTCAGCCAAAAATGGGCGGACGCCTACAAGGCGAAACACCCCGGGGTGGCTCTCCAAGTGGCGGGTGGCGGTGCACCCGCCGCCTTTGCGGCCCTGGCCGAGAAGAAGCTCGATATTGCCTTAGTGTCGCGTTCGATTCGGTACAAGGAGGCAGAGCCTTGTGAGGCGGCTTTTGGCCAGCGACCGGCCGAGTACAAAGTGGCCGTCAGCGGCCTGGCGATATATGTGAACGCGAGCAACCCGGTCAAGGTGCTCACCTATGACGAACTGTTCGACATTTTCAAGGGCAAGCACAGGAATTGGAAGGAATTGGGGGGCGAGGAATTGGCCATCTCGGTGTATGCTCAGGAGACCAATTCCGTTCAGGGCGAGTTGTTCGGCGAAGAAGTGCTCAATGGCAAAGGGATTTCCACCGAAGTTCACATCATGGCCGCTTCGGATATCCTTAAAGCCATCGCTAAGGATCCAAAGGGCATTGGTTACGGCGCACTCATTCAGATTGAAGGCGTTCGGCCTCTAAGCATTAAGCGAGCTTTCTCCTCCACGCCCGTGGTTCCCAGTGAGGAAGCCATCGCTAACCGAGTTTATCCTGTTTCGCGGTTCGTTTACTGCTATACAGCTCCTGCCGGCAGCAAGGACGAGACCAAGGCTTATCTGGATTGGGTCCGCAACGACGAGGGACAGCAGATCGCCAGGGAAGCTGGCTACTTTTCGTTGCCGGCCAAATGGCGTCGGAGTCAATGACCGCGAGGAGTCACGCCGTTTGCGGTACTCTGCTTTTCGTTCTGCTAGCAATCGGCGCAACCCTGGCCGCAAACCAGCCCACGACTTCTTCAAATGACCCCGGTGCCAGCCAGCAAGTCGCGCCAACCGGCGGAGTGGTGTTCGACCATACCAGCGGGTTTTATCAATCTGCATTCGATTTGGCTCTTTCGGCGCCGGTTGAAAGGGTAGTGATTTATTACACGACCAACGGCGCCAGCCCGCAGCCGGCGAGCGCTCTGCTTTACACCCGTCCCATCGCAATCACCACCACCACGATCGTGCGGGCTGCGGCGTTCGGCCAGCGGACCAATCTGATCGACACGGCGGCAAGGACCTATCTGTTTGTTCCAGATATCCTCAGGCAAACGGGCGCGCGGCTCCCAAGAGCCTGGGGAACGAACCAGGGGCGACCGATCCTTCCCCACTACGGCATGGCAACGGCGAACGCGGAGCATGCTCCTTCTCGCCAAGCGGTGGCAGAAGGACTCAGGTCGGGTCTTACTCTCTCCATTGTTGCGGATCCGGACGATCTCTTCTCATGGGAAACCGGGATTTACGTTCACCCGCTGGAGCGCGGAACTGCCTGGGAACGGCCCGTCTCGGTGGAAATGATTGATGCGGAAGGCCGGCCGACGTTCCAATGCGCCGGCGGGCTGCGCATTCACGGTAGTATGAGTCGCCATCCGGAGGAATCGCCTAAACATTCTTTCCGTCTCACTTTCAGGCCCCGTTATGGTTCTGCTAGACTCCATTTTCCTGTGTTCGGCCCCGGCGGCGTACAGGAGTTCGACGCCCTGGTTCTCCGTGCCGGGAATAACAATTCCTGGCTGGATAGCAACGGCGAGGGGCGCCGCCGGGCCGATTACATTCGGGACGAATGGATGCGCCAGAGCATGCTGGCCATGGGATATCCTTCAGCGCGCGGCATCTTCGTGCATTTATACCTCAATGGCCTTTATTGGGGCCTGTACAACCTGTGCGAACGGCCCAGCACTTCCCTGCTCGCCGGCGACCAAACCATTCCAGCCACGGGGTTCGATGCCAGAAGAGCCGATAAAACAGAGTCTGGCGACCAGGTCGCCTGGGCCAGCATGATGGCCCTGGCCAATTCCGGGGTAAGCGATGAGCGCGGCTATGAAGAAATCGGCCAGCACCTGGATCTTGTGGAGCTGGCGGATTATCTAATCCTCAACTTCTACGCCGGCAATTCCGATTGGGACCGCTCCGCGAATTGGTTTGCCGCCCGCCCCCGGACCTCCGGCGGCCGATTCAGGTTCTTCGTTTGGGACGCTGAACGCACCCTGGAAGACCTCGAAGCCGATACGCTGGATTTCGATGATGACGAAAGCCCACCGCGCTTGTTCCATAGGCTGTCTGAGAATGCCGCGTTCCGAAGGCTTTTTGCGGCCCGTGCCCAGCGACTCCTCTTCAACAACGGCCCTCTGGCGCCCGATATATCCGCGGAACGTTACCGGACTTTAGCCGACGCGATTGCCAAACCTCTGACAGCGGAAGCGGCCCGCTGGGGTAATTATCGCCGGGATGTGCACCAGTACAAAACCGGTCCTTACGAACGCTACACGGTGGAGGGTCATTGGCAGCCGGAAATTCATCGCATCCTGACCCGGTATTTCCCTGAAAGGCGCGGGATCTTGTTAGACCAATTTCGCGAGCGAAGCCTCTTTCCGCCGGCCGATACTCAAAGACGTAATTAGTCCGCTTGAAGTGTGGCTCACCAGCAGCCAATGGCGAAGCGCTGATCAAACGCCATCACTATCTTATTAGAGTTCCAGGGTTAATGCACAGTGCCTGGTTCCGGCACGGAGACCGGACGGTGCCGAGGCACCATCGCACGGAAGTCGCCGAGGTTGTATGGCCCGATATAGGGCTGGCCCAAATCGACTTCGGCGACGGCGACCGTGCCCCACTTTCCGGCTTGGGCGATTGGTTTGCCGGTCTGATCGAAGATCGCGGAAATCATCCAGCCGTCCTTCGGTTCCATGAAAGTGCTGCTGACCAGATAGACGTGATTCTCGCACGCGCGGGCCTGGGCCAGCAATGGATTGCAGCCATAGACCGGCCAGGCGATCACCTCCGCCCCGCGGTTCGAAAGCTCGCGGGCGACTTCGGGGAAGAAGCCGTCGTAGCAAACCATCAGGCCGACCTTGCCGAACTTCGTGTCGAACACCGGATAGTCCTTGCCCGGCGCGATGCCGGCTGCAACCTCACTCGGCGGAAGGCAGACCTTGCGATACTTGCCGATCAGCCTGCCATCAGGGCCAAGCAGAACGGCTGTGTTGTAAACCAGGTGCCCGTCCCGTTCAAGCAGGCTCAAGGCGATGTGCAGATTGTTCCTCAGGGCGAGTTCCCCAAAATAGGCGGTCGTCGGTCCGGGAATGATTTCGGCCGTTTCGCAAGCCTTCTGCTTGACACCCACCGAAGGGACCGTCTCTCCGAGCACGACAAGATCGGCCTTCTGCCTGGCTGCTTCCGCGATGAGCGGCGCATATTCCTCGCAGTTCTCCCGTGATGATTTGCCCATCGGTTTGTAGTGAATCGTAGCGAGCCGCACCTTGCGCGGCGGCGGCGGCGCGGCCTTGTCGAACTGGACCTCGCTCCACTCCACGCGCCCGTTGGGAGCCCATTGCAGGTGCAGTTCGACTATGGCGCGCGTGGCCTTGTTGGGTGCGCGATAGACCCCGGAGACCGTGGTCCAGCCTTGCGAATCGGTCGCGCCATCCGTGGGATATTCGGGTTCGGCACTGGGGACGTGGCCTAGCTCCTTAACTTGTCGGTCTGGAACGTCGGCGGACACCGTGTGCCCCGCCTCATCTTGCCAGAGCACGCGTACCAGCGCGCTGCGGCGTGGCACGCTAACGTTGTGCGTCTTGCGGGCCGCGTGAAAGTGGTAGTAATCTCCGCCGCTCACCGCGAACGATTTCTCGAACCACCCATCCAATCCGTCGCGATGGTCGTGCGTGACCACCATACTGCCCGCCTTCATTGGCCCGCCGCGCGGCTCGAACGAAAACTCCGGGCGAATCTCATCGCGTGGCGCTACCGTCTGCCAGCCATTGGGCAACGGATTTGCCGCGCGGGCCAGTGACAGCACCAAGAAGATGGCAACAGCGAAAGTCGTTATTCGTTTCATGCTATCCAAAAACTGCTGGCCTACCTCCCAGTAAGGCGCAACATCATTTCTTCCCCGCCCACTCGTTAAGGAACGCCAGCACCTTCTTCGGATCGTGGTGGTCGCCTTCCTCAAGCTTGCCGGTGTCCTGCGTCGTCAACGCCTTTCCGTCCGTGTCCAGAATGACAATGACTGGCAGACCAAGCCGCGTTGGGTTGCCATACTCCTTGTTGATGTCACCGTTGTGACCCTTGTTCACATCGATCAGCACCACGACATACGCCTCCCTGAGCTTGGCGGCGATCTGCGCATCGCTTTCAAACAGCTTGTGCAGCTTGTGGCACCAGCCGCACCAGTTGGCCCCGAACTGCAGGAGCACCCGCTTGTTCTCCTTGTTTGCGACCGCCATCGCGCCGGCGATTTGCTTCGCGCCATCGGCGTTATCGTCGTAGATGGCCGGACGGGGTGCTTTGGGCGAACTGTCAGCGCCGAAGACCGGCAGGGCGAGGAGTACGGCCAGCAGTGTCGTGGTTCCTATGAAGTGGAGGAATCCAGTTTTCATTGGAGATTGGATAGACCAGGCACGCGCAGAGGTCAACAAGGGATAACCTCTCAGGCATGAATGGACAAAGGGAGTCTTGGCCCTTACCATTACGGGCATTACCTGCGGATTATGAGCGAGCGGGAGAATCTGGGAGCAGGGATTTATGCGGCGTTGAGTGCCTTGGTGGTCCTGATCTGTCTCATTGGGGCACTGGCTCTGCCGTCGTCGTTGTTTGCGAGCAAATGGCTTGGCGTCGTCGCCCTCGTCGGCTTCTTCATCGGCCTCCCCGTTTTGCAGCGGCTCGCCCATCGAAGCCGCATTCGCGATGCGGTCGGTGACATTGGCGGAACTGTGGTCCGCATCAAGAGATTGCCCTTTGGGCACCAGCCAATCAGCCCCAAGTATTCCTTTTTTCTCGGCGTCCGGTTTGAAGTCGAATACGTCGACCTCCTTGGCGCCACCCACCGGGCGCTGTGCAACTCCGGCTTTTTCCAGGGCGTTGTGTGACTGGAGGACGCCGTGGTCGAGGACCAATCCCCCCTAGCGCCACGCTGACCAAAGCAAGCGACTCGCCGGAATCATAATCCTTCTCGCCATGCTGGTTAGTTCTGCTTCACGTCGTAGCAAAAGAGAGCATCTTGGTCCCGGAGGTATAGTTTTCCGCCAGAGATAACCGCATGCGGCCAACTGTTCTCGCTGCTGCGATCGGCTTGGTCGAACCGGCCCTTTTCCTTATACCCCTTCGGCGTGGCTTCTACCAGGGCGATGACGCCTTTGCCCCCTTCGCCACGCATATACAGATACCCGTCTCGCCATGGCGCGGCGCTCGCCACAACACTTTCCCCGTGACTGCTTCAACTCCCACCACGTTCACCCCGGTGAGCTGGATATCCGCCGTGTCACGGGGGTGCAAGCGTTCGACGTTGCTCAAACAGTGCCGGGACATCGCAGATGCTCCTGATTCTGCCTTATCCGGCCTGCTGAAAGCTGACCACCGCTATTTCGCCTTTTCGGCTGCGTCCTGATATTTCTGGAGAGTGGCTGCGAAATCCTTTTTCATGTCGTCGTTATCGCAAACGGCGACGGCTTTCTTCTGGTGCTCGATGGCATTGGTGGTCTTGCCGGAAGCGAACAGGGCGTTGGCGTAAGTGTCGAGGATGGCGGCATCTTTGCCCTCGGAGGCGTCCACCGCAGCTTTCGCGAGCTGAGTGGCGAGCGGGATATCGCGCTGCTTGATGTTCTCGTCGGTGAGGATGGCCCAGGCGAAATCATTCAATGTCATCGGGTCATTGATCTTCAATTCCCGGAGCTGTTTGGCCAGGGCGGCGGCCTTTTCTTTGTCTCCGTTTTCGCCGACGGCGGCAGTGTATTGTTGAAAGATCTGCCCGGCTTGCTGGCTGCCCTTGTTGCGGCTGGCGGCTTGCTCCACCTGCTTCTTGATCGCGTCAAAATCCGTTTCTTTCGGCGCGGCAGCCCTGGCGGCGGCTTCCAGCTTCTCGATTTCGGCAGCGTCCTTCCCGGCAAAGACGGCCTTTTGATAAACCTGCATGGCGGCGGAGAACCTGGCAGACTGCAGAATCTCCGCCGCGTCGAGTTTCTTGCCACCAGGCATGATGCCACCAAGCTTCTTGTCGAGCGCTTCGAGTTCCTTGGCCTCGCTCTGCAATTCAGCCTCGTCGCCGCCTTGCATGGCTTTTCGGTAAAAGGCTTCGACCTTCTTGGTTGCTTCGGAACGCTTCTTGGCTTTTTCAATGTCGAACTTCCCCGCCACAACCTCCTCCAGCGCTTGTTCCAGTCCGCCCATGGGATGGCCGATCCAGACGATCTTGCCCTGCTGCACCAGAAACGCCGCGGGGATGCCGTTTTGTCCGGCGGCCTTCATCCAGTTGTCGGCCATAAAAGTGCCTTCCGTGTCCATCGCGACATGGTAATCCATTTTGTCACCCATCTTCTCTACGAACTTGGCGACGGCGGTGTCTTTGTCCTTGTCGCGTTCCCAGACATCCATGCCGATGAACGTCACCTGGGTGAATTTGTGCGCCATCTCGGTGAGGTGTGGAATGCTCACTTTGCATGGGCCGCACCACGTCGCCCAAAACTCCACGACGTAGATCTTGTCGGCATCCAGTTTGGCAACGGCGTCGCCCTTGACCCACTTGGAGGCCTTAAGGGCGGGCGCGGCATCGCCGATGGATAGCAAGGCGGCGGTGGCCGAGAGCGCGAGCGTGGCCACAACGGCCAGAGCGAGGAATGTAGCTTTATTCATGGGATTATTTGCCTGGTTCAACTGATATTTCTCATTCTCTGCATATACCGTCCCAAATCGTTAATCCTGTGCTCCAAGAACCCCAACAAAAGTGGTGGAGGCGGCGGGAGTTGAACCCGCGTCCTTGGCAAAGTTACCAGCCGCGACTACATGCTTAGTCAGGAGAGAGTTTTCTACCGTGCGATAACGGCCTGACACCGAATCGCACAGCCTAGCCCGCAGCATAAGAGATTCAATCGGACACGCGCAGGCGCCGCGCCCGACCTAACCTGCTGTTGCGTTCTGCCGGCGTAGCAGGTGTCCGCCGACGAACGTCGAGGCACTTAGGCCGCGAGAGCTAGTTCTTGATTAGCTGTTAATGTTCGGTCCGATGATTTACGAGGCCAACGAACCATCCTCGGCATGCCGCCTCTGGCGCGTCTGCTAAGTCGAAACCAGTACGCCCCCGGTTGCACTACCTTTAAACTCGCTTGATTCTAGCGGCAGGTCAAGCCGTCTCCGCCAGCGCCTGGTTCATTCGGCGGATGGCTTCGTCTATCTCCGCAGTGTTCTTGAAGCCGATGACCACGGCATCCAGCTCCGGCCGGCTCATGGCGAACCGGATGGATTTCTCGCGGTCCTCGGGCTTGGTGAAGTCGCCGTTGCCGATAATCTTCATGCCGATGACACCATGGCCTTTTGCGCGCATGGTTTTGAGTTCCGCCAGCACGGGCGCGGGCTCGTGCGTCTGGTTGTCCCAGACCTCCTCGTTCTCGCCGTCAATGTGGGCGCCCTGCGGGTTGACGCGCACCAGGTGCACTTCGGTCCAGTTCGAGGCGGTGGCGGCGCGCAAGGCGGGCAGGCTGTGGCAGGAGACGCCCTTGGCCCGGATCCACTTCTTGTCCTTGGCTTCGTCGAAGGCGTCCATGATTCGCTTCCACTGGTCGGTCCACTGGTCCTTGATCATGCAATGAATGAGCAGGCTGTCCACGTAGTCGGTGTCGAAGACCTTGCGGTGGTGATCAATGGCCGCCATGATCTGTTCCGGCTGGCCCGGGATCTTGGACTGGATGAACAACTTCTCGCGCGGCAGGCCCTTGATGGCGCCAGCGATCCAATCAAAGGTCTTGTAGCTTTGCGCGCAGTCAAAATAGGTGATGCCCTGGTCGTAGGCGTAGTGGATGAGCTTATTAAAGGATTCCTGGCCCAGCTCATGTTGGACATTGCCGCTGTTGCTGCCCGTGCCGAAACCCAGACGGCTCAGTTTGATGCCGGTCTTGCCGAGCGCTACCTGGTCCACGGCCGTCCGCTTGGTGGCGGCCTCGGCACGGAACCACGGGTAGGAAGTCAGCAGCAGCGCCCCCGCGGTGCCGACGGAGCGTTCAAGGAACTGGCGGCGGTTCAAACGATTGGTCTTCATAATGTTCTCCGCAGATCGTAAGTTCTGAGGGCGAGTGCATCACGCGCTCGTTTCCTCGCCCACAGTCTAACACCGCACGACAATCCGTCAACGCCGGTCCCAGGAATGGGACACACCACAGATGAACGCGGATAGACTCAGATGAAGATCGGTCAGAACAGCGCTCTTCCGGGCTCCCGCAAAGGAATCCTTCAGTTCCTTACTCTCGACCGCCTGGTCGAACAAATGAAGCACAGCGGCATTGTCATCCCGCCCTCAATCCCAGGTAGTCCCACCGGAGCTTCGCCGTGGCCTCGCCGGAACCTCGCCGTAGTACCTCTTATCGGGGATAAGAGGTACTACGGC
>OBLW0100002567.1_pt1 | contig 14650 bp, 7 predicted proteins | sample 1520161 | NCBI WGS metagenome assembly OBLW01 (sample SAMEA3539309, study PRJEB22396) | soil metagenome | biome: tundra; feature: field; material: soil | place: USA | collected 2010-05 | depth 0.15 m
CCCGGTCATAGGCTTCTCCACCGTTGATAATCCAGTCGTTGTGGTCGGACCGCTGACCGTTGAACTCGATAGATCGGTTCTGGGTTTGAGCCATTGGGGTGTCAAAATCTGGAATCCCGGATGAGGCGCCGGGCACCAAGGCCGTGAGCTGGATGATGTTGCGCCCGTTTGTGGCGAGATCCGTAATCTCCTTGTCGGTAATAGTTTGGCTGACATCGTTCGTCTCCGCCTGGACCGCAATGGCGTCGGCTTCGACGGTAACACTTTCTTTGGACTCACCGACTTGGAGCGGCGCGTCGGCGCGAACGGTATCGCCTACGTTGAGCGCGACGCCGACCTGTTCAAACGCCTTAAAGCCCGCTGCCTCCACCCGAACCTTATACTTTCCGACCGCGAGCTCGGGGGCGTTATAGCTGCCGGTGCTGTTGGATGTGCTGGAACGGACAATTCCGGTGTCCATGTTCGTGATCGTGATCTTGGCGCCTGGGACCGCGGCGCCGGTCTGATCAGTCACGGTTCCCACTATGCTGGCAGTTTCCTGGCTGTACGCTACTGTGCTCAGCAGCACAAGACCAAGCATCAGCAGCAAGGATATTCGCCACATGGGATACGTTCTTGTCGCGAAAAGCACTTTTCGCATGTCTTTCTCCTTTTACGGTCGGTTTCGTAAGATCAAGGCAGGGGCCGGTCGCACAAACGCGCGCCGCCCGAAACGGTGCGGACGAACGTAACGACACTACTCAATGCTCGGACTAACCTCTTCTAGATACACTAGAAGCCCTTCGCGCCATTCGACCCCAAACCACGGCGATTGTAGTCAGTTTTGGTTGTTTCTTGTAGGGGTGTTACGAGTGGATATCCCCGTGTAGCCACGGGAGTGTCACGGTGCGGGTGTGTTAACTATCCCTCGCTACGGCAGGCGGCACGGCCATTTTCAGAGAATCCACACGGGAGCGCAGCGGTTTGGCCGCTCGCGTATTTGGTCAAGGGCGCAAGTGCTTCCGATGTTGCGCGTAACGGTGCTATAACGCACTAGCGCCGGCGGTCCCCTGCCCGGAGACCCTCGGGTGCCAGCCGACAATCGACGGCGCGATGGAACACCTGAAGGGCACGTCACCGCACTTCAGCGGTGGGCTGTCCTGCGGTCGGGAATCGACAATGATCCCGCACGGGGCTGAAGGGTGCCTGCTCTATTTCGCTTCGTCAATGACTTCTATCGCCCTGATCTCGGCGTAATTCAGCTTCGGCGAGAAAGAGAGCAGGAGTTTGCCTTGGCCGTTGGGATGCAGACCGTGGAATTCGCGGACCACAGGCCGGAAGGCCCCAGGCGCTGCCTGAAAAATATCGAAGTCCTGCAGCAGCAGGACGCCATTGCAGGTAACATCGAAGACTCTACACCCTGCACCCACGCAGCCTGCTTCTGGAATCAAAGAACTGAAGAACGATTCGAGGAAATGGAGCTTGACTGTGTAGCTTCCTGGCGCCACGGGGATTGCGTAGCTGAAATTACCGTGCCGTTCTTCGACGTAAAGAGCGGGGATCTTCGGCGCCGTTTGGGGATTCCTACGAACAGAGGTGCGCCCATCGATGAAGTAGTTGTCCCCGCTCCAGTGTGTACCGTCGGCATCAACAAAACCAGATTGATGGGCGGAAAGCCCGATCGGCTTCAGCCTTCCCGGCGTGCCCGGGGTAAGTTCCAGCGCACTCACGAACGCCGGCGTCCCCCAACTCGAAAGGAACTCCAGGTGGACCTTGCCATCTGCCCCTGGGTACACATCCTTGAAAACACGTACGTCGACCGCTGCGGAACCGGCGTCCGCAATTGGATCGATGTCCAACATCAGCGGATGGCCGTTCAAGTTAATTTGGAAATGGCGTCTATTCTGGCCGTCCTCCTTCACGTCTACATCCGGCTGTCTTAGGGAATCGGCGAAATAGAGCCTCAGTTCGTAAACGCCTGAGCGCAAAGGGATGTCGTAACGAAACTGCCGCTGCGATTGCGGGACCGTCAGATCGGCGGAGATGGCTTCCCGCATGGTTCTAAACGGGCCCTCATCGGCCACAGGGGGGAAGAAATGCCGCGGACCAGGCTGGGGAACGCCTCCTTCGTAGTGACCGTCAGCCTCCCAGCGGTGCCCAAATACGTCCACATAAGGAGCTCCCGTATGACCGGAAGCGATACGGATTTCGCTGCCGCCGGGGGCGAACCCGACCGGTTGGCCCCTCGATAGGGGGCCTGCCGCGTTCTGTTCTGGGCGGGGTACCGAGCTCGCGGGAGCGACGGAGGTCTTTGAAGTGGGAGATTTCCATTCAAGCAGGTAGGCGAGCCAAACGATTACGAGTCCGAACAAAACGGCTACTCCAACAACGATCTGTAACATACGGCGCGGCTTGCCCTGCACAAGTGCGGGTGCACCAGCCGGTGCTGCCGCCTCTTCGGAACGAGTCTCGAAGACGGGTAAATACCTACCTTTCGGGATCGTGATAACGACCGACTCGCCCTTGCCCTCGTTGGCGAAGTGGTGCTCCAGTTTCAGCCGCAGCAGCCGGGCCTGCGAGCGGACGATATTGTCTTCATTTGGGTTGTAGCCGGGCGGCCGATCGTACACGCAAATGCCGACCTGCTGTTCCGTTGCCGCTTCTGGCTTGTTGTCGAGGGCGCACCGGCACACGTGGAGGAAGAAAGCTTGAAGCCGTGGTGATTTCTCAAAGGTGGTGCTGGAGGCCACGCGACGCACCAAGTCCTCTCGCTGCCCTGTAGCCTCGGGAGGCGCTTCCTTGGAATGCGACAACGGTACCTCGGCCAAGCCCACCTCGGGTCAAACTCCCTTATCGATGGTTTCAGTTAACGTTTTAGATAACATACCACACGTGATGAACGCGGAGAAGGTGTGGTTGGATGTGGGACCCGCCTGCCGTGCAACGCGTGCCTACACCGTGCAATCACCGTGTAGGCGGCGTTCTGGCGGTCCGGTGACGCTACCGCGTCGCTCACACGATCATGAACCCGGGACTCATCACAACTCCCCGAACTGTGCAGAACCTTCCTTGGCGTGGGAGCCGGTGCCCGGTGCCGATCCATTGCGGAGGTGCAGAGAAGCGAGCGAAGCGGAAACCGTGTACTGCCATCGCGCCAGCACCAATCACCAGACTCGCGGGGACCACCCGCCGCCATCGGACTTCCCCAGACCAGGCTTTTGCCATGCCTGACCCATCGCACCTACTCCCAAGGTCGAGCCACCGAGGATGCGTTTGGTAGGCACAGTTCGCCCCGCCTCGCAGCGAACACTGGGCCTGCAGACATGTGGTACAACTTAATTCGATGAATTAGGTGGCATACCGCCATTCCATTGCATGATATTTGAGTGAATAGGAGACACACGCACGATGCAATCCAGGGTTCTGATCTTTCTGACGGCGGCTTCCTGTGCAGCTGCAATGGCTCAGTCTGAATCGACGGTCTCTTGCGCAGATCTCGCCAATCTCAAAATCGAAGGTGTCGAGATTACCAAGACAGCGCCAGTTTCCGCAGGTACAACCATTCCGCCGATGTATCCCGGCGCCCGAGGCTCAGGCCCATTGCCTGCGCATTGCCGCGTGGACGGCGTCATCAATCGGCGTAAAGGGGCGGGCGGCGAGGAGTTCGGAATCGGTTTCGCACTGGCTCTGCCTGAGAAGGACGCCTGGAATGGGGACTTCATGATGCAGGGCGGCGGGGGTGGTAACGGCGTGGTGGCCTACCCGATGGGGGCATCGTACACCGGTGACAAATCCGCTTTGCTGCGCGGGTTCGCGGTGGCCAGCACGGATACGGGACACAAGGCGAAGACGGGACCGTTTGACTTCTCATTTATGCGCGATCAGCAAGCGTATCTGGATTTCGCATATCTCGCCAATGCCGAGGTGGCCGGGGTGGCGAAGAAGATCACCGCCCGGTACTACGCCAAACCCGCGGCGTATTCCTATTTTGTCGGCTGCTCGACCGGCGGACGCGAGGGCATGATCCTGTCGCAGCGATATCCCACTGTATTCAATGGAATCGTATCCGGAGATCCAGCGATGCGGACGGGCCTCTCCAATCTCGCCATCGGCAAATGGATTCCGGTGGCGTACAACCAGGCGGCGCCCAAAGATGCGTCGGGAAAGCCGCTCATTGGCAAGCTGCTCACCGAAGGCGATCGCAAGCTCTTCATGGATGCGCTGATGAACCGCTGCGACGCAAAGGATGGGGCGGCCGACGGGATGATCTTCGATCCGCTGGGCTGCGATTTCGATCCCGCGGTGCTGGCCTGCAAGAACGGCCAGAACGATGCTTGCATTGCGCCTGAGAAGATTGCGGCCATCAAGAAGGCCTTTGCCGGACCAAAGAACTCGTACGGCACCCAAGTGTACCCGGGGTTTCTGTATGACACAGGTATCGCGGAGACCGGTCCGGCCCCGGGCCTGCTCGCCCTCGGCACCAACGGCATCTTCGGTCCGTATCCGACCGCGATTGAGATCGATGTCGACAAAGAAGCCCTGCATGTCTCCGATCCGCTGGTTGAGCCGGCGTCAACCAATTTGTCGACGTTTTCCGCGAGTGGCGGCAAGATCCTCTTCTTCCATGGAGACAGTGATCCGTGGTTTTCGCCGCTGGATACGCTCGGGTACTACAGGTCCCTTGCCGCTGCGAACGGCGGCGCGGACAAGGTGGCCGAATGGAGTCGGATGTTTCTGGTGCCGGGGATGCGCCACTGCGGCGGCGGTCCGGCACTCGACCAGTTCGACATGCTCGGCGCAATGTTGAACTGGGTCGAGAAAGGCATTCCACCGGAATCGGTGATCGCCACCGGACAGGCATTTCCGGGACGAAGCCGGCCGCTGTGCGCGGATCCCAAGCACGCCCAGTACACGGGACAGGGAGACCCTAATGACGCTCACAATTTCAGGTGCCAGTAAAGGTCCTTCGTGCGCCGAGCACAGCGCCGGCGTTGTTGAGTGAAAGGGACTCAGAGTCATGACTTTCAAATTCATTCGTCTTCTTGTTGCTGCAACTGGCATCCTGCTTCCGCTCAATGGCAGTCCTTCGGCCCAGGGCGCCACTGAGGCAACCGCCAAGCCGCTTCCGTTCGTCAGCCCGCTTTTCGGCGACAACATGGTTCTGCAGCGCGGAAAGGCGAATGCGATGTGGGGTTGGTCAGAACCGGGCGACCACATACAGATAAAGATCGGCGAGCAGACAGCATCTGCCGTCGCCGGAGCCGACCGCCGCTGGCAGGTGAAGATTCAGCCTCCTCCCGCAGGCGGCCCTTACATCATCAAGATCACCGGCCGTGAGACTGTAGAACTACACAACGTCCTGGTCGGCGACGTCTGGCTGTGCGGCGGCCAGTCCAATATGCAACTCCCGCTCCGGTTCGCGCGAAACGGCGCGGAAGAAGTGAAGGCGGCCAACTACCCGGACATTCGGTTTTTCTCGGTGACGGGACATCCTGCCTACCGGCATAGCGACGTTATCGAAGGAACCTGGAAGGTTGTCTCTCCGGAGACCGCAGACTGGATCTCGGCGGTCGGGTATTACTTCGCTCGCAAGCTCCAGCACGAGATCCATGTTCCCATTGGCCTGGTCGTGGATGCGCTGGGCGGAACACCTGCGGAGGCCTGGACCAGCGCAGATACTCTTCGCCCTCTCCATGATTTCGATGTTCCGTTGGCCGAGGTCCAGAGACTGGCCGCAGAACGTGCGCCCGAATACGGCAACTATGTAATGCACTGGTATGACGAGTACGACATCGGGCTCAAAGGAAACTGGGCTGCTCCCGAACTGGACGACTCGACCTGGAAGTCCATCGATATTCCGGGCGGGTTCTCTGGATTGGGGGTGCCGGACACTCCAGCGGTGGCTTGGTTCAGAAAGGAGATTGTTCTACCGGACCCGCTACCGGAGGGGCGCGCCGTGTTGTTGCTCGGCTCAGTGGAGCGGATGGACACCGCGTACGTCAACGGGAAGTTCGTCGGCGCCAGCGCATGGGTGGAGAACCCGCGCGTCTATCCTCTCGGTGAAGGCCTGCTGAAGCCCGGACGAAACATCCTCGCGATTCGCGTGCTGAAGACAAAGCCGGACGGCGGGTTCCTCGGCAAACCCGAAGAACTGCACCTCATGCTGGGAGATAAGAGCAGCATTCCGCTCGCCGGCCAATGGAAAGGAAAGCTGAGTGTCGACGCTCGTCCGCCGCAGCTCTTGCCCATCGCCTACGAGAACTGGCCCGTCATGCCGACCGTTCTGTACGAAGGAATGCTGGTGCCCATTGCACCGCTCTCGATTACGGGCGCACTATGGTACCAGGGCGAACAAAACTCGGAAAGGGGCTATCAGTACCGCAGAATTCTTCCAGTGATGCTCGCGGATTGGCGCAGGCTCTTCGGACAGGGCGATTTCCCCTTCTATATTGTCAGCCTGCCGGCATTTAAGCCTCGCAGTGCGACGCCCGTGGACGACGCATGGGCCGAAACACGGGAATCACAAGCGCTCGCGGCTGCCAGTGCTCCCAATGCCTGCCTCGCAGTCACTATCGACACAGGCGATCCGGACAACATCCATTCCAAGGACAAACAGCCCGTGGGTGAGCGTCTGGCTCTATGCGCGTTGGCGAAATACTACAGCAAGAACGTGGTCTATTCGGGTCCAACTCTGGCGTCGGTCGAGCGCCTTCCAAGCTCAATCCGCTTGCACTTCGCGAACGCCGCTGGTGGTCTCGTGGTGAAAGGAACGAAGCTGGAAGAGTTTGCCATTGCCGGAGAAGACCGGAAATGGTATTGGGCCGACGCGCACATCGAAGGCGATACCGTGCTTGTCTCATCCCCCTCGGTGCCGAATCCTAAAGAGGTCCGCTATGCCTGGCAGTCGAATCCGGCGGCGACACTGTTCAACGGAGCCGGATTACCAGCCGGTCCCTTCCGGACCGATACATGGCCCGGCATCACAGAAAGTCAGAGACCATACTGACAGCGTGGATAAGGTGAGAATGAACCGACTCCGGAAGTTCGCCCGAAGGCAGCTTGACATGCTGCTGGGGATTCCGGCCAAGCTGAACAGCATTCCGGAGGGAAGGCGAACACCATTCCGGGCCGAAGGTGAACACTGCCGGAGCGAAGCGGAGGTGAGCGGCCGCAGGGCCTGTGGTCCATGATTGCTCCGCCGTCTATACTGGTTCGAGAAGGCTCGCTTCAATCTCGCCAGCCAGTTTCTTTGAAGGAAGTACAAGTCCATGTTCCATTCGGTTCTGCGGCGACTTTCAATCCTTGCCATTGGTTTCTTTGTGGCTTCATCTGCCTTATCTCTTGCGGCTCAATCACAACAGGCTCAAACCCGAACCATTGTCGCGAATCTCAAAGACTCGACGGGGGCGGTGGATCACTTCTTCGATTTATCGGTTGGGTCTGATTTTCCTGGCACGCTCATTCGAAATGACAGCCAGGCTCAGCTCAAGCTCACTGTGGATGAACTCGGCTTTCGCTATATCCGTTTTCACGCGATCTTTCACGACGTGTTGGGAACAGTGCGAATCGAAGATGGCAAGACCGTCTACAACTGGTCGAAGATCGACCAGCTTTATGACGACTTGCTGGCCCGGCGCATCAGGCCGTTTGTCGAGCTCGGTTTCACACCGAAGGCGCTCGCCACGTCGCAGAACAGCGTCTTCTATTGGAACGGCAACACGTCGCACCCGAAACCGGAAGGTTGGCATGACCTTGTCGATGCTTTTATCCGGCACATCGAGGAGCGCTACGGAAGAGACGAAGTGCGCACGTGGTTTTTCGAAGTGTGGAACGAGCCCAACCTCTCTGGCTTCTGGGAAGGTGGCGATCAGAAAGCATACTTCGAGCTCTACGATCTGACTGCGAAGACGATCAAGTCCATTGACCCTGCGTTGCGGGTCGGAGGACCGAGCACTGCCGGAGCGGCGTGGGTTCCCGAGTTTCTCGCCCACGTCAAGCAGAGTGGCGCTGTTGTTGACTTCGTGACAACGCACACGTATGGCGTCGAGGGAGGATTCCTCGATGAAAACGGAGTGAGCGACACAAAACTCTCCGCATCCCCCGACGCGATTATCGGTGACGTGCGGCGCGTTCGCGAGCAGATTTCGGCTTCACCGTTTCCCGGGCTTCCGCTGTACTTTACCGAGTGGAGCACAAGTTACACGCCGCGCGACTCGGTGCACGATTCCTACATCAGCGCGCCCTACATCCTGACCAAGCTCAAAGCCAGTCAGGAGATGGTGCAGGGCATGAGCTACTGGACCTACACCGATCTGTTCGAAGAACCCGGACCTCCGACGGCGCCGTTTCAAGGAGGGTTCGGACTCCTGAACCCGCAAGGCATTCGCAAGCCGGCGTTCTTCGCTTACAAGTACCTTCACGCACTTCAGGGCGACAGCCTCAAGACGAGCGATCCGCAGGCAATGCTGGCCACTCAGGGTGGAAACGTCACGGCGGTCATATGGGACTTGGAGCAGCCGGACCAGAAAGTGAGCAATCGATCCTTCTATACAAAGCCGATTCCCGCGAGTGCGGCGGCGCCCGTACAGTTGCGGGTAACGCATCTTGTGCCGAATGCTGCTTACCGCTTGGAAGTACATCGCGTCGGGTATCACGCCAACGATGCTTATTCTGCATACATCGAGATGGGCTCTCCCAAGGAATTGACCGCGGCGCAGATCGCGCATTTGAACGAGCTTACGCGCGATCTGCCTGAGACAGACAAGGTGGTGCGAAGCGGGCCCACGGGCACGGTCGAGTTCACCGTGCCGATGAACAGCAACGACGTTGTGCTCGTCAAGCTGAAACGCAGCCAGGGGGGCAACTGAAAGATCAAGAATCCGGCCTGTTGCTTACAAGAAAGTTTATGAGCAAAACCATCGGTCCAGCGAGCCACCGGAAGAGAGGTGGCATGTCAGTCAGGAAGTTCGCACTACCTCTTGTCCTCATGGGCACATTGAGCACTGCGTCTGTGGCTCAGAACGCTCCTGCGCACCCAAACTGGCCTGGTCCTGGGCAGCTCTTTGTGGGGACTTGTTATCAGCCCATCGATCGCACACCTGAGCAGATTGGTCGCGACATTGCGATCATGAAGCGCGCAGGATTCAACGTCGTGCGCATGGGGGACCTGTCGTGGGACTCGTTTGAACCCTCGCCAGGCAAATTTGAATTCGAGTGGTTCGACAAGGTGATGGACAGGATGCAGGCCAACGGGATTAGGGTGATCCTGGATATTCCGGGGTCGCCGGCGCCCATCTGGCTGCATCGTGCGTACCCGGGCGTCGATATCGTCAGCCAGAATGGCGCACGCCTTCCACCCGCGGAGCGCTATATGGACAACATTGGCGATCCGGACTACGTGCGCGAAGTGGGAATCTTCGCGGACGCGCTGACGAAACGCTATGCCCATCATCCAGCGGTGATCGCTGTCGGCTACAACAACGAAATTGGAAATGGTTTCATGTCGTATTCAGAAGCCGACCGGCAGCGGTTCATCACATGGCTCAAAAAGAAGTACGGAACCATCGAAGAACTCAACAAGGCCTGGGCGACGCAGCGATGGTCACGCAGGTTGAACAGCTTCGAAGACGTTGACTTGCCACTCGCAGACGGGCCTGGACCGTCCGAGCGCTATCTGGATCTCCACCGTTATTGGTCCGATGTCTCAGTGGCCCGGCTCGAGGAACTCGATGTGATCCGCCAACGCAATATGCCGGATGTTCCATCGATCTCGAATCTGTGGGACACCGCATCGAGGCGAGGCTTCGATTATCTCGCCACGTACAAGTCTTATGTGTCGTACGGTGCGGAGGGCTTCTACCCGGGTGACCCGGTCAGTGGCGCGTTTGGGGCGTTAATGACGAAAGGTGATCTGGACACACCCATCTGGTTCAACGAGTTTACTGCAGGCGGCGGAGGTTACTACGGAACGCCGGGCCGAAGCCGGATGTACGCGTATCTCGGGCTCATGATGGGCGCGCAAGGGATCCTCGCATGGACGTTCAACAGTCATCTTGGAGGAGAAGAGCAGGCGCTCTTTGGGCTGGTCGACCACGACGACACTCCCTCCTGGAAAGTGGACGAGTTCGCGCGTGTCGCTTCTGAATTCAAGCAGATTTCGAAATTCGGGTTCCCGCGCTACACGCGTCCGGAGGTGGCCATCGCATATTCCTTCGATTCCTTCGTCGATTCAAAACCGAACGGTCCCTCCAGTACGACGCTTCAGTACTTCAAGCCTTCTTATACGGAACAGGTACAAGGAGCCTTTGAGCCTCTGTTCCGTGCAAACATTGACACGGCTATCATCAACATCGGGCACGACAGCCTTTCGCCTTACAAGCTGGTCATCGCGCCGGCCGATTACGTGATGGACGCCGCAAGTGCGAAGGCCCTTCGGGCTTACGTGAGTGGAGGCGGCACCGTTCTGATGACCGCGTTTTCGGCCAAAGTTGACGAGCACGGGCAATGGTTCAATTCGTCGCTGCCCGGCCGCTTGAGCGATGTATTTGGACTGAAGACAAACGCGTTCTATGACTTCCCGGCGGCACTGAGATTCCAGTTGGGTGGTGACTCGATTGAGACCGGAGTACATCACTATGAAGTTCTTGAACAGTCTACGGCCACGGTCGTTGCGCGATTCACGAATACCGCAGACCATACTCCTGTTGTCACAATCAACAAGTTCGGCAAAGGAAATGCGATCTATCTGGCGACGGAATCGAATCCTTCCGCGATCGGACCGCTGATGAACTATCTCTACGCGGTTGCGGGTATTCAACCGGGCCCCAAGACACCCGAGGGAGTTTACGCAAGGGTTGTCGATGGCCGGACTCTTTTTGTAAACACGACCGGGGAAGAGAAGAGAATCCCCATCACCGGCGTCAAGAAAGGAATCATCAGCAATCGCATGTTTGAGGAGACGGTGGTCCTTGGCCCAATGGATGTGGATCTCATCCAGGCTCCGGGCAAGCCTTGACATCATGCCATGGTGAAGCCTTATCTGATCCTTTTCGCTGGAGCGCATGGCGGACGCCTTCGAGACCGCCACCATGCCGCAGATCCACGTGAGCGTAGGCGCGCTGGCGGCGTCGAACCCCGCGCACGAGTCGGAGCGTCCGGAGATTAGGTGGGGGCGTTGATCTGCCAACCGTAGTCGACCGATGATGTGTCCTCACCCGCTGCCAGGCACTACAATAGGGGTAAATGAAACCTTTCCTCGCTTTGGTTTTGTGCAATCTTGCTGGCTTCACCGCCTCTGCGCAGTCCGCGCCGGCGTTGGCGATCGACGCGAAGGCCAGCGTTCACCCGATCAGCCCCTACGTATACGGCATCAACGAGTGGGGGGACACCGGTCTGATGGAGTTGATGCGCATCCCGCTGGTACGCTGGGGCGGCGACGATGCCACCGCTTACAACTGGCAGACCAACATCAAGAACAATACGGGCGACAACCCGTGGTGTTTTCTGAATTACTCCGTCAGCCCCGGCTTCGATCAGGTCCACACCGGGAACCTGGCTGGCGGCACGGTAACGCTGGGGACCATCTCCCTGATGGATTGGGCCGCCGGCACCGCCGGCGCTTGCAGCTTCAGCGTGGCGAAATACGGCCCGCAGAAATCCGTGAATCCGGGCGACTCCGACTGCGGCAATGGAATCCTGCTAAGTGGCGCGGCGGTGCACAACGATCCCAACGACGCTTACAACCCGGTGACGCCCGCGTTCTCGCAGCAGTGGGTGCAGCATCTCATGACCAGCTTCGGGCCGGGCAATGCGGGCGGCGTGCGCCTGTGGGATATGGATAACGAACCGGAATATTGGGTCGGAACTCACGCCGACATCTACAAGATCAACGCGACCTATAATGACATGCTGACCCGAAACCTCACCTGGGCGCAGGCGGTGAAGGCGGTGGACCCCACGGCGCTCGTCGTCGGACCGGTGCCCGGCGGCTGGACTGGCATGCTGTTTTCCTGGGCGGACGCGAACAGCGGCTGGCAGAAGTCTCCGTACCAGTATTGGGACAATCCCATCGAGTATAACGAGCACGGACAGACCTATTGGATTCCTTATTACCTGCAACAGATGCAGCAGTTCGAGCAGCAGCATGGCTATCGACTGCTCGACGTGCTGGATGTGCATGCTTATATCGCGCCCTCGGGGTTGAGCGGCAGCGTGGGCAATGCGGCGATGGAAACGCTGCGCATGACATCGACGCGCGAGTTCTGGGACCCGCATTACCTCCCGCCGGGCGGCGGCTATGAAGACGCGACCGGCGCGGAGCAGGCGCCGCAGATGGTGCCGCGGCTGCGGCAGTGGGTGGCCGGCAATTATCCGGGCACCAAGACCGCGATTACGGAATACTCATGGGGAGCCCTGGATTCAATCACCGGCGCCATCGCTCAGGCCGATATCCTCGGCATCTTCGGCCGCGAGCAGCTCGACTACGGCACGGTATGGGGATCGCTGAATCCGTCGCCGGCCAACCCGGGCGTCTTCGCCTTCAAGATCTTTCTGAACTACGACGGCAACGGCGACCAGTTCGGGGGCACCAGCGTCTCGGCGACCTCGGATAACCCGGACGCGCTCTCCATCTTCGCCGCCCAGCGCTATGATTCCGCGCTTACCGTGCTGGTGCTGAATAAGACCGCCAGTGCCATCGCCGACACCATCGGCCTATCCAACTTCTCGCCCGCTGGAACCGCGCAGGTGTGGCAGTACAGCAGCGCGAACCTCGCCGCCATCGTGCGCCAGTCGCCCGACCTGAGTGTGGCCTCCAGCGGCGTCAGCACGACCTTTCCGGCGCAATCGATGACGCTGCTGGTGATTCCGCAGGCGCAGAACGTGATGAGCGCGCCGCAGCCGGTGGTCACCGCGGTTACTAACGCGGCGTCATACGCTACCGGCGGCGTCTCGCCCGGCGAAATCGTGAACATCTGGGGTCAGGGCCTGGGACCGGCCATGGGCGCGAATCTGCAACTGGATTCGAACGGCCTGGTGGCGACTGAGCTCGCTGGCACGCAGGTGTTCGTCAACGGCAATCCAGCGCCGCTCACCTACGCGGGCAGCGGGCAGGTCAACGCCATCGTCCCCTATGAAGTGGCGACGGCAACGACAGCCAACGTGGTGGTGGTCTATCAGGGAAACGCGTCAGTGCCGTTGCCAGTGCTCATGGCGGCCGTGAAGCCGGGCATCTTCACCAACGGTCATGGGCAAGGGGCAATTTTGAACTTTGACTACAGCGTGAATGGCCCGGCGAACCCGGCGACGCGCGGACAGTACGTCTTCATTTACACGACCGGCGAGGGTGTGACGATTCCTCCGGGCGTCGACGGCCGCGTCACCGGAACGCCGTTGCCGACGGCGGCGGCTGCCAACTGCGCGGCCACCATGGGCGGTCAGCCGGCCCCGACGAACTTTTGCGGCGAAGCGCCTGGTTTCACGGCCGGCGTGATGCAGGTGAACGCGCTGGTTCCGGAATCGGTGACCCCAGGCAATGCCGTACCGGTGACGATCACCATCGGCGGCGTCACCAGCCAGGCGGGGGTTACGCTGGCAGTGAAGTAGCGCCGCGGGCGCGCTCAGCATTGAAAGCCGTGTACCCTAGGCCTTCAGCGCGGCGATACGCTGCTGATGTTGCCGGCCACGCGTCGGTACATCGTTGCCTCGCCGGCTGCCGGGCCAGTCGCCGCCGACCATTTCGGACCAGCGGCCGACAGTAAGGACGGCCGCTGTTTTCAGTGGTGCGCCCTGCGCTGATTCATGTGTTGCATCGATCGCGAAAGTATCGCCAATGCCGTCAAGACCGTTATGTCAGCGCGGCTCCTTGTGGCGTCGCTGCTTCGAGCGCGGGGGAGCATCGGACTCGCGTCGGACGAGGCTGAAAGGGAACTGAGCACCGTGCGACTCAGGAGTTGTAGTGCGGCGTCGCCCGCTTGCCAGGTCGATCAGCAACGTCGTGGCTGCGCGGGCCATGTCTGACACGGGTTGTCGAACGGTCGTCAGCTCCGGCCAGATCGAGCGAGCCAGATGCGTGTCGTCAAAGCCGCAAACCGTGAAGTCGGCGGGCACGTCCAGGTGGCGCCTATGCGCGACGGAAATGGCGGCGGCCGCCATGTCGTCATTGCTGGCGAAAACAGCGGTGGGCGGATCGGGCAATTCCAGCAGCGACTCGCAGGCGATCAGGCCGGAACGGTAGGTGAAGAGGCCTGGCGCAATGAGCGCCTCGTCGAGCTCGATGCGAGCGTCGGAGAGCGCTGAGCGATAGCCGCGAGCGCGTTCCGCGCTTGCGATTTGGTCGGGGTTGCCAGAGATAAAACCGATCCTCCGGTGCCCGAGGTCAACGATGTGGCGCGTCATGGCAGCCGCGGCCGCGAAATCGTCGATACGAAAGGAAGGGGTTTCGGCGAAGCGCGCTCCGCCGGCTACCGAGACGGCCAATAAACCCGCGGACCGAATCATCTTGTGCAACCTGGTGGAATCGCAAAGCGGCGGCGGAAGCAAAACCCCTTGGGCGCCGATACCCAGGAGTTCCAGCACGGCTTTTTTCTCCGCTCCAGACTGGCACCTGATGACCGTCAATTGCGCGTGTTGCCGTTGGGCGGCCTCAAGACTGCCGAGGAGGAATGTGCTGAGA
>OBLW0100002571.1_pt1 | contig 14641 bp, 15 predicted proteins | sample 1520161 | NCBI WGS metagenome assembly OBLW01 (sample SAMEA3539309, study PRJEB22396) | soil metagenome | biome: tundra; feature: field; material: soil | place: USA | collected 2010-05 | depth 0.15 m
GGGTCACTGCGAGGCAGGGCTTTCCTGACAGGGAACTCGAAAGGTATCACGGCAACGAAGGTCTCTCAAGGGGAAACTTCTGGAGTGGCGCAGTGCTCATGACGAGGCGCCACGCCGGGCGAGCACACGGAAGAGCGTCACGGCCGCGGCGGCGGACACGTTGAGGCTTTCGATGCCGCCGGGCATGGGGATGTGCAGCAGGCCGTCGCAGCGCTCGCGGATCTTGAGGTGCAAGCCCTCGCCCTCGGCGCCGAGTACCAACACCGTGGGACGGTCGAAGGCTTCTCCAAGGTAGTCGCGGCTGCCCTCCCCGGCCGCCAGTCCGTAGACCCATGCCCCGGCCTCTTTCAATTCATCGAGCGCACGGCCGAGGTTCACCACCCGGCACACGGGCACCCGGCCCGCCGTGCCCGCGCTGGCGCGCACCACGGTTTCGTTCACCATGGCGGAGCGGCGTTCCGGCAGCAGCACGCCGTCCACGGCGGCCCCTGCGGCGGAGCGCAGGATGGCGCCGAGGTTGTGGGGGTCGGTGATGCCGTCGAGGGCCAGCACGAGCGCGGCGTCCCCCTTGGCCTTCACACTGGCGGCGACTTCCTCGAAGGTGGCGTAGGCGAAGGGTCCGCCCTCGCCCAGCACGCCCTGGTGCCGCTGGCCCTGGCTGCGGCGGTCCAGGCCCTCCATGGGCTCCCGGTGGACCACCACCCCCGCCGCCCGGGCCTCGGAGACCAACTTGGCCACCCGCCCGAAGGCGGCTGGCGCCACCCAGAGGGTGTGGAGCTCGCCGAGGGCCAGGGCTTCCTCGCAGGCATGGGGGCCCAGGAACTTCATGCTAGAAGCTCATCCGGTACCCAAGCGCCAGGAGGTGTCCCATGCCCTCCATCCGGAGGCGGGTGCCCACGGGACGGAAGCCGGTGGAACTCCAGACGCCATTCAGGCGGGTGGTGTCCTGGTCCTCGCTCTGCCGGTACTGGTAGCCGAAGTTCAACTCGCCCCTCCCGAGCTTGTAGCCGGCGCCGATGGAGAAGGCGGCCGTGCGGGCCCCGCCCAGCAGGGGTTCCGCGACGGACTCGTCGACGCTGCGCTGATCGAAGGACAGGCCGCCCCGCAAGGTCCAGAACTTCCCGAGTTCGATTTCCGCCGACGCATTCAGGCCCAGATGGCTCCGGCCGTGGGGCAGCTGTCCCGGCGCCGAGACCAGGCCCGAAGGCGTCTGCACCGTGGCGAGCGAAGGCACCACCAGGCTGGCGGAGGTCCAGCGCAGGTCCGCCTCCCAGGTCATGATGGGCGTGAGGCGGTGGCGCACCCCCAGGGTCGTTTGCGAGGGCAGGTCCAAGGTCGCCGATCCCGCCACGGGCTGCGAGGCGCCCAGCAGCCGGGCGGCCCGGTCACCGGTCCCAAGGTCGGCGGCGCCGCTCAGGCCATCCGTGGTGAAGACCCCGAGGCTCGCGTCCCGGAAGCCCGCCTTCAGGCCGAGGTCGCCCTTCAGCCCGGACTGGTGCGTGAAGCCCATGGTCCAGCGGGGGCTGATGGCCCAGCGGAGGCCCAGCGAGTAGCTCGGCACCACCTTGTTGCCACTCTCACCCACGCGCTGTTCCACCAGGCCGTTCACAGGGTTCGCGGCCGACACCGGGCTGTTCGGATCATTGGGAACATCGAAGCGCATGACGCTGGAGGACGCATAGGCAAGGCGCGCCACTCCCAGCCCGATGCCCAACGACACGTTGGGATTGAGGGCCCAGGCGGCCTGGGCCTCCATCCGCTTGGCGGACAGGTCGATGCTATCGCCGAAGTACCGGGTTGGCGCGTCGTCCAGCAGTTGGCCGTGGCGGAGGAAGGGCTCGTCCAGCTTCAGGCCGAGGCTCAGCGAGGGGTTGACCCTCAGGGCCAGGCCGAAGCCGCCGAGGGTGCGGTTCCGGTCGGTGCTGAAGCGGGTGAACTGGGTCGATTCCAGGCTCTGCTGGGTGGAGGACATCTCCAGTCCCGCGGACAGGTATGCGCCGCTCTTCTCCTTCAACGACGACAGGAGGGCCGGATTGGTGGTCGCGGCTTCCAGGCTGTAGCCGTAGGCGACCTGGGCGCCGCTGCGCGAGATGCCCACGGGATCTGAGGCCGGCAGGGACATGCTCTGGGCGGCCACCGGAAGGGCGCCCACGCCCAACACTAGACCAATGCCGATGACTTCTCGAACCACCTGGGCCATACCTGACGCCTCCCGAGACACGCTTCTTGAATGGCCCGAACCCGGGAAGGGTTCAAGCCCAAGGCTCCAGGATCGCCAAAAGCGCCCGATTCACCAAGCGGAGTGTTCCAAGGGAGGCCCGTATCCGCCGGCGGTCAATGCTCGGATTCGCTCATGAAGCGCACCAGCAATCGGTCTACCAGTTCCCAGACCTCCAGGAGGGCCGCCAGGCACATCACCAGGCCGAACCCGAGGGCCAGGGCCCGGCCCCAGGGCCCCATGACCGTCCGGCAGAGGCCCGGCCAATGCCAGAAGGGCGCCGGCAGCCGCAGCCGCCCGTAGAAGGCCAGCGTGGACAGAAGCATCCCGCCCCACAGCAGGTAGAAGAACCTCAGGGCTCGGAAGAGAACGTCCCAGGAGAAGGGACGGGGGCGGGATACAGGCATGGAGGAACCAGCATAACCAGGAAGGCGGTTCAGGCGCGCAGGATCTGCCAGCCCAGGCGGAGGATCAGCACCCCCACCACCCCGATGAAGATGCTGCGAACCCAGGCGCTGCCCTTGCTTAGGGCCACATGGGCCCCCAGGTAGCCCCCCAGGCCATTGGCCGCGGCCATGCTGAGGGCCACAGAGGGGATCCAGCTGCCCTGCCAGACGAAGAGCCCCATAGCCGTCAGGTTTGAGGCCCAGTTCACACTCTTGGCCAGGGCCGAGGCCCGCAGGAAATCGAAGCCCAGCACGGCCACGAACAGGAAGATCAGTAGAGAACCGGTGCCTGGCCCGAAGAAGCCGTCGTAGAAGCCGAGCGCCAGCGCGATGAGGGCCGCCAGCCCCCGCTGGTGGCCAAGGCCGAACCGGGGCGCGTGCAGATGCCCCAGCTCTGGTTTGAGCAGCGTGAACGCGAGCATGGCCACCAACAGGCCCAGCATGAGCGGCCGCAGGAAGTCCCCGTGCACCCGATAGGTGAGCCAGACGCCGCCGGCAGCCCCGAGGGCCGACGCCAGCACCGCCCCGATCATGTCGCGCCAGGCGAGGGTTCCCGACTTCAAGAATTTCCCCGCGGCAAAGGTGGCGCCCGTGCAGGCCACCACCTTGTTCGTGCCCAGGAGGGTCGGCAGCGGCGTGCCCATGGGCAGGGCCAGCAGGAGGGCCGGCACCGTGATCAGCCCGCCCCCGCCCACCACCGCGTCGACAAAACCCGCCAGCAGGGCGGCGAGGACCAGGAGAGCGAGGACGGGGAGGGTGGGCATGGATTCAGTGTGGAGGCTGGGGACCGGAGGCTGGAGGTACTGCTTTCTGGGGCGTCCCTGCGGGCCGCACCATTCCTGAATTTGGGCCGTTCGGTTTCGGAGCGACAAAACATGTGCCGGCGCCAGCCTCCAGCCTCCAGCCTCCGGTCTCCGGTCTCCGGTCTCCGGTCTAAAGGTCGTCAGACCTTCAATATCTCCGCTTCCTTGTGCTTCATGGCGTCGTCCACTTCCTTGATGTGGGCGTCGGTCAGCTTTTGGATGTCGTCCAGGGCCTTCTTGGCGGTGTCTTCGGAGATGTGGGCTTCCTTGGCCTTCTCGAGCTTCTTCACATCCTCGTTGGCATCGCGCCGGATGTTGCGCACGCCGGTCTTGATCTCCTCGCCCAGGCGGTGGAGCACCTTCACCAGTTCCCGGCGGCGCTCCTCCGTGAGCATGGGAATGGGCAGGCGGATCACGTTGCCGTCGTTGCCAGGGTTGATGCCCAGGTCAGACTTGAGGATGGCCGTCTCCACAGCCTTGATGGCGCTCTTGTCGAAGGGCGTCACCACCAGCATTCCCGCCTCGGGCACCGAGACTGTGCCCATCTGGTTCAGGGGCACCACGGAACCGTAGTAATCCACGTGCACGTTGTCCAGGAGGCTAGCATTGGCCCGGCCCGTCCGGATCGTGGCCATCTCCTTCTTCAGCGCTTCCACGGACGCATGCATGCGGCGTTTGGTCTCCTGCAGGATGGCATCGGGGGTCTGGGCGGGCATGGGCACCTCAAGTTGGGAAGCATTCCTTTATACAACACGGGAGCGTCCACCGCAGGATCTCCGGAGCATCAGGATGGCCCGCGCATGGATTCTAAAGCCTTCCAATTCCTGGGATAGGCTCCTAGAGTGGGGCATTCCCCGAGGTCCCCATGCGCATGCTCTGCCTGTTGGCCCCCTTGGCATCCCTGGTCCTGTGCGCCGCCCCCGCCTCCACGGAGATGGCCCTCACCAGCGCGGACGGCTTCGCCCTCAAGGGCACCCTCACCCTGCCGGCCGCGAAGGGCAAGGTGCCCGTGGTGATCCTGGCCCACCAGTTCCGTTCGGATCGCGCGGGCTGGGCCCCCCTGACCGAGCGCCTCGCGGCCCGGGGCATCGGCACCCTGGCCCTGGATCTCCGGGGCCATGGCGCCAGCACCTTCAAGGGGGGCACCGAGGTGGCGGTATCGAGCGACTTCATGGCCTCCGCCACGGCTGTGGGCTTTGACCGGATCCCCGGCGACCTGAGCCAGGCTGCGGCCTGGCTCCGCAAGCAGCCGGGCGTGGACGGGCGCCGCATCGGCCTGGCCGGTGCCAGCATGGGGGCCCTCTCGGTGCTGCTGGCCACCCCCGACGTGCAGCCCGTGGCCGTCCTCAGCCTCAGCCCCGCCGGCAATCCCGCCTTCGGCACCGACGCCAAGGGGCAGCTGAAGGGTGCCATCCTGCGGGGCCGGGCCTCAACCCTCATCGTGGCTTCCTCGGGCGATAAGGATGCCTACGAGAACGCCCTGTCCCTGAAGGACCTGCCGGGGGTGGACCTGGACCTTCCGGAAGGGGATAGCCACGGTTTCGCTTTCTTCAAGGACCGGGCCGACCTCATGGCCGTCTTCTTCGGCGAATACCTCACCTATCACCACACCGGGAAGACCTACGGGGCTCCTGCCTCGAAGAAGCCTGCCACCCCGGGCAACGTCATCAACGACCAGACCCTGGCCGAAAAGAAGGCAGCGGACGCCCCCAACAAGTAGCGCCCGCAGCCTTTTCTTTTACAGCCCAAAGCCTATAGCCCACAGCCTAATGAAACTGCTGGGCCTCGGTGGAGCCAGCCAGCGCCAGCGTGGACGCCAGGCCGCCGCTGATGGCCTGGGCCACCTCGTCGAAGTAGCCGGTGCCCACCTCGCGCTGGTGCTTGGTGGCGGTGTAGCCGCGCTCTTCGGAGGCGAACTCGGCTTCCTGCAACCGGGAATAGGCCGTCATGTGTTCGGTGCGGTAGGCGTTGGCCAACTCAAACATGCCGTGGTTGAGGCTGTGGAAACCCGCCAGGGTAATGAAGAGGTACTTGTAGCCCATGGCACCCAGCTCCTGCTGGAAGGTAGCAATCTCGGCGTCGCTGAGCTTCTTCTTCCAGTTGAAGGAGGGCGAGCAGTTGTAGGCCAGCAGCTTGCCGGGGAACTCAGCATGGACGCCCTCGGCGAATTCGCGGGCCTCCTTGAGGTCCGGCGTGGAGGTCTCGCACCAGATGAGGTCGGCGTAGGGCGCGTAGGCTTTGGCCCGGGCGATGGCCATCTGGACGCCGCCCGTGATGCGGTAGAAGCCCTCGGGGGTGCGCTCGCCCGTGAGGAAGGGCCGGTCCCGCTCATCGATATCGGACGTGATGAGGCGGGCGGAATCCGCGTCCGTACGGGCGATGATGAGGCTGGGCACATCCAGGACGTCCGCCGCCAGGCGGGCCGCCACCAGGGTGCGGATGAAGTGGCCTGTGGGGATGAGCACCTTGCCGCCGAGGTGGCCGCACTTCTTTTCGCTGGAGAGCTGGTCCTCGAAATGGACAGCCGCGGCGCCGGACTCGATCATGCTCTTCATCAGCTCAAAGGCGTTCAGGGGCCCGCCGAAGCCGGCTTCGGCATCGGCCACGATGGGCAGGAACCAGTCGCGGCTGACGCCGCCCTCGCCGTGCTCGACCTGATCGGCCCGCTGGAGGGCGCCGTTCAGGCGCTTCACCAGGGCCGGAACCGAGTTGGCTGGGTAGAGGCTCTGGTCCGGGTAGGTCTGGCCCGAGAGATTGGCGTCCGCCGCCACCTGCCAGCCGGAGCAATAGATGGCCTTCAACCCGGCCTTGGCCATCTGGACGGCCTGGCCGCCGCTCAGGGCCCCGAGGGCCCGGGTGGGCTCTTCTTCCTGGAGCATCTTCCAGAGCTTGCGGGCACCCATCTGGGCGAGCGTGTGCTCGATGCGGATGCTGCCGCGAAGCTTCGACACCGTCTCAGGCGTGTAGGGGCGGGCGATGCCTTCCCAGCGGATGGCCGAGAAATCATCATCGATGGGGGGAATGGGGAAGCGGGGGGTCATGGAACACCTCATGGCGGGGGTTAGTGGTTGCGCTATGTCAAAGATTGACCTATTTTGAACTCGGTCAAGGAACGGTTGTATTGATACGGGTTGATTTGATAATTTTAGTCAAATATCTTCATTGATTCTGTAAAATGATGTAAACGAGGGTCCCATGCCATCCACCTCCCCCACCAAGCCCGCTGCCCGGCTGGGCGCCAAGATCCGGGTCCTCCGCCGCCAGGAGGGCCTGAGCCAGGTCCAGCTGGCCGAAGCCCTGGGCATCAGCCCCAGTTACCTGAACCTCATTGAGGGAAACAAGCGCCCCCTCACGGCTCCCCTGCTCATCCGGCTGGCCCAGCAGTTCAAGCTGGATCTCAAAGCCCTGGCCCCGGAAGAAGACCAGCGCCTGTCTGACGACCTCATGGAGGTCTTCGGCGACGCCCTCTTCGAGTCCCTGGACCTCCAAGCCCAGGACGTCCGGGAGCTCGTCCAAAACAGTCCCGTGCTGGCGCGGGGGGTCTTCGAGCTGTACCGCGCCTACCAGCATGCCCAGGACAGCCTCGACACCCTGTCGGCCAAGCTGAGCGACGGCCAGGGCTTCGACCCCGAGGCCACGCGGCTGCCCTCCGAAGAGGTCGGCGACTTCATCCAGCAGGCCATGAACCACTTCCCGGAGCTGGAAGGGGCCGCGGAAGCCTTCTGGGCCAAAGGCAGCCTCGACGTGGACCACCTCTATCCCACCCTCGTCGCGGCCTTCAAGGCTCGCGGCATCACCGTCCGCATCCACCGCATGGCCGAGGGCCCTGGCCTGCTCCGCCGCTTCGATCCAGACCAACACACCCTCAGCCTCTCGGAACTGCTCCCCCAGCGCAGCCGCACCTTCCAGCTGGCCCACCAACTGGCCCTGCTCGAACACAGCGAGCTGCTGGACCGCCTCACGGAACACCAGCAGCTACGCACCAGCGCCTCCCGGGCTCTGGCCCGGGTGGCGCTGGCCAACTACTTTGCCAGTGCCGTGCTCATGCCCTATGAACCCTTCCTCAAGGCCGCCAAGTCCGAGCGCTATGACATCGATATTCTCGCCCGCCGCTTCCAGGCCAGCTTCGAGCAGGTCTGCCACCGGCTCACCACCCTACGCCGGCCCGGGGCCGAGGGCGTCGCCTTCCATTTCCTTCGGCTCGATATCGCCGGGAACATCTCGAAAAGCTTCTCCGCTTCGGGCATCCGTTTCGCGCGCTTCTCCGGCGCCTGCCCCCGGTGGAACGCCCACGCCGCCTTTCTCACGCCAGGCCTGATCCGCACCCAGATCAGCGAGATGCCTGACGGCCGGAAATACTTCTGCATCGCCCGCACCCTGCAGAAGGACACGGGCGGCTACCGCGGCCAGCACGCCATGCAGGCCGTGGGGCTGGGCTGCGAAATGGGCCACGCCAAAGAGCTCATCTATGCCGACGGCGTGCGCCTGGATCAGCCGCCGGTTCCAGTCGGCGTCACCTGCCGCCTCTGCGAGCGCACCGACTGCGAACAGCGGGCCTTCCCGCCCATGCAGCAGGCCTTCAAGGTCGAGGAGAACCTCCGCCGGACCAGCTTCTACGCGCGGATCGAGGGGAGTTGAATCAATCGTTCAGAACTTGGGTGGGATAAACAGCGGAACACAGAGGACACAGAGAACCGCAGAGGACACAGAGAAAAGACAAAAGCATTAAGAGACACGGATAAATGCAGATGCGCCGATCATACCCGCATGGGCCCGCCGGCTTGGGCTATTGAATCTGTGTGAATCTGTGAAATCTGTGGACCCAAGTCCTTTTCTGCGTCATCTGCGACATCTGCGGTTAAATGCATTTCTCTCTTTTCTCTGTGTCCTCTGTGGGATTTCTGTGTCCTCTGTGTTCCTGCTTTTTCTTCATGAGAACCAGAACAGCCCTATGGTTTAGCCCCGCCCCAACCGCCCCGCGGGCTCCTCGATCCACCGGTGCACCAGAGCCGCGGCGAGGATGGCCAGGCCCAGGGAGAGGCTGAAACCCAGCCCGCCGGACGCATGGGGGGCCACCAGCTTCATGGTGAAGGGATGGAGCAGGTAGAGCCCGTAGCTCCAGTCGCCCAGCCGCGATAGCGACCGCCCGAACCACCCGGATGGGCCCTGCCGGGACCAGGCCGCGAAGGCCACCAGGAGCGTCACCACCAACAGATAGCCGTAGCGGGACCAGCCCGTCAGCGCCACCAGGTGGTCGTAGAACCGGGGCCGGGGCCAGACCAGCACCGCCAACAGGGGCAAGGACAGCAGCAAAGCAGTCTTGGCTTCCAGTCGCCCTTCCGCGCTGGCGTGGAGGCCCGCCAGCAGCCCGCCCCAGGCCAGGAGGAAGACCTGGTTGGGCGCCAGCACGTAGGTGTGGAACCGGTTCCACAGGGGCTGGTCCATCACTCCGTGCAGCGTGGAGGCCAGGCTCCACAGCCAGAGTCCCACCGCCAAAGCCCCCAGGAACCAAAGCCCACCATGCTCCCGCAGCCATGCCAGGGCCGGGTAGGCGAAGTAGAGCAGGGCCACCAGGCCCACGTACCAGCCCCCGGTTACCAGGGCGTGGTTGGGGTGGATGGCCCCAAAGGTGAGGGTCAGGTTTTCCAGGATGAACCGCGCTGATGGCTCGGGCCCCATGCCCAGGTGGAGGGCCAAGTTCAGGACGCAGGCAAGGTAGAACACCGGCGCCAGCCGCAGGAAACGCCGCAGCCAGAAACGGCCCAGGCCCTCCTGTCGGAGCCGTGCCCAGGGGGTGGTGCGGAACAGCAGAAAGCCGCTCATGACGAAGAAGGCCGAGACGCTGTAGTTGCCCAGACGGGCCAGAGCCATGTTCAGGTCCGAACCCGACGGCGTGAGCTCGTACCACACACTGAGGTGGTAGAACGCCACGCACAGCGCCAGGATGCCCCGGAGGGGATCCAGATAGCCGAGGCGGGTGGCCTTGCTCGGTTCAGTTGTCACATCACCTCAACCTGGAAAAGATCGTCCACAGATGCTTTAATGAAACCACTGAATTCTGGGATTTTGGCCAGCTCCAGCCTAAACGGTAAGCACCTTTTCGGGCCAGTTTCACAATTGGTTTCTCCAGCGACCCTCTCTATGGAGTCATGAGAAATGAGACGCATTGCAGGTTTTCTTCTACTGCTGTTCTGCTGCCTGCAGGCGGCTTGGCCCGGCACTCCAGGATCGGACACCGAGGCCAAGTTTGCGCGCTTATCGGGCGAGTATGTGGATGGCTATCTCGCTTGGCGCCCCCAACTGGGTACCGACCTTGGCTTGCATGAATTTGATGGTCGCATGACCGATATGGGACAGGCTTCTTTGACCGCCGAGCATGCCCGATTGAAGCGTTTCGCCAAGGATTTTGCCATCCTTGATCACGATGCAATCAGCGCAGATGCGCGCCACCAGTGCCGTCTGCTTGAAGTCAGTATCCAGAACGAACTCTTCGATTTCGATGACATGAAAAGCTACTCCACCAACCCGATGACCTACGTCAGTGCACTCGATGTGAACATCTACCTCAAGCGCAACTACGCTCCGCTTTCGCAACGGTTGCGCTCAGTCATTGCAGTCGAGAGGGCAGCCCCAAAACATTTCGCCAATGCACGAGCCAATCTAGTCGAGTCGTTGCCAAAGCCTTATATCGAACTCGCCATCGCCATCGCCAATGGCGCTGCTGATTTCCTTGCCAAGGACCTCATGGAAGCCGCGAAGGATGTGAATGATTTGGCGTTGATTACCCAGCTCAAGGCAGCAAATGACGGCGCCATTGCTGAGTTTCGTGGTTTTTCCGATTGGCTCGCCAAAGAGCGGTTGCCGAAGGCGCACAATCGATATGCACTTGGGCGCGAGAGGTATCAAAGAATGCTTTGGGCCGGGGAACTGGTCGATCTTTCGCCAGAAAGAATCCTCGCGGTCGGGCTTCAGGAACTGAAATCAGAGAAGGTAAAATTCGCTGCGGCTGCGAGTGCAATTGACTCGACCAAGGCTGCCTCGGCCATATTCAAAATGATCCAGCTAGATCATCCTACTGAGGCCGGCCTGGTACCCGACGTGCGGAAGCGCGTAGAGTCTATCCGCCAGTTCGTCCTCGATCATGGCCTCGTCACTATCCCGTCGGAGGTCCGGGCATTGGTAAAGGAAACACCTCAATTTGATCGTGCGACAAGTTTCGCTTCCATGCGATCACCTGGCCCATTTGAGACCCAGGCAACTGAAGCCTTCTACTACATCACACCCGTTGAGCCAAACTGGGCGCCGAAGCAGAAAGAGGAGTGGCTTACCGCCTTTAACCATTACACCTGTGACCTAATCAGCATCCACGAAGCGTATCCTGGTCATTACGTTCAGTTCCTGAACCTAAATGCATCGAAGGCAAGCCGCGTGGAGAAGATATTCGGTAGTTACGCGTTCGTTGAAGGCTGGGCGCACTATACCGAACAGATGATGCTGGATGAGGGCTTCGGCACCGATGGCGACCCGGTTCGCGCGGCCAAGTACCGGCTTGCCCAGTCCGAGGATGCGCTGCTTCGCCTATGCCGACTTTGTGTCTCCATCAAGACCCACTGCGACAACATGAGCGTGGATGAGGCGACCAAATTCTTCGAGGACAACTGCTTCCTGGAACCAAAGCCCGCCCAGCATGAGGCCCTGCGTGGCACGTTCGACCCGGGTTACCTTTACTACACGCTCGGTAAACTCCAGATTCTGAAGTTGCGACGAGACTGGCAGGCCCAGGAGGGCTCGGCCTATTCGCTCAGGAGATTCCATGATCAAGTCCTGAGCAATGGCATGCCGCCCATCCGACTGCTGCGGGAAAAGATGTTGAAAAACAAGGCAATCTTGGGTGAAATCCTGTGACCCACCGATAACAAGGGATTCCTGGCCGGCGCGAGAACTCTACCGGTAGCGCACCACACCGGTGCCCTGCACCAGGCGCCCCAGCACCCAGGCGGGTTCTTCGGCGGCATGGAGGTCGGCGAGCACTTCCTCAGCGCGATCGGCCTTGGCCACCAGCACCATGCCCACCCCCAGGTTCAGGGCCTGGCGGGCGTCGTCGAGGCCCAGGCCGCCCTTCTCCATGAGGAAGGTGAACAGGGCCGGAATCTGCCAGCTGGCGGTGTCAATCTCGGCATCGAGGGTCTTGGGCAGCACGCGGGGGAGGTTGTCCGAGAGGCCGCCGCCGGTGATGTGGGCCATGGCCACCAGTTTGTGGGCCTTTACCAGGGGCAGCACCAGCGCCAGGTAGCTGCGGTGGATGGCCAGCAGGGCCTGGGCCACCGTTTGCGTGGTGCCGGGCAGGAGATCCTTCACGTCCAGCTTCTCCAACTCGAAGCAGACCTTGCGGGCCAGGGAATAGCCGTTGGTGTGGAGGCCCGAGCTGGGCAGGCCGATGAGCACATCGCCCGCGCCCATGGCATCCAGGCGCGGCAGCAGATCCGCCTCGTCCACCACACCCACGATGGTGCCCGCCACGTCCACTTCGCCTTCGGCGTAGACGCCCGGCATTTCCGCCAGTTCCCCCCCGATGAGAGCGGCACCGGAAGCCTGGCAGGCCGTGGCCATGCCCTTGACGATCTGCTCGATGACCTCGGGCTCCAGCTGCTGGGCGGCGATGTAGTCCAGGAAGAAGAGGGGCCGGGCACCCTGCACCAGGATGTCGTTGACGCAGTGGTTTACCAGGTCCTGGCCCACGGTATCCCAGATGCCCACCCGCCGGGCCACCTTCATCTTGGTACCCACGCCGTCCATGCTGCTAACAAGAATGGGCTTGGCTTCCGGGAACCGGGCGTCAAAGAGGCCGCCGAAGAGGCCGATGTCGCTGCGGACGCCGGGGGTCTTGGTGGCCTTCACATGGGGCTTGATGCGCTTCAGCGCCTCGTCCTGGCGGCTGATGTCCACCCCGCTGGACGCGTAACTGACCTTCTCGTTCATCACCCCTCCGATGCCCCCATGATCCCACAGGGGTCTTTCTCTGGTGCCAACCTTCCGGCGGGAATGGCCTATGCTTGGAAGTGTCATGGCAGCCCTCTCCATCACGCCCATCAGTCCGGCGACCCTCAGCGCCTTAAGCGCCCTTCGGCCACTCCAGGCGCCGGCGGCACCCACCGGGCAAACCCAAGGAACCACGGCGCTTTCGGCCCAGGATCTGGCCCAGACGCTGTTCCAGCGCACCCTGCAGAGCGCCACGCTCCTCCCCCTGGCCGAACCAGCCACGGGGGTCGCCAGCCTCCTGCAGGAAACCACGGCCTCCCTGCTGGCCTCCCTGACCGCCCCCCAGGCCCCAGCCGGTGCCACCGCCGCGACCGGTGCTCCCACCGACCCGACCACCGTCCAGGCCTCGGATGCCACCACGGCCGCCTCGACGACGCCGACGCCCGCCCTGGGGGACCTGCCGGCCACCGAGGATGCCCTCGCCACCAGCCTGAACCCGGATTTCGCCATGGGGACAGCCCTGCGCTTCGGGGCCGGTGTGGCCTCCGACGCGGCCCTGACCGCCCAGGCCCCGGACCTTGGGGCGGGCCTGGTGCGCGATGCCACCAGCGTGCTGCGCACGGGGAACCTCCAGCCCAGGGCTGGCGGCCCCGGTCCCGAGGCCTACGGGCAGCCCCCATCGGCCATTCAGCGCATCCTGCGGACCTACGAAACGGCTGCCGCGGTGCCTGCCACCCAGGGCACCAGTGCGGTGGACGTCTTCGCCTGAGAATCCTTTCGTCAGGGTTTGAAGGGACACCGGGAGGCTGGCAGGCAGGCGTGTTGGCCGCCAGCCCGGCAAACCCTGCTGACCTCGGGCCCGGACCCGCTGGCGTAGACTGGCAAGACCATGAGCAACCTGCCCTCCGGACCTGTTGACCACGCCGCGGCGGAAGCCGCTGTGCGCGCCCTGCTCCGCAGCTTCGGGCAGGACCCCGGGGCGCCGGAACTGAGGGAGACGCCCGCCCGGGTGGCGGAGTTCTGGGCCGAGCGGCTGGCGGGCTACGGCATGGACCTGGCCGCGGAGCTGAAACCCCTGCCCGGCGACCTGGCCCCGGTGCCCGTCATCCTGGACCGCATTCCCTTTATCAGCACCTGTGAGCACCACCTGGCCCCCTTCGAAGGCCATGCCACCATCGGCTACCTGCCGGGGGAAGGTGGCACCGTGGGCCTCAGCAAGCTCGTGCGTGTGGTGCAGGCCTATGCCTGGCGCCTGCAGGTGCAGGAGCGCCTGGCCCAGCAGATCGCGGAGGCCCTGCGCACCCACCTCCGCCCCGCCGCCTGGGGCGTGCAGCTGGTGGCCGTGCACGCCTGCATGAGCCACCGGGGCGTGAAGACACCGGGCGTGCCCGTGCGGACCACCCTCATGGGCGGGGCCTGGGCGACGAATCCCCCCGCCCCGTTCCGCGTCTGAGGTCCTGGCGATGTTCGAAGTCCACTCCGATTCCAATCGGAACCGGCGCTACATCACCCTGGCGGGCCACCTGGACGGGGTGGAGCGGATCACGAAGGAAGCCGGGTACGACGCGGAGAGCGTGGACAATGTCGAAGAGGCGGACCGGCGTTTGGATGCCTTGCGGGAGCAATCGAAGCCAGGGTCCTGAAGCTGCCGCCGCGCGGATTGTCCATTCCCTGTCCAATCGAGGGGGCTACCCTGGTGCCATGCCCCTCCCCACCCCTGAACTGCGACTCGGCTATGAGCTGTTCTCCAAGCTGCTGAACTGGGCGGCGGGGAAGCGGCAATCGAAGCGGCTGGAGGCCCTGAAATCGGCGGCCTTCCAGGAGCTGCTGAAGGGCGAAGGAGCCGACCTGGAACTGGTGGCTTCGGTGCTGAAGGAGATCCACAAGGCTGCCGATACCTCCGCCAGGGCCATTCGCCTGGAAAGCCTCTATGACAGCGCCACCCAGCCGCCCGCCAAGGCCAAGAAACCGGAGCGACGGCGGAAGTCTGCCAAGAAGGATCCGGGCCCCAAGGGTTGAGTTCAGGCCAATTCACCGGACGCTCCCTTGGAAATGAAAAAGCAGTTGAACCGGTGAGAAACGGTGATGAACCACTAGTGTCCGGTTGAGAGAAGCCTACTGGGTCACAGGTATTTTTATATCATGCATTTCCAATCAATATTCCTTGGTGGCGATTTGAACGGCGGGTGCGGAAT
>OBLW0100002572.1_pt1 | contig 14640 bp, 9 predicted proteins | sample 1520161 | NCBI WGS metagenome assembly OBLW01 (sample SAMEA3539309, study PRJEB22396) | soil metagenome | biome: tundra; feature: field; material: soil | place: USA | collected 2010-05 | depth 0.15 m
CTGAACCCGCTGCCCGGCGAAGTGGCCGATGCCACGCTGGTCGCCGTCCCGAGGCTCGTTCCCGAGGAGTTATGGAAGGTCAGCCTGAAAGTCATGCTCGCGCCCTGCACATCCGGAATCAGCACGAGATACCTGCCGAAGTCCGCCAGTTTGGTGGCGATGTTCCGCGTGGACCCGCCGAGCAGGTCAATATCCACGTAATCGGTTCCAGTCGGCGACACCCACTCCAGCGGGTATGGCGTGCCAACATAGAAGGTGCCGCCCGCCACCGCCGGCGACGTGAACTGGCCGCTGGAGGTGGCACGGGTGCTGAACCAGCCGTCGGTTGAATCCGCGAAGCTGCCGGAAACGATTTTGACATTTACCTTGTTCGATGCGGGAGGACTTGGCGGTGTCAGCGTGACGAAGTCGTTCGTGACACCGCTTTGCAGCAGCGTGTACGAGTCGCTGTCGCGATACCGGATGTATACGTCGACGCCAGAGGTCACATTGGACGTCTTTCGCCATGCGACCTGGATCGCCGCTCCGGAATCGACCATCAAATCGCGCTGCGGCGAAAGCAACACCAGGTCGGGCGGCGTTATGTTGAAAGACGAGGTCGTGGCGCTGGCGATGGTGGCGTTGGTGAGGGAGTCTTTGCACGTCACCTTGACCGTATAGGCGCCGGGGGTCATCGTGGGAACGGCCCAACGGTAGAAACCGTAATCCGGATAGTTGCTGGCGATCGCCGTCGGATTGTTGGAGGCATTGAGCAGCGTCAAGTCGACGAACACGCATCCCTGCGAAATCCAGGAGATGGTCTTAGACGTTCCCGCCGCCAGCGCGGTGCCGGCCGCCGGAAGCTTCGCCACCACACCATAAGCCTTGCCGAGCGTTTCCGACTGGTACGGGTAATTATCTTTATAGAGTCCCCGGTTGCCGGCAACGTCCTGAAAGATGTTGGTGTAGGGCGTCGCGCCGTTGCTGGGGTTCCCGTTGGCGGTGAGGAAGTCCGAATAGTAGTTTCCACCCAGCACCGGCGATCCGGAATCCCATTGCGTGGCCGACGGGCTGAAGCTGTAGTGGTCCGTCGAATGGAGGTGCCGGTTCAAATAGAGCGAAGCACTGGTGCTCGCGGCAAGGCTGATGCCGATGACCTCCGGCTGTCGCAGGTCTTTGATCACATTGGAATACAGCTTTTCGCCCGCGCTGCCCTGAATCAGTAGTCCGGCGATCCCCTGCGCGAACAGCGCGGGGTTGCCGGCGATGAAGTTGAATCCGATGTCGTCATTGGTGGTCTGCTGCGTTGTCACGCCGCCGTTGGCGGGGTGATTGTAGAGATAATTCTGCTGGACAACATTGCGGTCCGCCGTGGGGCCCGTCGCATTGCTGCTCATGAAGAGGCCGCCCGTCGGATTGGCGAAAAACATGTTGGCCTGGAGGTAATTTCCACTCGAAGTGTACAGCGCCATGCCGTTCTCTTGCGCCCCGGTTGCGTCGTTGGCGAAAGCCATGTTGTAGTGGCTGGTGTCGTTGAACCAGAGGCCGTCGGAGCCGGATATGTTGTGCAGCACGATGTGGTTATTGCCCACCCAGTTGCGGATACTGAACCGGTTAGTCCCCGTATCGCGAGTGAGCGTGACGCCGTTGTGCGGATTGAGGATGGTGTTGAAGCCGACGTAGTTGTATTGCGCGCCGATCAGGAAGATGCCATCGAAGCCGATGCTCGTCCCGGCCGACCCGATGCTGTTTCCTGTGAGGGTGTTGTGGTCGCTGTTCTGGATGGCGATGCCATCGTCGAGGCCGGTCTGTAGAACTGTGTTATTGATGACAAGATTCCGGTTCGAGTTGAGGAGATAAATACCGTGGTGGTAAGCGTACGTCACGGTGCACAGCTCGACCGCCGAGTCGTTCACATAGCTGAACTCGATCCCATGGCCGATGCTCGGCGAGGTGGTGGTGACGATCAGGTTGCGGAAAACGATCCCCGAGATCACAGTACCGGCGGGGTCCCGCCAATCGGACGCCATCACGCCCCAATTCGAGTTGGTCACCGTGAGGCCATCGATGACCGTGCCGCTGGCCGCCGTCCGGATTGCGATTCCCAGGCCGTTGGCGTTGATGGTCACGGAGGGAGCGCCGTTCGCCGATTTCAGCGTGATGGGCTTCACAATGTCGATCGCGACGCCCCCGTCGCCGATGCCGATGGGGCTGGTTATGGTGTAGGTTCCATTCGCCAGCACGATCGTGTCGCCTCCGGAAACCGACGCGTTCGCGTTCATAATGGCCGTACGTAAAGAGGTGTAGTCCGATACGTTGACCACCGCCGCACCCAACTGGTTACAGACCGCTAGTACTCCGATCAGTGCCAAACCCCTCATGACCAACCTCTCGTCCTGGCACATTACCGTGAGCACGCGCAGTTCCAGGTCCAAATATCGGCAAATGTACCGCTACTACTGTAACAAGTCGGCGAATCCGAGGGATGTAACGATGCGCACAGGCGGATGTCAAATCCGCGACTCCGTTCGCCCGCAACCACTCAGTTTCCGGGAGCGCGCGGAGGCGGACGAAGCATAATGTACCGCAGCGATTGCCCGTGATAGGTGATCAGTGTGCTGACGTCAAGGTCTTCGAATACGGAGGGGAAATAGCCGACTTCCCGAACATTTGACCGCCGCATCAACTCCGCCAGATACTTCCTGGTGAAGGAGTCGTGATAGTCCAGGATACGCACCAGCAAATCTCCGTGTGCGGCTTTCGCGGACCGGACCAGATTGTCGACTTGCTGCTCGGTAAGCAGGCTGGTCACGATGTCAATCCCTTTCTGTTCGGTCCTCAAAAGGGCATCCTCATAGCTACGGGCGCGTTCTTCCGAACTAGTGCGCATGGCGAGGAAGACCAACCTGCCGGACACCCACATGGGGCGAGCGGCGGTCAGCGTCACCAGCGCGATCAACACTGCGTTTCTGGCCTTCGCCGGAATCGTCTCAGCGAGTGCGGCCAAACCAATCGCCGCCAGGAGCGACATCAAAGGTCCGATGTGACTTAGGTTCCGTTCAAAAAACGTGCGCTGTAGTGAGAAAAACACTAGGTAGAACAGCACAGGCCCGGCAACCACGGCGATCAAGAGAGACCGCCCTGCCCTGACGAGTACAAACACTCCGGCGAGCGTGAACGCACAGAATAGGTATCCCGTCGTTTGCCACCAATACGGCGCCATTAGCGAGATACTATTGCTACCATCGACCAAGGCATGCGGTGCGCGGCCCTCGGTGTACTGATGCCGCAAGAACTCCACGCCATGCCAATACGCCGACGGATGGAAGAAGGCGTCGGGTACCCCGACAAACACGCCCAACAGCGTGCAGACACCGCAGATTCCGGCTGCCCAAATCAAAAGCCGCCGGTTCTTCAAGGGAAGGAGGAAGGCGATGGGCACAAGTGCCATGGGAGCCAAGGAGATCTTGCACGCAATCAGCAGTCCGAAGCAGAAGGCCGCGCAGCCCAATTGCGGCAGCCGGTCGGGGTGGGAATCGAACCGCAGCAAGAACAGGTAAGCCGACGCGGTAAGAGCGACAATGAACGCTTCCGGACGAGCGTAGTGGGAGTCCTGGACGAGCAGGGGCATCACCGCTATGAGGACCATCGCGATCAATGCCGTTCTCCGCCCGCACAGGCGAAGAGTAACAAGGTAGAAGAGGTAAACCGCCAGTGCACCGAGCACGGCGGAAAAGAGCCTGCTCCAGATAACCACAGCGTCTTTACCGTTCGAGAGGCGATCGGCAACTGCGTGCGGCACCGCGGCAATTAAGGCATCGGCATAAAAGTACGAAGAGAAGTTGTATTGGTCGGTCTGGTAGTCTGGCACCGACACGTTGTGCTTCCAGTTGTTGGACAAATCCCCGTTCCAGATGCCGGTGACAACGTCCTTTGTGATTCGCTCGTCAAATTGAGTATCAAACGCAGTGATACTGACGGTTCTGAGAGCCAGAGCGGCAATGAGAATCAAAACCGGCAGGAGATGAAGAGAAACGCCAGTGGCCCGAACAGGAAGATTGCGGGGACGAGATCGCTCACTACTCGCTTTTCCCCGCTTAACCACCTTTCTGCGCCTGGGCATACGGAAGTTGGAATGCGTATAACGCATGATATCAGCACACGACGGCCAGGAGGTTCTCGACGGCCTCGACTATCGCGGTGAGCCCCGTCGGCGGTTGTTACATCCGCGACTCTGTCCAGGCCAGGACGTCTTCGATGCCCATTTCCTTGGAGATCGCCGGCGTCCAGCCCAGCACCTTACCCGCGCGGGCGTTGTTGGCCACGAAGAATTTCTGATCGCTGTGCCGCCACGGCAGACGCCGGTAGGTCATCTTCACGCCCAATCGTTGCTCCAGGTGCGCGAATAGCTCCAACAATGACATGCTGTTGGGCATTCCGCCGCCGATGTTGAAGGCCGTCCCGCGCGCCGCCGCGATATGCTCCACCGCCGCCAGGTAGCCGCGGATGGCATCGGAAACATGCAGCAGATCGCGCACCTGCTTGCCGTCGCCGGAAATGGTGAACGGCTCGCGCCCCGGGTCGCGGCGGATTTCCAGCGCCTGGCGGCAGAACCAGCCCACCCAGCCCTGATCGTAGGTGGCGAACTGGCGGCCGCCGTAGATGGTGGAGTGGCGGAACACCACGGTGTTCAGGCCGAAGCCGCGTGCGTAGTCGAGCATGTACTGATCGGCGGCTCCCTTGGAGCAGCCGTAGGGGGTCTGGAAGTTGAGGGGCGCGCATTCGTCGATGCCATCGGGGCAGTTCCGGGGCCGGTAGCGCAGCGCGCATTCCTCCAAATCGAGCGGCAGATCGCCGTAGACCTTGTTGCTTGAGGCGTAGACCACGGTGGCTTCCGGAACGTGCTGCCTGACCGCTTCCAGCAGGTTGACACTGCCGCCGGCGTTGACTTCGAAATCCCGGCGCGGCGACAGCATCGAAGTCGTCATAGCCACCTGCCCCGCCAGATGGAGAATTGCGGCCGGCCGGCAGTGGCACACGGCGGCTTCGACGTCGAACGGGTTGCGGATATCGCCGTGGATGAACTCGAACCGGCCCAGGGTGCGGAGCCAGTCGAGATTGAGCGCGGCGCCCACGCGCGAGAGGTTGTCGAAGACCGCCACCTGCTCGCCCCGGCCGATCAGATGGGCGGCAATGTTGCTGCCCACGAAGCCACATCCGCCCGTAATTAGGTAGCTCATCGGCGTGCCTCGAATTTGATTTTCAACAGCCGCACGAGGGTCCACACGTAGCTGATCGCGAACAGCAGCAGCTTGCGCTTGCTCTGGCCTGCCTTACGGCACTCGAAGGTCACCGGGACCTCGACAATGCGCCGCTCGCCGAGGAGGATCAGCAACTCTTCCACGATATCGAAATTGTGGCACTTCAGATGGAGCGGCTTGAGCAGCTCGGCACGATAGAGCCGGAAGCTATTGCTCACGTCCTTGCAATGGAGCCGGAAGACCAGACGGAAAATCACGTTCACCATCCAGCTCATGAAGATCAGGATGGCCGGATTTTCCGTGTGGCCGCCGGCCACGTAGCGGGACCCGATCACGACATCGTAGTGCTCGCGCCGGTCCCACAGCAGCCGCAGGTGAGCGGGGTTGTGCGATCCGTCGGCGTCCATGAAAACGATGAAGCGGCCGCCGGCCTCCTCGATGCCGGTGCGGACCGCGTCGCCGTACAGGTTGCCGTAGCGGCGGTGGATGTGGCGCACGCCGTGAGCCAGGCATATCGCCGGCGTCTCATCCAATGGCTGTTGTGCGTCGACCACCAGAATCTCATGCGCGCCGGTCAGTGCGGCCGCCCGGGACTTCAGCGTTGGCAACAGTTTGCTCAACGCCGCAGCTTCCTTGTAGGCTGGCAACACGATGCTCAGTTCCAGGCTCATTGCGGACAGCGCACCTCTAGCTCCGGGAACTGCGCCCGGGCAAGCTGCCAAACCGCATAGGCGAGTTCGGTTCGGGCCCGCCAGCCAAGCTCCCGCCGGATCCTGGCGGTATCGGCTACCAGGTGCATCGGTTCTTGAGGAGGATAGGGCTGCGCTCCAAAGTGCAAGTCCACCGTCAGGCCGAGCGCCTGGCACACAGTTTCCACGGTTTCTCTGATAGTTACAGCAACGCCGCTGCCGATATTGAACACCTCGATCTGGCACTCCGGCTCGCGCGACAGGGTCGCCGTGACAACCGCCTCGGCCACGTCCTGGACCGCGCAGAAGTCGCGCACCTGTTCCCCGGCCGTCAACGGGAAGGCTTCGCGCCGCGCCGCCGCCGACAGCAGGGCGGGGAAGAGACGGCCGCCGCCGTCGTCGAGGCCGGTAAAGGAAAACGGCCGCAGTACGGTCAGCCGCCGGCCCGTTGCGAGCGCCGCCGCGCGCAGCAGCAGGTCGGCCGCCGCGCGAGTCGAACCGTACGGATGGAGACTTTCCAGGGGATCGTTCTCGGTGAGCGGCCGGCCTTGAGGTTTATAGGCGAGCCCGGAGCTGATGAGGACGAAACGCGCCTCCGGCGCTGCCTCGAACAAGCGCAACGTCATGCTCACGTTGAAATGCGCGATCTCGGAGAACGGCGGGCGCGGCTGGCGAAGCCCGCTGGCGGCGGAGTGGATCACCAACTGGGGACGCGCCTCCGCCAGGCAGACTTCGGGCTGGGCCAGATCCGCGCGCCCCGGCAGAAACAATTGAATATCCGGCTCTCGCTCGAGCATCCGGACCAGGTTGCGGCCCAGCGCGCCCGTCGCGCCCGTTAGTAAGACACGCATAGAAAATAGGAAATCAAGACCGGCGGAGGTGAAGTCCCTATGATGACACAGCGTGGACGATTGACATGCGATCTCTCCGCGGTCTGAAAAGGAGATTCCTTCGGCACCGGCTCAGATCTCAAACTGAAAATGGCCAGACTCCGGCGTGGCCAACCACTCCTCCAGCGTGCGGGCCTTCAGGTCCTTATCGGACAGAACCGGTTCGGTGCCCGCCGGGATAGGCCAGCTTATGCTCAAGCCCGGGTCATTCCAGCGAATACCGGACTCGCTCCGGTTGTTGTATACGCCCGTGCAAAGATACTGTAACTCCGCGTAGTCCGACAGCACATAGAAGCCGCGGGCGAACCCCGCCGGCGCCCAAATCTGTTTCTTGTTCTGGGCGGAGACTTCCGTGCCGAACCACTGGCCCAGGGTCGGCGATCCTTTACGAATATCCACAGCCACCAGGAAGGCGCTGCCCAGCGTCACCCGCATCAGCTTGCCCATGGGTGGCTCCCACTGGAAGTGCAGTCCTCGGAGTACGCCCTTCCGGGACCGCGAATGATTGAGCTGGACAAATGCCGCGGGCAGCCCCAGTTCGGCGAAGCCGTCGGCGCGGAACACCTCGACGAAGAAGCCGCGTTCGTCCTCGAAGACATCCGGATGCGCAATGACCTTAAGCCCGTTCAGATGCTCCGATTCAATCTGGATGCGCATGACGAAAGGCTACTATACCACGGGCAATCAGATGCAGATCGGACGAGGATGTCCTCACGGTGCCCGTAATCCGTCCGTAAGTTGGAGCGACCCCGATTCCGGCGGGGCCTGGTGGAGCGAAATACATTGATTTTTGGCAAACCGGGAGTGGGGAAGCGGGAAAGGGGCCTTTTGAGAGCGCCGCGCAGTGTCGATGTTTATTGCGGTACGCCGCCGGAGCTGTGGCGGTCACACCTCGACCAGCGGTGTCGCGAAAAGAGGCTGCATAATCCGTCCGTAAGGACGGCAGCTATATGCGGACCGGCACGGGCAACAGCCGCAGGCTCTCGATCCACTCGGCCAACTGCTCCTTCAGTCGCCGCACCCGCAGCCAGATCTTACGTGCGTGCGACACCAATTTCCCTGGTGTGCAAAAAACCTGAAACCGCATTTTCTTGGGTCGCGCCGTCAACCACTTCTGCGGTAGCGCCAACCGCTTGAGCCCGGTCGGTAAGTTGTGCGTCATCGCGTCACCTGCGCTTTGCGTTTCCAGCTTTCGATGATCGTCGCATCCAGATCGACGGTGGCGATGTTCTGATCGGGACAACGCCGTCCGATCTCCTGTACCATCTCCTGGTTGACCTGCGCCAAAGCTCGCAGTGGGCGCTTTCCTCAGCGATATAACTCACTTGACCGACGGCCAATTCCTCTTGCGCTTGCTCGATCTTCTCCTCGTCGTGAACCTGGTAGAGGAATTTGCGCGCTGCTTCCGGGCTCGGCATCTCATGCCCCAGCATCTCCGCCAGCCCTGCGTCCTCGCGCAGCCGATCAAAATCGTCGAGACATTCCCCGCCTAACGCGTTCAACACCAAGAAGCTCTCGACATAGCTGGCTTCATCGAAACCGCGCTGGCGCTGCTTCACCTGTAAGTGACGCTTGACGCTGCCGGGAACATCCAGCGAGCGCATGGCTCGCACGAACAGCGGCATGCCAGCGTAGGCGGTTACGGCTTCTTCCAGGGGCTCTGGATCGAGCTCAAACAGAAAACCTCCTTCGGCGGGCGACGGTTTCCGCTTGCGAGGAATTCCCATCGCGCCAAATCTGGCAATTCCGCACCCAAATGGTGCAAATCATCCCTGCGCCGCGAAGGCCCTTTCCCTGCACTTCCGCTTGACTCCGATTTCCCTTACGGACGGATTACGGACGGCGCGGGCCTTGTCCACCCAGGGCCGGAGTTCCAACACGGCGTTCCCGACTCCACGTGTGCGGCTGTTACAGTATGTGAATGCGAGTTGAGTGGGTTAAGTCGCTGCCCTTCACCAGGTTTGCCGCTCTCATTGTCGCCACCAGCATTTTGTTGCCGGCTCAGCAAACTGTCTGGTTTACGCCACTTCCGGCCAGCACCCATCCCGTCGGCTACTTCGGTTCGACCGATTATCTGAGACTCTTCAGCCCGACAGCGCCCTGGCAACAGGCAGCTTCCCGGGTTCAAGTTTTTAAAGTCTACGGAGACGGGGTGGACGCTCTTTCCGACCCCGATCTCAGGAACCTCCTGGCGGACCTGAAGCGGCGCCACATCGCACTCGCGCTGGAGTGGCCGGTGCTCTCATCCAGCACTTGTGGAACCGGAATCGAGGGATTCGGGGGTAGTCTGGTGCCCGTCGCCAAGCGCATTAAGTCCTTGGGCGGAACCCTGACCTATGTAACCATGCAGCAGCCGTTCCAGTGGGGCAGTCTCTACAAGGGAGCGCACTCCTGCCAGTGGAGCGCCCGGCAAGTGGCGACGAACGCCATCATGCAGATCACACAGGCCAAAAGAGTGTTCCCGAAGCTTCGCGTGGGAGACAGCATGGCCGTCCCGCCGTTTCGGGAGGCGGGCTCAGACTGGGTCACGCAGTTCGGAATCTGGTTCGATACGTGGCGCATGCTTGCGGGAGAGCGATTGGCTTTCTTTCAAGTGGATGTCGACTGGACCGTGCCGAATTGGGAAGCGGCAGTGCGCGCGGTGCGGCCCGTGGTGGAGCGGCGCGGAATCCCGTTCGGCATGGTGTACAACGGCTTCCTCACAGACGAGACGGATTCGGCCTGGATGGCCGCCGCCGAGAACCACTTTATCGATTACGAGGTGCGCGGCGGAGACGCGCCGCCGGAACAGGTGGACTTTCAGTCCTGGAACCCGCATCCGACCCATGTGCTTCCGGAGACCGACCCGATGGCGTTTACCTACCTGATCGACCGCTATTTCCGCACCCGCACGCAGCTCACGTTAGCGAACAGTGGTGCGCACCTCAGCGGGACTTTGCGCGCAGGTTCGGCAGGCGTGGCGGGCGCCAGTATTCAAATCACCGCCCAACCGGTGTCCGGCGGCGGGGCCATTGCCACCTACACCATCACGGGCCCGGTGCCGGCGGCGGCCCGCACCGCGATTGTGGGCGCGCGCATCAATTCTGAGTGCTACAGTTGCAACGGTCCGAGCGACCTGACCATCTACAGCTTTCAATACAGTGAAAACACCCAACGCAAGCCGTTCACCTGGGATTTCACGAATGGCATCGCCGGCTGGTCGTATGGGCCGGGCACTGCGGTTTTCGATTCCGGACCGCCGCCCTATCCTCAGGGGCTGCACATCAAGGCTCAGCCAGGCCAGGCGCTCGGTACCAATTCGACGGCGGTTGCGGTTACGCCGAAGGCTAGGTTCACGCTGCGAGTTACCGCCCGAGTGTCTCCCCTCTCGGTCGGCAGCGGATATTTTATGCTGATCTGGTTTGACGCGGCGGGCAATGAGCCATCGCGTGAGACCATCCTGTTCCAACCGAAGACTCAGAGGCTGGGCACGGCCGCGACCGCCGCCGCCGGGTCGTTCAGCATCAGCACGACGGTGGATAGCAACGCATACGAGATAACGGCGGAATACGGTGGCAGTGGCACGCTCTGGCCGGCAATTGTCAAGCTTCACGAGGGCGCATCTCCATCTCACCACCGTTGACTGACTGTCGGCGGCCGCTGGGGTTATAAGGGCTGGCAGGCCAAGTGTGCGCGGCCTCCTCTTTTTCGCCTCGTTGGGGGAATTTGCGGGTGATTTGACCGGGTTCAAGCGGTCGAATGGCTAGACTCTTGGCCTTGGCAACGGCACCCCCTGGCTGGCTTCCGTACCCATCAGCCCCATCCGCGCGAGATCAATGTCCTGTCTCAAGGCCGTTGGCCGGTTTTCCTGCGTCCCTCCTTGTCCGGTCTGGGCTGTCCTCCGAGGGCGACACAGTGTGGTAGATTCGATAGCGATGGAGTTGGTGGGAAAGATTGATGTCTGCACAGGAACAGAAATCTCCGGCTGGGTGGCCGACAAGTCGGATCCTCAAAAGCAGCTGTGGGTGGACGTAGACGTCAATTCGATCTTAGTGGCTAGCTTGAAGGCTGCCTTGATGAGAGACGACTTGTTGCGCGCCGGTATAGGCGACGGTCGGAAGTCGTTCTGGTTCGACCCGAGCCGGTATCTGGAAGTGGGAGACAATCTGGTTGCGGTCCGATTCGGGGGCACACATATGATAGTACCTGGTGGAGACGGTATACTCGTCCGCGGTGATGCGCTTATCTACCGGTGCCCGGACGATGCCAGCTTTGTTCGTCTCTTGCGCATCTCGCAGGAACGATGGATGGCATCTGAACCCGATTCGGGCCTAACATGGGGTCAGGTTTTCACCGGGGATTCGTTTATAGATGCGGTCCTGACACGGTATACTTTCCACCCAGCACACCATATTTGCGAAATTGGTCCAGGATATGGGCGGCTGCTGATGACTATCCTTCGGAGGCAGTTGCCATTCAGGAGCTACACCGGCATCGAATTGTCAGCAGACCGGGTCCAAAAGCTGAATTCCAAATTTGCGAACGAACGCATCCATTTTGTCGAGGGAGATGCCAACCAGGTCTGTCTTCAACAGGCTGCTGATATTGTGATCTGTTCTTCGACATTTGAACACCTGTTTCCGGATTTCACTCGGGCGCTTTCGAACCTGGTGACGCAGTTGAAGCCGAAAGGCCAGGTAGCGGTCGACTTCATCCAAATCGATCCTGAAATGATGCATCGGCAGCAAGGATTTGAGCCGGAGGGTCACGCTTTTGTGCGGGTTTATTCCGCACAGGAAATTAGGACCATGTTTGCGGAATGCGGTCTGAGCCAAGTGGAGCTAGGCCCTATTGTGCTGGGAAAAGCAGCAAGCGGAGATGTGAAAAGGATTTTTGCATCGGCTGTTTAGACCTCAGCGGAGCATTTTGGGAATGTCAGAAAATAAGTGTGTCACGTCGTAGCATCACGGAATACGGCGTCAGCATGAAAGAAGACCGGTGCAGGCAGGCTGTAACGAGTGGCCAATCAATGATCTCCGCGACCGTATGTTGCTGTCCGGGCGGTTCCAACTTTGACAGCCACGCCGTCGGAAACAGGCGGAAATAGCAGACGCACCAGCGCGCAAGGAAACGCTATCTCGAACAATGTACAAGGTAGGGACAGCGGGAAAACACGGGCCGAAAGCGGGACGGGGAAGAGACACCCGCCGTCTTCGTCCGGGCCGGTAGAGGAAAACGGACGCAGCCTCTTCAATCTGCGGTCGCCGTGCACGGCAGCACGTCCGTGACACTGTTATATGTGGTGCTGTTATAGTGGACAATCGGGCATCGGCTCTATGTTGCAGCTTCTACCAAGGCTTTCCACACTCATCATTGCTGCCGGCGTTTTGTTGCCGGCTCAGCAAACGGTCTGGTTTACTCCGCTTCCATACACAACTCATCCCGTCGGCCTCTTTGGTTCGATCGATTATCTAAGCCTGTTCAGCCCGGCGGCGCCATGGCAACAGGCGGCTTCCCACGTTCAAGTCTTCAAGCTCTACGGAGACGGGGTGGACTCTCTTTCTGACGCCGATCTCTCGAACCTCCTGGCGGATTTGAAGCGGCGCAACATCGCATTGGCTTTGGAGTGGCCGGTCCTGTCGTCCAGCACCTGTGGAGCCGGAATCGAAGGATTCGGGGGCAGTTTTCTGTCCGTAACGCAGCGCATTAAAGCCCTGGGCGGAACCCTGACCTATGTGACCATGCAGCAGCCGTTCCAGTGGGGCAGCTTCTACAAGGGAACGAATTCCTGCCAGTGGAACGCCCAACAGGTGGCAACCAACGCGCTCGTGGCAATTAACGAGGCCAAGGCGGTCTTCCCAAATATTCTGGTGGGAGACAGCATGGCCGTACCGCCGTTTCGGGACGCGGCCCCGGACTGGGCCACGCAGTACGGAATCTGGTTTGACACCTGGGCCAGCCTCGCGGGAGCGCCGCTGGCTTTCTTTCAAGTGGATTGCGACTGGACGGTGCCGAATTGGCAAGCGGCGGTGGCTGCGATACGGCCGGTGGCAGCGCAGCACGGAATCCCCTTCGGCATGGTGTATAACGGCTTCCTCACCAACGAGACGGATTCGGCCTGGATGATGGCCGCCGAAAACCACTTTGTGGATTACGAAGTACGCGGCGGAAACGCGGCGCCGGACCAGGTGAACTTTCAGTCCTGGAATCCCCATCCGACCCATGTTCTTCCGGAAACCGACCCGACGGCTTTTACCTACCTGATCGACCGCTATTTCCGCACCCGCACGCAGCTCACCTTAACGAACAACAATGGGGCGACGCAGCTCAGCGGGACTCTCGGCGGCGGTTCGGCAGCGGTGGCGGGCGCCAATGTTCAGATCACCGCCCAGCCGGTATCCGGCAACGGAACCATCGCCACGTACACCATCACCGGCCCCGTGCCGGCGGAGGCCCGCACGGCCATCGTGGGCGCCCGCGTCAATTCAGAGTGTTACAGTTGCAACGGTCCGAGCGATCTGACCATCTACAGCTTTCAATACAGCGAGAACGCCCAAAGCACGCCGTACACGTGGAATTTCATGTACGGCATAGGCGGCTGGTCGCTTGAGCCCGGCCCCGCAGTTTTTGATTTCGGACAGTACCCTTACACTGAGGGGCTGCACATCACGGCTCAAGCAGGGCAGGCCATCGGTCTCAATTCGACGGCAGTCCCGGTCACACCGGGGGCTCAGTTCACGCTGCAAGTCGCCGCCCGGGTATCTCCCCTCTCGATTGGGAGCGGATACTTTACGCTGATCTGGTTTGACGCGGCAGGAAATGAGCCGTCGCGTGAAACCATCCTGTTCCAACCGCAGACCCAGATGCTGGGCACGGCCACGACAGCCGCGGACGGGTCGTTCAGCATCGGCAATTCGGTCAATTCCAGTTTGTATCGGATAACCGCGAATTACGCCGGCAGTGGCACGCTATGGCCGGCAACAGCCACGATTCCATCTGGCGCGGTGTCCAGCTCCCCGCCCTCGATCACCTCGTTGACGCCCTTCGCCGGTTCGGGCGCAAGCGCCACCTTCTCGGTTGTCTTTAGCGACCCCGTCGGATGGGCGAGTATCGCCAATGCAGAGGTGCTGATTAATGCCTACCAGTCCCCCCAGGCAGGCTGCTACATCAGCTACCTGCCTGGCAGCGGCACCTTCCAGTTGCTCAATGACGCCGGCACCACGTGGTCGAGCACCGCGCTGTCCAACAGCCAGTGTTCCCTGTCCGGCGCCACCGCTTCGGGTGTGGGCAACAATCTCACCTTGACGTTGCCGGTGACTTTCCAGGCGAGCTTCGGATCGCCGATCGCCCAAAAGGCTATCTTCCTGCAAGTGACCGACTCCTGGGGCCGGGTGGCGCCATGGCTGGCCATGGGGGTGTGGTCTCCAGTGAATCCGGGCGGTGCCTGCGCGGTGACGGCATCCCCCACATCGCCGAGCGTGGCCGGGGCGGGGGGCACGTTGACGCTTACCCTCAACGGTGGTTCCTGCGGCTGGACGGCACAGTCCAATGTCTCCTGGCTGACGTCTGCCGTGGCCTCCGGGACCAGCAGCTCGTTCGACGTCACCGTAGCGGCCAATACCACCGGAGCGCAGCGCGTCGGCACGCTCATGATCGGCGGCCAGACCGTCACCGTCACCCAGGCCGCCAACAACGCCTCACAGTTCCCCTCGCTGGTGTCGCTCAACCCCTTCCAGGGGACCGGCCTCAGCGCCACCCTCACCCTCGTCTACTCCGACACCAACGGTTGGGCCGCCATCCAGAGCGCCGAGTTCATCGTCAACCCCCGCTGGGAACCCAACA
>OBLW0100002573.1_pt1 | contig 14635 bp, 8 predicted proteins | sample 1520161 | NCBI WGS metagenome assembly OBLW01 (sample SAMEA3539309, study PRJEB22396) | soil metagenome | biome: tundra; feature: field; material: soil | place: USA | collected 2010-05 | depth 0.15 m
TCAATACACGCTGGGCCGCGCTTTCCGCCCAACTCGCGGAGACCCATCTCGACCTTAAGCATGGCGCAGACATACCACTCAAGACGCTCGGCCGCATGTGGGTTGCGCGAGATGATGCGCGGAACTTTATGATTCTCGGGGATCCCGCAGTGCGACTGAGGGTGGAAGATCTGCCGACGGCATAAAGCGTCATCGAGTCTGGGGCTCGCACAGCTTCCGATCCTCGGGGCCGACATCGGAGTTGTTGCGCAGGTAGTCGCCAATCCATTTACAGCCCGCCGCCACGAGTTCTTCCGTGTTCTCGACGCGCCAAAGGCGGGGCAAGACGTCGCTGCTGAGAACAGTAAGGAACTTTCCGTCCGGCGTAAATCTCGCGCCATAGCCGCCATCTCCCAAGAATTGCGCGAACGGCTTCTTTGTCTCCACGTCCCACAACGTGACCCTACCGGAATCGCCCGGCGCGACTTGAACGCTCCCAGGGACCGCCAGCAGTTTGCCATCCGGACTGAGACCTTCTGCCCATTGCCCAAATCCAAATGCCGCGATCAGTTTGCCGCTTTGGTCATAGACCGAGGTGTTTCTTGCATCACTCCAAGTAATACCAACGCGTTGGACGTCCGAACCTGGCAAAACTATAACGGAGGCGCCAAGTTCTTTTAAGAATCCGCTCACTCGGTGTCCGCTGAGATCCCACACGCCGACGCCAGAGGGAAAAGCAAATACCAGCCGCGTTCGAGCTGGATTGGGCATGATGCTGGCGGGTCTTTCGGGAAGTGAGAACAAAGTGCGGGCGGGTCCCGATCCATCCTGGGCTCGCACAGCGACGCCATCGATGCTGACCAACGCGGGTTTGCCGGAGACGTTCATGATGCCGACCATATCGCCCTGCAACGGAATCACTTGCGAGAGCTTGGTCTTGGTGTCCCAAAGGGTGCAAGTACTGCCGCCTGCGTAGCAAACCATGAGCATAGTTGAATCCTGGCTCAACCAAAATCTGGAAAGTGGAATCGCACCTTGACCGCCGGGGAACTTCGGGAATTCGCCCAGCACGCGACCTTCAGGCGACCATAGCGTTATGGCATTGTCACCTAACCCTGCGGTGGCGTAGAACCGGGGAGTGTCGCTGAAATCCATTTGGGGACTGTTTATGTCGGTCTTGAATTCGGCGGCAAATCGAGAGCTCAAATCCCAAATCCGCAGTTTCTTGTCGTCCCAATAGGTCAATATAAGGCGGCCGGGGCCGAAGGCCTGAACAATGCCACTTTTGTTGTGGACGGTCAGCAGCGCAATCTGGTTGCCGTCTGACGTAGTAATTTTAGGCGTTCCGTTGAGATCCACCCCAACCAACTCTCCGTCGGCGCTGTAAATAATCGCGTTTCCCACTTTTTTGTTTTCGATAGGGCGGAACGTCTTCAGGTCCCATTTCTGGCCCGTGCCCTCTACCAATTGTTCTTTGCCGGGGACGAAGGCCAGGCTGCTAACAGCCTCAGCGCCTTGGTAGGCCGCCGTCGTGCGCATGAGAGTGCTCCCTGCACCGGGGTTATCCAAATCGAGGATACGAATGCCTTCTTCAGCCGTGGTCGGAAGTCCGAGACTGGCAATACGCCACGCGAGCCGCTTCCCTTCCGGGCTGAAGGTGACTTTTGTCGCAAGCTCGGGGAATGTGCCCCATTTAAGTTCCACTCCCTGCAAACTCCAGATGCGCAGACCTCCGAGGCCGGCGGTCGCGATGAATCTTCCTCCGGGATCGATGGCGGTCGCAACAACACAGCCCCCAAGTGGTGCTAACTCCGCCCTTTGACGGTGTCCTTTCACGTCCCATATGAGCGCGCGGCATGAGTCAAGTATCACGTATGCTTGATCATTTGGGTTTTTTTTTGGATCAACGGAGACGTGACTCGTGACGAGAAAATCCAGATCGACCGTGAAGGCCGCGCTCCCCACGACAATAGACCCGGGGGGCCCTTGGAACTCGAACAACTTTCTCCCGCTCCGATCCCAGGTGTATACTTTGCCCTTTCGGTCGATAGCGGCGATGCGGGTACCAGCGCGATTGAAGCGGGCAGTGACGACCTCGTCTCCGACTGAAAGCCGATTGCGTTCATGGATGCCGTACACCACTTTTCGAAGAACGCTTTGAACTTCCGCACCCAACTCGGGGCTTGCCACTGATCCTGAGAACGGCAGTTTTGATAGGGCGCGAAAAGTTTTTTCGGCTCGCAGCGCGGCAACCATAGCAGCGAGGTCGTCAAACTCGGTGTTCGTGGATACCAGGCCGCTTCCCGAATTGACGAGAGACTTAACGAGCTGTTTCTGCGCTTCCGACTTCTGGTTTTGTGCCTCGTTCCTCTGTATATCAGCTTCTGACTTCTCGTATTGTGCCTTGGCCGTCTGTTTGTCAGCTTCCGACTTCTCTTTTTGTGCTTCGGTCTTCTGTGTTGCCGCTTTGGAGGCATTCTTCAGAGACCACGCAGTGAGGATCGACAGCGCGAGTATCACAGCGACGGCGCTCCCAATCAGTCTCCTCCGTAGCGTCCTGGCCCTCCGCTCCGCCTCGTCACTTTTCCTCAGAAACAGCCGCTCCTCCGGAGTCAGCTCCTGCGGATTGTCTCTTGCGAATCGGAGGCCGTCCGCCAGGCCGGTTCCCGTCAGCAGATGATCCGAACCACGTTCCAGCGCCCCCGCCACCGGGTTTCTGTAACCCGCTTTCCAGGCCAGGTTGTCTTCGCGGACCGGCTCCACCAGCCGGTCATGCGCCAGCTCGTACCACGTATTCTCGCCACGGAGATCGGCGCGGATGATGTAGCAGTCCCGCAGAATATCCACCGCGGCGTTAGGAAGCCCTTCGGTTTCGCGCTCACCCCGATAGACCAGCCCACGCGTTCCCGCGGGCGTAATCAGCCGCTCGCCAAACCAGAGCCGTAGAAGCCGCTCCGTCAATCCGGCCTGCTGCGCCCTGGCCAGCGCATCGTGATAGAACTGAATCAGCGCATCATCCACGTTGGCGTATTTCGCGATATCGCCGGCGTCTATCTGCGCTGTCTGACGCGCCGTGTCCTCCATCAAGCGCGACCAAAGTTGCCGGCAAACAATTTGCAGCTGCACCGGCTCCACATATTGGCCCAGGGCAAATCCATTCGCTCCCGACGCCCCGGTGCGGATGCGCCGCAGATTATCGACCAACTCCTCAGCCGCGCTGGCGGCAAACGGCATCCCGGCAATCGCCGCCGGTTCGCGAATCGCCTCTAATGAATTCTCTACTCCGAGCCGCTCCAGCCGCATGCGCGTACGCATGCGGTCGGGCAGAAAGGCAACGTTCGCTTCCAGGTCCGCCAGATAGTCTTCGCGCATGGACAGCAGCAGACTGAGCTGCGGATAGGTGTCGAGACACTCTCCCAGTTGCTGAAAGAACGCCGTGCGCTGATCCGTCAGTTCCGGATGGAAGGTGAAGATTTCTTCGAACTGATCGAAGATGACCAAGTGCGGCTGGCGGCGTCCTTTCGGATCGGCGGACAGCACCGCGCCGAATGCCTCGGAGAACGTTTGGGTATGGGGCGCATCGGGAAACAGATTCGTTAAAGCATTCTTGACGTACAGGTTTCCGGACGCAAGATCGGCGTCGCTTCCCGTGACGCGCGCGATCGGGAATGTCTCCACCCGCTTGCGCCGTTTCAGTTCCGGAATCAGGCTCGCCTGCAGCAGCGACGTCTTGCCGGAGCCGGATTGCGCGTAGAGCAGCACCGCGCGCCGGGCGATCACCAGCGAGGCGAGTTCGCGGGTCTCTTCCGTGCGCCCGAAGAAGCGTGTGCTGTCATTCTCGGTGAACGCGGTGGGTCCGACATAAGGATTATTGAGCACCGCGGTATTCCTTCCAGCGCGCCGACAGGTCGGACATGAACTGCAGCGTGTTGCCCCAGTAGATATCGATGCGGGCGTCGGAGAAATACTTCTGGAAGTAGTCGATCACTTCCTTCTCTTTGGCTTGGTCACGCTGGCTCGATTCCAGTTGTACAGCCACGTGGAGCATATTCCAGCGCTGCAAGTCCAGGTGCGTCAGCAGTCCGCGCATGATGATCTTCAAATCCAGATCCTCCATGCGGTAGCCCAGGAACAGGAGCGTGGTGCTGGCCAGCCGCTCATTCACGCTGACCGGAAGAAAGAACTCGTGATCGTGCGAGATACGAGCCATGTAATCGAGATGATCGTCCTCGGTGACCACCATGGAAAGCAGGTCGGCGTCGGTACCGAACAGGTGCAGCACCACCGGATCTTCGGGCGAGGCGGGCGGGTTGAGATCGCGCCTCTGCATCGAGGGGTCGCGCCAGGGGACCACTTCCCGCCGCACCTTGCCGGCCTTGGCTTTCAGCGCCAGCGCCATGAAGTTGTCGATGTTGGTGGTGAGATAGAGGGGAAGCTCGAGATCGGCGAGTTGGTGGTGAATCTCGCTTTCAAAGAGGTCGAGGCTGGTCTTGGCCCAGTCGGCGGCTTCGATCACCTGCGAGAGAGTCTGCGGCATTCCGGCCTTGACGGCAGGCAGGCCCGTGCGTTTGCGGAACTGTTCCACCAGCACCGTCAGCAACTGCTTGCGCAGACGGCGATTGTCGATGGTGCCGATGAACTGGGTGACGCGGGGCAGGCTGGTGTGGTCGGGGAACGGGTAGCTGAACTTGGCTGCGAGCTGATGTGCGAGTTCCTCCGGGCGCGGCAGCATGTCCGCCGTCACGCCGGAGCCGAGGAAGGGCGTACATTCCTTCTCGCCGATATTTTGGAGCAGCGTCTCCCAGAAACTCTCGCCGCGCGAACCGACAATCAGGCCCCGGTTTCCCAGCAACTGGCCCGACCGGAGACGCATGAACAACACCGGGATGGCCGCTCCCGGAAGGCGCGCGGTCATCACCGAGGCGCGGGCGGCGTTCGAAGCCCGGTCCACTTGCCCATGCTCGATCAGCGAGCCGTAGAAGCTCTTGCTGAACTCGGTGGCGGTCTTGATGGGGACCAGATCCTGCATCGCAAGGACGGCCGGGACGCCGGCCGCGACCAGGCGCGGAGCGAGTCCGCGGAAGGCGTCGCTGGGGTTGCGGGTCGCGGTCTGGCAACTGGAGAGATAGACCAGGCGCAGCTTGTCGTCCGATTGTGCGCCGGAGTCGATGAGTTGGCGGCCGAGCATGGCGGCGATCTCTGTGTCCTTCACCGGTTGTGCCTTGCCCTCGGCGTCGCAAAGGAACAGGACTGAAGTGGGGTCCACGTACTTGCCGTGTCCCACGAAATGCAGAATGTGGATGCCTTTCTTAAGGGCTGCCTCGATCGCGCCCAGCGTGCACGGCCCTTCCAACTTCACTAGTTCGATTTTCGAATTGCCCGCGACGGCGTCCTGCAGCAGTTTGAATTCGGCGTCCGGGTCGATGGCGGTGAGCCCGAAATCCGCGATATTGCTTGGGTTGGCGACGGCGACGAGCACGCGGATGGGCCGCTTGAGGATCGGGCTGCCGGGGATCCAGGATCCGGCGATGTAGCGGGAGAAGGGGGTCGCGTCGAGGGCCGCCAGATCGAGCGGCACGCCGCCTTCGCCGATGTCGCGTAGCAGTTCCCAGGGGATCTGGTGCAGTTCCGGAGCGCCCTCGTCGATCCGCAGGCGGATGCGGCGTTGTGGCCGCTGGCCGCGCGCGTTGGCCCAGGCAGTCTTGAGCGCATCGTCGGAGAAGAGCCAATGGAAGAGAGTCACGCCTTCCTGACCGGAGGCTGCGCCCGCGGTTAGAGCGGGCAGTTCAGGAGCGAGCACGCCACGCGGAAACTCTAGTTCACCGTTGAACGTGATTTCGACGGGATAGCCAGCGGTGTCCTTCTTCAGGATGCGAATTTCCAGATCGGCGTAGTCCAAGTTTCGATTTCCTACTGACCACATGAAGCTTAGCAGTTAATTTGCGTGGGCTGCATCGGGCGGCAGGCTTCCGATGTCATAACGGCTTCAACGCGGCCAGCAGATTGGCTGCAGCGGAAGCCAGTTTGACGATCTCTGTCCGATTGGCCAGCGCCTTGTCGACCGCGTCGCAGTGGATCTTCCACAATGCGTCGTCCGCCTTGCCGCCGGGCGAGGCCGGCACGCAGACCAGCGTGTTGCCGTTGATGTCGAGCCGCGTCAGAGCGCAGAGTTTGGCCCCGGACAAGCGCTGATTTTCATATTTCACGTTCGTCAGATCATCGCTCGAATACGTCATGACTTCGGCGCTGGCTAGGTTGTCCGCGGCCTTCTGAAGCGATTCGGCGATGCGCTGTACCAGGTCGTGCAATGTGGAGGCGAGTTTCGATTGGTCGTCTCGCGACGAATCGGCGAGTCCGAAATGAACTTCACCCGCGACGGCTGGAGGTAGGGGTCGGGCCGCGGATGTCACCTGTATCGACCCAACCACCGGCCGCACCTCGGGCGCGCCTGCGGCCGCCAGATTCAGGCGCACCGCCGGATCTCCAATCACCGAATAGCTGCGCGCGTCGTTGTTCGCGGTCCACATGCCGGCCAGTTCGTTGTCGTTAGGAAGCTTGCCGTACTTGACATCCTCGAGCTCGCTCGACAAATCGCTGGACAACTCCGCGTACCGGCTGTTGAAGTATTCGAGCGCCGAGCCTACGGGGTGGCCTTCCATCAACCGCTTCAGCGTGCTTTGAAACGTCTGCAACTGCCTTCCCGCGCCCGTCCATTTGAACGAATAGCCCCAGGCGCGTTCCACGTGCCCGATCACCGCCAAGGCCCCGCCGCGCGGATGCGCCAACATCCGCTGCGGCAGACGCCCCACGAATCCACGCGGCGCGATCGCTTTGCGCTCGGTCGCGCCCACCGGCGCATAGTCGTCGTACTGCGGGGTGCCCGCGCCATAGCAGGCGAAATGCAGCCCGATCAGCCCCAGCAGGCGCGCGTCTGCCGCCAAGTCATCCCCGGCGAAGTAGAAATCAGACGAGAGCGCCTGCTTCCACGACGGCCCGGGCCAATCCTGGCAAAGCAGCGCCCCTTGTGCCGCAAGCTGCAGCGGATGCCCGTTCGGATAGCCCGTGCCGTGGCTGGCGGTGAACAAGAGGGCTGGCGTATCGGCCCCGCCCAGCAGGGTCGCCAGGCGCGCCTTCACAGCGTCATCGGGGGCGATGGTGTCGATCTTCCAACCGGGCTGGTCTTTGGCGGCAAACTCCGCCAACGGCGCAACCAGATCGGCGGCACTCAAACTCGTGGCGGCGTCGCCGTCGTTGGCCACGCCGAAAAACGCCGCCCGCCGCGCCAGCGCCAGCCCGCCTGTCTCCGCCTCGACCACGCTGCCGGCGTACTGCGCGTACTCTTCCGGAGTGTCGAAGGCGATTCGACCGACGGCGTACTGCACGTCCACTTGATACTGGAACCGGTAAGGGATGGCTTGGGGATCGCCGACCAGCAACAGATAGTACGGCACCTTGTCGGGGTCGGCCGGACCTGGGCCCGCGCCCTGCCGCTTCAAAAATGCGGTCTTGGATTCGTCCGGACGATAAGCCGCGGCTCCGATGTATTCCTTGTAATATCGTTCATTCTTCGCCGATGCTTGCGCCCGGCGAAGATTGAGCAGTGGCGTCAGTGCCTCGCGGATCGCCGGGTCATGATTGGCGGGGAAGACGACGCCCCAACCGGTCTGCGCGAGATCCTTGGGATCCACGCCTTCGATGGTGCCGTAGTGCCCCTGCGACTCGCGCTCCTGGCGGGCCTTGAGCTCGTCCAAATGTGTGGAATCGAGCGCTTCTCCGCGCGCCAGCCGCGATGCGTCGCTGACAGGCATGGGGCTTTGCAAGTACGCGCCGGTAGTGGCGTCGATGCCATTAAAAACCAACAGTTCCTGTTCCATGGTGTCCGCTCCAGCTTACACCCGCAGGCGATTCTGGGAGATTACCGGCCATTCCGGAAGTTGAGCCACCCGGTGCAAGCCGATTACCAACAAGTGGGCATCTCGTACAGTGGCCCCAAAGCGTCTCACGCAGCCTGCTGCCGGCGAACCTGCCGCTGTTTTCGAGCCACTTCCAACTTCCGATCCCTCTCGGCGTGGATCTCCCGCTGGCGCCCGGCGAGCATGTCCTTTGGCGTGATGTATCCGATGGCGCTGTTCAACCGAACGCTGTTGTAATGCTCGACGTAGCCCTCCACCAGACGCCGCGCATCGTCCAGCGACAGCGGCGTTCCCGGCCGAATGCACTCTCCTTTGAGCGATTTGTGCCAGCGCTCGATCTTTCCGTTTGATTGCGGATAAAACGGCGAGGTGCGGACGTGTGTCATGCCGGAGATCCGGATGAACTCCTTGAAATCCTTGGCGATGAACTGCGGCCCGTTGTCCGAGATGATCCGGGGCCGCGCTTCCGGGTAGTTCTCCTTCGCCCCCTGCAAGATGATTTCGATGTCCGCCTCGGTCATCGACTCCCGCAGATCCCAGTTGACGATGTAGCGGCTACAGCCGTCCAGAATGCTGCACAGGTAATAAAACGTCCCGCTGATGTTGATGTACGACACGTCAATGTGCCAGTGTTGATGCGCCGTCAGCGGCTGCTCAAAGCCCGTACCCTTCTTCGATGGCTTGCCGTTCCACCTCGACAAAAGTCCCGCTTGCCCCAGCACCCTGGTGGCAGCGGTTTAGAATCGTGATCAGTTCCATGGCCAAGAAATCGGCGGTGAAGACCTCTGCGATTAGCCGAGTGACGCGGGCGGCGCCCCGAGACCCGGAGCGTTACTGCCGAGGTCTGGAAGGCTGGCCGCGCTCGTGGATGGGGCAGGAAAAAGATCTGCCGCCCGGCGAACTACTGGTGGGCTGCTTCCGCCTTTTTCTGGAGGAGTTGGTCGCTTCCGGCCTATCGCCGAAAACCATCCAGAAGCACGTTGACAACTTGTGGGCCTTGGGCGGTGAGATCATTCGGGGGCTGCACGAAGACCCTTCTCTAAGAAGGAAAAGCACTGAGCAGATTCTCCACAGCCGGATCGACGAGGAAGGCGGCCCGCTGATCTATGCCATGGAATCCGAGGAGGACCAACAGCGTTCCTTCGATTCCACTTGCAAGAAGCTGCACCGGTTCCTCAACCAAGCGCCCTGTTGAAATTCACCCACAGATTCCCCCGACGAGGCTTTTATCCATTGTGCCGAGTCGGCAATCGTTGTACTAATGGCCTGCAAGTGCGCCGCAATGTTGTGCGGCGACATTCCAAACCTAACGACGTCTCGGAGACGCTGGTCATTCATATCAGCCGAAGATGCTGGACTCGCTGCTTTCGGTCAGTATACACCCAGCCACCTTCCGTTGTACCCTCAGTGGTTCATTCAGAGGTTCATTCTTGGCGAGGAACGGCAGGCGTCCAGGGTTATTGAGAAGCGACGCCAACCTGCTTTGCTTTCCATTCGCTTGCGGCAGAACCGCTTCAGACAACGGCTGCCGCATGTAACACCTGAACCCAGCATTAACCAATGAGCAAATCAAGCATCCCTGCGTCCTCACCGTTTGCTCCGATCGTTCTTCAGGCGTCATGTTCTTTGCGGCCGTCTTGCCAGGAGTTCTCGGGCATCACCCACCGCGATTCGTGCGTGTCGATCCTCCAGCGGCCGTTCGGCAGCGGGGCCCAGAAAAGGCGTTTGGCTTGCGTCGACCGCGTGTGGTGGTAGAGTGCGGCGGCACGCTCGTAAAATCCCCGCGTGTGGGAGTGTCCCGGAATCCGAGCCGTTCGCAGTCGAGGTGGTGGCAAAACTCGTGGCAGAGCGTCGAGAGAAACGTGCCGATCGACGTGACTCGCTTCTGGACGGCCGTGCGCATCCAGACGCGGATCAGCTTCTTTTCCAGATGGTAGTCCCCGAAAAGCTCCATCGCCCAACGGTTTTCGCGCACGCGCAGCGGACGGGCTGCCAGGACCCGAACCTGTGGCCTTGCGACGCCATAGAAAGCGGCCGCCGCGGTTAAGAACTCAAGGCTGCCCCTGCCGAATCATCCCACCATGCCGTCAGAAAGCCCGACTGCGCGTCACGCCGGACTTGAAATGTGATCTCTTCCATGGCCTAGGAGCTTTATTCCACACAGGCGCCGGCCACTCCAGATCCCTCCCGGGACACACCGCTCACGGCAGTAGCCCGGAGCTCGGCCAGACGCAGTGCTTCACCAACAGCGAGAGGCAGGGCGCCCACTCGCCTCTCCCTACGAATTGATGATCACGTCCGGATCTTGAAAGAGTTTGTGCTTATGGTACTGGCAGGCTTGCCCATCGGAGCGCGTCAGTTTGTACGAGCTCGGGCCCGTCGGCGCGGTGGGAATCACCTGGTAGATGCACGAAGTCTGGCCCTTCGTCAGCGTGAAAGTCAGCGAACACGATGAATCTGCCGGCGCCCAGACGTTGGAAGGCAGTATGATCGTGTAATCGTACTTGGGATCGTTATTCGTCCATTGTCCTTGGTCGGGATAGTTGGTGTCGCTCTTGGACATGTTGGCGTTACCGCCGTGAGGCGTGACGTCGCAATTGTGGATGCTGAAAGGTCGCACGGAATGGGGCAATGGGCACTCCTTGTTAGGTACCTTTATACACCTTTCTCCCGGCGCGCGTCTTTGTTATTTCGCAACGGGCCGGAACGCCGGATCCTGCCGCAGCTTGTGCAACTCGGGCGCCCCTTCGACCCGCGAAGCCGCGTATCCGCGCGCCATCGCCTGCCGGATCCGCCGCAGCGCTTCCTGCCGCCTGCCCAGCAGTTCGTAAACCTCCGCCGCCTGCGCCAGGACCTCGGGATCCTCCGGCGCCAGCGTCAGGGATTGATCCACGTGCCCGGCGGCCTTGTCGTTCCACTTCAGGTGGACCTCGTAGGAGGCCAGCAGCCCAAGGGCGCGCGCATCGCCCGGTTCCGCCCGAATCGCCGCCTCGGCCATGGCGGCGGCCCGCTCGAACAAACGCTGCACCTCCGAGCTCGATCCGTTGGCGAGTTCAAGCGCCCGGGCCAGGCTGCCCCACTGCCGGTAATCCTTGTCGTTGAGCTCGAGGGCCTTGCGGTACGTGTCCACCGCCAGGCTGTATTGCCCGTCCGCCGAATAGAGGTTCGCCAGGTTGGCGTACGCTCCATAGGTCGGGTTCAGGGCGATCGATTTTTCGTACATGGCCCGGGCGCCGGCCGTGTCGCCGAGTTTCGAAAGCACTACGCCAAGATTGCTGTACGCCGCCGCGTTGTCCGGAGTCAGCTCCAGCACACGGCGAAACTGCACCTCCGCGTCCCGGTAACGCGCACGGCGAAAGTAGAACGCACCCAGCGAGTTGATGGGGTCCCAGTAGCTGGAGCGCAAGGCCGCGGCCCGCTTGAAGGAAGCCTCCGCGTCAGTCAGCCGCCCCATGGCTTCATAAGTACGCGCCATGCCGGCGATGGCCTCCGGGTTATATGGGTCCAGTTCCAGCGCGCGCTGGAAATGGACAATCGCCAGGTCGCGCTGACCGGCGCCATCCAGCACCAGACCCAGCGTGACGTGCGCCGGAACCAGCCGGTTGTCGATCTCGATGGCGCGGTTGCAGCTCTGTAACGCCTGCTGCACCCAGCGCGGATCCTTCGTCACGCGGAACTGGACGCGGTACGCTTCCCCCAGCCCGGCGTGCGCCAGCGCGAATTGGGGATCCGTCTTGATGGCGCTGGCGAACTCGGAGATCGCCGTGCCCAGGTTCCCCGGCTTGTCGTACCGCTGCATGTACCCGAGCCCCTTCAGGTACGCCTCGTAGGCGGCCGGAGCGGCGCCGTGCTCCTGGTCGGCCCCGTGCTGTCCCTGCGGGTTGCGCTCGACCTCAAGCAGCCTGGCAAGCTGCGCCACTGCGCTGTCCTGTAACACGGCGAAATCGCCGCCCGCCTCGTCCAGCACCTTCGAGCCCACTTGGCGCAGGCTCGCGGCATCCACCAGGCTCACGACCAGCCGCACCGCCGCCCCCGCCCGCTGTACGCTGCCGGTGACCACCAGGTTCACGCCGAATTGCCGCCGCGCGTCAGCCGCGCTCGATATATTCCGCGCCCTCACTTCGCTGGCCGGCACCACCCACAGCGAGCCCGGCGATTGTTCGAGCGAGGAGAGCTTGCCCGTGAGCGTCGCCACCAGGCCCTCACAGAGCGCGGCGTTGGCGGGATCGTTGCCGACGTTGCTGAACGGCAGGACGGCTACGTGCTTCTCGCGCGGCTCGAACCATTTGGGCAGGCTCCGACGCACCGCCGGAATCAATAGCGTCGCAAGCGCCGCGAGCGGCACCAGCACCGCGGGCGCCATGCGCGTTTTCCAGCGGGTCCGGCGAGGCGGCGGCGTGGCCGTCGCACCGCGCCCCGCGACCGCGCCGGCCGCCTCCCCTTCCGGCGCCCGCCGGATCGCCATCGATTGCGTAGGAGCGCTGTCGGCAATGCCGGCCTCGGCACGGCCGGCGCGGAGATCTTCCAGCATGTCCGAGGCGCGCTGGTACCGCTCCTCCGGGTCCTTGGCCAGCGCCTTGAGAACGATCCGCCGCATCCCCGGCGTCACTTGCGTCATGGGCGCCGGCTCGTCCCGCGTGATGGCGAGCAGCAGCGCCGGGTAGGAGTCGCCGCGGAACGGCAGGCATCCACACAGCATCTCGTACAGAACCACTCCCAACGACCACAGATCCGAACGGTGATCGCTGCGTCCGGCAGCCTGCTCCGGCGACATGTACGCCACCGTGCCCACCGTGATTCCCGTGGCCGTGAGCCGCGTCGAGCCGGCCAGCTTGGCCAGCCCGAAATCGACAATTTTGACCACGCCCTGGGGCGTCAGGATAATGTTCGATGGCTTGATATCCCGGTGCACGATGCCGCGCGCATGCGCTTCCGCCAGCCCCTGGGCGATCTGCATCGCGACGTCCACCGCCTGCGCCACCGGCATGGCTCCGCGTTTGATCCGCTCCCACAGCGTATCCCCCGCATAGTACGCCATCACGATGAACATCTCCCCGCCGGGGCTGTCCTCGATGCCGTAAATCGCGCCGATGTTGGGATGGTCCAGGGCCGAGGCCGCCCGGGCTTCCTGCAGAAACCGTTCGTGCAACACGCCCTCGCCGCCGGCCTGGGGAGGCAGGAACTTCAGCGCCACCGGCCGCGCCAGCTTGGTGTCCAACGCCATGTAGACCACGCCCATGGCGCCCGCACCCAGTTTCTTTACGATCTCGTAATGCGAGATACTCCTTCCGGCGGCGGGGTCGCGTGGGCCTTCATCCATGGTCGAGTCCGGCAGTGGTTCGTCGTAATAGCGTATCGCAAATCCGCAAATCGGCGTTTGGCGTGCGCGCCCGGCCGTCAAGATCGACGGCGAAAGCCAGTTCGGCCGGGTGGCCGTGCACTTCCATGAAGCCGACAAGGCCGGGCCGCACTATGACCTGGTCTGTGAAGGCCCTGAACGGCGACGTTTCGCGAAAACCCGCGTGCACGGAACAATTGTCTCCGAGTGGCCGAAGTCCCTCGCTCAACTCCGCCAGTTGATTTCGTTCATCATAGACACATGTGGGAGCCGGAAGCCGCTGTCGCCATTGTTCGTACGCGTGGGCCGGATTCGACTATTCTGCTCATGCGACGCGCGGAACGCGAGGACGACGCCTGGTCGGGGCATTGGTCATTTCCGGGCGGCCGCAGGGACGAATCCGATGTCGATCTACTGCAGACCGCCCTGCGCGAACTGTGGGAGGAGTGTGGAATCCGGCTCTTGCGGGAGCAGGTGAGCGCCGCCCTTCCTCCGACGATAGCCCGGCGCCGCACCGGACCTTTCCTGTTGGTGGCGCCGTTTGTCTTTGATATAGAAACCGAACTGCCGACCATGCTCGACGCGAACGAGGCAGTCGGAGCGGTGTGGATTCCGCAGAGCATGCTGCTCGATCCCACTCAGCACTCGTTTCGGCGGGTGCCCGGGATGCCGGCGGAGGTGTGGTTCCCAGCCATCGCCCTGCCCGGAGCGCCGCTCTGGGGCTTCACGTACCGGTTGCTTGTGGACTGGTTGGAGATTTCTTCGCGCGAATGCGCCGGACCGGGTTTCGAAGTGGCGCGGATGACGCTCGATTTCCTGCGGTCCCGGGGCCTGATTGTCCTGAGTCCATGGCACTCGACAGCGCGGAGGAACGGCGACGAACTTGGGCCGGCACAAGCGGCAAAAGTCAGTGGGCCTATCCCGGCCGACGCCGTAATCGAATATTTCTCGGGGCTGGGTGCTATCGTTGCCAAAATTAACCGCATAGAGGTACGGCCGGAGTACATTCGCATCCACGGGCTGGCTTTCGAGGAGTACCTGATCGAAGCCGTCACGGACTGAACGTGGGCGCTCAACCGCGGACGGGTTTGTGCCACGCCACTGGGCGAGGCCCGCGAGATGTCGTGCGTGGCGCGAAGCCGACTTGCCCAGAGTAATACGGCCAATTGCCCCAATCACCGCCGCCGCCCGCAGCGCGTTTGCGTGCGATCAACCGGGCAGCGGTAAAAACATGGACGCGGCTCCGCTTTTTGCCGCCGCGCCGCTTGGTTTCGGTGCAAGATATCTCTATGGAGCGGATCGCAATTCTGGCCCTGCTGCTGGCGGCAGTGTTGGTTTTGCTGGCGCGCACGCCGCAGCGCTTCCTGAGGGATCTGCTGCATGGCAGGCCCGCCTGGATCTGTGC
>OBLW0100002574.1_pt1 | contig 14633 bp, 11 predicted proteins | sample 1520161 | NCBI WGS metagenome assembly OBLW01 (sample SAMEA3539309, study PRJEB22396) | soil metagenome | biome: tundra; feature: field; material: soil | place: USA | collected 2010-05 | depth 0.15 m
CTTTCCCGACCCGACGCTCTTCCGATCTGGTGCCCGTTCGCCCGGGTCGGCGTCGAGGTCATACAGATCCGCCGCCCCCGGGTCGAACTGAAGCACCAGCTTGAAACGTGATTCCCTGACTGACAACACCCGCGGCCCCATGCGATGCTCCGGACGAAAGGGATTGGTGCAGCCCGCTACGCACTCCGAGATCGCGACTCCGTCGAAACGCGCACCCTGCCGCAACTGTTCCCAATGGCTGCGGCCCTCGAAGGTTGTGGGCACAGGCAACTGCGCCGCATCCAATAACGTTGGCGCAAGATGCACCATGCAGAACGGAGATTTCGCCACGTCTTTTTTCGCACTTCCGGGCACGCGCAATAGCAGCGGCACATGAATCAATTCCTCCATCAGCCGCGACGGCGGATGATAGCGGCCACCGTGATCCAGGAATTCCTCTCCATGGTCGGCGGTGAAGGCGAAGATGCAACTGTCCCAGCGGCTTGACGCACGCAGCGTCTCCATCAGGCGCGCCATCTGCACGTCGACCCAGCGAACGCCCGCATCGTACAGCGCGACCACTTCGTCACGATGGCGCGCAAAACGCCGAGGTCCAAGATCGGACCGGTTCCAGTAGGAATTCAAATAGCGCGCTCGATAGGGCGTAACCGGAGCTTGCCCCATGAGCCTTAACGCAGCGTCTTTCGGATAATAGGGCGAGTGCGGGTCCATCAGATGCAGCCAAAGAAAGAATGGCGCATCGCCGACAGACGCGAGCCAGGTACAGGCATGGTCCACGATCACGTCGGATGCGGGAAATCGGCGCAGGGCATCGAGCGAATCCGCGACCGGCGTCACTCGTTGACAGTACTCAAAGTAAAGCTCGTCGTAGACGATTCCCAGAGGCCCCAACGCTGGGCGAGTTTTCTGCAGTCTCCGGTTCACCCGGCTCGCCCAACCGTTGCCGTTTGCGGCGTTCCCTTTTTCTTCCGAGAGCGGCGCCGGTTGGTCTTCCAGAAAATCGCGGAACGTGTCAAACCCGTGTTCGTAGCCGAAACGCGCTGAAATGTACGGATTGGCGGCGCCGAACGAAGCCGTGGCATATCCAGCCTGCCTCAATGTGGACGCGAGCGTCGGCTCATCCGGGCCAAGACCCAGCACGTCGCGCCCCAGCGCCAGCGGATAACGCGAAGCCAGAATCGCCGGAAACGAGTAGTAGGTCGGCGCTCCGGCAACGATCGCCGCAGGAACCACAAAGCTCTCGCCGGCGAGCGAGTCCAGAAACGGCGTGGTGGGGCGCTCGTATCCCATGAAACCAACATGGTCGGCCCGCAGACAATCCACCGTTACCAGCACGATTGATTTCTGTTTCATCTAAGCTTGGTCCCCGCGGGCTTGATCCCGCCGATCATGATCCCGCCGAGCCACCTGCGCCTTCCTGAAATTCTTCCGGATCACGTTCACCTTTGCGCCGCCCTCGGCCGTCTTATAGAAACCTTGGTTCACCAACTCGCGCAGATCCTCATCGTGAAGATACAGCAGATCGGCGTGCTTCGACTCCAACGCCGTGAGGAATTCGTCCAGGAGCGGCAGAGTACGGCTGCGAAAATCCTTCACCGTCGAATGAAAATTGATGGAATGCACGGAGATAATCGCCGGAATGCCTCGTTCAAAACAAGTCTCCGCCCGTTGCAGACAGGCCTCGACTGAGAATGCCGGATCGGTGGCAGGCTCAAACTCCACCGTACGAGACAGATGCAGAATGTCGTAGCGATCGAAATGAGGCGGCATAAACGCTCCCGGACCATTCTGCGCCACGCGAATTCCATGTCGGGCCCACGCGCGGTGAGTATCGTCATTAGCGCGGTAGCCGGGAGCGCAAGCCGAACGCGGCAGTGCATTGAACAGTTTGGTAAACGTTCCCACCGTGTGGCCGATCAACTCGGTCTGCTTTTCCGCGGACAGAAATCGTTCGTCTTCCGGCTGCTCCGGGTCCCAGTATTCATACCCGATCCACGGCATGCGCCAGTGAATGTAGGGCGTCCCGGCTCGCCAGAATGTGCGTAGAAGATTGGCTCGTTCACCTTCTACACTTAAATTGCGCTCAACCGCGGAACGGCAGAAGTGTGTGGTTCCGTGCAGAGCCGGGTAGAACACGCCGTCGGCAATTCCGCCGCGCAAGGCTTCGGTTCGCCCCGGGCGGGCCCATCCCAAGGGAAGGCCCTCGGCCTGAGACAAAAGGTGAATCTGGCGAAAGCAGTCGGCGCTTATTTTGGCGAAGTCCAGATTGGCCAGAACGAAATTCATCTCCAAGCAAGGCGGACGGCCGCTGGAGTCCCGATGCCGCTTCAATACTGCACCAAGATTAGTCAGATCTTCAGCAGTCTCCAAAGTGTATAAATCGGAGGGACGCTCGCCGAGATCGAGACCCGCGGAGCGCAGTTGCTCCAATCCTGGCTGATCGCGCAAGCCGACGCGGCCCCAGTCATCGCTTTGCAGCAACACCAGCGGCCGGTCAAAATGAAACCCGGCGACGAGAAGCAGGTCGCGGCCACGCTGCCAGAGTTTTCCAGCGAATGTCACGTCGTTGCCGCCCTCGGCTTACGAATGACCACCATTTCGCAACCACCCTCGGCGATCGAACCATATTTCAGTACGGCCCACAAAGCCGCACGACCAGCAAGCGGCAGTTGCGTGAGCTTCGCCGCCAAGCGCGTTGATCTTGCCGCAAAACCGGCGGCAGATCGCTTTCTCATAAACTGCTCGCGGTGCAGGTCCAAAACCCTGTAATCGGGCCCAAGCGCCGTCAACAGCTTTCGCAGTCTCGCGTTGGTAGTGTAGGTCAGTTGTTTGAGCATCGCCGGACTGCGCCCCCGCAGACGAAGGTATATTCGGCCTAACACCTTCGGCAGCAACGGCGCCCAGAAAACCTTGTAGTGCGGTTCGTAGAACCGCAAATAGTTTGGGCACGCGACGTAAATCGCGCCTCCCTCGCGCACCACGCGAGCGGCCTCCCGAGCGACCATGCCCTGGTTGGCTACATGTTCGATCACTTGATTCATAACCACGAGATCGAAGCAGGCATCGGGAAAGGGTAGGCGTTCTCCGACACCGGTCACAAACACCGGCGAGTCGAGCCTTTGGCGGGCAATCTGGATTGACGTGATCTGTGCCCCCTTCCCGATCCGGTCCGGCTCCAGCCCGAACGCCCGCAGGCCGCGCCGTCTGCAAGCCACCACGAAACTGCCTACACCGGAGCCAAGGTCCAGGATGCGCGAATCAGAGGAAATCGCAACGTACGGTTCGACCTGGCGTAGCGGTCCTTCCGCGTCGCCATGAATAATGTCCTCGACGATCCGTCGTTGAGTCGACTCCGTCTGAATCCCGCTCCAGTTCTCGCGGCGATATTCGAGAAGCAACGCCCGCAACTCGGCATCTGCAATCGGGATGGCACCTGAGGTTGGCTGGTCGTTCATTTCTTTGCGAATGCGCTGAAGTTAGCAGCAAATTGGTAATTCGAACTGCCAGAAAGCGCTTCTAACGAGGCGGCCGTGACGTTTAACACGGGGACCAGGGTGAATCGCAGCAAAGTGCGAAAAAGAGCAGGCTTGGCGAACATGACCAGACAAACACTCGCGGTTCGAAAGAATCCGGCAATGCTTGAACCTTCCGCCGCAACCTCCACATCGCAGAACGAACGAAGCAAGTATCTCAGACTCTCCGGCAGGAAACGCCAGAGATCGTGGTCTGAATCGCGCGGAAAAACAGCGGGCACACTTAATAGCAGAACCCCGCCCGGTCTAAGCACGCGATAAATCTCCGCAATCACAGCAACCGGCTCGGGAATGTACTCCAGCATCTGAGTGCAGATTACCAGATCGAATTGTGCGCTTGCCAACGGAATCTGCTCTCCTCGCGCCACGACATTCACCAGCGGCGTCTGGCGCAAATCGACCGCGACGTAACGGCGGATGCGCCCCTCCAGTAGCGGACGATAGGGCTGAATCCGTCCACCCACATCCAGCACATCCAGGTTGCGACCGTCCACTCGCGCAAGCCATTTCCGGAAGATCTCGCGCCGCCGTCGCAGCACCAGCCAACTGGGATTGGTCAGCGAAGGATACAGCCTCTCTCTTCCTTCGCGATTGACGATGTCCAAGGTCTCCATGCTCTTTGTGGATTCGGGACGACTACCGGACGAGACCGAAGCCGTCGTAGTGAACTCAGAGATAGCCCAGTTCGCGCAGCCTCTGTTCAACCAGTCGCTGCTCATCCTCGTCGGAGCGAGCGGCTTCATCGCGCGCCAAATCGCGCAGAACGAAAACCAGCAACTCCTCCAGGCCGGCAAACACATGGCCGAATTTCTTCTCGGCTGCTGCGCACAGGTCTGCCGGAAGTTGCACGTCTCTCATCTCGGTCATGCCCTCGCTCCGTTACGGGCGAACGCGGCTTGAATCCGCAACCAGATCGCAGTCGCGATCAAGCGGTCATCGGCGTCCAGCACGCCCATGAGAACAACGCCCGAGAAAATGCAATACGCCAACGCGAGCGTGATGCCGATGGCAAGCCAGTCGCGGTGAAACAGGTACGAATACTTCTTAAGCGCCAGGGTTACAGCCAGGGCAACCACGGTCGGCGGTAACAACCGCAAATAGCCGCGATTGTAGGGAGAGATACCCAGCGCCTTGCGCACCTCCAGCAGGTTCCAGGCGTTCATGCCAACGTTAGTAAGTGACGCCGCAACCGATGCACCTACGATCCCCCAAACGGGAACCAATGCAGCACTGCATGCGACCATCATGACTGCCATCGCAATCTGCACCTTGATCAACCGCTTCTCGTTGCCCGACATCAGAAGAAGATAGCCCACGGAACCGACTCCGCAGTTTACCAGTTGCCCGAGTGTCCCGATGATCAGAATCGGCCAACCCGCCTCAAAATCAGGACCGAAGATGCGCATGAACGGGCGCGCAAAAACAATGATCACAATCGCCAGCGGCATGGTCAACCCGACCACCCACTTGGTAAGCGACTGAAATAAACGCGCCAGCAAAGCGTGGTCCCCACGCGTGTGCAGATCGGAAATGGTCGGAGCAAATATTTGATTGACCGAACTCAAAACCAGAGGAACATAAACCACTACCGCCGCCGCCACGGAGTAGATACCCACCTCTCGCGCCCCGCGGTAAAAGCCCAGCGCAATCTTGTCGACCTGCGTCATGGCGAATTCGAGAAAGCCGACACCCAACATGGCCCCGGAAAAAGACCACACCGCCTTCTCGGGGGACGAACCGGGTTGCCCGAAAAATCGCGCTGACGCCGGCGTGAACTGCCGCACGGCAATCAGCAACATTAGACATACCAGAGCCCCGCTCAGAATCTGCGCCCAGAGATAACCGCGAAGCCCCATTCCCGCTGCGACCAGCACGACGGCCATGAGCATGTTCAGCGGGCTGCCCACAAAACTCACAATTAATGTTCTCAACTTTATGTCGTGGTATCCCGCAAGCACTTTGCCGTAGAAGGTCGTCAGCACGCTGAACAGCATCATCAAGGCGAACAACGGCAAGTACTGCACCAGCGCCGGAGAATGGTAGAAGCGAACCGCGAGGAATCGGCCAAAGGTCAGTAAGACCGCTGCCAGAACGACATTCGCTGCCAGCAGCAGTCCAGCGCCACGCCACAGCAGCGCGTGGAGTTCCTTGAACTTTCCTGCTGCCTGATAGGCCGCTACAAATCGCATCGCCGATGGCGGCAGCCCCAAAGTGTTAAAAATGCCGATGAACCCGATCAACGTTATGCCGAGAGCGTAGATGCCTAACGCCTCGGCGCCCAGAACTCGGGCCAGATACACCTTAAAGACGTATCCGAAGGCAGTCGTGAAAATGGTTCCGGCGAAAAACACTCCCGACTGGCGCGAAATGTGTCCGACCTGGGAGCGGAATTGCTGGGTTCGAGCGGCCACGTTCTCCGCCGAGGGCTGGACGACCGGTTGGCTCAGGAATGGATCGTTCATGCGACCGGTCTCGCGTCATCCGCGTCGTAGGATTTGGTCAACCAACGTTGCAACATCGCGGGATCGGCGGTCACCGAGAGATTCAACTTCATCGGTGGCCGCTTCTGAAATTCTGCCAGCCGGCTCGGAATCTCCAAAAGCTGCCGTGCATCCTGCAGCACCTCTCCGATCCCAAAGCGAGCATACTGCTGCGCGTACTCGTACGGCGACAGCGACAGCCAACCACAGAGGAAGCAGCAAATGCCATTGCGCAAACAATCGATCACAGTGGTCGATTCGACGGTGATGCCAAACCACGCCCCCGCCATGAGCTCAGGGGTGAGTGGACCATCCACCACGCTCACCAGATTGCGATCCTCGGGGGCGAGAATGTCGCGGACTATTCTGCGGCGCTGGGAAAGGCTTTCGAACGGATGCAGCTTGATCACGACTCCGCGCCCACTCTGACGAGCCACACGGCACAGCGACGGCAGCAGTTCGCGATAGACCTCGTCGGCGCGCAGTCCGGCCGCTTCGTAAGGCTCAGAGAACAAGATAGCCGAAGACTGGGACGGATGGGTTGAATCAGTCGCCGAAGGAGCATTCCCCGGCGCCGGTGCCCCAAGGACGACCTTCTCTGCCGGAAGGCCGCAGACCCGCAGCAGATAGTCGCGTTCCATTTCATTCTTCGCCAGGTACAGGTCGCACGGTACGTCCTTCAACGCATACCGGCCATCGAGCGCCCCGTGATGAAAATCCAAGGTCTTTATCTTTCTTCGGGCCGCGAGCAAGACGGGCAGCCGCGTGTACAAATTGCTGTCATCGCCGCACAGAACGCCCTCGACTGGTTCGCGCTCAAGTACTTCACGCCAGGCATTGCGCGCACTCATACCATCGCGAATCCAATCTGGAAAAGAGTCGAGAAGGCCAGCTTGCACGAGCAGCCGCAACTCCGGAGATCCGCACAAGTCTGCTCTCAATTTCATCCAGCGTTCCGTCAGGGACGTGACTTCCGCAGCCGCTGAATCGGCTTTCGCATAGGCTGCCAAGTCTCGCACCTGAACATTAGCAGGCGCGACGAACTGCCTGGCGCTCCGCCGGGTTGCAACCATCAGGAAAGGCTGCTCCGGAAGCAATCGCGCGTAGGCCGCGGCCATGCGCGAAACGTTTGCGTAAGCGCTGGGCAGCAGCACCACGGGTTTGGCGCAACGCTGATGGCGCACCGCAAACCGAGATCGCCACCGATAGCCAGCATCGTACTTGTCCAGAAAAATCTCTGTAACCTCTGCCGCCGAGAAACGCCGAACCAGCCCAGCGTAATGCATGGCGCGGGCGGCGGTGCGCGCGAGACCACTGGGTTCAAAAGTTTCCAGCGGGCGGCGCAGCGCAAGCGCCACGATTTCTGCGACCCCTCCAGGGCGCGTGGCCCAGAGTTCCGAAGACGGACCAATTTCTTTGGCCACCGACAACAGCGCGGGCAAGATTAGAGCGTACGGGGCCACCAGCAACGACATGAGGTCCCACCAGTCGAGTCCCTCTTCATCGACCAGTCGGCCGCGTCCCGCGGAGAACATCTCGCGCACATGTCTCGCGTCGGCGATCCCATGGCGGAAGGAATCCGCGCGCAGCACCCGACCTCCGCATTGCCGGGCCCACTTTTCCTCGGAGAACAGAGAAGACTTTCCCAAGTCAACAATGAGGTCCCAATGCTGCCGTGACCAGGGCCCTCGTTCCGGCGAATCTTCGGGCTGCAGCAGGAGAACTCGCATCATGCCAGTCGGCCGCGTCGTCAAACGCGCGCCGACACCTCCGCGACAGGCGTCTCATCGAGCTTTGGCGTTTCGCCTTTGATCCTCTGCCAACCCAGCACCCGCTGCCGAACCAGCGAGTAGCGTTTTTGAAATCCAGCTTTCTCCAAACCTCGAACCGACGCAACATTGCTGTTCGCACTGAAAATCCAGGGGCTTTTCCCCTTGTCCCGCATGCGCTTGGCGATCAAGCTCACTGTCTGCCCATAATATCCGTGGCCGCGCGCCGAGACCGGAGTCCAGCAATCGAAAATCATCACGCAGCCAGCCGATGGCCCGTCGACCTTGGCGTTCAGTTCCGCGAGGAAAAATCTATCGAACGCAGTGACCCATGCAACATGCAACAGGGCGCCTTTCGCGTCCACTAAGCCAAAACATTCCGCGTTCCCATCCCGCATGCGTGAGGCGGAACGCAATAAGTATGCGAGCGTTGATGGCTCGTCGACGTACTGCGACGCTGCCGAGGCCAAGTGGTTCAGATCGAGGGGCTCCAGGGTTGCGCTCGAATCAGGAGGAACCGGTCCGCGCCACTCAAAAAAACAGACCTCATCCTCCGACCAGAGAAATGCTCTGGCTCGCTTGGCCGCTCGCTGGAGCGTGGCACCGATACCGTCGCGGCCCAAGCTCTGTTTCAGTTGCCGCCAGCGCGCGGTGATTGCCCGCGCACCCTCCTCCAGCCGGGGAGAAGTCTTGATGATTGCCGCGACGCGGTAACGTAAGATCTCGCGGGCATGTTGCCAAGGGGACGTTCTCAAAGTCACATACAGCGTTTCCCGGCTCTGATTGGCGAATCGCTCCTTATACTCCTCAGCTCCCAGCCCAAGATCAATGGTTCTCAAAGCAGGATTATCCGCCGCTTCTTCGATCAGGGTCGCCAGCAGACAAAAACCCGGAGAGTATTTCTCCAGAACACTGTCGAAGGTGGGCTGGTACCAAAACCAGGTGTCTTGAAACTCGAATCCATAGTTCCAGGCAAAAGAGCTCTCGCCTGACATCATGCGCGTCAGCGCCAGCCAACCCGACGCGGAAAGTAACTTTGCCAACTCCTCCAGGAACACACGGCGCTCGGGGCGCGCCATGTTGCTGACCCGCCCGGTAGCCAGAAACCGTGCCACGTGGGACAGCATGAACTGGGGCAGGAGGGGCTTGATCGCATCCCAGGAGCGCGCGTGATCGAGACGCACCGGCGCTTCGCGGCCCATCGCATTCAGAAATCGGCGCAGCATTTTCTTCCGCGGCAATACAGGCTTGTGTTCCCCTGGCCGACGCTCAAGTTGGGCCAGGGAAACCTGAGCGCAGAGGTATGCCGTGCGCGCAAAGAAAAGGTAGCCGTTCTGCGCTGATGCTTTCTGGATAGCATCGACCGTATTGGAGTCGGCCGGCAGGTTCGTGAGCGTAATGTCGCCGATGCCTTGCTTCTGCAAGTCGGCCAGCACTCCCGCGACGAAGGCAGGCTTGTCTTCCGGCAGGCCGAGAAAATCGCAATAGTCCCCGGTGGTGGCGCAAAGAAAAGACACGCGGCGCCCTTCCACCCCAGCAGCAAGCGACGCGACTCCGCACAGGGATTGACTCTCGTCATAGGCCAGAAAAAGCAGCGGCTGCAGCGTGGTTTGGTACGCGCGTTGCACCGCCAGCGACCACTCGTAGGTATAGAAGACCTGTGGCTGATCCACGCGCTGCACCAGTGCATTCCACTGCTGGCGCAGGTTTGCATCCTCGGGAATTTCTTGGAGCAGGACGAGTCGCAAGGTTCGATTCACTTCTCGCAAGGTTTGGCGAATACGTAATAGTACCAATCTGTGGCGTAAGGATGGCTCGGCTGGGGATAGTCATCGCCAAGAATACGCTCAGGCCGGAAATGCAGGGCATCCAGCTCGGTAATCACGCGGCTTGGGATCCAATAGTGCGTCAGCAGCCCCCCATGGGCGGAATCGACCAGACTCCCCTCGCCGCGCCAGAACGCACCCGAGAGAATTCTCTTCAGGACGCGCAGCAAAGTTGCTCCCGCCGCTTGTACGAAGGCGAATGCCGACCGCGCGGAGGTCAGAAGAGTCAACCATAGCCAGTACAGAATCTTCGAATCCCCCGAGAATCGTCGCGCAATCCGCTGCAGGCGCTTTCGGTTCCACCGCGGCCGGATCAGCACTGCCCGGACATTGTGCGAAGAGAAAATGAAGACTCCATTGGCTTTGAGAACGCGGTGAACATGTCCGAAACAGCTTCGCCGCGATTGCTCGGGAAGCACATAGTCAATGCCGTTGAACGCGAAGACGACAACGTCGAACGAAGCATCGGGAAAAACCGAAAGGTTTGCTGCATCCGCGACTATGAATTCCAGACCCGGAAACTTTGCCTCGCAAGCCTTGACCATCGCCGGGGCGTAGTCGACGGCGACGTAGCGCGATGCCCGGTTCACCAGATACGGCGTAGTACGTCCGCCTCCGACACCGATATCCAGAACCGCGCTACCCTTTGGGATATAAGTCTCAAACAGCACTCGCTCGCAAGGCGTCAAATAATCCAGCGTCGCGTAGTGGGCGGCTACTTCCGGGGCGTCGTAGGTCTGGAGATTCGTAGCTGCGCTGCGGCCCGTCATTTCGATGCCTGCCCCTGCGTCATCCCCGCGCTTTGAGCGCCGCGACCGGCGACCCGCTGCAGTCGCGCGTAGAAGCCGGAGACATGGGCCTCGAACTCAGCCAAACTCATCCCAGCCGTAACGTGCACACGCGGTAGCGCATAAGGCGGCAGATCAGTGCCCAGTCCGCCGCCAAAGTTCAGGAACGCGGCTTGGTATCCAGCCTTCTCTGCCATCGCCAACACCTGCGGGTTGACCGACTGCGGGTCCCCAAACGGATGCGCAAACGCCCATACTTGTTTCTCGAGAACCGACTCAAGTTTCGTTCGGCTCTCGGAGATTTCGGCGTAAGCCAACTCTAGCGGCAACTGCGACAACATGGGATGGCTCAAAGTGTGAGCGCCTATGGTCATCCCTGCCGAGGCCAGCTCCTGAAGTTCGGTGCGTGTCATCAATCCAAACCGGCGGCACGACGCCGAATTTCGCTCGAAATCCCGTTCCGCATTCCCTCCGAATTGAATCCGGGCGGCTTGGAGAAATAGTGCGCGTGTTCCCGAGTCAACTTGCGAGAGCCGTTTTACCGAATTCCACCAGATCGCACGCCGCTCGCCACGCGACCCCAAGTCACCCTCAATTAGCACTCCTTCGGATGAAATCTCGAAGCGCCCGGCCGGGGCGCGGAGAAACAGTAGAAACAGTTCTTCGTACCACAGCATCGTCCGCGATTCTTCGGTGGAAGCTCCAGTCACAAAGAACAGGCAGCTCACCTTCTCTTGCTGCAGGACCGGCAACATGTCGGTCAGACAATTTAAGAGACCGTCGTCACAGGTGAGCAGGATTGAGAGTGGCGGCAGCGGTTCCTCGTTCCGCAACCAGAACAGCAGCTGCTCCGGTGAAATCACGTGATAGCGAGCTTTCAGGAGGCGCAACTGGGCCCGGAACCTCTCCGCCGAAATGAGGTTTCCATCCAAAACGGCATCCTGCGAGACGTAACTCGCAGATCTTACGCCATGGTAAGTCACGACCGAAAGCTGACCGTCATGGGCCTGACGGCGGAAGTATCCCGTGCTCCACAGACAGGGATAGACGACGCGCTTTAGAAATGAACTGATCAGCCTCATGAGAAGATAGCTTGGTCTCGGATCAGGCGCATGCGGTGGAGAATGCCGCGAGCGTTGAACGGAACCGAAAGCAGTTTCTCACAGCGCGGGCGATCAGGCAGAATCGACCTGAACAGGACTTCCGGCTTCCCGGGAAAGCAGAACGCCTATTTCTTCGCCGGCTCAGCCTCGTGACCGGCCCGCGGACTCGCCCCATCTCCCTGCGGGCAGTGACTTCTTGTAAAATGAAAACGGTTCGGTGCGACCTTCCCTCTTACTTTTTTGATTATATTTAGTATATGGCATACCGGCGCGGCGATTTGCCCATTCGGATTCTTCGCTTCGAAGAGATCGTGGTCGGACAACACGCCGAATTTGTCCACGAACTGACCCAGCAGGATCTCGAGGCCTTCGCTTCTCTGACCGGCGATTTCAACCCGCTTCATGTCGATGAGAGCTTCGCCCGCAAGACAATGTTTCGAAAGCCCGTCGCCCACGGCATGCTTTCAGCCTCGTTCGTTTCAACGCTGATCGGGACACTGCTGCCAGGGGGAGGGGCATTGTGGGTTTCTCAAACGCTGGATTTTCACAACCCCGCTCGTATCGGCGATGTGCTGAGCGCCAAAGCACGGGTCAAGCGAAAATCCGAATCAAGCCGGACTGTCACGCTGGAAGTTGAAGTTACCAAACAGGACGGGCAACGATTGGTGAGCGGCGAATCGGTCGTAAAGGTGCTGGAAACGCAGGAGGAGGAATCGGTGACGCGAACGGATCAGACGGGATTGACGGTACTGGTCACCGGTGGGAGTCGCGGGATTGGTGCGGCCATCGCTGATCGTCTTGCTATGGATGGCCACTCTGTTGTCGTGAACTACCGTCAGAGTACCAGCGAGGCTGACAGGATTGTGCGAGCGATTGCGGACCGTGGCCAGAGAGCGCTTGCCGTGGGCGGCGATGTATCCAATCAACAAGACGTGGAGGCTATGTTCTCGTCGGCCCGGGATGCTTTTGGGGATGTGTTGGCGGTCGTCCATTGCGCAGGTTCGGCCAGTCTGCTGCGCCCGTTCGACGACTTAGACTGGGCCGCTTTCGATCGGCAACTAAGTGTCCATCTTAAAGGGGCGTTCCACTGCGCGAAGGTAGCCTTGCCGGGAATGGTCGCCGCTCAACAGGGAAGCTTTGTATTTATCGGATCGGTCGCCGCTGACGGCGTCCCACCCATACAACAAGCCGATTACGTGGTCGCCAAAGCCGCATTGGCGGCTCTGGCCCGATCGTTGGCGTCCGAATATGGTCCGAAGGGAGTGAGGGCGAATACAATTGCACCCGGAATGACGACCACAGACATGATTGCAAACCTGCCGGAAAAAGCCAAGCTGCTCACTCGCATGCAGACGCCTCTCCGGCGACTGGGGGAGCCGTCCGACATCGCTGCAGTGGCTTCATTCCTGCTTAGCCCCGGTGCGCGACATATTACCGGTGAAACCGTGCGGGTTTGCGGCGGAGCCGTGATGTTATGACGCAATCTCACGCCGATTTGTCGCACTACCCTGAACTGAAGCGGATTGCGGAACTCATCTATTCGGAGAACCCGCTGCAACACAAACGCATTGACGCTTTTCTGGGTCAACAAAACGCCGGCTATTTCAAATTTGCCGAAACCTTGAGTAGCAAGCTCAATCGCTCGCTTCTCCAGTCTGACCAGGACCGCCTGACCGCGGCGCGTGCTTATAACCATACCTGCATGGACATCGTGCGCGAGCAGATTCGATTTCGCAAATCGGGCAACTACCTGATCCAGAACGCGAAAGTGGCGGAGCAAACGGTGTACAGCCAAAAAGAACGAATGCGCGCCTATATCGTAGGCTTGTTGCTGTCGTACTTGTTTTGGCCCAACCACTACAAAATGTTTCAGTTCTATCTCGACTACCTGCGGGAGATCCAGGTCGAGCGTTGTTTAGAAGTCGGCGCTGGACACGGCCTGTTCACCGCCGAGATTCTTCAGCGATTCCCGAACGCCGCACTCAGCCTTGTTGATATCAGCGCTACGTCGATCGAAGTGGCCCACGAGATCCTCGATGCCTTCGGGATCGAACGCTCGCGGATTCAGTGGACCCATGCTGACTTCATGAATGCGCCCTTGCCGCCAGCCACGTTTGATTGTGTCGTCATGGGCGAAGTCCTCGAACACGTCGACGATGCCCGTGCCTTTCTGCGCAAAGCACGCAATTTTCTGCGGCCGAATGGCACTGTTTTTCTTACCACTTGCGTGAATTGTCCTGCTCCTGACCACGTCTACCACTTTCATACAGTTGGCGAGATCCGCGACCTCATCGGATCAGCCGGTCTATACATCCGAAAGGAACAGGCTCTTCCGGCGGAAGCAGTTCCCGAAGAACTTTGGCAGAAGGAACTCGTAACCATAAATTACTCAGCTGTTCTCACTGCCGCGGAGACGATGTGATGCCATCCGGCAAGGAGACACTGGCTTCCGCTCTCACTCGCCTCTCTTCTGACCCCAGTTACAGCGCTCATGTTGTGATCTCGAATGCCTTGCATGAACTCGTTCCGGAGGCGACTGACCTTCAGTCGCTAAAGGTCGCGATCTCCCGCAATTTCACGATCGAGGCCATGTCGCCGGTGCTTGAAGGCGAACTGGCACGTGCAGGTTTTTATCCGAAACTTTATTTGGGTGAATACGATGGGGTTTCTCAGGATCTTCTCGATCCGCAAAGTGGGATGTATGCCTTTGAGCCCGATTTCATCATCGTCGCGCAATGGCTGGAGACCCTCGCTCCCCAATTCGCTACTCGTTTCTTGTCACTCTCGGACCCTGCAGCGCGTGCTGAGATCGCTCGCATCTTAGGGGAGGCACGCGAGCGACTCGCGGTGCTCCGACGGCACTCTGCTGCACCGGTACTGCTCAACAACTTTGTTTTGCCACCTTTCCCAGCCCTGGGCATTTTGGACGCCCAGTCGGATGACTACCAGGGTGGCAGTGTGCTCCGCTTGAACGATGGTCTGCGAGAGTGTGCTCGCGAGTTTCGCGACGTATATGTGGTCGACCTCATGGGATTGTCGGCCAGAATCGGCTATGCGCAGGCGTTCGATGAAAGGTTTTGGCATCTCGGTCGGGCACCCCTCAGCCGTGCGGCGCTATCCAGATCGGAAGAGCG
>OBLW0100002576.1_pt1 | contig 14631 bp, 15 predicted proteins | sample 1520161 | NCBI WGS metagenome assembly OBLW01 (sample SAMEA3539309, study PRJEB22396) | soil metagenome | biome: tundra; feature: field; material: soil | place: USA | collected 2010-05 | depth 0.15 m
TTCTTTAATAATTCTCCGAACGTCAGTTTGGTGGTGAAGGAGAAGGTTTGTCAACCGCTTGTCGGGTGGTTCGCCGGACCTCGGGCGACAGTCCCGGTTCTTTATTCTGCACGTCTTCTGGAGTCGCAACGCCAGTGCACTCCCGCCGCACTCGCGATTAGTTGAGGTCCGTATAGTCCAGCATGGTCGGAAAATAAAAGCTACCGTTTTGCTGGTCGTAGATCACGAGGGTAGTAACCTCTTCGTTGCTCAGACTGTCCCAGGTGAATGTAATGAGCGACTGCGATTTGTTCCCGTGTGCGGTCACGTACGCGGTAATTTCGGGGCTTCCGGAGTTATAGGTAACACTCACGTAGTTCGTCCCGGGCCCGGTGGTCCCGTAAGTGAGGGCGGAAATCTGGGGGGTGCCCCCGATGCCCGGGGCACCTTGTTCGAAATAAATATCTAACCCGTCGGAATACACTCGGGACAAGTAGATCGACGCGTCGATGACACGGAAATAGACGTTGCCCGTTGTCGTCGTCGGGAGAGTGTCGGGGAAAAGGAAGGGGGTGGGCGGATTGACGGTGTTATTGTAAGATCCACCCAAAACCAACGTGTATTGGGTTCCGCCACTCAAGTTTTGGGGCAGAGGGAGAGGGCTACTGATGCTACCGATAATTGGCGTAGTGGTGCCGCCGGTATCAAAGACTTCGATCGTGTCACTGCCCGACGGTACACCCACGTAGGCCGCGGGGGTCTTCTGACCAGGATAGACTTGGCCGAACCCAAGGGGAGTGCCATTGATCTTAGATCCGTTGATATAGACGTCCAAGTCAATATTGTTCGTGTTGTTCGATAAGGCATCCACCACACGAATCTGCGTTGATCCACCGGAACCACAACTGGCAGTAATCAAGCTCAAGGCCGTTAGGGCAAAGATGACGGATACGGTTTTCAACGAGCGAAGCATTGCACTCTCCCAAAGGCAGTTTTGGCGATTCAATGCATGGGATGCACATATCGTAATCCCAGGTTTTACCGGCGCGTGCAAAAGTTTGTATTGGTGAATCGTGGTATCGATGAAATCTAGGTTAGCATAATTGACCGGTGCATTTGGATGCAGGGATCGGCAATCTCCATGCAGATCCGCGAAATTCAGCTTTGAGAAAATTAAAGTCCGAGAAATTCCGATGCGAGAGCAGCATGGCGGAGGTTGAGGCTAAGGACAAGGGTAATCGAATCGTGCGCTGCATTCGCGCGTTGCCGCCGGGAACGGTGTCGACTTACGGAGCGATCGCGAAAGCAGCGGGCTGGCCCGGGGCGGCGCGTCAGGTGGCACGCATCTTGCACCGGCTTCCGGGATTGCCCTGGCACCGCGTGGTGGGTTCGGGCGGGGCCATCAAGCTGAGCGGAGAAAATGCCGCGGAACAGAGATTCCGGTTGCGGATGGAAGGCGTGACTTTTCGCGGGGCGCGCGTGGATATGAAGCGGCATGAATTCCAGTTTTCGAAAGCGAAGCTGCCGATCGTGAAGAGCGCTCGCGGTAAGAAGCATTAACCACGAAGATCTGCCCCCGGTTTTCCCTTCGTGTCCTTCGTGGTTAAGGATCAAGCGTGCGCCGGTAGATTCCCTTCCAGCAGATCGTGCAGGCGGTTGGCCGGACAGCGTAATCCTATATAGAAACTTCCGAACAGGGCATAGACGGCACTGACTTGATCGAAGCGCATCTCGTAGATCAGTTTTTTGAAGACCAGTGGATTGTCGGCAAAGAGGTCGACGCCCCACTCCCAGTCATCGAAACCAATGGAGCCGGTGATGATCTGCTTCACCTCTCCGGCGTAACGGCGGCCTACCATTCCGTGCTCGTTCATCTGGCGCTGGCGTTCTTCCATGGGGAGCGTGTACCAGTTCTTGTCTTCGCCGCGGCGGCGATCCATGGGATAAAAACAGATGTAACGGTTCGGCGGCATGGTGGGAAACAAACGCGGCTTCATCGCCTCTTTCTGGCGCGCGATGGTTTCCTTGATCGCCTGGTTCCATTCTTCCGAGTGTGGTTCCACGCCGCGGTCGGCCAGCGCCTTGTAGGTCTTGAGCGTGGATTCGTACAGGCCCAACTCAACTACGGACAGATAGGAAGTGGTGGGTTCGAGGAAGTCGCTGAGTCGAAACCGAGCCACGTCGAGCTCGGCCTGATTGAGCTGGTCGAAGCTGTCGCGGAAGTGGACGAGCATGAGGTCGCCTTTGTGTCCGAGCAACGAGAAGAGCGCGGACTGGCCGTCGGGCTTGGCTTCCATCGCGGCCAGTAGTTGCGCGGCTTCGGCGGCGATCTCGCGGCGGACGTTCTCGGCGAGGGCGCGCCATGCGGTCCAGCGGAAACGCATCATCTGGTGGAGCGTGGCATAGCCTTCGAGCGTGAGCGGCACGGCGGGGAGTTGCCCGGCGGCGACGGGGAGAGTTGCGGGATGCGTTGGATTCATGGATTTGGCCTGTGGGCTATTGTAAACGCGGGCGCGAACTCATGGTGCAGTGACGGAAATTGTCGCCCTCCGCACCGGAGAGGATTGCGGCAAAAAGCAAAAGCTTGAACCCCAGGTGACACAGAGGAGCACAGAGGAAACCCTACCTTTGCTCCAGGTACCCCGACTGCCACGGGGCGCGGATTGCTCCAGTATGCGCGGGTGTGCTACAAGCAGCTATATGCGCAAATGGATGAACGAGCGCTTGAAGCGCCGCAAGAAGACCGGAGACAAAACCACCAAGGAAGCAACGACGGCGCCTGAGCCCTTGCAGCCCAGGTTCTACGATAACGATCCCGCCGCGGCGACGTCGGTTCCAGCTGAGCCCGAAGCAGTCGAAGCGCGCCGGCCGTCGAGACCAGCGCCGGAGCCTCAGCCTGAGCCTGAGTCCGTGCCTAAGCCCGTGGCAGGGCCAGCAGTTGCATCCGCCGAAGGCGCACAGAGACCTCGAACGCAGCGTCGCCGTCGCAGCCGCAGCGGTCGTGGCGGATCTCGTCAGCGGCCGGCTGTCGCAGCTGCCGCAGTGATGGCGGAGCCTCCCGCTGAGGAAGCAGCGTCAGGAACACCGGCAGAGGCAGCGGCAGGAGCACCTGCCCCTGAACCGGCGGTTGCCGCGGCGTTGCCGGTTGAAGCGGCATCGGGCCAAGCATTGTTTGGTGAAGCTTTGCCTGCTCAAGCTGCGCCGGTTCACGCCCGCGCCAGTAAGGGAACGGTAGTGCTGGCGATCGGGTTGCCGGGCTCGGGTAAGAGTTCATGGTTCAAGCGGCACAGCATTCATCCGCTTTCGAGCGATCTGCTGCGCGAACTTCTTTTCGATGACGCGCAGGAGCAGCGCTTTCAGGATCTCGTATTCTCTAATTTGCGGTCGATGCTGAAGGCTCGGCTGATTGCGCGGCGTCCGATGAATTATGTGGATGCGACGAACCTTACGCCACACGACCGGCATAGCTGGATCAAGCTGGCCAAGGATTATGGCTACGATGTGCAGGGTGTGTTCTTCGACGTTCCGGTGGAGATTTGCCTGGAACGCCACCAGCGCCGCGGACGCGCGGTGCCGGAAGATGTCATGCGCAAGATGGCGGGCAAGCTGAAGGCTCCTACGTTTGAAGAGGGATTTTCGAAGATCACAGTGGTGCGGGTGAAACAGAAAGACGGGGCAAGCCCCGTCTCTACGGAATTGCCGGAGTGAACTGTCAGCCCTTCAGATAGGGCAGTAGTTCTCGAAACGCGGGGGCGCCCGACGAGCGCAGCAATTCGTAGATCATCATTTCGGTGGACGAGAGAATGGCTCCGGCGGAGCGCATGCGATCCAGGCCGATGCGCCAGTTTAGTTCTGTCCTGGAGCTGGCGGCGTCGGAAGCGACATGCACCAGATAGCCCTCGCGCAACGCTCCCAGCGCAGTCTGCATGACGCAGATGTGGGTTTCCATGCCGCACAGCAGAACGGTTGTGCGCGGGCCGGGCAAGCGCTTCAGCAAAGAACAGAACGCATCGCTGCCGAAGCAGGAGAACGTCAGCTTGTCGATGGGCGGACTGTCGGGCAACAGGGATGCAATCTCCGGCACCGTGTTGCCCAATCCCTTGGCGTATTGCACCGTTACCAGGGCGGGGATTTTCAGGATTCGTGCCAGGCGCGTCAGGAGCTGCACGTTGCGGACGAAGCGCTCCTTTTCCCAGATCGGCGGCAGCAATTTCTCTTGCACATCGACGACGATGAGAGCGCACTGCTCGGCCTCCAGCGGACGGCGCGCCATTTCAGCGTAGCAGCAGGCTTCGGCGGGGGTGCTGGTTCCGGTGAGATTTGCGGGGCTGGGCATGGCGACTCCTTGTACATTTTCGTAGAGACGCGGCTTGCCGCGTCTCCCGCTGCGGAGACGGGGCAAGCCCCGCCTCTACGTCTGCCACCGATTTTAACGCGAGGGGTTGTTAGTTGCGCGCGTGTTGGCAGCGGGCGGTTTTGCAGCGCGTTGTTTTGCAGTCCCTGCAAAATGATTTAGAATTCACGTACAGCCCGGTCGTTCAACGGTAGGACTGCAGCCTCTGGAGCTGCGTATCGGGGTTCGAATCCCTGCCGGGCTGCCAACCTGTGTTACTTCAGTCCTTAATTCAGAGGCGCAGCAGAGGGGTCGCTCAGGGCAATCAATTTTCCGGGCGGATACTCAGCGTGGGTTAGAGGAGTCTCAGGCTCGGGGTTGACGATGGCGAGCACATCGCCGCTTAAGATTCCACGGATGAGCAAGCGGTCGCCTTCGATGGCTACGACCCGGTATTGCTCGTCGAAGATTGACATCCTGCGCCCCATAGAGCCATTGGATGCGCAGATTGGCGCTAGCGATGCGTGGCCGTTCCACAGAGCATCTGTTCCGGGATGCATGGGATGGGGTGGCCAGATCTAGTAGCAAGCTTGACAATAGCGTCGCACAAGCCTAACATTGAAATTGAGCGAGCACCTTTTCTTACTTTTTCATATCCTCTTACTTAGCCTATCTGAGAATTGTCTTCTCTTGAACTGGGAGGAGCCGGAGTTACGGCACACTACTGGTCGGCTGGGAATCGTACGACTGCAAGCCCAAGGCGATCAAGTCCCGTGTTGGCAGCGATAAGACAGATCGTAGAAGCTGGATCGAAGAATCTTGATCGTAAATCTGGAAGGAACCATGAAAAACATAAAGTTTGTTGTGAAAGTGAACCGCGGCGGTGCTCATGCTCCTCAATACGTTCTGCGCATCGACCGGCTTCCCATCCAGACAACAACTAACCGCAAGTTGGCCCTGATAATGGGGCGATTTACAGCGGAAGACGCGGTTAAGTCGATGCAAAATTCCCACTGCAACCCGGAGTTAGTATCCGTACGGGTTAGCGCCTAAGCAGTTTCGATTCGTGGCTTCGATGTGTGGCGCAAAAGTCTGCCCTGATTGTGATTAAGAGGGGACCGCGCCCGCGAAGTGTTGTCTGCTCTAAACAGTTGATCTTTGAATTTACTCCTTTGCTATGGGCTGGAGTTGCACATTCCAGTGGGCTTGGCTCCAGGCATGCGATCGTTAGCCGTTCGATCGCTAGCGGTGCGCTTTCCATGCGAGTCCGTGCCAGCTGGTGGAGTCATCGCTTGCAATTGATCAAGCTCCATCTGGATGTTTTTCCAATCGCCCTGATTGGTTTTCGTGTCGATTGCAGCCGGGGGTGGGGAATAAAAAGCCAAGATATTGGCGCGCAGTTCAGTCGACGTAGCCTCGAACTTGTTGCCTGACAACTGCCCCAGCAACTTTGCATAAGTGTAGTCGGCGAGAGAGTATTCCCCTTCCTGTGTCACCTTGCCATCGTCAAGATCGCAATTTGCAAACTGGAGCGAATCATGGGCCGCCTCGTGAAGCAGTCCGCGATATTGATCGACCGTGGCATTGATGCTCTTGAAATACAGGTCTTCGGTCTGTGGCGTCGGGTTGTTGAAGCCCAGTCCCTTGAAGGGACCAACTCTCGGCATGAATCGGAAGAATACAGCCAGGATGCGGGCGCCAACTCCGGGCTTGGTGTAATCCTTTCCCCACTCTTTTTCATAAGCGGAGCGCGAAAGGTGGTACAGAAATTTTTCCTTCGCGAAGTCGGGATGCTCGCGCATCATCTCTTTCTTATGAGTCTGGAGGGCGACCCGGGTCATCTCCGGGATCAGGCGGCTGATGGCAAAACGATAGGAGCCAATGGCGAGATCTTCGTGAGCGATCACGTCTTTCAATTGCATTCCGTAGATGACGGGGAAGACCCGCTCGAGCAGCGGCTTTGACACTTGGAAGCCGATGAAGTCGTGATACTGCTGGGAGGCGTAGCGATTCTTTGCGACCTGCACCATGTCGAAGCCAAACTCCGTTTTCAAGTGTGCCGTCTTGTTCTCGGCATAGGTCACCGACTTGCCATATTTTGCCCGCAGCTTGGGATACTCAATGGCCACCGCCTGGTTGACTGCCGGGTGACCGGTTATGTCGGATGAATAGTGTGCCAGCGAGCCCAGCGCAAAGGCATACTCGTTAACGTCGTTGCTTTCGCGCACCAACTCGCGAACGAAATCTCCGCTGCGAACGTAATGGGCCAGATCGCTAAATTCCACGCTGCCGAACGGGTAATAACCCAGATCCTGGATCACAGAACCGCCGTAGGCATAAGCGTGCGCCTCTTTGATCTGATCATCCGTCAATCCTGGATATCGCTTCAGCAGTAGCGGGCGGATTTCGTCGGACCACAGCAGGTCTACGATCTCCTCGTGAGTCAAAACGGAGTAAGCGACCGACCTGTTGCCGCACATTACGACGAGAAGAAGAAGAGCCACCGCACGCGCGATCAGCGGGCGCCAACCGTGGTTCATGCCACGCGAAGGTGAGGATTTCCTCGTGCTAATTAGTTCGGGGTTAGTGAAACCAGAACTCGGCATCGATTCCATGAACCTTGCAAGCGAACTGCAGACAAACTCCAAAACCAGTGTGGCACGGATCCCATGGCGATTCTGATCAAAAGTGTACACAGACTGCCTCCCACAAGCCTTGTATGCTAGACGATATGCGAATGCGGCTGCTGCTAGTCCTTCTACTCGTGGGCGCTCTACTCATGGTCGCTGCCAGTTGGGTATCCTGTGCCCGGCCGCAGGCTGGGGGTTCCGTGATTCCCGGAGTTGCCGTTCCTGTTCCGGCGGAGATGGTTCGTTTCGAACATGTGTTTGTGGTGGTCGAAGAGAACGAGAACTACGAAGAAGTAATCGGGAACACAAAAGACCTGCCCTATTTGAATACGCTTGCTGCAAAGTACGGCCTAGCCACGAATTACTTCGCCAATACCCATCCGTCGTTGAACAACTACTTCTATCTGACAGCCGGGCGGAGCGGCACTCGGTCGCCATGGGTTGGCGGTATGGCCGACTTGTTCCCGGGGGAAGTGGCCGGAGACAACATCGCCAGCATTCTTTCGGCGAACGGCAAGACCTGGAAAGCGTATGCGGAGGGCATCCCCGGGGCCGGTTACGTTGGTGGCGATCGCTATCCCTATGTGAAGCGGCACAATCCATTCGCGTATTTTGAGAACGTCCGGCAGGGTAAGGTTGCTTCGGGGCAAGCTTTGCCAGCGGCGAGTATCGTCCCTTTCGAAAGTTTTGCGGGCGATCTGCAGCACGACAGTCTGCCCGATTACTCGTTCATCGTGCCGAACTTGTACGACGATGGGCACAATGACCCGGTGACGCGGCGGGGCGCTGCTTGCGGGGATCATCGTGCCTTGCAAAACATCGATACGTGGTTGAAGACCAATATGGAGCCGCTGATTCAATCGGATACGTTTAAACGCGGCGGCCTTTTGGTGATCGTTTTTGATGAGGGATGTGAGTCCGGTCCGAAAGCGGATTGGAGGTACGATCCCAATCGAAGGGATATAAAAGGTGGCGGACACATTCCCGCGCTGATCATAAGCTCGCGCACCCCCGCCGGCACTACCCGCGACGGCCTCTATCACCACGAGAGTATCTTGCGTTTGAGCCTGCGAGCGCTCGGGGTCGAGCACTTTCCGAGCGGCGCGAAGGCAGCTCCCGACATGGACGGCTTTTTCAGCGGCAAGCCTGAAAATCCGCGGCAATGACCTGCCCAAATGGTCGAGGCAGCAGCCGCGGGGAGGGCAAAACGGTCAAGATTGACCAGTTGTTTCCGGATATCTGTGCCATAGTGGAAAGCAGAAGTTAGAAGCATGAGAGCAGACTATGGGACGCTGCGGCTGGGCGGCCATTCTTTGAAAGGTCTTTACCGGGACTATGCAAAAACGGAAATGTTCGGACTGCGGCGGTGAGTTGGTGCTGGCTGTGCGCGGGAATCAGGCCCACACGACGAATGATGGGCCGAGTCTGCTTACCAACTCGTTCACCAATTGGAGATGCAGCACTTGCGGCTCCGCGTTCACAGCCGCGCAACTGCGCGAAGACAAGCGCGGACGGTTGAAAACAACTGAAGGCGCCTGAGTGCCGGTGTAGGGGACGGGCGTGGCTTACGAGCCTGCCCTAAGCCAAATTGAAGGGTCCAGCCGGGCGCGGACACCCGGCTTTCCACGATGGGTTGCTAGTCGCCCGAGGGCAGCAGTTCGTCGTCCCAGCCATTACCTATCAGCGACGGATAGTACAGAGCGCCCGAGGCGGTAATACCGTGGCTGTGTCCCGACTCCACGATTGTGTCGTCAGTGTTGCTGGTGTGCCGGTTGGAAGTCGAAGGCGTCATCTGTTTGTCCCCACTCAAAAATTTGCGTCCGGAGTTTGTCTCCAACTGCAGTAGACCCCGAATTGCGCTTTCCTGACAAACCGCGGTGTCCGCCGGGGACCACTAGTCCGAAATGACCTAGTTGGGTGGGATGTGAACCTGCAAACGGCGCGACGAACGACTATGATGTTGTGCTATGAACCCGACTATGGTTGAGAACAACTCCGTTGCGGGCCCGGCGCTGACCCAGAAGCAGATCGAGGCCGGCATTCTTACTGTGGAATCCCGCGCATTCCTATTGAAACTGGCGGCTCGGTTCGAGCCCCGGCGGCAGGAATTGCTGGCGCGGCGGCGAATTGTGCAGCGGGAAATCGATAATGGCAAGTTTCCGGACTTTCTGCCGGAGACGGCGGGAATCCGGCAAGGCGATTGGAAGGTGGCGGCGATCCCAAAGGATTTGCGCGATCGCCGGGTGGAAATTACCGGACCGGTCGATCGCAAGATGATCATCAACGCGTTAAACTCGGGCGCCAATGTTTTCATGGCCGATTTCGAAGACTCGAATTCGCCGACCTGGACCAACAATATTGAAGGGCAGCAAAATTTGCGGGACGCGATTCGAGGAACGATTCGGTACGCGAGCCCGGAGGGAAAGCAGTATCAGCTCGGGTCGAATTTGGCCACGTTGGTGGTGCGTCCGCGAGGATGGCATCTGGACGAAAAGCACTTTCTCGTGGATGGGAAGCCAATTTCGGCGTCGCTGTTTGATTTTGGGTTGTTCTTTTTTCACAACGCCGCTGCCTTGCTGAGCAAGGGCACTGGCCCTTACTTCTACCTGCCTAAGATGGAGAGTCACCTGGAGGCGCGGCTCTGGAATGAGACGTTCTGCTTTGCCCAGGACGAACTGAAAATTCCGCGGGGATCGATTCGCGCCACCGTCCTGATCGAAACCATTCTGGCGGCGTTCGAAATGGACGAGATTCTTTACGAACTGCGCGACCATTCGGCGGGGTTGAACTGCGGGCGCTGGGACTACATTTTCAGCTTCATCAAGAAGTTTCGCGCGCATCCTGAGTTTGTGCTGCCGGATCGGTCGCTGGTCACAATGGAATGTCATTTCCTGAGTTCCTACGTTGAATTGCTGATTCAGACCTGCCACCGGCGCGGCATTCACGCCATGGGAGGAATGGCGGCGCAGATTCCGATCCGCAACGATGCGGCGGCCAACGAACAGGCGCTGGACAAAGTTCGGCGCGATAAACTTCGCGAAGTGCAGGCGGGACATGACGGCACCTGGGTCGCGCATCCGGGGCTGGTCCCAGTAGCAAAAGAAATTTTCGATAAATACATGCCCGAACCGAATCAGATTTCTGCGAAGCGCACCAGCCATACGGTGCCGGCGAAAGATCTGCTGGAGGTTCCCAAGGGCGATATCACCGAGCAAGGATTGCGTTGGAACATCGACGTGGGCCTGCAGTACCTGCATTCGTGGCTGCAGGGATCGGGTTGCGTTCCGATCTACAACCTGATGGAAGATGCGGCGACCGCGGAAATTTGCCGCGCCCAGGTGTGGCAGTGGGTAAGGCACGGCGCGCACTTCAAAGATGGCAGGCTGGTGACGGAAGAGATGGTGAAGGAGATCATCCATCAGCGGGCGGCGGAGTTGGGCAGCGGGTCAGGCAACGACGAAAAGCTGCGGCAGGCGGCTCGCGTGCTCGAAGAATTGGCGACGAGTAAGGAATTCGCCGAATTTCTGACGCTTGCCAGTTACGATTTATTGGACTAGAACGTCAATTGATGGCGATGGGCGCTCGCAGAGGTACTTTCGTCGATCTCCCGATTGAAGCACGCTTCCTCTCGCAGTTAAGGGAACATGTTGCCGCACGTGAAATCGAACGCGGGATTGCGTGTCTTCGATCGCACCAGGACCTGATCGCCAAGCTTGATCCCTCTCAGGGAAATGCCGCTCGCTTGCTGGCGCAACTTGCGATCTGGACGGATATAGGATTCAGCGGACCTCCACTCAAAGATCTTCTGCAACGCTTTGAACACCTCGATCCAGGATTGCGCTCGAAGCTTTCTATCGCCGATTACATCTGCCTGCGCATGGCCGAGGGAATGGCTGCCATGGTGGACGAGGGGATGGAAACGGCCATTGGTCATTTCGACTTTGTCCTCAGCCTCGGCCAGGAACTGGACGACCGGTTTCTGCTCGCCATTGTTTATTTCTGGAAGGGTCGTTGCCTGCGAAGACGAGGCGAGTACGACGAAGCCCTGATCTACACAGTCAAAGGAAAAGACCTGGCGCTGGCGTTAGGCCATGTGCGCATGGCAGCGGTGATGCAGGTGCTCGAAGGCTGGCTTTTTTTTCAGCAGGGCAGATGGAAAGAAGCGTTGCGCATCTCGCGGGCGGCGGAGAGCGTGCTGAAAGAGACGGATGACTATGTGACGCTGGGCAACATTCAATCCTTCTATGGGCGAATGGCGCGCCGGGAGGGGCGTTTCGATAAAGCGGTTGAATTTTTCGAGAGCGCCATTTGCCATTATGGCAAGCGTGATCCGCGGCATCTGAACCTGGCTCGATCGCTGGCCAACATGGCGCTGGCTAAGCGCGGCATCGCTCTGCAGTTGCAGAAAAGAATCGATCGCGACGTCCAGCGGAGGCGGAAGACCTCGTCCAGCCGCGATCTTCGCAGTGTTGATCTTCGCAATAAGGACTCGCGCCAGCCGGATTATCGCAGCCGTTTGACTCAGCTTCGCCGCGAAGCGCTGGAGCACCTGGAGGCTGCCCGTGCCATCTACCGGCAGCGTCCCAACCATCACGGAGCCGGCACGGTTTACCTGAATGCCGCCTACATCCATCTCGACGGCGGAGACTTTCAGCGTGCCGACGAAGAAGCGGCCTCGGCCTACGAGCTCGCGGAAGAGAAGCAGGACTACATCCTGATGGGGCGCTCGCGCATTCTGGAGTGCATGATTGAAAACGCAAAGGTGGAGGAAGAGATCGGGGAGGGAGCCGATCCGGGGAGCCACGCGCGGCGCGCACTGGAGTTCAGCCAAGAGGCGATTGATCTGGCGAAACATACCCAGCATCATCTGCTGCTCGCGAACGCTCATCTGTGGCAGGGGCTGACGCAGTGCAATTCGTTCTTCGATAATCCGGAAGCGGCGCGTGCATCGTATGACCTGGCGCGGGCGTCCTGCGGGGCGAATCAGCCCGACAACAACATGTGGCAGGATCTGCAGACTTTAGGCGCGAAAATTCTTCGCAAGGGAAGCGTGCATCCGGCGCTGAAGGCATGGTCGCAAGGGGCGGTGGGCGAGAAGACGTTCCGGCAAATCAGCGAGGAATTCGCGGAGATTGTGATTGCGCGGGTGTGGGAGCGGGAAGGCCGAAAAGTGTCGCGAGTGGCGGCCCGGCTGTCGATTTCTCCCAAGAAAGTGCGGCGCGTACTGGCACGGGTGGGACGGCGAAAGCCGCGTACCGGATAGGCGAAAGCCTTAATTGGTCGAGGCAAGCGAGGCTCGCCCGTACCTGTGATTTGCGTCACAAGAATATAGACAAGTAATATAGTAGAGTTAATGTAGTTAACAGCGCGGTAAACTTGTTCCGATGCGCCGATCCCAGAAAAGAAGGAGTCGAACTGTACTATGAAAATCGCAAAAGATGTGACGGAATTGATTGGCCACACACCTCTGGTGCGGCTGAACCGGGTTACGCAAGGCGCGGTGGCCGACGTGGTGGCAAAACTGGAGAGCCAGAATCCGCTGGCGAGCGTAAAAGACCGCATTGGTGTGAGCATGATTGCCGACGCCGAAAAGGCTGGCCGCATTCATCCTGGGAAGACGATTCTGATCGAGCCGACCAGCGGGAACACTGGAATCGCTCTTGCCTTTGTAGCGGCCGTCAAAGGCTACAAGCTCATCCTCACCATGCCCGAGACCATGAGCCTGGAGCGGCGCGTGCTGTTGCTGGCTTTGGGCGCCGAGATCGTTCTTACGCCGGGTCCGCGGGGAATGAAGGGGGCGATTCTGAAAGCCGAGGAATTGCTGGCCAGCAATCCAGACGGTTACATCCTCCAGCAATTCGACAATCCTGCGAATCCAAAGATTCACTTTGAAACAACCGGTCCTGAGATTTGGGAAGACACGGACGGGCGCGTCGATTTTCTGGTCTCTGGGGTTGGCACCGGCGGAACCATCACCGGCATTTCCGAATACATAAAGGCCAAGAAGCCGTCGTTTAAGGCGGTGGCCGTGGAGCCGACGGATAGCCCCGTCCTTTCCGGCGGCAAGCCGGGGCCGCACAAGATTCAGGGAATCGGCGCCGGTTTTGTTCCGAGCATTTTGCGCAGGGATCTGGTTGACGAGGTCATCGGCGTTAGCAACGATGAGTCCATTGCCATGGCGCGGCGTCTTCCGCTCGAAGAAGGACTGCTGGTGGGCATTTCTTCGGGAGCGGCGGTGGTCGCGGCGTTGCAGGTGGCGCACCGTCCTGAAAATTCCGGGAAATTGATCGTTGTGGTTCTGCCTTCGTTCGGCGAGCGCTACTTGAGTAGTATTCTCTTCGAAGGACTCCGGAACCAGGCGTTGCAGATTCCGACGTCGCAAGTCCCGGCCTGATCTTCAGTCTTTAATCTCGAATCTCGGACCCATGCCGCATCTGCTGTCGCTAATCCGCGAGGACGTTGCCACCGTGCTGGAGCGCGATCCCGCGGCCAAGTCACGTCTGGAGGTTTATCTCTGCTACTCCGGCCTGCATGCGGTGTGGTTCTATCGCATCAATCACTGGTTGTGGAACCACAACGTCTTGCTGCTGGCGCGCTGGTTGTCGCAGGTCGCGCGCTGGCTCACGGGCATCGAAATCCATCCCGGTGCGCAAATCGGGCGGCGGCTGTTTATCGATCATGGCATGGGCGTGGTGATTGGCGAGACTGCCATTGTCGGCGAAGACGTCACGCTCTACCAGGGGGTGACGCTTGGTGGAACCGGTAAGGAACACGGGAAGCGGCACCCGACGCTTCTCGACAACGTGGTGGTCGGAGGAGGTGCGAAAATTCTCGGCAATATTACCGTGGGAAGCAATTGCCGGATTGGCGCGGGATCGGTGGTGCTGCGCAATGTGCCTGACGATTCCACTGTCGTGGGCGTGCCGGGGCACATTGTTTTTCGGGAAGGTAAACGGGTCGTGATTTCCGACCCCAAGCAGATCAACGATCCGCTTTCGGAAGCTCTGGCCGCGGTTGCGTCCGAGGTTAATCGGTTAGCGGAACGAGTGCGGTTACTGGAGGGTACGGGGGGAAGTGAGCCGCTTTCCGAATCCATGCAGCGGATCATGGAAGATATCGATTACCAGATATAGCTATGGCTGGTGCCAGTATAAAACCAAAACAGCGCTTGTCATCCCTCACTTCGTGAGGGATGACAATTCATGAGAAGAGTCTCTTCGGGCAAGCCTCAGCAGCGTGACTCCCCTTTCGAGCAGACCCAAGTATGATGGTTTGCGGATCGAGACTTCGGGCGGATGAAATACGGCTTCGTAATCGATAACCGCAAGTGCATCGGATGTCACGCCTGCACGGTGGCGTGCAAAACCGAGAACCAGGTGCCGGTGGGCGTGAACCGGACCTGGGTCAAGTACGTGGAGAAAGGCGTCTTTCCCAACACGCGCCGCGTATTTCAGGTCACGCGCTGCAACCACTGCGAGAAGCCTCCCTGCGTCACGATCTGTCCGGTGACGGCGATGTACCAGCGCAAAGACGGGATTGTCGATTTCAATTCCGAGCGCTGCATTGGCTGCAAGGCTTGCATGCAGGCCTGTCCTTACGATTCGATTTATATCGATCCCGACGATGGCACGGCCACGAAGTGCCATTTCTGCGCGCATCGCACCGAAGTTGGACTGGAGCCCGCTTGCG